>Ga0310813_10000203_pt1 | contig 43592 bp, 49 predicted proteins | sample YN3metagenome_FD_203086 | JGI IMG/M metagenome (GOLD analysis project Ga0310813, IMG submission 203086) | Soil microbial communities from experimental microcosm in Duke University, North Carolina, United States - YN3 | ecosystem: Engineered > Artificial ecosystem > Soil microcosm > Unclassified...
GCCGCATCCTCGGGACCGTACACGGTCTTGAGCGTGATCCCCTCGGGCGTCGTGCGGCTGAGATCGGCGCCGCGCGATTCCTTGGCGGCGAGGGTCTTCCAGGCGTCGTGTTGGTCGGACATAGGGCCGTGCCCTAAACCCAAGCGGCCCGCGCGCAAACCCTTGGCGCTAGCGGCCGCTGCGGAAGCCGAGGCCGAGCAGCAGGTCGGCGGCGATGAAGAACAGCAGCACGAAGATGGCGGCGTTGACCAGTACCAGACCCCAGAATCGCGCTTCGCCCGCTTCGGCGCGCCTCATCCGCATGCGGTAGAGCGGCACCTCGCCGGTGCGCAGCGCGCCCGCGATCCGGCGCAGGATCAGCAGCGCCAGCACGGCGCACAGGGCGCCGATCAGCAATTCCTCGCCGCGGCCGCTCATCAGTGGGCCTGCTTGGGGCTTTCCATGATCTCGGTCAGCGTGCCGCCGGTGTCCTTGGGATGCAGGAAGAAGATCGGCGTGCCGTGGGCGCCGATCCGGGTGGGGCCGAGGATGCGCGTCCCGATGCCTTCGAAATGTGCGCGCGCGGCCTCAATATCGTCGACCTCGAAGCAGAGGTGATGCTGGCCGCCCTGCGGGTTCTTCTCGATGAACTTCGCCACCGGGCTGTCGGCGCCGAGCGGTTCGATCAGCTCGATCTGGCTGTTGGGCGCATCGACGAAGCAGACGCGGACGCCCTGCGCGGGAAGGTCGAACGGCGGCGAGGAGGGCTCGGCGCCGAACAGGGTGCGATAGGTTTCGAGGCTGCGCTCGATCGACGGGGTAGCGACCCCGACATGGTTCAGGCGTCCGAGTTTCATTATCCTACCTTCGTCATTGCGAGCCGCAGGTGAAGCAATCCATCTCCGGCCGTGGATTGCTTCGCTTCGCTCGCAATGACGAGAGACGAGCGACGGCGCAATGCATCACACGATCGTCGGGTAGAGATCCTGCCAGTCCGGATTGGCCGCCTCAATCATCCTTATCTTGGCCGCGCGTGACCCGCCCTTGATTTGCTTTTCACGGGCGATGGCCCCCAGCATGGTTGCGTGCGGCTCGAACCAGACGAGCAACTTGCAACCGTATCGCTTCGTGAATCCCTCGAAGGCACCTTCGCGATGCTGCCAGACGCGCCGCACTAGATTCGAGGTCACCCCAACATACAGGGCGCCGTTGCGCCGGTTGGCCATCAGATAGACTGCCGGCTGCACCAGTGGATTGCTTCGCTACGCTCGCAATGACGAGGGTCTAGAGCGGAATGTTGTCGTGCTTCTTCCACGGGTTCTCGAGCTGCTTGTCGCGCAGCTTTCGCAGCCCCAGCGCCACCTTGCGCCGTGTTTCCTGCGGCTGAATCACGTCGTCGATGAAGCCCATGCTCGCCGCCACGAAGGGGTTGGCGAAGCGCTCTTCATATTCGCGGGTCTTTTCGGCGATCTTCTCCGCATCGCCGCGGTCCTGGCGGAAGATGATCTCCACCGCGCCCTTGGCCCCCATCACCGCGATTTCGGCGGTCGGCCAAGCGTAGTTCAAGTCGCCGCGCAGGTGCTTGGACGCCATGACGTCATACGCGCCGCCATAGGCCTTACGGGTGATCACGGTGATCTTGGGCACGGTCGCCTCGGCATAAGCGAACAGCAGTTTCGCGCCGTGCTTGATGATGCCGTTATGCTCCTGGCCGACGCCCGGCAGAAAGCCCGGCACGTCGACAAAGGTCAGTAGCGGAATGTCGAAGGCGTCGCAGAAGCGGACAAAGCGCGCCGCTTTCTTGGACGAATTGATGTCGAGCACGCCGGCCAGCACCATCGGCTGGTTGGCGACCACGCCGACGGTACGGCCTTCGATCCGGCAGAAGCCGATGATGATGTTGGCGGCGTGGGCCGGCTGAAGCTCGAAGAAATCGCCTTCGTCGGCGACCTTCCGGATCAGCTCGTGCATGTCATAGGGCTGGTTGGCGCTCGGCGGGATCAGCGTGTCGAGGCTCGGCTCGGCACGGTCCCACGGGTCTTCGCTCGGGCGCTCGGGCACCGACACCCGGTTCGACAACGGCAGGAAATCGAAGAACTCCCGCGCCGCCAGCAGCGCATCGATGTCGTTTTCGAGCGCGAGGTCGGCGACCGACGACTTGGTGGTATGGGTGACCGCTCCGCCCAGTTCTTCCTGCGTCACCACCTCGTTGGTGACGGTCTTCACCACCTCCGGGCCGGTGACGAACATGTAGGAGCTGTCCTTCACCATGAAGATGAAGTCGGTCATAGCCGGCGAATAAACCGCGCCGCCCGCGCACGGACCCATGATCAGGCTGAGCTGCGGCACGACGCCCGAGGCGAGAACGTTGCGCTGGAACACCTCGGCATAGCCGGCGAGGCTGGCGACGCCTTCCTGGATTCGCGCGCCGCCCGAATCGTTGAGGCCGATCACCGGCGCACCGACCTTCATCGCCGCATCCATGATCTTGCAGATCTTCTGCGCGTGGCGTTCGGACAGCGAACCGCCGAACACGGTGAAGTCCTGTGCGAAGACATAGACCAGGCGGCCGTTGATGGTGCCGCTGCCGGTAACCACGCCGTCGCCTGGAATGCGCTGAGCGGCCATGCCGAATTCGGTCGCATTATGCTCCACGAACGCGTCCACTTCTTCGAAGCTGCCCTCGTCGAGCAGGACGTCGAGGCGTTCGCGGGCGGTCAGGCGGCCCTTGTCGTGCTGCGCGTCGATGCGCTTCTGCCCGCCCCCCATGCTGGCGGCGGTCCGGCGGCGGTCGAGTTCGGCGATGGTGCTGCTCATGGGAAGAGGCTCTTCGGGCCAAGCGAGCGCGTCGTCAACGTAGTGAGAATTTCGCTCTAACCTTTGTTAGGCGTCCGGAACAAAGGATTGAAGCAGTCGGTTCTTGAGCTTGGTGCAGTGCGGCAAATCCGTTTTGCGGTGCAGCATTATCGGCCCGAGGTTTCCGTCCGTCCCGGCGGAACACGACTCGGTCCACTTTTGTTCTGTTGCAAGACATTCTCTCTTTCAAAGGGTTACCTTCGCATGTTCGACAAAGTCGGCGTCTCCAGCTCTGGCTCTTCCAAGCTTCCGGCTTCGCCGAACAATCGGACCACCCTGCTGTGCTTTTCGCATCTCCGGTGGGACTTCGTGTTCCAGCGGCCGCAGCATCTGATGAGCCGCTCCGCCAAGTCGATGCCGGTCACCATCTGGGAAGAACCGGTGCCCGCGCCGGCCGGTGATGCCCCTTCGCTCGACATTCGCCCGGCCAAGGGCATGGACAATGTGACGTTGGTCACCCCGCATGTTCCCGAAGGGCTCGACATCGATGCCGAGCGGACCGTGCTCAAAGGCCTGCTCGACCAATATGTGTCGGGTACCGAAGGCCGCCTGATCCGCTGGTATTACACCCCGATGATGCTGCCCTTTTCGCGGCATCTCGATGCGGTGGCGACGGTCTATGACTGCATGGACGAGCTATCGGCCTTCCGCTTCGCCCCGGCCGAGCTGCTCGATCTCGAGCGCGAATTGCTGGACGCCGCGGACATCGTCTTCACCGGCGGCTATTCGCTCTACGAAGCAAAGAAGAAGCGGCACGGCAACGTCCACCCCTTCCCCTCGTCGGTCGACCGCGCCCACTTCGGCGCCGCCCGCGCCGGGATCGCCGATCCCGCCGACCAGTCCGGCATCGGCCGCCCGCGCTTCGGCTTCTACGGGGTGATCGACGAACGGCTCGACATCGATCTGCTCGACAAGGTCGCCGAACTGCGGCCCGACTGGCAGCTCATCATGGTCGGCCCGGTGGTGAAGATCAGCGAGGACGACCTGCCGCGCCGCCACAACATTCACTATCTCGGCGGCAAGAGCTACGACGAGCTGCCGGCCTATCTCGGCAACTGGGACGTCGCGATGATGCCGTTCGCCATCAACGAGGCGACCCGCTTCATTTCACCGACCAAAACCCCGGAATATCTGGCCGCCGGCAAGCCGGTGATCTCGACCCCGATCAAGGACGTGAAGCGGCACTACGAGAAATTGTCGGGCGTCATGATCGCCGGCACCGCCGAACAATTCGTCGAAGCGGGCGACCGTGCGCTCGACCTCGCCCGCGGCGAAGGCGGCGACTGGCTGGCCGAGGTCGATCTCGCGCTGTCGGACATGAGCTGGGACACGACGCAGGCGCGCATGGCCGCTTTGGTCGCCGAAGTGACCGAGCAAGGTCAGAAGATCGAGCGCCCGGCCTTCGGCCAGGGCCACCTGACGCACACGCGCAACCGCAAATATGATTATCTGATCGTCGGCTGCGGCTTTGCCGGGTCGGTCCTGGCCGAGCGGCTGGCGAGCCAGCATGGCGCGCGCGTGCTGATGATCGACAAGCGCCCGCACGTCGCCGGCAATGCCTATGACGAATATGACAAGAACGGCATCCTGTATCACAAATACGGACCGCATATCTTTCACGCCAACAGCGACGAGATCGTCAGCTACCTGTCGCAATTCACCCAGTGGCGCCCGTACGAGCACCGCGTGCTCGCCCATGTGCGCGACAAATTGGTGCCGATCCCCATCAACCGCACCACGCTGAACGAGCTGTTCGGCGCCGGGCTCAAGACCGACGAGGACGCCGCGGCGTTCCTGGCGGCGCGGGCCGAGCCGGTGGAGCATATCAAGACCAGCGAGGACGTCGTCATCAACGCCGTCGGCCGCGAGCTCTACGAGCTGTTCTTCCAGGGCTATACCCGCAAGCAGTGGGGCCTCGACCCCAGCGAGCTCGACAAGCTGGTGACGGCGCGGATCCCGACCCGGACCAACACCGACGATCGTTATTTCACCGACACCCACCAGATCATGCCGCTCGACGGCTACACCCGGATGTTCGAGCGGATGCTCGACCACCCGCTGATCGACAAGCAGCTCGGCACCGATTTCCGCGATGTCCGCAACGACATCGACGCGGCGCACATCATCTATACCGGACCGATCGACGAATATTTCGACTGGCGCTTTGGCAAGCTGCCCTATCGCTCGCTGCGTTTCGTCCATTCGACGATCGACAAGGAGTGGTTTCAGGAGGTCGGCACGGTCAATTATCCGTCGGCCGACATCCCCTACACCCGGATCAGCGAATACAAGCATCTGACCGGGCAGCAGCATCCGCGCACCTCGATCACGCTCGAATATCCGAGCGCCGAGGGCGATCCGTATTATCCGATTCCGCGGCCGGAAAATCAGCTGCTCTTCAAGAAATACGAAGCGCTGGCCGATGCGACGCCAGGCGTCACGTTCGTCGGGCGCCTGGCGACCTATCGTTATTACAACATGGATCAGATCGTCGGACAGGCGCTGGCGACCTTCCGGCGGATGGACGAATCGCGCAGCCGCAACGGCGCGCGCAGCCGGGATCTCCGGCTCGCGATCTGAGCGGTTCGAAGGATAGGCATTGAGGCTTCCGGCACACAGCCGGGAGCCTCTTTGCTTCTTCGGCGGCCCCCGTGCTTTCGCTCGGCCGGATTCGATCTACATGATAGAGCATGCCCGACCTGCCGCGCGCCCGCGTCGTCACTGATCCGGCGGCCGATCACGCGCCGCGCCGCACCTATCGCAATCCGATCCTCGACCGGGATTTTCCCGATCCTGCTGCGCTACTGGCCGACGACGGCTTCTTCTACGCCTACGCCACGCAAAGCCGGGACGAGCGCGGCTGGATCAACATCCAGACTGCGCGCTCCGCCGACCTCATCACCTGGGAAACTCTCGGCGACGCGCTCCCGGTGAAGCCCGCGTGGGCGGCGCAAACCCAGGATTTCTGGGCACCGTACGTGCTGCACGACGGACATCGCTACGTCATGTTCTATTCTGCCAAGCCCGACACGCATCAGGGCAAGCCCGGCCACAGCTTGGGGATCGCCATCGCCGATCGTCCGCAAGGTCCCTTCACCGACATCGGCCAGCCGTTCCTCAGCGGCGAAGGGTTCGAGGTGATCGACCCCATGGTCCTGCGCGATCCGGCGAGCGGCCGCGCTTATCTCTACTGGGGCTCGGGCTTCCAACCGATCAAGGTGCAGGAATTGAGCGACGACCTCCTGTCCTTCGCGCCCGGTAGCGTACCGATCGACATCGCCTGGCCCAATCCGGTCGAAGGCGCCTTTCCGCGGCTGGTCGAAGCGGCATGGGTGATCGCGCACGAAGGCGCTTACTACCTCTTCTATTCGGGCGACAATTGCTGCGGGCCGCAGGCCGAATATGGGGTGATGGTGGCGCGGGCGACGAACCCGCTCGGGCCGTTCGAAACGCTCGAGCAGGCGCGCGGCGTCCGGCACAGCCTGATGCTGACCCGCAACGACAAGTGGCTGGCCCCCGGGCACAACGGCGTGGTCACCGATTCCGAGGGCGTCCACTGGATGCTGTATCACGCGGTCGATATCGATTGCCCGCGCCAGCGGCAGGAGGATGAGATCAACAGCCGCCGGGTGCTGCTGATCGATCGGATCGAGTGGGAAGACGGCTGGCCGGTGGCGCGCACGCCGTCGACCGGCGAAGAGATCGCGCCGGCGGTTTAGACCGCTTCGAGAAGGCGTTGGGGCTTGCGCGTCGCCCACGCCGCGAAGCGTTCCTGTTGTTCGCGCAGTTCGGCGAGCAGACGCGCATCGACCTGGCGCCGGCCGTCGGCCATCACGGTGGAAAGCAGCCCCGCTTCGGCATGGCGGCTGTTGTCCCACCCGGGATAGGCGGTAATCGGGAACCAGCAGATGCCCTGCAGGTCCGCGCCGCGCTCCATCGCCTCGCGGGCTTCGGCGCAGACATGGTGCAGCCACGCCGCCCGGCCGCTGCCCTCGGCCCCGGTTTCAGCCAGGAACAACGGCTTCTCATAGCGCTCGGACACTTCAACCAGCATATCCGCGAGCGCGCGATATTCATGATGCCCCATCGGAATGGTCGGCCCGTCGAGATACCATTGGTTGTGCGGGTAATAGTTGAGCCCGATCAAATCGGCGAAGGACGGATCGCCGCCAAGCTCGGGCCGGGCGCGGCCGGTCAGCCAGTCATAGGCTTCGAACTGCCCCTGCCGCTCGCGCTCGGCGGCCTCGATCGACTTGCGGCGATGATCGCGCGGGGCGACGTGAACGAGGGGCTCGGCCCAGACCAGCAGGGCGTCGGGATAATCCGTGCGAATGGCTGAGGCGGCAGCAATCGCGGTGCGCGCCAATTGCTCCTTGAACCACCCTTTCTGTTCGGCTCCGACCGGGCGCGGAAAATAATGAACCTCGACCGCCCAGGCCATGAAGCTCATCTCGTTGACCAGGCACAGCAAGGGACGTCCGCCGACCACCTGCTGCTGATGCTCGGTCGCCGCCAAGGCAAAGTCGGCAAAGCGCTTGGGGAAATCCTCCCCGCCCTGGTCGACATGGTCGGGGGAGCCGTAGTGGAAGAGGTCCCAGATCACTTCCATGCCGATGTCCGCGCCGGCTTCCAACGCCGGAGTCCAGCTGGACCAATCGTAATGGCCGGGCGACTTTTCGATCAGGTGCCAGCGGACCCCGTCGCGGATGGTGCGGAGGCCAAGGTCGCGTAGCTGGCGGTAATCGCTGGCGACGTGCCGGTCATGCCCCGTGGCGCGCAGCAGATCGAGCCGCACTCCGTCGCGGCGGCGGTGCGACGAGCATTCGAACCCGCCCTGAAAGAAGCTGGCGAAAATCGTTTCGGGGCCGTGCATAACGACCCCTCAACACCTGACGACGGGATTCGAGCCACGGACGGCGGCCCAGCCAGTTGAACCTTCGCGCTCCCTCATGCTTTGACGGCAGGAGAAGAGGGAGGATCCGCTTGCCGCCGACCAGCCACTGGCCCCAGCGCCTTTATCTCGTCCGTCACGGCCAGAGCCAGGGCAATGTCGCACGCGACCGGTCGGAAGCCGAAGGGCTGGCGACCATCGGCATCGACATTCGCGATGTCGATGTGCCGCTGTCTGACCTCGGCCATCAGCAGGCCGATGCCGCGGGACGCTGGTTCGCCGCGCTGCCCGATCAGGAGAAGCCAGAGGTCATCCTGTCCTCGCCCTACCTCCGCGCCCGCCAGACCGCCCGCGCGATCTGCGAAGCGGGCGGTCTTGCCGGTGGCCGCAAGCGGACGGTCATCGACGAGCGGCTGCGCGAGCGTGAGTTCGGGGTGTTCGATGGCCTCACCGCGCTCGGCATCCGCCAGAACTATCCCGAAGAGGCCGCGCACCGCGCGCGGCTCGGCAAATTCTATCACCGCCCGCCCGGCGGCGAGAGCTGGGCCGACGTCATCCTGAGGCTGCGCTCGGCGATGAATTCGATCAACCTCCACTATAACGGTCGGCGGGTGCTGATCGTCTGCCATCAGGTGGTGGTGCTGTGCATGCGCTACGTGCTGGAGGAGCTGGAAGAAGCCGACATCCTCGCCATAGACAAGGCGGCGGACATCCTGAACTGCGGGATCTGCGCGTTCGATTTCGAGGTGCAGGAGCTCGATTGCGCGCCCAAGCTCGCCTTGTGGAACCACGCCGCGCCGCTCGAGGAGCAGGGTGCGCCGGTTACCGCCGCACCCGATCAGATGGTAGGCAGCCGATGAGCGAGGCGGTCGAGCTCACCCTCGACACGCTGAAAGAGCATCCGCTGCCGCCGATCGCCAGCGGCGACAAGGATGCGCGCGGCTCGATCCTGATCATCGCTGGCAGTCGCGAGGTGGCGGGTGCGGCGCTGTTGACCGCGCTGGGCGCGATGCGCGCCGGAGCTGGCCGGTTGCAGATCGTGACGGTGGACAGCGCCGCGGCGGGCCTGTCCATCTCCATGCCCGAAGCCATGGTCACCGGGCTTGCCGAGGGCCGCGACGGCGGGTTTGCGCCCTCGACGGTCTCGGCGCTGGCTGAGCGGGCCGCCGCCGCCGACGTGGTGGTCGCCGGACCCGGTATGCGCGGCAACCGCTCGACCGAGAAACTGGCCGCGGCGCTGGTTCACCGCGAGAAGCCGCTGGTGCTCGATGCCGCACTGCTCCACGCGCTTCCCGCCCGGCGCGACGAGGTCAATGCGTCGGGTTGTCCCACCATTCTCCTGCCCCACGCCGGGGAGATGGCGAGCCTGCTCGGCTGCGAGGAAGACGAGGTCGCGGCCGACCCCGCCGCCGCCGGTCACCGCTGCGCCACCTGCTACGACACCATCACGCTGGTGAAAGGCGTCAGCAGTCACATCGTGACACCCGATGGACAGGTATTCCGCTACGAGGGCGGTGGGCCGGGGCTCGGCGTATCGGGCTCGGGCGACACGCTAGCCGGGATCGTCGGCGGACTGCTGGCGCGCGGCGCCGACCCGCTCACCGCATTATTGTGGGGCGTGTGGTGCCACGGTGAGGCCGGACGGCGGCTGGCCGAGCGCATCGGCACGCTGGGCTTCCTTGCGCGCGAGATACCGAACGAGGTGCCCGGCATCTTGCGCGACGGCGGAATGCTTCAGCTGACCCCGTAATCGTCGAGTTCGTCGCCAACCACGCGGACCACGTGCAGCACGTTGGTCGAACCCGCGGTCCCGAACGGCACGCCGGCCATGATGATCACCCGCTGTCCGCCCGCGGCAAGCTGGTGGCGCAGCACCATGCGCTTGGCCTTGCCGACCATCTCCTCGAAGCTCGCGACATCGCGGGTGTGAACGGCGTGGACCCCCCAGACGAGGCCCATGCGCCGCGCGACCTGGCGGCTGGCGGTCATTACCAGCAGCGGCACCGGCCCGCGCTCGCGCGCGATGCGGCGGGCGATCGATCCGGTCGAGGTATAGCAGACCATCGCCGCGACCTTGACCGTGTTGGCGATATTGCCCGCGCTTTCGGCCAGCGCGTCGGCGGTGTTGGGTTCAGCCGGGGTAGCGGTGAAATGCACCCGCTCGGCATATTTGGGATCGGCTTCGACCGAGCGGCCGATCCGGTCCATCATGTGCACCGCTTCGGTCGGGAACTGCCCCGCGGCGCTTTCGGCCGACAGCATGATCGCGTCGGCGCCGTCGTAGATCGCATTGGCGACGTCGCTGACCTCGGCCCGGGTCGGGGTCGGCGAGGTGATCATGCTTTCCAGCATCTGGGTCGCGACCACCACCGGCTTGCCGAGCTCGCGGGCGCGGGCGACGATCATCTTTTGCAGCGGCGGCACGGCTTCGGCCGGAAGCTCGACGCCAAGATCGCCGCGCGCGACCATCACAGCGTCGGCGAGCGCGAGAATGCCTTCCAGCCGCTCGATCGCCGCCGGCTTCTCGATCTTGACCAGCAACGCCGCCTTGTCGCCGATCAGGACGCGCGCTTCCTCGACATCCTCGGGCCGCTGGACGAAGCTGAGAGCGATGTAATCAGCCCCCTGCGCCAGCGCGAACTGAAGATCGTCGCGATCCTTCTCGGTCAGCGCCGGGATCGGCACCAGAACGTCGGGGACGTTGACGCCCTTGTTGTTGCTGACCTTGCCGCCGACCTCGACGATGGTTTCGATCCGGGTCGCAGTGACCGCCGCCACGCGCAGGCGGATCTTGCCGTCGTCGATCAAAAGCTGGTCGCCTTCGCGCACCGCTTCGAACAATTCGGGATGCGGCAGCTCGACCCGCTCGGCGGAGCCCGGGGTGTCGTCGGCATCGAGGATGAAGCGGGCGCCGGTATCGAGCTGCGCCGACCCGTCGGCGAATTGCCCGACCCGGAGCTTGGGGCCCTGAAGGTCGAACAGGATGCAGCTCGGCCGCTTGTGCTCGACCTCGAGCGCGCGGATGGTCTCGACCAGCTTGGCCTTGGTCGCCTGATCGCCGTGGCTCATGTTGATGCGAAACGCGTCGGCTCCGCAGGCCATCAGTTTGGCGATCATCTCCCGGCTGCTCGAACTGGGTCCGAGGGTGGCGAGAATCCTGACCTTGCGCTCGCGCGGTCCAACCGACATCGCCACCTACACTCCTGCTCTTGATTTTTCGTGCTGTTGCTATCGCGCCATAGCGGGGACCGCAGCTTGTTCAACCGCTTGGCGGGCTTCGATCACTGCCTTAAGGGCCCCGGCGCATACCTATTCACCGGGGAGAGGGAATCATGGCCGACGATAATGTCGCCGCCGATCAGCTGCGGCTTTTGATCGAACGCATCGAGCGTCTGGAAGAAGAAAAGAAGGGCGTCGCCGACGACATCAAGGATGTCTACGCCGAAGCTAAGGCTACCGGCTTCGACACCAAGACCATGCGTCAGGTGGTGCGTCTCCGGAAAATGGAAAAGCATGCCCGCGACGAAGCGGACGCGCTGCTCGAAACCTATCGCAATGCGCTGGGTCTGCATTAAGTTCGGCGTCCAACAAGGGGGAACCGACACATGATCATCACCACCACCTCGTCGCTCGATGGACGGCCGGTCCGCGATTATCTCGGGCTGGTCGGCGGTGAGGTCATCGTCGGCGCCAATGTCATCAAGGACGTGTTCGCCTCGGTCACCGATTTCCTCGGCGGCCGGTCGGGCGCGTACGAATCCTCGATCCAGGAAGCCCGCGCCCAGGCGATGGCCGAAATGGAAGCCTCCGCCCGCCGGCTCGGCGCCGACGCCATCCTGGCGGTCGATTTCGATTATGAGGTGATCGGCAAATCGGGCTCGATGCTGATGGTCTGCGCCTGCGGCACCGCGGTGAAGCTCTAAGCGGGATGGCCGACCGGGTCCCCTCGGTCGCCGAGCTCGCTGGCGAGCTGCTCGACCGGATCGGCGAGGAATGCAGCCCGGCCGAACGCGACGTGCTGCAGAGCCTCGCGTCGGGTCAGCACAGCCACGTCCACACCGGACTCGGCGCGCCGACCACCGGCGAGCGACTGGCCGACAAGGTCGCGCGGATCGGGGGCAGCTGGGCCTTCATCATCAGCTTCACGCTGATTCTGCTCGCGTGGATGCTGCTCAATACCGACGTGCTGAAGCATTGGGGGCTGGTGTTCGACCCCTACCCCTTCATCTTCCTCAATCTGATGCTCTCGACCCTGGCCGCGATCCAGGCGCCGATCATCATGATGAGCCAGAACCGCCAGAGCCAGAAGGACCGGCAGGACGCGGCGGTCGATTTCGAAACCAACATCCGCGCCGAGCTCGCGATCGCGCAGCTTCACCACAAGGTCGACCTGCTGCTCGACCGGGCGGACGTTGAGCCGGACGGGCGGCGCGGCTAAGGCGCGGGCAACCACGCATTCAACAGGACCACCATGGCCGGCCATTCCAAATTTAAAAATATCATGCACCGCAAGGGCGCGCAGGACAAAAAGCGCTCGGGCATGTTTTCCAAGCTGAGCCGCGAAATCACCGTCGCGGCCAAAATGGGCCTGCCCGATCCCGACATGAACCCGCGCCTGCGTGCGGCGGTGAATGCCGCCAAGGCGCAGTCGATGCCCAAGGACAATATCCAGCGCGCGATCGACAAGGCGTCCAAGGGCGACGCGGAGAACTACGAGGAAGTCCGTTACGAGGGCTATGGCCCCAACGGCGTCGCGATCATCGTCGAGGCGCTGACCGACAACCGCAACCGCACCGCCACCAACGTCCGCACCGCGTTCAGCAAGAACGGCGGCAATCTCGGCGCCAGCGGCAGCGTCGCCCACGGCTTCGAGCGGCTCGGCCTGATCGAATATCCCGCCACCGCCGGTGACGAGGACAAGGTCATGGAAGCGGCGATCGAGGCCGGGGCCGACGACGTCCAGAGCGACGAGGACGGCCACCAGATCTGGACCCAGCAGGACGGCATGCACGATGTCGCCAAGGCGCTCGAAGCAGCGCTTGGCGAAGCGAGCGCGGTCAAGCTGGCGTGGAAGCCGACGCTGACGACCGAGGTGTCGGGCGACGCCGTCGCCAGCCTGATGAAGCTGGTCGACGCGCTGGAGGACGATGACGACGTCCAGACCGTGTGGGGCAATTACGACATTTCGGACGACGAGCTGGCGAAGCTCGGCTGAGATGCTGTGGCTGGCGATCAAGGCGGCCGTGTCGGGCATCCTGATCGCGGCCATTTCGCTGGTCGCCAAGCGATACCCGGGCTTCGGCGCGCTGATCGCGTCGCTGCCGCTGGTCTCGGTACTCGGCATGCTGTGGCTATGGAACGAGCGGCCTGACACCGCCAACATGGCCGCGCATGCCGAGGCGACCTTCTGGTTCGTGCTGCCGTCCCTGCCGATGTTTCTGCTGATCCCGGCCCTGCTGAGAAACGGGGTCGGCTTTCATCTGGCGCTCGCGGCCGGATGCCTGCTGACCATCGTCCTTTACCTGGTGATGATCGGGATCGGTCCGCGCTTCGGCCTGCGGCTGTGATTATCCTCGGTCTCGATCCTTCGCTGTCGTCCTGCGGCTGGGGGATCGTCCGCGCCGACGGCAATCGCCTGGCGCATGTCGCCAACGGGCAGATCAAGACCAGGGCCAGCCTCCCGCTCGCCACCCGGCTGGCGGACCTGGCTGCTGCGCTGGAGACCATCGTCGCCGAGCATGGCCCCGCCGCCGCCGCCGCGGAGGAAGTGTTCGTCAACAAGAACCCCGCCTCGACCCTCAAGCTCGCGCAAGCCCGCGGGGTCGCGCTGATGTGCGCGGCGCGGGGCGGGCTCGACGTCGGGGAATATGCCCCCTCGGTGGTCAAGAAAGCCGTGGTCGGCACCGGCGGGGCGTCCAAGGAACAGGTCCACGCCATGGTCGCGATGCTGCTGCCGGGGACGAACATAGCGGGCGAGGATGCGGCGGACGCGTTGGCGGTGGCGATTACGCATGCGCATCATCTGGCGAGCCGAAGCAAGGGGGTTCGATAACTTCGTCATTGCGAGCCGAAGGCGAAGCAATCCTTCGTCGCGCAACTGGATTGCTTCGCTTCGCTCGCAATGACAGAGGTAGGCCATGATCGCCCGCCTTGCCGGCACCCTTGCCGAACTTTCCGCCGACAGCGCCGTGATCGACGTGCGCGGGGTCGGTTATCTCGTGCTGGCGAGCGGCCGGACCTTGTCGGCGCTGCCGCCGGTCGGGGGCGACGTCATCCTGCTGACCGAGCTTCAGGTTCGGGAAGACAGCATGACCCTGTTCGCGTTCGGCGCGGCGGCGGAGCGCGAAGCGTTCCGGCAGCTGACGAGCGTGCAGGGCGTGGGCGGAAGGCTGGCGCTGGCAATCCTCACCATTCTCTCGCCCGACGAACTGGCCCGCGCGGTGTCGGCCGGCGACAAGGCGATGATCGCGCGGGCGAGCGGGGTCGGCCCCAAGCTCGCCCAGCGCATCGCGCTCGAATTGCAAGGCAAGCTCGGCCTCGCCCCGGCGCTCGGGCCCGGCACGCCCGCCGCCGCCAATCCCGCGACCAACGACGCGCTGTCGGCGCTCGCCAACCTCGGTTTCAAGCCGGCCGAAGCGGCCCGAGCGGTCGCGGCGGCCGCCGAAGAACTGGGGCCCGAGGCAACACTCGATGTGCTGGTCCGCAGCGCCCTAAAGAAAGCCGCCCGCTAAACACGCGCAGAGGCCGCGGCGCACAACGGAGTATCGAGGCATGTTCGAAAGCTGGCTGATCGATCTGGTTCGGATCACCACCCGGGTGGTCGAGATCGCGGGCGTGGCGATCATCGTCCTCGGCGCCTTTTCGACCCTGTTCCTGTTTCTCGTTCGCCTGGCGAAAGGGGAGAACCGCGATCAGGCGACCACCGATTTCCGTTCCAGCCTCGGGCGCGCCATTCTTCTCGGGCTCGAATTCCTGGTGGCGGCCGACATCATCAACACCGTGGCGATCGAGCCGACGCTGAACAGCCTCGCCATTCTCGCCGGAATCGTCGCCATCCGGACCTTCCTGAGCTTCAGCCTCGAAGCGGAAATCGATGGGCGCTGGCCGTGGCAACGCGCGGCGAGCGAACGGCAGCCCGCTCGACAGGCGCGCCGCGAGGCCGCTACCAGCAACGAGTGACCGATCCCGACCGCATCACCACGCCCGAGCGCACCGCCGAGGACGTCGACGCCGCGCTTCGGCCCAAGCGGCTCGACGAGTTCGTCGGCCAGCAGGCGGCGCGCGAAAACCTCCGCGTGTTCATCGCCGCCGCCAAGGCGCGGGGCGAGGCGCTCGACCATGTGCTGTTCTTCGGCCCGCCGGGGCTCGGCAAGACCACGCTGGCGCAGATCGTCGCGCGCGAAATGGGGGTCGGGTTTCGCGCCACCTCCGGCCCGGTGATCGCCAAGTCGGGCGATCTCGCCGCGCTGCTGACCAATCTCGAGGACGGCGACGTCCTGTTCATCGACGAGATCCACCGCCTCAATCCGGCGGTCGAGGAAGTGCTTTATCCGGCGATGGAGGACCGCGCGCTCGACCTCGTGATCGGTGAAGGACCTTCCGCGCGCTCGGTCCGGATCGACCTGCCGCGCTTCACCCTGGTCGGGGCGACCACCCGGCAGGGGCTGCTTACCACCCCGCTGCGCGACCGCTTCGGCATTCCGGTGCGGCTCAATTTTTACACCGTGCCCGAGCTCGAGCGCGTGGTGCGCCGCGCCGCCAGCCTGCTCGGCGCGCCGGTGACCGAGGACGGCGCGCACGAGATTGCACGCCGCAGCCGGGGCACGCCGCGCATCGCCGGGCGCCTGCTCCGCCGGGTCCGCGATTTCGCCCATGCCGCGGGGGCCGACAGCATCGACATGGCCGCCGCCGACCGCGCCTTAAGCCGGCTCGAGATCGACAGCCTCGGCCTCGACGCGATGGATCGCCGCTACCTCCACATGATCGCCGACCTCTATGGCGGCGGGCCGGTCGGGGTGGAGACGCTGGCCGCCGGCCTCAGCGAGCCGCGCGACACGATCGAGGACGTGATCGAGCCTTACCTCATTCAGCTCGGCCTCATCGCCCGTACCGCACGCGGGCGTTGCCTCAACGGCAAGGCCTGGACCCACCTTGGCCTGACCCCGCCGGCGGGCAGCTCGAACGGCCTTTTCGACTAGGATCATCGCGTATGTCGCTACTGCTTGCTCTCGCCGCCCAGGCCGCCGCGGCCCAGCCGGTTCCGGCCGCGCCCGACTATACCAAGGATGCGAGCTGGCTGTGCCTCCCGGGACGCAGCGACAGCTGCTCGGCGCCGCTCGCTACCACCGCGCTGACCAAGAATGGCTATGGTTCGAACGGGCAGGTTCGCCCGGCCGCCAATCCCAAGGTCGATTGTTTCTACGTTTATCCGACCGTCAGCCAGGACCGCGGGTTCAACAGCGATCTGACGGTTAGCGAGGAGCGCGGCGCGGTGGCGAGCCAGTTCGCGCGCTTCGCCAGCGTGTGCCGGCCCTTCGCGCCGATCTATCGCCAGATGACCGCCTCGGCGATCGGCGCGGCTGCGCTGGGCCGCGACCCGGCGCCGTGGTTCAACGTCGCTTACGGGGACGTCCGCGCCGCCTTCCGCAATTTCCTCGCGACGCGCGCCAAGGGCCGCCCGTTCGTGCTGGTCGGGCACAGCCAGGGTAGCTGGCTGCTCCAGACACTGATCGCGCAGGAGATCGAGGGCAAGCCGGTCGCGAGCCAGATGGCTCTGGCGATCATTCCAGGCTTCAACGTGATCGTGCCGACCGGCAAGACCGTCGGCGGCACTTTCAAGGCGACCCCGATCTGCACCCGCGCCGGCCAGCGCGGCTGCGTCGTCAGCTATGTCTCCTATCGCACCAACAATCCGCCGCCGCCGGGCGCGCTGTTCGGCTATGCGCCCGCCGCCGGCCAGACCGTCGCCTGCACCAATCCCGCGGCGCTGGGCGGCCGCGGCTGGGCCGCTCTCGACAGCTATTGGTACACCCGCCTCACCACCGCCGTCCCCGGCGGCCCGATCCGCTGGTCCACCGAAGGCGCGCCACCGACGCCGTATCTGCGTACCGAAGGGCTCGCCTCGGGTCGCTGCGTCCAGGACGGCCAGCGCGGGTATCTGGAAATCCGCACCAACGTCACGCCGGGCGCCAAATGGACCGACCGCATCGGCGGCGAAGTGGGGCTCGGTGGTTTCTTCATTCCGGGCTGGGGCATGCACCTCGCCGACATGCCGGTGGCGCAGGGCGACTTGCTGCGGCTGGTCGAGGCGGTCAGCCGCTAATCCTCGAGCCAAAACAGTTCTTCGACCCGCCGCTCCAGAACTGCGGCGAGCATCAGCGCCAGCACGGTCGAGGGGACGAACACGCCATTCTCGACCGTGTTGATGGTCTTGCGCGACACGCCGCACCGGTCGGCCAGCTCGCTCTGGGTCAGTCCGAGTTCCGCGCGCCGCTCCTTGAGCGCGTTGCGGAGGCGGTCGCTCATTCCTCTTCGTCGCCTTCATCGCGGCTGAGCCAGGCAAGGCGGCACAGGGCGGTGAAGATGGCGGCATTCGAGACCGCATAGAGCAGCCGAACGGAATCGAGGACGTACCATAGCGACAGGAAGCTGGCGCCGATGGTCATCGCCCCGAGCGCCGCCATGCCCCATTTGCAGGCATCGCCCGTCACATAGCGGTTCCACTCATCGTCCATCTTGGCGCGGTCTCGCTCGCTCAGCCAGTGCATCGGCGGGCCGACCAACACCCACAGCATTGTCACCAGCATCGCCGTCCACAGCACGGTGCTGAGGAGCACCTTTTGAAAGCTGTCGTCATTGAAGATCCAGAACCCCGGCTGCATGAAATAAAGCGCATACAGCCACAGCAACTTGCGACGGTTCTCGATCAATTCGTCGGCGCTCGGCTGCGTGAAGTCATAGCGTTTGCGGTAGCTCATCGACGCGGCTCCTGTAACCTTCGGGTTACATGTAACCTGTGGGTTACTCAAGTCAAGCGGGGTTCACGCCTGAGTCCGGCGAGGCTAGGGTTCCACGGGATGACATCCTTCGACCAGCCCTATCGCGGCGGCTTTGTCGGGCCGGAGCACCGTTTTGCGCTGACGGTCTATTTCGAGGACACCGACACCGCCGGCATCGTCTATTATGCCAATTATCTGAAGTTCATGGAGCGGGCGCGCTCCGACATGCTGCGCGCTGCCGAGATCGACCAGCGCGCCACGCTGGAAGCCGGCACCGGCGTCTATGCGGTGGCCGAAGCGAACGTCCGTTACTTGCGCCCGGCCAAGCTCGGCGACGATCTTCAAATCGTCTCTACCGTCCAAGAAGTCCGCGCCGCATCCGTCCGGATTCAGCAACGAGTCATCCGTGATGGCGAGACTTTGGCCGAAGGGCGGATTACCGCCGCTTTCCTGACGCCTGACGGTCGCCCCACCCGGCAGCCCCGGGCGTGGGTCGAGCGGTTCGAGGCGATCCGCGCCGCAACAAAGGAAAGTGAATGACGGCTCCTGCCGCCGATTTGATGAGCCCGCTTGCCCTGTTCCTTCACGCCGACGTGGTGGTGAAGACGGTGATGATCGGGCTTCTGCTTGCGAGTGTCTGGACCTGGGGGATCATCATCACCCATGCCCGCCGTTTGAAGCAGATCAACCGCGAGACGGGCGCATGGGAGCGCGATTTCTGGGCGGCCAAGGACATCGACGCCTATCATGACGCCCGCGGCAAGGACGACGTGCCGAGCGCCCGGATCGTCACCGCGGGCCTCAAGGAATGGCGGCACTCGGTCGGGCTCTCGACCGCCGACCGCAGCGGCGCGCGCGAACGGCTGACGACGGTGATGAGCGCCGAGGTCGAGGGCGAACTCGACCGCCTGTCCGATCGCCTCAACATCCTCGCCACCGTGGCCAGCTCGGCACCCTTTATCGGCCTGTTCGGCACCGTCTGGGGCATCATGCGCAGCTTCACCGCGATCGCGGGCGCCAACAACACATCGCTTGCGGTGGTCGCGCCGGGCATCGCCGAAGCGCTGTTCGCGACAGCCATCGGCCTGTTCGCCGCCATTCCCGCGCTGATCGCCTACAACCGGCTGACCCACGGCCTCGACCGGCTGGAAGCGCGCCTCAACCGCTTCGCCGACCGCTTCCACGCGACCTTGAGCCGCGAGCTGGAGCGCGGCTAGTGGGCGGGTCGGTCGGGAGCAGGCGGCGCGGGGGCCGGCGGGCGCCGATGGCCGAGATTAACGTCACGCCGCTGGTCGACGTGATGCTGGTGCTGCTGATCATCTTCATGGTGACTGCCCCGCTGCTGGTCGCGGGCGTGCCGGTCGATCTGCCGACAAGCCGCGCGGCGCCGCTCGATAACCAGGTGCAGCCGGTGCAGATCAGCCTCGATGGCGAAGGCCGGATCTTCATCGACGACGGCCAGGTCGACGAAGCCGCCTTGCCGCAGCGCCTCGCCGCTATCGCCGCCGAGCCTGCCCCGGCCGAGGGCCGCCGGATCTTTCTCCGCGCCGATCGCGGGCTCGATTACGGGCGGGTGATGCGGGTGATGGGCGAGCTCAATCGCGCCGGCCTGAACCGCGTCGCGCTGGTCAGCACCGCGGAGGGCGGCGGCCAGTGAGGATCGACACGGGCGAGGCCAAGGGCACGGCGGCGGCACTGCTGCTGCACGTGGTGCTGGTGGTCGCGCTGACCACCAGTCTCGCCCGCACGCCGAGCCCGCCCGAGCCGCCGCCGGTACAGGTCGAGTTCGTCGACAGTGACGAGGTCGCGCTGACCGCCGCCGCGCCGACGCCCGCCACGCCGCCGCCGGCCGCGCAAGCGCCCGCTCCGTCTGCCGAGCCGACGCCCCTGCCGCCCGAGCCGCAGCCGACCCCGATCGAGCAAGCCCCGCCGCCACCCTTGCCGCAGCCGGTGGTCCGGCCCTCGCCCGCCCCCGTGCCGCGCCCGCTGCCATCGCGGCCGGCACCGCAGCAGCGCCCCGCCCCGCCCCAGCCGCGCGCCCAGCCGCGCCCGGCGCCGCCGGCTCCACGGGCGCAGCCCTCGCGCCCGGCGCCCGCCCAGCCGCGCCCCGCACCGGCACGCCAGTCGCGGCTCGGCGACGATTTCCTGCAAGGCATTCCGAGCAATCGCGATCTTTCGCCGCGCGATGCCGCGCCTGGTGCCGCGACCTTCAGCGCCGCCGCCAAGGCCAGCGTCGACAGCGCGATCAAGCGCCAGATCCAGCCCTGCGCCGCGCGCCAAGCGACGCTTGGCCCCGGCGCCGACCGCATCCGCGTCACCGTGAACCTCCGCCTCGACCGCTCGGGCCGGCTGTCGCGCCCGCCGGCGCTGGTCCGCACCTCGGGCGTCGACGAGGACAATGCCAAGTTCGAGGATCTGGCCTATGATCAGGCGGTGGCGGTGTTCCGCGCCTGCTCGCCCTTGCGCCTGCCGGAAGAGCTATACAGCACCCCGCAAGGTGGGTGGGGTAACATCAATCTGACCTATGCCGCGAAATGAGGACTGACATGCATCTTCCCCGTCATTGCGAGGAGCCGAAGGCGACGAAGCAATCCAAGCAGCGCCGCGCGGTGGATTGCTTCGCTGCGCTCGCAATGACGATGGTCTGTGCCAGCCCCGCGCTGGCGCAAGGCGAGCCGCCGCCGGTCGATGTCGAGGTCACCAGCGGCGGGGTCAATGCCGCGACCTCCATTGCCGTGCCATCCATGCCGACCGAGGGCGGGGTCGAGATGTCGCTCGGTCGCAATATCTCGGGCGTCATCGCCAGCGGCCTTCGCGCCAGTGGGCGCTTTGCCCCGCTCGGTCCGGCGGGCCTGCCCAATTACAGCATCGCGCAGGCCGATGCGCCGGTGTTCGGCGAGTGGCGCGGGCTTGGCGCGCAGCAACTGGTGACGGGCTTCGTCCGGCCGGCGGGTGCGGGGCAAATCACCGTCGGCTGCTATCTTTACGACGTCGGCGCCGGCCGCGAGCTGGTGCGGCAGGGCTATCAGGTCACCACCGACAATTGGCGCCGCGCGGCCAACAAATGCGCCGACGCCATCTATTCGCGGCTGACCGGCGAAGGCGGCTTTCTCGACACCCGCGTGGTGTTCGTCGCCGAGACCGGGCCGAAGAATAACCGCCAGAAGCGCATCGCGATCATGGATTCGGACGGCGCCAATCTGCGCTACCTGACCGAAGGCGAAGCCACCGTGGTGACCCCGCGCTTCTCGCCCGACGGCAGCCGGCTGGCCTACACCAGCTATCAGGGTCGCCGCGCCCGGGTGTGGGTGCTGGATATCGCCACGGGGCAAAAGCGGCTGCTGGTCCCGGGCCTCGCACTGACCAGCGCCCCGCGTTTCTCGCCCGACGGCCGGCGCATCGCCTATGCGCTGTCGGCGAACGGCAACACCGATATCTGGATCGCCAGCGCCGACGGGGCGGGCACGCCGCAGCGGCTGACCAGCGCGCCGGGGATCGATACCAGCCCGAGCTTCTCGCCCGACGGGCGCCGGATCGTGTTCGAAAGCGATCGCGGCGGCTCGCAGCAGCTTTACGTGATGGATGCCGACGGCTCGAACCAGCGGCGGATCAGCTTCGGCGGGCCGGCCGCCTCGCCGGTATGGAGCCCACGCGGCGACAAGATCGCGTTTGTCCGCACCGGCTCGTTCCGGATCGGCGTGATGAATGCCGGCGGCGGGGGCGAGCAGATCCTGACCGACGGCTGGCAGGACGAGAGCCCCAGCTGGGCGCCCAACGGCCAGTTCGTCATGTTCAATCGTTTCACCCGCGACGGGCGCTCCAGCCTGTTCGCGGTCCCGGTCGGCGGCGGCACTGCCCGCCGCCTGCCCACCCCGCAGGACGGTTCGGACCCGAGCTGGTCCCCGTTGCAGCGCTGACAAGGAGAAGAATTTTGCGCGCCAAGCTGATCGTCGCTTCCACCCTGGCCCTGAGCCTGTCTCTCACCGCCTGCGGTCGCCGCCAGCCCCCCGCGACCACGCCTCCGGCGCAGACCGGCCCGACCGATCCCGCCGCCGGCACCGGCGCGACCGGCGACGACGTCGGCCTGGTCGAGCTTCCCGGCAGCCAGGCCGCGATGGTCGCGGCGGCGGGCTCGGATACGATTTATTTCGGGACCGACCGGTCCGATGTGTCGGCGGACGCGCAGGCGACGCTGGCGGCGCAGGCCCGGTGGATGCTTGCCAACCCGAACGTCCGCGCCTCGGTCGAAGGTCATGCCGACGAGCGCGGCACACGCGAATATAATCAGGCGCTGGGGGAACGACGCGCGCAGGCAGCCAAGCAGTTTCTGATGGCGCAGGGCGTGCCCGAAGCCCGCTTGCTGACGATCAGCTGGGGCAAGGAACGTCCGGTTGCCACCGGCTCGGACGAAAGCGCTTGGGCGCAAAACCGCCGCGCGGTGACGGTGGTGGTTCGCTAAGAAAGGAGCGTCGCCCCGGCGAAGGCCGGGGCCTCGTTCGAAAAAGGCGCTTCAGTCGCCAGAGGTCCCGGCCTTCGCCGGGATGACGCGGTCAGGCCGCGGCGCGAGTGAAGCCGCGGCCAGTCATCGCCAGCCACGCGCGGGCTGATTTCTGCGCTTCGGCGATTTCGCGCGCAGTCATCTCGATGCTGATCTCGGCCCGGCAGGCCTGGGCGCGGGTGCAGCCGTTAAGCGCGGCGAGATTGAACCATTTGTGCGCTTCGACGAGATCGACGTCGGTGCCGCCATTGCCGGTCGAATAGGTCACTCCAAGCTCGAACAGCGCATTGACGTCGCCCGCTTCGGCGTCGCGAAGCCGGCTCATCATCAGAAATTCCGCACCCTTTTGACCGATTGCCATTGCTCTTGTTCCCCCGTGTTCGTGGCAGGCAAGGTCCGCCGAGCGGGCTATCAAATGGTTAACGGCGTAATTACCGTCCTACCTGTTGCTCCAAAGTGACAGGGATATTGTCGATCAGGCGGACGCCGCCGATGCTGGCGGCGGCGATCAGGCGCATCAGTTCGCGTGGGATTTCAAGCGGTTCGAGGCTGCGCGAATCGACCAAGGCGAGATAGTCCACTGTGGAGAAACCTGCGGACAATAATGCCGCTTTGGCGCGCTTCAGCGCCGGTCCGATTGCCCCTCCGGCGGCGATTTCCTTACCGACCGCGTGCAATGCGAGGGGTAGGGCCACTGCTTGCGAGCGATTCTCCGGCGACAGCAGAGCGTTGCGCGAGGACATGGCAAGTCGGTCCGCCTCGCGCACCGTCGGGTGGCCGAGGATCTCCACGCCGATGCCGAGGTCGGTTTCGACCCGGCGGATCACCGCCAGTTGCTGCCAGTCCTTTTCGCCGAAGATGGCATGGGTCGGCCGCACCGCCAGCAACAGCTTCGCGACCACCGTCGCTACGCCGTCGAAATGGCCCGGCCGATGCTCGCCCTCCCACCGCTCGCTGACCCCGCGCACCGAAATGTTGGTGGCGAAACCGCCGGGATAGAGCTGGTTCGGGGTCGGCAACCAGACGAGGTCGCAGCCCGCTTGCTCCAGTTTCGCGAGATCGGCCTCCTCGGTCCGCGGGTAGCGGGCGAGGTCGTTCGGATCGTTGAACTGCAGCGGATTGACGAAAATGGTCGCGGCGACATGGTCCGCGCGTTTCCTGGCTTCGGCGACCAGCGCGAGGTGGCCGTCGTGCAGCGCGCCCATGGTCGGCACCAGCGCCAGCGTGTCCCCGCTGCCACGAAGCTGCGCCACCGCCGGCTTGAGCGCGTCCAGCGCACGGATGATTTGCACCGCCGAATCCCCCGGTTTACTTGGGTTGCAACAAGACGCGCCTCTGGCGCCACGCGGGGAAGAAACCAAGTGACAAGCCCACATTTCATCGTCTTCGCCAACGAAAAGGGTGGCACCGGCAAATCGACCACGGCGGTCCACACCGCCGTCGCGCTCGCCGCCGCCGGTCACCGGGTCGCGACGCTCGACCTCGACCACCGTCAGCGGACGACGACGCGCTACCTTGAAAACCGGGCGGCGACCGTGCGGCGGCTTGGGGTCGAACTGCCGCAACCGATCTTCCGGGTGCTCGAAGACCAGACCGAGGAAGCGCTCGACGCCGCCATCGCCGACCTCGCGGCCGAGGCCGACATCCTCGTCATCGACACCCCCGGCCGCGACGACAATGTCGCCCGCGCCGCGATCCTCAAGGCCGACACGCTGGTGACCCCGATGAACGACAGCTTCGTCGATCTCGACCTCATCGGCCAGGTCAATCCCGACACCTTCAAGGTGACCAAGCCGAGCTTCTATGCCGAACTGATCTGGAACAGCCGCACCGCGCGGGCCAAGACCGCGGGCAAGAGCGTCGACTGGGTGGTGCTCCGCAACCGCCTGCAGCACATCGGCAGCCACAATCAGCAGCGCGTCGGAGCGGCGATGGACGAGCTCGCCCGCCGGGTCGGCTTTCGCGTCATTCCGGGCCTTTCCGAACGCGTCATCTATCGCGAACTGTTTCCCAAGGGCCTGACCTTGCTCGACCTCAAGCAGATCGGCGACGCCGGCATCGCCCACATCGCCGCGCGGCAGGAGCTGCGCGAAATGGTCGCCGGCCTCGGCCTGCCCGGCGCCGAAGCCGCCAAGGCGGCCTGATCTTTCGCGCGGACGCCGCAACCTTCCTCACCACTCCTCGTTCGGGAGCGTAATGACCCACACTTTCGATCCCACCATTCTCCGCGAATATGACATCCGCGGCATCGTCGGTCGCACCCTCCACGAAGAGGACGCCTATGCGCTCGGCCGCACCTTCGCGGCGCAGGGCCAGGAGATGGGAGCGAAGACGCTCGCCGTCGGCCGCGACGGGCGCGAGCATTCGCCCCGGCTCGAAGAAGCGCTGATCCGTGGCCTGACCGAAGGCGGGATGGACGTGGTTCGCGTCGGCCAGGGCCCCTCGCCGATGCTTTACTGGGCGGTGTCGGAACTCGACGTCGACGGCGGCATCCAGATCACCGGCAGCCATAATCCCGCCGACTATAACGGCTTCAAGATGCTGCTTCCGGGCGGCAGCGTGTTCGGCGCGGCGATCAAGGCGCTCGGCACCCGCGCCGCCGAGGGCCGCTGGACCGAGGGTCAGGGCACGATCACCGATGCGGACGTGATGGACCGCTACGTCCAGCGCCTGGTCGAGGACTTCAATGGCGGCGCGTTCAAGATCGGCTGGGACGCCGGCAATGGCGCGGCGGGTCCGGCGCTCGAAAAACTGGTGAAGCTGCTGCCGGGCGAACATCACACCATCTTCACCGACGTCGACGGCCGCTTCCCCAACCACCATCCCGATCCCACGGTCGAGAAAAACCTCGAGCATCTGAAGGCGCTGGTTCGCGACAAGGGCCTCGACTTCGGCATCGCCTTCGATGGCGACGGCGACCGGATCGGCGCGGTCGATGGCGAGGGCCGGGTGATCTGGGGCGACCAGTTGCTGATGATCCTTGCCGGGCCGGTGCTGGACGAGCAGCCGGGCGCGACCATCATCGCCGACGTCAAGGCCAGCCAGACCCTGTTCGACCGGATCGGCGAGATGGGTGGCCAGCCGTTGATGTGGAAAACCGGGCACAGCCTGATCAAGTCGAAGATGAAGGAGACCGGCGCGCCGCTGGCGGGCGAGATGAGCGGCCACATCTTCTTCAAGCACCGCTGGTACGGTTTCGACGACGCCCTTTATGCCTCGGTCCGCCTGATCGAAGCGGTCGCGGCGAGCGGCAAGAGCCTGACCGATCTGCGTACCGAAATGCCGACCTCGGTCTCGACCCCGGAGCTTCGTTTCCCGGTCGACGAGGCCCGCAAGTTCGCGGTGATCAAGGAAGTGCGCGATCGCCTGTCCGCCGATGGCGCCAGCGTCGATGCGACCGATGGCGTGCGGGTCAAGACCGCCGAGGGCTGGTGGCTATTGCGGGCGTCGAACACGCAGGACGTGCTTGTCGCCCGCGCCGAAGCGACCGACCAGCGCGGTCTTGACCTGCTGGTGGCCGAGATCGATCAGCAGCTGGCTTTGTCCGAGATCGAGCGGACCGAGGGCGACCACTAAGGGCCGCCCTACCGAACCCTAACCGAAAGCGCGGGTGTTGCCGACGCCGTCGAACAGGGTGAGGTTCAGGGGATCCTTCGATCCGTCGGGCATTTCCATTCCCGGCGACCCGCGCGGCATGCCGGGCGCGGCGATGCCGAGCACGCCCCTGGGCCGCTTGGCGAGCAAGGTGCGGATGGCGGCGGCGGGGACGTGGCCTTCGACCACCAGCCCGCCGACGACGGTGGTGTGGCAGCTCTGCAGGGCGGCGGGGACTTTCAGCCGGCTTTTCACCGCGGCCATGTCCTCGACCGTCAACAGCGAGACCCTGAAGCCCGCCTTACGCATCGCATCGACCCATTTGGTGCAGCAGCCGCAGCCCGGACTTCGCGAGGTCACCATCTCAGGCGGCGCGGCGGCGCCGAGCGGCGAGGCGGCAAGGGCAGAGGCGGCGGCGGCACCGCCGATGAACAGGCGGCGGCTGACGGGGGTGTGAAGCGGATCCATGGCCGGATCATGCCACTCGCCATCCTGCCCGTCGATGAACAATCCCGGCAACGGCTCAGCCGTCGTCCTCGTCATCGTCATAGCCGACCATGTTCAGTTCCCGCGCCTTGATCTGGCGGGTCATGCACCAGTGCATCAGCGCATCCTCGCGGCCGTGGGTGATCCACACTTCCTTGGGGGCGATTTCGAGGATGGTGTCGGTGAGTTCGCCCCAGTCGGCGTGGTCGGAGATGATCAGCGGCAGCTCGACATTCTTCTGCCGCGCGCGCTGGCGGATCCGCATCCAGCCGCTCGCCGCCGCGGTGATCGGATCGGGCAGCCGCCGGCTCCAGCGGTCGTTGAGCGCGCCGGGCGGACACAGGACGAGATGGCCCATCATCTCCTTCTTGTCGGTCCCTGCGACCAGCCGCAGCTCGCCAAGGTCAATCCCCTGCTCGGCATAGAGCGTGCACAGCCGCTCCAGCGCGCCGTGAAGATAGATCGGTTTGGTGTGCCCGCGCCGCCGCGCTTCGGCGATCACCCGCTGCGCCTTGCCCAGCGCGTAAGCGCCGACCAGCACGCAGCGATCGGGATTGTCGGAGAGGCGGGTCAGCAACCGGTCGATCTCGCCGCCGGTCTCGGGATGGTGGAACACCGGCAGCCCGAAGGTCGCCTCGGTGATGAAGATGTCGCATTTGACCGGGAGGAACGGCTCGCAGGTCGGATCGGGTCGGCGCTTGTAGTCGCCCGACACGACCACCCGCTCGCCTTTCCAGTCGAGGATGATCTGCGCCGATCCCAGCACATGGCCGGCGGGCACGAAGCTCACCTCTACCTCGCCGACCGTCACGCTCTGCCCGTACGCGACCTCGCAGCCGTTCTGGTCGCCGTAGCGCACGCCCATGACCGCCAGCGTCTCGGGCGTCGCCCATACCGTGCCGTGCCCGCCGCGGGCGTGATCGGCGTGGCCGTGGGTGACCAGGGCGCGCGCCTGAGGCTGCGAGGGATCGACCCAGGCGTCGGCGGGCCGCACGTAGATCCCCGTTGGATGGGGCTCGATCCAGGAACCTAGGCGCGGCACGTCACTTATACGGAGAGACAGGCGGACGGTTCCGCACGCATAATGATAAGAGGGTCCCGATATGGCCGAAGGCAGCGACGTGAATTACTGGAGCATCGTGACGATCGTCGGGCCGATCCTGCTGGTGCTGGTGATGGCCTGGGCGTTTCTCAAGAACAAAAAGAGCAAGGTCGATCCCGAAGTGACCGAGCGCGCCACCCGCGAAAATTATGCCGCCGAACAGCGCGAGCATGAGCGCGACGGTCACAGCGGCCTCTGACCGGGGCTGAACTTCCCCCGCAGGTTTCGGCCTGGTTCGACAGCCGGGGCTGGCAACCGCGCCGGCACCAGCTGGAGATGCTGGAGCGCGCCCGCGCCGGCCGTCACGCGCTGCTCGTCGCGGCGACCGGGGCGGGCAAGACGCTGGCAGGCTTCCTGCCGACCATCTGCGAGCTGGCGGAGAACCCGGCCGAGGGCCTCCACACCCTGTATATCTCGCCGCTGAAAGCGCTGGCGGTCGATGTCCAGCGCAACCTGCTCGACCCGATCGGGGAGATGGGGCTCGACATCCGGGTCGAGACGCGCACCGGCGACACGCCCTCGGATCGCAAGGCCCGGCAGCGGGTCAAACCGCCGCAGGTGCTGCTGACCACGCCCGAAAGCCTGTCGCTGCTGCTTTCCTATCCAGACAGCTTCACGATGTTCGCAGGGCTGAAGACCATCGTCCTCGACGAGATCCACGCCTTCGCCCGTGACAAGCGCGGCGACCTCCTTGCGCTGGCCCTCGCCCGGTTGCAGCGAATCGCGCCGGACCTGCGCCGTGTCGGCCTGTCCGCCACCGTCGCCGATCCCGACGCCTATCGCAGCTGGCTCGCGCCCGATGCCGACATGGACGAGGTCGACGTGGTGCTGGGGGCCGAAGGGGCCGACCCCGTGCTCGACATCTTGCTGCCCCAGAACCGCGTGCCGTGGTCGGGCCATTCGGGCCGCTATGCCGCGACGCAGGTCATGGCCGAGATCGAGAAACACAGGACGACGCTCGTTTTCTGCAACACGCGGGGCCTCTGCGAACTCATCTTCCAGGATCTGTGGAAGGTGAACGAGAAGGGCCTGCCGATCGGCGTCCACCACGGCAGCCTCGCGCTCGAAGCCCGCCGCAAGGTCGAGGCGGCGATGGCAGCGGGCAAGCTGCGCGCGCTGGTCTGCACTTCCTCTCTCGACCTCGGCATCGACTGGGGCGACGTCGATCTCGTCATCCAGATGGGCGCGCCCAAGGGCAGCTCGCGATTGCTGCAGCGGATCGGCCGCGCCAATCACCGGTTGGACGAGCCGAGCCACGGCACAATCGTGCCCGGCAATCGCTTCGAATATCTCGAAGCCCGCGCGGCGCTCGACGCGGTGGACGCGCGCGAACTCGATCCCGAGATCTTCCGTCCCGGCACGCTCGACACGCTGGCGCAACACATCCTCGCCTGCGCTTGCGCCGCGCCGTTCGAGGAAGCCGGATTGCTGGCCGAGATCCGCTCCGCCGCGCCTTATGCCGGGCTGACCGACGAGATCTTCCGCATCGTCCTCAATTACATCGCGACCGGCGGCTACGCCCTGCGCGCCTACGACAAGTTCCGGCGGCTGGTGGAGGAGCCGGCGGGCTCTGGCCATTGGCGGATCACCAAGCCGACGGTGGCGGTGCAGCATCGCCTCAACGCCGGAATCATCGTCGACAATCCGATGCTCGACGTCCGCTTCAAGAACGGCCGGATGCTGGGCCGGGTCGAGGAAGGCTTCGCTTCCACGCTGACGGTCGGCGACCACGTCTTTTTCGCCGGCCTCAGCCTCGAGGTGCTGCAGTTCAAGGACAGCGACATCCTCGTCCAGGCCTCGGCCAAGGAAGCGCGGCTGGTCACCTATGGCGGCCAGCGGATGAGCATGACCACGCACCTTGCCGACCGGGTAAAGGCGTTCCTCGCCGACCCGTCCGAATGGTCGCGCTTCCCGCCCGACGTCAGCGAATGGCTGGAAGTGCAGCAGCGCCGCTCGCGCCTGCCGCAGCCCGACGAATTGCTGGTCGAGACCTTCCCGCACGAAGGCCGGCACTACATGCTGATGTACAGCTTCGAAGGCTGGAACGCGCATCAAAGCCTCGGCATGCTGATCACCAAGCGCATGGAAAAAATGGGGCTGAAGCCGCTGGGCTTCGTCGCCAACGATTATGCTCTGTCGGTGTACGGGCTAGAACCGATCACCGACCCGGCGCCGCTGCTGTCGCCCGACATCCTCGAGGGCGAATTCGTCGAATGGGTCGAGCAATCGATGCTGCTGAAACGCGCCTTCCGCGAGGTGGCGGTGATCGGCGGGCTGGTCGAGCGGCAGCATCCGGGCAAGCGCAAGACGGGCAAGCAGGTCAGCTTCTCGACCGACCTCATCTACGACGTGCTGCGCAAATATGAGCCCGAGCATCTGCTGATGCGCGCTGCGTGGGACGATGCCCGCGCCCGGATGACCGAGCTTGGCCGGCTCGCCCGATTGGTGGAGCGGGCGGCCGAGCAGATGGTGCACGTTGACTTGCCCCGCGTGACGCCGATGGCGGTGCCGCTGATGGTGATCATCGGCCGCGAAGCCTTGCCGAGCGGGGCCAGCGCCGACGAAGCGTTGCTGGTGGAAGCCGAAAGTGTGTTGGCCGAACTGGCGATGCGGGAGGACTGAGGCGCCGCGATCTGCTAAGATGCGGTTATGCGCTTCCTGCCAGTCCTGCTTCTCGCTCCCATCCTCTCGGCCTGCACGGTCGCCAGTACCGCGGTCGATGTCGTCACCCTGCCGGTGGAGGCCGTGTCGAAGGGCGTCGACCTCGCCACCACCAGCCAGTCCGAAGCCGACGAAAAGCGTGGCCGGGCGATCCGCAAGGAAGAGGAACGTCTCGGCCGCGAGCGCCGGGCGCTGGAACAACGCTGCCGCAAGGGCCGCGCCCGGCCCGAGGACATCTGCCCGCAATGACGTCGTCCCGGCGAAGGCCGGGACGACGGATCACTTCCGCCCGAGCTTGGCCACCTCGTAAAGGTAATCCACGAACAGCATCGTCGCCTCGTCGATACCAGCCACCTTGGGATTGGCCGAGCGGATGACGAACCACTCGTTGGGGGCATGCGCGCCATTGCCGCGACCGATGCCGAACTGGCCGGTCGGGAGATTTAGCGGCGCGCCGTTGAACACGACGCCGGGCCAGCTTCCGGCATTGCGCGGGCTCAGCGTGTACGGGATTGCGGCCCGATCGAGGACCTTCTTCTGGGCCTGAATGAAGGGGCTGTTCTCGTCGGTCTGATTGGGGCCATAGCCGCCGCTCACCACCACCTTCACATCGTCGAACCCGCGCTTGGCGAGATGCGCCCTAAGCTTGGTCTCGACCTCCTGCCGGGTCATGTCGGGCACCAGCCGGAATTCGAGCTTCGCTTCGGCCCGGCCGGGCAGAACGGTCTTGCCGCCGACGCCGGTGTAGCCGCTGACAAGGCCCTGGATGTTGACCGTCGGCTGGCTGAGAAAGCGCTCGGAACTGGTCTGGAAATCCTCGTTGCCGATCCACCGACCGACGCCCAGCGATTTCTTGACGTCGGCCTCGTTCGTCACCGCCACCCGCTGCGCGATCAGCTCCTTTTGGCGAGCGGTCAGCGGCTTCACATTGTCCATGAAGCCGTCGATTGCCGGCGTGTGGCCGTCATCGGCGACCAACGTGTCGAGCGCCTTCACCAGCCGCCAGGCCGGGCTTTCGATCCGCGCGTGATTGCTCGAGTGAACATCGTTCTTGGGATATTTGTCGCTGGTCTCGCCGCCGACGATCAGCTGAAATTCGACCGCCCCCTTGGCGCCGAGCGTGATGCCCGCCTGCCCGGTCTGGTCCTGGCCGGCGGCCGGGATGAAGACGCCGACCGTTTTTTTGAGCGCGGCGGCGACTTCAGGGTCGGCGACGATCCTCGGGAAATTGGGCGAGGCGATTTCTTCCTCGCCCTCGGCCACCAGCACCAGATTGACCGGCAGCTTGCGCCCGCTCGCCTTGAACGCGTGCAGCGCGGCGAGAAAGGCCATTTCCGGCCCCTTCTGGTTGACCGCGCCCCGGCCCATGATGACCTGCCCCTCGCCCGGCCGATCGACCAGCCGGCCTTCGAGCGGCGGGCTCGACCATTCGGCGGGGTCGAACTGCTTCACGTCATACATGAAATAGATGCCGAGCGTGACCGGAGCGCCCGCGTCCAGCGTCCCGAACACCCCCGGCACGCCGCCCGACTGCACCACCCGCGCCTGCTGGAATCCGGCATCGAGCGCGAGGCGGCGCATGTAATCGGCGCCCTGTTCGACGTTGCGCTTTTCCGCCGCGATGGTCGGCAGCGCGATCCAGTCCTGCAACGCTTTCACCGTGGTGTCGTGACGACTGGCGACCACCTTGGCAAAATCGGCCCGGCCCGGCGTCTGCGCGGCCAGCGGGGCGGTCAGCGCCGTTCCGAGGACAAGGCTCATCAAGAACAGGCGCATCGCGAAATCTCCCCCCATCATGGTCTTCGCAGGGAGACTGGCGCGGACCGCCCCGCTCGTCCAGAGCATTGTCCATGCGCTACTTCCTCGACTGCGAATTCGATGGCTTCGGCGGAGCCCTGCTCAGCCTCGCCCTCGTCCCCGACGACGGCAGCGAGGAATTCTACGCGATCCTCGAGCATGAGCGCCCGTGCATCGACTGGGTCGAGCGGCACGTGGTCCCCTACCTCGGCACCGTGCCCCAGCACCTCCGCGCCGAGCCCCAGCCCGCCGCCGATGTCGCGCGCGAGCTGTCGCGCTGGCTGACTCCGTTCGAGGAGGTCGAGATCGTCGCCGACTGGCCCGACGACATCGCTTATTTCTGCAAGGCGCTGCTGACCGGGAACGGGCAGATGGTCACCGTCCCGCCGCTGACCTTTCGGTTGATGAATCTCGCCGGCTTCTCCACCGCGCGGAACAGCGCGGTACCGCACAATGCGCTGCACGATGCCCGGGCGCTGCGCGATCATGTGGTCGATCGCGGCTATTAAGCCGTTGCCACGGAATCGAAAGTCGGGCTAAGCGGCGGCGCGATGGTTCCCCTTTCGTTCGCCGGACATGATTTTCTCGCCGATCCGCAGGGCGCCCTGTGGTGGCCGGCGCGGCGCGCGCTGTTGGTCGCCGATCTCCATCTCGAAAAAGCCAGCTGGTACGCCAAGCTCGGCCAGTTCCTGCCGCCCTACGACAGCCAAGCAACGCTCGCCGCGCTGACCGAGGTGGTTGATCGCACCGGCGCGACGAGCCTTTACTGCCTTGGCGACAGTTTCCACGACAAGTTCGGCTGCGACCGCCTGCCCGAAGCCGCGCGAACGATGCTGCTGGCACTGACTGCCCGGCTCGACTGGACCTGGATCCTCGGCAACCACGACCCCGGCTTCGCCGATCATTGCGGCGGCACGCTGCGGGAAGAGGTCGAGGTCGACGGCCTGATCCTCCGCCACGAAGCCGACGTCCGCGATCCCCGGCCCGAACTGTCGGGCCATTACCATCCCAAGCTGCGGCTGCAGGTGCGAGGCCGCCGTGTCAGCCGCCGCTGCTTCGTCGCCAGCGGGGCGAAGCTGATCCTGCCGGCGTTCGGCGCGCTGACCGGCGGGCTGGATGCCAGTCACAAGGAGATCTTGCGCAAGGTCGGCACCCCCGCGACCGCGCTGATCCCGATCAAGGACCGGCTGCTGAGCTTCCCGCTCGCCGCCTAGTCGACCAGCCGCGCGGCTACGAGGCCGCGCAGCATGTTGCCGATCAGGAAGCCGCCCTCCAGATCCTCGCGGCGCAGATCGCCCTCGACCGCCTTGCCTTCGGCGACCAGCTTTGACCGCAGGATCCCCGGGATCAGCCCGCGCGACAGGGGCGGCGTCACCAGCATGCCGTCCTCGCGTTCCCTGAACAGCGAGGAGAAGCTGCCTTCGGTCAGCCAGCCCTCGGCGTCGGCAAAAACGACCTCGTCGGCGCCGCTGGCGATCCGCGCCTCGTCGTAGAAGCCGCGGTCGGTGGTCTTGTAGCGCAGCCGGTAATCGTCGCTCGGCACCGGCAAGGGCACGATCCTGACATTGAGCGGCTCGGTCCGGGCGGCCGGCAGGGGCCGTACCTCGACCGCCATGGTCCCGGTCGGCGACAACAGGAGGCGAGCCGTCGCGGGCGTCCGACGGGCAAAGGTCGCGGCCTGCAACTCGTTGCGGGCGGCGTGGCGATTGAAGCGGAAGTCGAGCGCCTCGGCCGACGCCGTCAACCGCCCGAGATGGCGGTCGAGTTCGATCACGCCGTCGCTGGGATCGAACCGCATGGTTTCGATGAGGTCGATCGCCGGTCGGTCACGCGTCAAAAAGGCCCCCTTGGACTTGCATTCGGCCCATTCATCGGCCGCAACCGAGTCGACTACAAGCCCGGAACCGAGGCCAAGGGTCGCCGTGGCGCGATTGGCGTTCATCTCCAGCGTCCGGATCAGCACGTTGAACGCCGCATCGCCGCCCGGCTCGATCCACCCGGCCGACCCGCAATAGGCTCCTCGGGGATAGGGCTCGAGCGCGCTGAGCGACTTCATCGCGGCGACCTTGGGCGCGCCGGTGACCGAACCGCAGGGGAAGATGGTGCGCAGCACGTCGACCGCGTCGAGCCCGGGCCGAAGCGTCGCGGTCACCCGGCTCACCATCTGGGTGACGGTGGGATAGCGCTCGATCGCGAACAATTCCGGCACCGCGACGCTGCCCGGCTCCGCTACCCGCGCGAGGTCGTTGCGCAGGAGATCGACGATCATCAAATTCTCGGCGCGGCTCTTGGCGTCCTCGGTCAGCACCGCGTCAGGCGCATCGGGGGCGGCAGTGCCTTTCATCGGCCTGGCTTCGATCAGCCCGTCGCGAAGGGTAAAGAACTGTTCGGGACTCAAGCTCAGCAGCCAGCCGTCCGGATGACGGATCAGCGCGCCCCAGCCGGCCCGCGACGCAGCCCGCAGCCGGGCATAGAGCGCCGCCGGATCGCCCTTCACCGCCACATCGCAGGGAAAGGTGAGATTGACCTGATAATGCTCGCCGCCACGCAGCTGCTCGTGAACGGAAGCGACCGCCGCCAGATAATCCTTTTCCGTTACCCGCGGCGAAGGCTGCCCGTTCCACGCCCCCTCGGGTTCGGGCAACCACGAGGCCGCATCGACCTCCTCGAAGCGCTCGAACAGACCGAACCAGAGCAGTGGCCCCTCGCCCTGCCGCGCCGCGTCCGCCAGCGCGGGATCGAGCGCATAGCCCGCCTCATAGGCGAGAAAGCCCGCGGCATGCGCGCCGCCCCGCACCGCCGCCTGCAACGCGTCGAGCGCGGGCAGTACCTCGTCCATGCGCTCGGCCCGCACCTCGCCGACCGGCTGGCGATACAGCCGCGCCGGTCCGCCCTCACGGGCGTCGTCGAACAGGAGAAAGGGCGCGTCCACCAACAAGCGTTTGCAAGCGGCGCGCCGGTTCGTAAAGTCGCGCCCATGCACAAGCTTTTCCTGCTCGCCGCCGCGAGCCTGCTCCCGGTGTCCGCCATGGCCCAGACCTCCACCAGCCCCGCCCAGATCGATCCCAAGGTGAGCCAGCGGATCGACCGCATCCTCAAGCGCACGCCGCTGATCGACGGGCACAACGACTTGCCCTGGGCGCTGCGCGGCGATTTCGGCAGCAAGGTCGAAGGGCTGGCGAGCGGCACCGACAGTTGGAAACCGCCGCTGATGACCGACATGGCGCGACTTCGCGCCGGCCGGGTCGGCGGGCAGTTCTGGTCGGTTTATATCGACGGCACCACGCTCGGCGACGAAGCGATACGCGTCACGCTGGAGCAGATCGACACCGCGCATCGGATCATCGACGCTTATCCCGAAACCCTGCGCTTCGCCCGCTCGGCCGACGAGATGGAAGCCGCGCACAAGGCGGGGCGGATCGGCTCGATGCTGGGGATCGAAGGCGGGCGGCAGATCGGCGGCTCGATGGCCGCGCTGCGCCGCTTCTATGACCTAGGCGCGCGCTACATGACGCTGACCCACAATCAGACCACCGAATGGGCCGACGCCGGCACCGACCAGCCGAAATATGACGGCCTGTCGCCGTTCGGGGTCGAGGTGGTGAAGGAGATGAACCGCCTCGGCATGCTGGTGGATCTGAGCCACGTCGCTCCGGCGACCATGCGCGACGCGATCGCGGCATCGAAAGCACCGGTCATCTTCTCCCATTCCAGCGCCGCGGGCATCAACCCGCACCCGCGCAACGTCCCCGACGACGTGCTGCGCATGATGCCGGCCAATGGCGGGGTGGTGATGGTGACCTGGGTTCCGAGCTTCCTCAGCCCCGCCCAGTGGAAATGGGACGGCGAGCAGGCGGCCGAGGAAGCCCGGCTCAAGACCTTCAACCGCGCCGACGCCGCCGCGGTGACCAGGGGCATGGAAGCCTGGGTCGCCGCCAATCCGCGCCCGGTGGTCGGGATCAAGGATGTCGCCGACCACATCGATTATGTCGCTCGCGTCGCCGGGCACGATCATGTCGGCATCGGCGGCGATCTTGACGGCATTCCGCGCACCCCGGTGGGCCTCGAAGGCGTCGAAGCCTATCCGCGCCTGTTCGCCGAACTGATCCGCCGCGGGTGGAGCGACGCCAATCTCGCCAAGCTCGCCGGCGGCAACGTGCTTCGCGCGCTGCGCGGCGCGGAAGCAACCGCGAAGTCGATGAAGGACGTGCCCCCGTCGATGGCGACGCTCACGCCCGCCAAGCCTGCCAACTAGGAGCCTGACACCCATGCCGATCCGCATCTCGCTGGCCCTTGCCGCCCTGCTCGCCACCACGGCCAAAGCCCAGACCAGCGCGCCCAAGCCGGCCGCGCTGACCGTCCAGGTCGTTCCGCCCGTCCCGGCCGAGCTCGCCGCCAAGACCCGGCCTTACATGGAATTGCGCAGCGCGTCCTTCGCCGGGTGGAACGCCCGCGACCGCTCGATGCTGATTCGCACCCGCTTCGGCAACGTGCCCCAACTCCACCGCGTCGCGGCGCCGATGATGGATCGCCAGCAGATCACCTTCGAGCCCGAGCCGGTCGGCGGCAGCTGGGCGCCCTCGGGCGACGTCCTGGTCACCCAGATGGATCGCGGCGGCGCCGAATTTTTCCAGCTCTACCGTCTCGACGGCGGGCAGATGACGTTGCTGACCGACGGCAAGAGCCGCAACAGCTTCGGCGCGTGGAGCAAGGACGGCAAATTGCTCGCCTACAGCTCGACCCGCCGCAACGGCGCCGACACCGATCTCTATGTCATGGACCCGCGCGATCCCAAGACCGACCGGCTGGTGGCCGAGGTCAAGGGCGGCGGCTGGGGCATCGCGGCCTTCGCCCCCGGCAATGCCAAGGCGCTGGTCCTGAATTATCAGCAGGTCACCAACTCCGACCCCTATCTCCTCGATCTCGCGACCAAGCAGCTGACCCCGCTCGGCGATCTCAAAAAAGACATCGCTTACGGCGGCGCCGAATTCGCGCCCGACGGATCACTGTGGGTGCTGTCGGACGAGAATAGCGACGTCCAGCGGCTCGGCCGGATGGACACGGCGACCGGCCGCTTCACGCCCGTCGCCAACGCCGGCCGGTGGGACATCGACAGCTTCGACATCTCCGACGACGGGCGGACCATCGCCTATGTCACCAACGAGGCCGGTATCAGCCGCCTGTATCTGCTCGATGCCGCCAGCGGCACCTCGCGGCAGGTGACCTCGCTCCCGGTCGGGGTCATGGGCGGGATCGAATGGTCGCCGTGGGGAGAATTGGGCTTCACCTTCAATTCGGCGCAGGGCACCGCCGATGCCTGGTCGCTCAACCCGCAGACCGGCAAGCTCACCCGCTGGACACAGAGCGAGACGGGCGGCCTCGATTTCTCGCGCAATCCGTCGGCCCAGCTGATCGAGGTCAAGAGCTTCGACGGCGAGCGTGTGTCGGGCTTCCTGTATCGCCCCGACCCGGCCAAATTCCCGGGCAAGCGGCCGGTGGTGGTCGACATTCACGGCGGTCCCGAAGGCCAGGAACGCCCCGGCTTCATGGGCCGCGACAATTATCTCATCAACGAGCTCGGCATCGCCATCTTCCTCCCCAACGTCCGCGGCTCGACCGGCTTCGGCAAGCGCTTCGTCAGCCTCGACAACGGCCCGTTCAAGCGCGAGGATTCGGTCAAGGACATCGGCGCCTTCCTGACCGCGCTGAAGGCCGATCCGGCGATCGACGCAGGTCGCATGGCGGTGACCGGCGGAAGCTACGGCGGCTACATGTGCTATGCCAGCGCGATCCGCTACGCCGCCGACTTCAAGGGCGCGCTGTGCAACGTCGCCATTTCCGACTTCGTTACCTTCCTCGAAGGCACGCAAAGCTATCGCCGTGACCTTCGCCGGGTCGAATATGGCGACGAGCGTATCCCCGCGCAGCGCGCCAAGCTCAAGGAGATCAGTCCGCTGCGCCGGATCGGCGAAATCAAGGCGCCGATGTTCGTGGTGCAGGGCGCCAACGATCCGCGCGTGCCGAAGTCCGAAGCCGACCAGGTCGTCGCCGCCCTGAATGCCCGGCCCGGCGCCGCGCCGACGTGGTACATGGTCGGCGAGAACGAAGGCCACGGGTTCGGCAAGAAGGAAAACCAGGACTATCTGTTCTGGTCGACCCTGCAATTCTGGCAGCAGACGCTGCTGAAGTAAGGAATAGAGTGAGCGTCCAAAACAATCCGCCGCTGAAGGCGATGGTGATCCCGGTCACCCCGCTACAGCAGAATTGCACCCTGCTGTGGTGCACCGCGACGAACAAGGCGGCGCTGTGCGATCCCGGCGGCGACCTACCCAAGATCCGCGCCGCGATTCAACAGGCCGGGGTGACTGTCGAAAAGATCATCCTCACCCACGGCCACATCGACCATTGCGGCCAGGCCGGGCAGCTCGCCGCCGAGCTCGGCGTGCCGATCGAAGGACCGCATCTTGACGACCTGTTCTGGATCGCGCGGCTGGCCGACGATGGCGCGGCCTACGGCATCGACGCCTCGCCGTTCGAACCCAACCGCTGGCTGACCGACGGCGAGCAGGTGACGGTCGGCGACCTCGTTCTCGATGTCTACGAGACGCCCGGCCACACGCCGGGTCACGTCATCTTCCATCACGCGCCGTCGAAGCTCGCGCTGGTGGGCGACGTGCTTTTCGCGGGTTCGATTGGGCGCACCGATTTTCCGCTGTCGGACCATCAGGCCCTGCTCGATTCGGTCAAGAACAAGCTCTGGCCGCTGGGCGACGAGACGGTGTTTATCCCCGGCCACGGCCCCGCCAGCAGCTTCGAGCGAGAGCGGGCGAGCAATCCCTTCGTCGGAGACAAGGTGCTGGCCTGACCCGCTTGCCCTTGCTTCGGCGGCGCTTTGCGCTATAGGCCGCCCGTTCGCGACGATCCTTGTCGCCGCCCCGAGGCTTCTCGCCCCGGTGAGCCGGTGGAGGGGCGTCGCCTTCTTTTTTGACCGCAACAGCTTAGAACAGGTGCCGCAATGGCCGTCCCCAAGAGAAAGACCTCGCCCTCGAAGCGCAACATGCGCCGCAGCCACCACGCGCTGACCCCGGCGAGCTTCCAGGAATGCCCGAACTGCGGCGAGCTCAAGCTCCCGCACAACCTTTGCTCGGCCTGCGGCCACTATAACGGCCGCGAGATCGTCTCGACCGAAGCCTGAAGAGCGTCGCTGACGTGACCGCCAGGTCGGCCAGCGCCCGAATCATGGACGCGCCGCGGATTGCCGTGGACGTGATGGGGGGCGATGGCGGCCCGGAAGCGGTCCTCGGCGGTGTCGAGCGCGCGCTGAAAGCCGATCGCTCGCTGCGCTTTCTGCTGGTCGGCGACGAAGCCGTCCTTGGTCCCGCGCTCGAAAAGCTGTCGCTGCCCGCCGGCAGCGCGACGATCCTTCACGCCCCCGACAGCATCGCCGGCGACGAAAAGCCGAGCCAGGCGTTGCGCCGCGCCCGCACGACCTCGATGGGTCTCGCCATCAATGCGGTAAAGGACGGCAGCGCCGATGCCGCCCTGTCCGCCGGCAACACCGGCGCGCTGATGGCGATGAGCAAGCTTGCGCTGCGCACCATGCCCGGCATCGACCGCCCGGCGCTGACCGCGCTCCTTCCGACCCTCGGCAGCCACGATTGCGTGATGCTGGACCTTGGCGCCAACACCGAGTGCGATGCCCAGAACCTTGTCCAGTTCGCGGTCATGGGTGCGGCTTATGCCCGCACCGTGCTCGGCCTCAAGAAACCGCGGGTGAAGCTGCTCAACATCGGCACCGAGGAATTGAAGGGTACCGGCGAACTCAAGGAAGCCGCCGCGCTGCTGCGCGAAGCGACCTACCTGCACTTGCAGTTCGACGGCTTCACCGAGGGCGACCAATTGTCGCGCGGCAAGGTCGACGTGGTGGTGACCGACGGTTTTTCGGGCAACATCGCCTTGAAGACCGCCGAGGGCACGGCGCGCTTCGTCACCGACCTTCTGCGCCGCGCCTTTACTTCGTCGCTGCGCTCCAAGGCGGGGTTCGCGCTGTCGAAGCCCGCGTTGCACATGCTCAAGGTCCATCTCGATCCCAACAATCATAATGGCGCGGTCTTCCTCGGACTGAACGGTCTGGTGGTGAAGAGCCACGGCGGTGCCAACGCCAAGGGCGTCGCCAACGCCATTGCCGTCGCCGCCCGGATGGTTCGCGGCGATATCGTCAATCAGGTGGTGAGCGATCTCGACGAGTTCCGCGCCCATGCTTTTGCCGCAAGCGAGTAACCCCAAGTGACCCTGCGTAGCGTTTTTCTGGGAGTGGGGTCGGCGCTTCCCGCCCGGCGCGTCGACAATGCTGAACTGGCGGCCGAGGTCGACACGTCGGACGAATGGATCGTCGAGCGCACGGGCATCCGCAGCCGCTATATCGCGGGCGAAGGCGAAACCACCGCCAGCCTGGCGGCCGAAGCGTCGCGCAAGGCACTTGAGCATGCCGGGATCGACGCGTCGGAGGTCGATCTCATCGTTCTTGCGACCGCGACCCCCGACCAGACCTTTCCGAGCAGCGCGACCAAGGTCCAGCACATGCTGGGCATCAAGGACGGGATCGCCTTCGACGTCCACGCCGTCTGCACTGGGTTTCTCTATGCCCTGACGACCGCCGACGCGATGCTGCGCGGCGGCAATGCTCGGACCGCGTTGGTGATCGGCGCCGAGACCTTCAGCCGCATCCTCGACTGGGAAGACCGCACCACTTGCGTCCTGTTCGGCGATGGCGCCGGCGCGGTGGTGCTACGCGCCGAAGAGACCGAGGATCGCGGCATCCTCGCGACCAAGCTCCACGCCGACGGTCAGTGGGGCGACATGCTCTACGTCGACGGCGGGCCGTCCACTACCGGCACCGTCGGCAAGCTCCGCATGAAGGGCCGCGAGGTGTTCCGCCACGCCGTGGTCAATCTCGCCACCGTGCTTGGCGAAGTGCTCGAGACCGCCGGCAAGACCCCGGCCGACGTCGACTGGGTCGTCCCGCACCAGGCCAATGCCCGGATCATCGACGCCACCGCCCGCAAGCTCGGTCTGTCGCCCGAGCGCGTCGTGATGACGGTCGACCGCCACGCCAACACGTCCGCGGCCTCGGTGCCGCTGGCGCTCGATGTCGCGGTCAAGGACGGGCGGATCAAGCCCGGCGATCTTGTCGTGCTGGAAGCGATGGGCGGCGGCTTCACCTGGGGCGCCGCGCTACTTTCCGTTTAACTATCGGACAATCATGGGCAACTTGGCATAATTGTCTGTTTGCCGACCTAGTCTTTTACGTTATGCACAGGCTTGGGGGCGCGATAACGGGGGCGCCGACAGGGCGGAGTAGGATAGAATGGCCGACGCTGGAAACCCGCGTGGCGGGCAGATGAGCGAAATGCATGCGGGCACGCTGACCCGCGCCGATCTGGGCGATGTGGTGCATCGCAAGCTTGGTCTCAGCCGCGCCGAATCGGCCTCGATGGTCGAACGGCTGTTGCATCACATGTGCGCTGCCCTGTCCGACGGGCAGAACGTCAAGATCTCCGGCTTCGGCAGCTTTATCCTGCGCGACAAGGGCCAGCGGGTTGGTCGCAATCCCAAGACCGGCGTCGAAGTGCCGATCGCGCCGCGCCGGGTGATGACCTTCCGCGCCAGCCAGACCATGCGCGACAAGATCGCGCGCGACTGACGGACGTGCCTGCCTCGCCCGGAGCCAAGGACCCTTCGGCATTCCGCACCATTGGCGAGGTTTCGGCAGAGCTCGGCGTCGCGCAGCACATCCTGCGCTATTGGGAAAGCCGCTTTCCCCAGCTGAAACCGCTCCAGCGCGCGGGGAATCGCCGTTATTACCGGCCTGAGGACGTCGAACTGGTTCGCCGAATCCATGCCTTGCTCACGCACCAGGGCTATACCGTGCGCGGGGTGCAGCAATTGCTGAAGAGCAAGGAGCCCCTACCCGAACCGGCGGCGCAGGACGAAGGCTTAGTCGACTCGCTGAAGCGGGTGCGAGCGGGCCTCGTCGCCGCGCTCACCGACTAAGCCGCCGTCCGACCCGCGCGCCGCTGCCACCCGGCTCACCGCTTCTTCCAGCGTCACCCGGCTGACCTGCACGCCGGGCGGAAAGGCGCTCAGCAGCCGCGAGGGGCAAGCCGCCGATAACATAACAAAGGTGCCGCGGTCCCCCTGACGCCGGACCAGCCGCCCGAACGCCTGCGCCAGCCGCGCCTTCACCACCCGGTCGTCATAAGCCGATCCGCCACCCGCCAGCCGCCGCGCCGCATGGAGCACGGTCGGGCGCGGCCACGGCACCCGCTCCATCACCACCAGCCGCAGCGAATCGCCCGGCACGTCCACCCCGTCGCGCAATGCATCGGTGCCGAGCAGACTGGCACGCGGATCGGCGCGGAACATGTCGACTAATGTCCCGGTGTCGATCGGATCGACATGCTGGGCCAGCAGCGGCAACTGCTCGCGCGCCAACCGGTCGGCGATCCGCACCTGGACCGCTTTCAGCCGGGCGATGGCGGTAAACAGGCCGAGCGTCCCGCCCCCCGCAGCGGTGATCAGCCGGGTATAGGCATTCGCCAGCGCGGCAAGGTCGCCCTGCCTGACGTCGGTCACCACCAGCACTTCGGCCGCCGACGCGTAATCGAACGGGCTGGCAGCATGGAAATGCGCCGGGGCGGCTGGCAGATGCGCGGCGCCGGTCCGGGCATCGGCCACCTCCCAATGTTCTTCGCCGCCACGCAATGTGGCGGAGGTGACGAGGACGCCGTGCGCAGGCTCGATCACCGCCTTGGCGAGCGGCCGGGTCGGGTCGAGCCAGCGACGCTGAAGCCCGATGTCGAGTTCGCGCCCTTCGATCCGGTCGACATTCATCCAGTCGACGAAGTCCGGGTCCGCCGCCCCGCCGACCCGCGCCAGCAATTGCGCCCAGGCGGCAAGCGCCCCGCCGCGCCAATTCAATCCCGCAATCGCCCCCTCGACCCGTGCCCGCGCCGCCGCGTCGAGCCAGTCGGGCGCGTCCTCCAGCACCGCTTCCAGCCGCAGCCGGAGCGCGGTCATCGGCCGCTGCAGCGACTCGAGCGCGACCAGCGCCGCCGCCGCGGCCTCGACCAAAGCGGCGTCGGGCTCGGCGAGCTCGGTCTCGAGCCCATAACCTGCGTCCTCGGCCTTGGCCCGCGCCAGCACGCTACTCCGCACGGCCGCGAACAAAGCTTCGAGCGGTCCCAGCGGCAGGCCTTCGACTACCCGGCCGAGCCAGCCGTCTCCCGGCAGCAGGCCCGCCGCCTGCACCGCCACGTCGAGCGCCAGCGCACCCTCCTCGTCATAGGAGCAGACGTCCGTCAGCCGCGCAGCGAGGCCCCGCCGCCGCCCGCGGGTGCTGCGTTCGGGACCGATGATCCAGCGGCGGAGCTCGATCGTCTCGGCGCCCGTCAGCGCCACCGCGAATGTCGAATCGGCGGCGTCGAACAGGTGGTGGCCTTCGTCGAACACGATCCGCTCCAGCCCACCGCCAAGCCGACCGCGCGCGGCCGACACCATCACCAGCGCGTGATTGGCGATGACGAGGTCGGCTCCGCGGCTCGCCCGCTCGGCCTTTTCGATGAAGCATTTCCGGTAGTGCGGGCAGCCGGCGTAGACGCATTCGCCGCGCCGGTCGGTCAGTGCGGTGGCACCGGCTCGGCGAAACAGGCTTGGCAGCCAGCCTGGCAG
>Ga0310813_10000205_pt1 | contig 43536 bp, 34 predicted proteins | sample YN3metagenome_FD_203086 | JGI IMG/M metagenome (GOLD analysis project Ga0310813, IMG submission 203086) | Soil microbial communities from experimental microcosm in Duke University, North Carolina, United States - YN3 | ecosystem: Engineered > Artificial ecosystem > Soil microcosm > Unclassified...
CTCGGGCGAGGGTCTGGTCGAGCGCAGCCTTGGCGGAGGTGTAATCTTTGTCCGAGAGTTGGCCTTGCTTGTGCTCCATTTCGAGTTGAAAGAGTTCTTCCTTCAGGGCATCCAGCAGTGGGGTTGAACCGGCGCCTGCCATTGCCGGACGTGGAGAACTGGAACGGCGAATCGTCCAGATTGCGCCGCCGAAGAGGAGCGCGCCAAGGCCGACAAGTGTGATGACGCGATAGGAGAGACCTCCTCCCTGACCTTGCATCGCGGGCTTCTCCAGCGGATCGGGTGCCTCGATAGGCCGGCCGAGTCCGCCGCCAGGGCGGTTGTCGGCTGCGGCGCTGCCTTCGTCTCCGGGTTGATTGGACGCATTCTGAGATTGGTCCTGCAGTGCTCCCTCGCCGGAAATGTCGAAGGTAAGGTTCTGGCCCGGTTGGGGGCTGCTGGCGACTTCGGCGATCGCACTCGGGAGATCGGGGGGCTGTTTGTCCTGGTAGATACCGCTCTGCGACGGAGCGAAGGCGATCGTCTTCGGCATCATCGCAACAAAGTGCTGCAAGGGATAAACGATGTGCGGATCGATCGTCGCCTTTCCTGTGTATGGCAGGTGGTAGGTCACTTGAAATTCTGTTTTTCCCGGACGTAGCGGAAAACTCAGCGCATAGCGGCCTTTTTCACATTGCGGAGTGGGTGAAATTTTGAGAGGCTGGCCGCCTTCGGTACGCGCGTCGGCGTCTTCGATCTGCGCATTTTCCGGCGCGTAAAATTCGAAATTCGTGTCATTCATCTGCGTGCGCGGCGGCTTTGACGTGTTGTCCACCGCGAAAATCCGCGTGATGCCCAGTTGGCCCTGTGAAGTCTGGAGGTACATCAAGTCCGCGACTGCATGCACGCCTTCGACTTTCTTTGCTACATCGTAAGCCTGAATCGAGACCGTGTTCGTGCCTGGAGGCGCCATCTGGTGGTAGGTCACGCTTTGATGGACAACACGGACCAGGTGTGGCGAATTAGCGTCATCGAAAGTGAAGGTAAATTTTCCCTGTGCGTCGGTCTTGACGTGCGCGACTTCCTGCATGCCGGCGCCGAGCTTGATGAGGATGACCTGGTCGCCGGCGGAGGGTTTGTTGCTGGTGCCGTTGGTTACGGTGCCGGTGAGGGTGGCGGCCCTCAGAGACGCCAGCGAGAGCAGAACTATCGCCGTGAGTATGGAACTACGCAGTATGGACCCCATCTTCACCTATTGCCCGCCTTTTCAAGGGGAGCGCCAAGGCCGGATTCGAGGCGCGAGATTTCGGAGAGCACCGCGGCCGCTTCCTCCTCCAGAGAGTTCTTCATGTTTTGATAGTCGGCTTCGGGCAGCTTGCCGGCCTTGTAGTCGAAGTTCAGGTCGCGCAGGTTTTCGTAAACGACTTCCTTGCGCTCGCGAAGGTAATTGAGACGGGTCTTGACGGGGCCTGCAGTTACGGAGTTCGGCACACTAAATACATAGAAGAACGCTGCGGCGGTGACCAGAACGCAAGCCCAGATCATAAACCTGCCTCCCTGCGCGCCTGCTCGCGGAAACGGGCAAGCTCATCTCCCTGAACGGGTGATGGAACGCTGGCGTGAATTCGAGCCGGCCGTTTTCTCCAACTCCACACGATCAGCGCGACTAGAGCGGTGCCGGCAAAAAGCCCGACGAAAGGCATGATCCATGCGACGCTGTCGAAACCGCGGCTGGTGGGCGCCGCGAGCACCAGTGTGCCGTAAGTCTGGACGAAGAACTGAGTGATGGTCTTGTCGGAGTCGCCGCGGTCAACCGCGGCGGTAAGCTGCTGGGTCATGGGGCCGCGATAGGGACAGTTGAGGTGATTGCATCCGGCCAGGGTCTGATTACAACCACACATGCAGATAAGTTCGCGGCCGAGACGATCGACGCGGGCGCTGTCGCCGGCGCCGAGGAAGAGGAGTGAAGCTATAAGGACTGTTGCAAGGCGGCGGTAAGTTCCCACTTCTCGCAAAAACGGCGAGAAGTGGGGCACCCCATTATTAGGTGACTGCCGCATCAATCTCCGGCTCCCACCGGAGCGGGTGCGCGAACTGTCGTGACCACGTTCTCGCGGACTGCCGCACGGACCGCTGCAGTGGCGTTCGGAACCAGCGCGATAATTGTGCCGAAGACCATCACGAGAACGCCGACCCAGATCCATGAGACCAGCGGATTCAAATGCGCTTTGATGATGGGACGTCCTGTGTCTGGGTTCTTACCCTCGTACACCAGGTAGAGATCCTCTTTTAAAGTCGAGCGCACGGCCGGCATGTGCTGCTGTTCCCCGCTTGCGGGATAGAATCGCTGCTCGGGATAGAGCGTGTCGATCTGCTTTCCACCTTTGAATACCTGAAGAATTCCCAGATCAGTGCTGTAATTGGCGTTCTCTTCCTGGGTGTAGGACTGGCAGACCACGTCATAGGTGCCGATGTTCATGTGATCGCCGAAACTCATCTCTTTTTCGGCTTCCTGGTTGAATGCTGCTCCCGCAAACCCGATAAAGACGATGATCACGCCGAGGTGGACGATGTATCCGCCGTAACGGCGCGTGTTGCGGTGTGCAAGATGAACCATGGAGCCGAGCAGACCCTGGCCAGTATGACCGGATATGACGCGTCCGCCGCGGACGAATTCAGAAATTACGGTCAGCGCAACGAGGACCGACAGCATGATCGCCATCAGCGAATAGAAATAGGAGATCTCCAGCCAGGGACGCAGTCCAAACGGGCCTCCCCAGGGGGATGGAGTAGCGATCAGGATGGCGCCGATTGCCAGCGCGCCCACACCAGGCCAGAAAAAGTTCCGTTTCAAGCTTTCCAGCGAAGTCTTACGCCAGGCGAGCAGCGGTCCTAGGGCGGTCAACAACAAAAGGAGAAGCGCGACCGGAATACTGACTTTGTTGAAGAACGGCGGGCCGACTGTGACTTTGTGTCCCTGCACCCACTCGGAGAGTACCGGGAACAGCGTCCCCCAGAGAACCGTGAAGCAGGCAAGTAGCAAGAGAAGGTTGTTGAAGAGGAAACTCGACTCGCGCGAAATCAGCGATTCCAGCTTGTGCTCGCCCGCCAGGTGCGAACGGTTCTTCCAATAGAAGTAAACGCACACCGCAAGAGTTATCGCAAGGAAAGTTACAAACCAGTCGCCGATCGAGGACTGCGCGAACGCATGTACGGAGTTGACCACGCCGCTGCGAGTCAGAAAGGTGCCGAAGATCGCGAGCAGGAACGTGGAGAAAATCAGCCACATGTTCCAGGTTTTCAGCATGCCGCGCTTTTCCTGCATCATGACCGAATGCAGGAACGCAGTCCCAGTGAACCAGGGCATCACAGACGCATTTTCGACCGGGTCCCATCCCCAATAGCCGCCCCATCCAAGAACGTTATAGGCCCAGTGCATGCCCAGGAAAACCCCAATCGTAAGAAATCCCCAAGTGACCATCGTCCAGCGGCGGGTGATTTGGATCCACTTTTCACCGGGATATCTCATGATCAGAGCGGCAAGCGCGAATGCAAAGGGAACGGTGAAGCCGACGTATCCGAGATAGAGCATTGGCGGGTGGATGACCATCTCGGGATACTGCAGCAGCGGAGTGAGGCCGTTGCCATCGGCAGGGATCGACCCCTGCATCAGAGCAAAAGGCTTGGCCGCGAAGTTCAACAGCAGAAGAAAGAAAACCTGCACCGCGGCGATGATGACTGAGGCGTGAGCGAACAATCGTTCGTCGGTCTTGTGCCGCAGTCGCAGCACCAATCCGTAGGTTGAAAGCAACAGAGCCCAGAACAGGAGTGAACCTTCCTGTCCGGACCAAAGGGTCGCGAACTTGTAAGGCCAGGGCAGATCACGATTACTGTGGTGAAGAATGTAGGCGATTGAAAAATCGTTGCGAAACGCGCCGATGACCAACACGGCCGCACCGAGAAAAACGGCGCCAAAGGTGGCGACGCCCGCGCGGCGCGCAGTCTCTCCGAGCCTTTCGGCTGCCGGATGGTGAATGACGAGGGCGGCTAATCCCGCAAGCAGGCAATATCCGCTTAGGGCAAGCGCCAGCAGAAGAACAAAACTGCCTAGTTCAGCCATGTGCAGCATTCATCTTTTCAGAATTACAGGGCTGAAGCAAACGGAACCGGAACTCGAACCACCCTTCGCGAGCACGAAGGGTGGATTGGAGTACAAATTAAGATCAGATCAGGCAGTTCGGCTGTGTTGCGCGTGGCGAGCCAGAACTTCGCGCTCGGCAGAAAGCCAGTCTTCAGTTTCGTCGCCGGGCGTGGAACCACGCTGTTCATAAATCTCATAGGCACGTAAACGAATTTCACTTTCAACCTCAACCGGCGAGAACCCGTTTCCGTTTCCATTGATGCCATTTTCGGGCATCTGAAGGACGTTTTTCGCAGTGCTTGGCTTGGTTATGCGAGGGGTTTTTGCTTTGGCCATTTCTTGCAACTCCTTAGATTCATGTGAATGGGCCACACACTGACGCAACAACCCAACGGCTGTACATCTTTGTGGCGGGATAGGTTCATGATACTGCCGCAACCGCTGTGGAAGTGTAAAAAACGGTATAAAAATTTCTTCTTTTCCCAAAAAGAATTCGCAGTATCAATGCGGCGTAATCAGCAAAACGATTTTGCGGCAGTTGGTCAGTGAAAATCGTGCGAGGTGGTTTGCGCACGGGTGATTCGAATAGGGGAAACAGCTGAGGCTTTCACCGAAATAACGCCATCCTGGTTCTGCAATGTGCCTTCGATCACGAGGAATTGTTCGGTAGAAAGCAGCAGACGGTTCTGCTGAAACAAATCCGGATTGACAATCGCGTTCGAAACTCCAGTTTCATCTTCCAGGCTGAGAAAAACAAATCCTTTGGCGGTGCCGGGGCGCTGTCGCGCGATCACACCGCCCGCGATGCGGATTTTGCGGCCGCCGGAGAGATGTTTTAACTCGATGGCTTTTCGTACGCCCAGTTCGTTCATGCGCGCGCGGTGATAGGCCATGGGATGCGGCCCGACGGTCATGCCGGTGCCGCGGAAGTCGGCGACCAGGCGTTCCTCGTCGGTCATCATTTTTAACGGAGATTTGCAGTCGATCTCCGAGATGTTTCCAAGTAAGGGGCCAGAGGGGTTCGCCGCGGCGGAGACGTTCCAGAGAGCGTCGCGGCGGTGAAACTTTTTTTCACCACGGAGGCACGGAGACACGGAGGAATTCGGGGTATCGAGTGACCGGATGATCGGGTAATTTGAATTTTCCCCGATAGTGCTATTCAAAGTTTTCTCCGTGTCTCTGTGTCTCCGTGGTGAAATTGAATTAAATGCACCGATTTCAGCGAGCGTATTGAGTTCGTTTTTGCACAACTCGGGAATGCGGCCGACGAGATCGTGGATGGAAGCAAAGGGGTGCTGTTTTCGTTGTTCTGCGATGGCGCGTCCGGCTTCTTCGTGCAAGCCCTTTACATACCGCAGGCCAAGGCGGAGGGCGGGTTGTTGGATATTGGTTGTCGGTCGTTGGGTGGAGTGTCGTGGGTCGTTGCCCGTGGGGCGTTGGCCTAAACCGGAGTTTCGTTGCGAAAGCTCGGTCGCCCCTACAGGACTTGAATCATCTCCCTTGCCCTTGCCAACGCTGTCGCGCTGGGCTAAGCTGGGCCGCCCCTTCGGGGCTTGGTTTTCGCCGACGACCGACGACCGATGACCGACAACTGCATTTTCGCGAGCGACGAACGACGGACGACGGACGACGAGGGTTTCTGAATGCTGAGTGCTGAATGCTGAGTGCTCCCTGATGGCTGACGGCTGATGGCTGATGGCTTCAATCGTGCACTCCCACTCCGATTTCGTCACATCAATCGGCAACACTTTCAATCCATGGCGCTGCGCGTCTTTCACAATCGTAGCCGGACTGTAAAAACCCATGGGCTGATTGTTCAACAGGGCCGCGGTGAATGCGGCAAGGTAATGCTGCTTCAGATAAGCGCTGGCATAAGCGATCAGGGCGAAGCTGGCGGCGTGGGACTCGGGAAATCCGTAGAGCGCAAATGAAGTGATCGACAGCACGATTTGCTCTTGCGCCTCCTGCGAGATGCCATTCTGCGTCATGCCGGCCCGAAGCTTGAATTCGATTTCGCGCATGCGTTTTTCTGAGCGCTTGAATCCCATGGCACGGCGAAGGTCCTCGGCTTCTCCTCCGCTGAAATTCGCAACCACCATCGCCATCTTCAAAAGTTGCTCTTGAAAGAGTGGGACGCCCAGAGTTCGCCTGAGCACAGGTTCGAGTGAGGGATGCGCGTAAGTGACTGCCTGCCGTCCCTGCCGCCGCTCTAAATAAGGATTGACCATCTGCCCGACGATCGGGCCGGGGCGAATGATCGCGACCTGCACCACGATGTCGTAAAACTTTTTGGGCATGAGGCGTGGCAGGCAAGACATCTGCGCGCGGCTTTCGATCTGGAACATGCCGACGGTGTCAGCCTTCTGCAGCGTGGAGTAGACCTCGGAATCATCTGCGGGAAGGTGCGCAAGCTCCACTTCTTCGCCGTAATGGTCGCGAATGAGGTTGATGGAATCTTTAAGCACGGCCATCATGCCGAGGCCGAGCAGATCCACTTTGATGATGCCGAGGTCGGCGCAATCTTCTTTGTCCCATTGCACGACCACTCGGCCGGGCATGGACGCGGGTTCGAGTGGAACAACAGAATCGAGTTGCCCCTGGCAAATGACCATGCCGCCGGAGTGCTGGCCCAGGTGACGAGGCAAATCCTGAATGGCCTCGCACAGCCCGAAATATTTGCGAATGCGCGGATGACTGATGTCGAGCCCGGCATCGCGGAAACGATGATCAAACGTGTCGTGCTCGTCGCGATACTCCCAATGCGCGACCGCGGCGGAAAGTTTGTCTAAAGTTTCCTCGTCGAACTCGAGAACTTTACCGATTTCGCGCGAGGCCATGCGGCTGCGATAAGTAATGACATTCGCAGTCATGGCCGCGCCGCGCTCACCATACTTGCGATAGACGTACTGAATGACTCTTTCGCGTTCGTCGCCGCTGGGAAGATCGAGATCGATATCGGGCCACTCGCCGCGCTCTTCGGAGAGGAAGCGTTCGAAGAGAAGTTCCATGCGAACCGGATCGACGGCAGTAATTCCCAACGAATAGCAAACTGCGCTGTTGGCGGCTGATCCGCGGCCTTGCACGAGGATATTTTCTTCGCGACAGTAGCGGACCAGGTCCCAGACGATTAAAAAATATCCCGGCAGTTTGAGCTTTTCGATCAGCTTGAGTTCGTAATCGATCTGAACGCGCGCCTTTTCTTGCAGATCTTTATCGAACCGTCCGTAGCGGGACTGAAATCCTTCGCGGGTGCGTTCGCAAAGAAAAGACATCATACTTCTGCCTTCAGGCACGGGATACTTGGGAAATTCGTAGCCGAGATCTTCGAGTGTGAATTTGAGGCGCGAAGAAAGCTCGGTAGTGTTGGCGATGGCTTCAGGGAGGTCGGCGAAGAGCGCATGCATTTCCGCGGGCGATTTCAAATGACACTCAGAATTGAGCGTGAGCAGGCGCCCGGCCGTGTTGAGAGTGCAATGGTTGCGCAGCGCGGTGAAGACGTCGGCAGGTTCGCGAGCTTCCGGTGTGGCATAGCGGACGCCGTTGGTCGCAAGCAGCGGAAGATTCAGAGAGCGCGCGATTTCGATGGCGGCACGATTGCGCAGTTCCTGCTCTCGGCGGTGATGGCGCTGAAGCTCGACGTAAACATTTTGCTTCCCGAAAATTTGGGTGAGGCGTTCGACAGAATCTCGCGCCGCGTCCATGCCGTCATTTCTTAATACTTGGGCTAGTTGGCCATCGTCTCCGCCGGTGAGGCAGATCAATCCCTCTGGATGTTCTTCGAGTTCGTGGGCGAAAACAGTGCCTTCATCCTTTTTGGATCGCAGCTTCATTTTGGTGATCAGGCGGCAGAGGTTTTGGTAGCCAGTGCGGGACGAGATGAGGAGAGGCAGACGGAAGTTTCCCGAACCAGTCTGTAGAGACGTTGCTTGCAACGTCTTGCGTGGCGTGGCAAAGTCTGCGGCGCTGTCGGCAGAGACGTTGCAAGCAACGTCTCTACGAGAAAAATCGCATGTGACCTCCGCGCCGATGTGCGCCTTGAGCTTCGCTTTCTTTGCTGCCATGTGAAAGCGTGGCGCGCCATAGACACCATCGCGGTCGAGCAGCGCCATGGCAGGCATCTGCAATTCGCCGCAGCGCGCAATCAGGCTTTCCGGAAGTGAAGAGCCTTCGAGGAAGCTGAAAGCGGAGCGGGAGTGGAGTTCAACGTACATCGGGCGATCTGGTCATCGGGTGATTAGGTGATTTTTAAAACCATGCGTGGCAGATCATCCGATGGTCCGATGGCCCGATGGCCCGATCATCCGATTCCTTCAGTCATAGCTCCCTTCCAGCATCCATCTCCCGGTAAGCATGTCGTGAACCAGACGATAGAGCACGATTCCGGTTTTTCCCTGCACTGCGATGTCCCATTCGTCGCGCACCCAGGCGTCCTGCTCCCACCAGTCACCGGAGCAGCGCCAGGGCCCGGCAGCCCAGAGCACATCGGCGGAAATGCGGTTTCGCTGCTGCGATGAAACGTGAGAAGGGTTCCCGTTCTGATGTGTGACGGTAACAAAAATCGGGGGACGGAAAATTCGCAACGCGGTAACAAGGTTTTCGGTGAGGCCGTTTCCGTTCCGTGAATTTATTTTCGCCAGCGCGGAATCCATTGGGACAAACCCCTGCATCTCGAACCCCTGTGGCCGGTGCGTGTCCAGCAACTGCGGCGATCCCACGCATCCTTCGCCAACGACTGCGGAAATCCTTGCCAGCGTCAGTTCCAGTTTTTCCGGTTCCGGCGAACAGGGTATAAAGAGGCCGTTCTGCCCTGTGCGCGGCTTGGCAGGTGCGATCCGCAGATGAATTTGTTTGACAGGAGCGCCGGGAGAATGCGCTTTCAAATCCAATTGCAGGAGCTTGAGAAAAGTTTTTGCGCTGAGCAGCGGCACAGGCAGATGAATAATGCGTTGAAACGTGCTTTCGGAGTCTTGCCGTCCGTTCTCGAGCGTCAATCGCAAATGAATTTCCTGCGCCGCCAACGATCGCGACTGCAGGCGCATGCAGAGTTGCTCGAGCATCTGATTGAGCAGAAATGCAAGCGGCTCCAGCAGCACCAATGGGAAGTCCAGTTCGATTGCTTCTTCGAAAACGAGCGGCGAGTCACAGGGAACCAGCATGCGCTCGCTTTTGCCGCATGCTTTACGTTGAAGTTCGAGCCCACGTTGCCCCAGTCGTTCACTTAAAGCATTTTCCGGAAGGGCGGCGAGATCGCGAAATTTTCGAATTCCCCAACTGTGGAACGTTTCCAGAATTTCTTCACCACGGAAACACGGAGGCACGGAGGAGTACAACTGCTTTGAATTGAGTGGACCTTCAACTGCGGCGTTCGCAGCAAACAGCACTTCAATGGGGAGTCCACCCAGGACTTCTGCTGCTCTTCCTTCGGGAATTACGGTAACGCCCACGAATCCATTTGCTGCCAGCACGGCGCTCGTGAGCGTGCCCGCCACGGCAACATTTACCTCCAGCCCCATTTCGTGAGCACGACGGAAAATGTCATGGGCGATCTTAGGCAAGGTGCCAAACAGTTTGTCGAGCCCCGAAAGATCAAGCAGGATCGTGTCTCGAGCGGAGTCTTCGATTTGCGGGGAAAAGGCCTGGGCGCAATCGAGCAAAGCCTGGTGCGTAGCCGATTCCTGAAATTCCGAGCGGTCGCGAAGCGCGATTTCGGTTGAGCCCTCAATTTGTAGTTTGGTCATGCCAGGCAGAACACCGGCAGTGCGAGCGTGTTCATTTGCCACCAGAATCTTTTCGAGAGGCGGTTTGCCTTCGAGAACGGCCACAGCTTGTGAGCGTAGACTCGGCTCAGCACGCAAGATCGCCTGCAGTGAAAAATCAGGAACGAAGATGCAGGCGAAAGGCATGGGAAAACCGCTGTTGGCTGTTGGCTCTTGGCTGTTGGCAAAACACAAATCAGCCAACGATCATTGCGACTGGACTCCTCTGATCCTCAGACCTCTGTGGGTGTTCCTCTGCGTTCTGTGGTTATTTATGGAGATCAAAATCCACCACCGAGGCCACGGAGGTTCACAGGGCTATCCGGCGCGCACGGCTTGTGTAGTGAAAATCGTTTTCACCGATTGCACAGGCTTGCGCTCCAATCGAGAACGGACGACTTCTCCTTCGATTTGCAATTCTTTTAAAACTTCTGCGTGCGATGGTTTTCCTGATGGCTGACGCCGGAAGACTGAGGCCTGATTCCGCACTTTCACCACCACGGCAGCGCAGGTTTGCGCGCATAAAATTTCGCTGATCAACAGCAAAGCGGTTTTCGTGTGTTCGACCGCGCGCTGGAAGCGGAACCACGATGCGAGCGGAATGCGGCGCACGAATTTCTCGGGAATTCCGGCGAGATCGAGCACAACCAAGCCGAAGCCGCCGCTTTGCAGGATGAGATCGGTGGATTTGAGGACCTGTTCGAGGCGGTGTTCGTAAACTCTACAAAATCGTTTAGAGTCGTTGGTCGTTGGTCGTTGGTCGTTCGCCAAAGAACTATAAACCGGGTTGCTCCACCCTTCCACGCTTTTTGCGGAGGGTGGGGCTTTTGACTTTGCCAACGACGAACGACCAACGACCAACGACGATTTTCCGCACCTCACCCAAAGCAACCTGCTGAAGTCCATCCGGGCACTTGCTCCCGAACTCGGATCAAAGCTGTCGCTGGCATCGATCAGAACGCAGGATTCTCCGCGCTGCGTGGCTGCCGCTAATGTGGCCAGCAGCACGCTGGTTTTTCCGGATGAGGGCGGACCGCATATCTCCGTCAAACACCCGCGCGGAATGCCGCCGGTCAAAGCATCGAGTTCGGGAATCCCGCTCGAGATCATCTCCGGCCTGGGGCGTACCTCAAGCTGCGATGCGGGACGTACGCCGGTCAGGCGCTCGGATTGGGAGATGTGCTTGAGAGCAGCGTCTCTTCGGGAAACGCCCACTTCTCGCAAAAGCGGCGATAAGTGGGGCACCTGTTTCCCATCAGTGATCGCAGCCAAATACGACGAAGGTCCGGTAGTAGTCGCAAGCGTGGACATGGAAACCTCGCGGCAGAGAAAGATCGGGGCTGGTCTGCCGGAATGCGAATCAAGTAGATTCGCTTTTTATTCGCCTATTAGGATTCTGCTACCGCGGCGCAAGGTTGTCAAGAAGGTTAGAGAAGCGGTTTGTTAATTTACCAATGATGTCGGAAAGGATAGTCAAGCCTTCATTTGACTAAGCATTGGCTGCTGTTTTCAGCAATTCTCTCAATCGTCTGGCAACGATCTTTTCTTCTCCAGGCTGCAACATCCAGACACCCACAACTATGGTATTGGGCCCGCCCGGCAATCCCGCACTCGCAGGTGAACCTCCGGTGGAGGGATTGAGCTCGATGCGCGGGTCACCCTGCCGCATTTTCTGCATGACTTCCGCACCTGTGATCTTCAACCGGTTCTGGTCGTAAGTGATGAGCAGGTGCGGAACATGATTGGCTACTTCCGGAACGAAAATCTGCGTCTGCACCGTCGGAATCGAGCGCAGTTCTTTCGCGATCAAATCAGCCCTCCGCCGGTACTCAGCTTCCATTGCTGTGTCGTCCTGTTTTAAAAACCAATCAACAGCGGCGACTAGGCCTATGATCTCCTCCTTCGCCACTTTCAATCCGCGCCCCACAGTGTTCGAGTTTGGCGAGTTGTTCTTCTTTGCCGCGTCGATCAGATCTTTTCTACCTAGAAGAAGACCACTGCACTGCGGTCCACGCAGTCCCTTCCCGCCGGAGAACGTCACGAGATCGAAGCCCATCTCCGTATATTTCCATAGGTTCGAGATAGGTGGGACGTCCGCAGCAGCATCGTTGAAACAGTGCACTCGATGCTGATGTGCAACTCGCACCCAATCTTCGCGGCTGATTTTGCCAGTGCCTGCGTTGAAAAAGTGGGCCATGACAGTGTGCTCGTTGAAGGCTTTTTCGTAATCTTCAATCGTCTCAACCTCGACAAACCGAATGCCGCAATTGCGCAGAGCATGGTCGTAACCGTAACGATGAGATTTCTGGACGATGACCTCGTTCTTCAGGCCGGCCATGTCACTTGGAATTCCTAAAATCGCTTGATCATTTCCCATCGTGACGCAAGCTGCCGTGCCCACAACCAGAGCGGCGGCAGCCCCGGAGGTGACCAGAGCGGCTTCGCAACGCAATTGCTTAGCGAGATACGCGCCCGAAGCATCGAGCAGTTCAGTGAGATTGACGGGCCTCTTAGCCGCCAGCGCGACGGCGGCCTGTACCTCATCGGGCATGGTCGACGCCGAAAGCGCCGTGTAGGTGCCCGCGGCATTGATCAGTGGTCTGACGCCCAATTTTTCGTAGTAATCGACGCCTGTCGCGATCTTCTCCGTAGCAGACGCTCCTGTTTTTATCGCTGGAACCAGGGCCAGCGCAGTTCCTCCGGCCGCAAAGGCTTGCGCGCTCTTGTACAAAAGTTTTCGCCGATTAATCGGTGTCATCGTTTTATCTCCCGCGAACCTGATTAAACTCTTGGGAACTCAATCTCGCGGATAATCATCGGCCCGCGCAGGCAGGGAATCGCCCTTGTCGGGATTCGTGAAATATTGCGGCCGGGCCTTCTCCCACTCCACCATACTGAGGCCAGCAGGATCATACGAGATGCGTCCGGCGCGGATGGTCATACGAGCTGTCAGGTTGACGTTTCCCTCCATCCGTGCAACTCCGCAGTCGATATAGCCGAAATGGCCCTTCGCCAGTTCGAGCACAGCGATATCGGCGTCTTTGCCGACCGATAGCGTTCCCAACTCCGGCCTGTGAATCTCAGCAGCCGGATTGACCGTCGATCGCCGAATGATGTCGTCGAGAGGCACACCCATAGCAAGGAATTTTGACATCACGTTGGTCATGCTGACCACGTTGTAATTTCCCGTGTGCAAATCGGTGGACATAGAGTCAGGAATAAAGCCCTGTTTCACGGCAGGGACCGCATTGCGAAACCAGAAACTGCCGGACCCATGCCCCACATCGAAGATCACGCCGCGTGCTCGCGCTTCCGTGAGAGCCGGATTTATCTTGCTGTCACCAAGAATAATCGGGAATTGCTGCGCAAAGACGTGGGTGTGAATGTCGCCGGGCCGCATCTTCTTAAGAATCAGATCCTCGTAAGTCCGGTCCGGACGAGGCCAAAAGTCATACATGACGGGAACGCCAGCCAGGGTTGCGCATTCAATGGCGCGATCCACGGCTGCCCAGGGCACGTGCTCCGCGTCCCACGGTTCTTTTGTCCAATAATGCGCTGTTTTTACTCCTACGATGAGGTCGGGATATTTCTTGATCGTTGCAGCGCAGAGTTTTGGATCCATCTCGTCAAGGCTTCCTTCAAGGCCGCCGTTCATACCATTGGCCACGATATTCAGAAAAGCCAGCACCCGCACTCTGGCATGGTCGATGCCTTCCTCCTTTTCCTGAAGAAACGTTTCCGCGCCAGCCGTGCCTGCATCCACAACCGTGGTGACTCCAGACTGCAGCGCGATGTCTGCAAGAATCCCCAATGGAGCCGCATGCGCCCGCGCTTCGGGAGTGAACCAGTCCAACGGTGCTCCGCCATGGCCAATGTGGTAATGGATGTCAATGAGGCCGGGAGTGACGTAGAACTTCGAGACATCCACAACCTTCCCGGCCTGATCGGCAGGAATGTTTTTTTCGACCGCAGCAATCTTGCCCTGGAATACTGCGACGTCGCGGACGTCATCAATGCGATTAGCAGGATCGATCACGTGCCCGCCTTTCAACAGCAGGTCGTATCGAGGCGGGGTCTGAGCGATTATGGCGTGACAGAATCCTATGGCGACGATTGCGATGAATGCCTTCATCCAGTTCTGCATAACACCTCTTTCGGATCGAAGCGAAAGTGTATCGACTCAAAGCCGGATTGTCATCACGCAAAAACGAGTCGCCGTTCGTTCAAGTTGTAATTGCAGGTCGGGCTGGCGTAATCTGGTCGGCATCTTTAAGCTTTAATCTGAAACTCGCAATTTAACTCTGAAAATGGATCGCCGGACTTTCGTCAAGGTAGGCTGCATCGGAAGCGCGTCGGTACTAGTGCAGGGCCTGGATCCGATGCTGCGGGCAGAAGGGGTTGCTCCTGCTCTGCCTGCCATCGATCTGCACGGCCTGCCGGATTACAAGCCATCCTCTCTCGGGATGCCCGGACTGTTTCCGGGGCGGGTCATTGAGGCGCGTGACCGGAATGCAATCGCAAGGAATCGTGTTTCGCAGCCGCTCGTTCGACGCATGCTCGAGCGGGCCATGAAGGAACTGACGGGAGAGACTTCCGCACGAGACGCGTGGGCGAAATTCATCGCAACCACAGATGTTGTGGGTATCAAAATCAACCCGTCTGGGGCGCCCGCTTGTTGCTCTTCGCCGGAAATCATTCGAGAAATAATTGCTTCGGTTCAATCGCTCGGAGTACCGGCCAGAAACATTGTGGTTTATGACCGTTATTCGTATGAGATCGATATTGCCAGCTACCAGGCGCTGCTGCCTCCGGGTGTTCGGATCGTGGGCATTCAAGACGCATTTTCAGGCGGCGGAACTGGATATGAACCAACGGTTTATTGCGACGCGAATTTCTTTGGCGAGTGGGAAACCCGCTCCCATATGGCTGGCGTAGTGGCACACGAAGTAACCAAGATCATCAACGTGCCGACAATGAAGGATCACTCCGCAGCCGGCATCACCGGGGCTTTGAAGAATCTCGCGTACGGCACCTTCAACAACGTGGCTCGCACCCACCGTGCGCCCCATTCTTTCACCAACCCGATGATCGGGTTGATGTGTTCCGTAGAGCCGTTACGCTCAAAAGCTGTACTGCACATCATGGACGGCATGAGGCAGGTGTGGCATGGCGGGCCGCTCACACAAGTGCAGGACTTTATCGATCAAACGGGAATGCTCCTGGTCGCTACCGATCCCGTCGCCATGGACACCATCGAACTCGAGGCAATCGAAAAGAAGCGGCATGAACGTGGCGTTCCTTCCCTGTGGCAACACGATCCAGAAAGCATCACGCCAGACAGCCGGATATTCTTTCACGATGCGTCGAAAAATCTGTTTTTCCGTCAGCCAGGACACGTTGCAGCGGCAGGGAAGCTGGGCCTTGGTGTCTCCGAGTTGAAGCAAATTGACCATCGTCTCCTCTCAAGCTGATGATGACCTCGGAAAAGACCAGCACCACGTCCGCTGCTGAATGGCCCACTCTGCTGGGAGACAATGCCCGCCGGGGAGGGCAGGCGCAAGTTCGATTTCAGTCACCCGCGAACGCCGCTTGGCAGTATCGTGCTGCCAGCCCTGTGCGTTCGGCGCCCGTGTTCCATGGCGGTCTTTTATATGTTGCCTCGGTAAACGGGATGTTGCATGCGATCGACGTAGCCACAGGAACGTCAAAATGGAAATTTAAAGCGGCGGGCCCGGTCCATTCCACACCCTCGCTTTTTGAAAATGCGATTCTTTTCGGTTGCGATGACGGCCAGGTTTACGCCATTGACCAGAACTCCGGCGAAAGCTTGTGGGAGGCTGCAAGTCAAGGTGAGGTCTGGTCATCGCCGGTAGTTCGTAATGGCAGTGTGTTTTTCGGAAGTGCAGATGGCAGCGTGTATGCCGTTGATGGCAGACATGGTCAGTCGAAATGGTCGCAGCAACTTGGCGGAAGGATATATTCCACGATTTATGCCGAGGAGCATCAGTTGTATGTAGGCTGCGGAGACGGCAAAATCTACAGTCTCGAAGCCGCTTCCGGCAAAATTCTCTGGAGCCAAGCTACCGGCAACGGAATCGACTCGTCGCCGGCCGTCAGCGATAACCTGGTTCTGATCGGCTCCGAAGACTTCTTTGTCTATGGACTGGACGCCATTAACGGCGAGGTGCGCTGGAAGTATGAAACGGGTCTAGGCATTGCTTCTTCGCCCGCGGTTTCAGGTGATTTTGCGGTAATTGGCAGCAAGGATGGGTTCCTCTATGCCTTCGAAGTTCGAACTGGAAACTTGCGGTGGAAGACCGCAGTCGGTGAAGTGGTGACCGCGCCGCCCGTTATCGGCGATGGCGTCGTTTGCATCCAGGCGGGTGGCACGTTTGCGCTGGATGTGAGCAGCGGAAAAATCGTATGGCGAGCCGGCCTGGGTGGAGCACTCCAGTCGGTTCCCGTGCTTGCGGCAGGCTCGATTTACGTTGCCAGTTTGAACGGTGAGGTCTATGCGCTGCGCTAATCGCTTCATGGCAGTTCTGATCACCCTATTACTTTGCTTCCGCTCGAGCGCGCAGAGCTCCGACCATCAAGTTCTTGTCTACAAGAAAAAGTACATTATGGGGACCGTTTTCGAGATCGCTGCTTACAGCCGGTCATCGGAACAGGCCTCTATTGCCATCGAAAGAGCATTTCAGGAGATGGTTCGGCTTGACGGTCTGATGAGCAACTACAGTCCCGAGAGCGCGTTGAGTCATTTAAACCAATCCGCACACTTTCATGTCGAAACCGTCCCGCCGGATTTGTATAGTGTCATCCAGCAAGCATTGCAGTTTTCCAAGCTCTCAGAAGGCAAATTCGACATTACAGTCGCGCCGTTAGTGAACCTCTGGAAAGCTGCGCTCTCGGGCGACTCTATTCCTTCGATTGCTCAGCAACACCAAGCTCAGAGTTGCGTTGGATACGAGCAGATCGTATTAACTCCACCCGATCAAATTACCTTGCAATCCGCCTGTCTCCAGTTGGACTTGGGTGCTATCGGAAAGGGTTTTGCAGTCGATCGTGCTGTTTCGGTGCTTCATTCACTTGGCATCTATAACGCATTCATCAATGCGGGCGGAAGCACGATTTTTGCGATGGGTTCGCCTCCGGGAAAGACAGGTTGGCTTGTGCACCTGCGGGATCCCTCTCACAAAGTGGATCCGTATGTCATGCTCAAAAACCAGAGTGTTTCCACATCTGAACAGTCGCCAATTTCTTTGTTGTGGCGCGACTCAGCCGGTCACATCGTCGACCCCACGACTGGCCAACCTCTCAAGACCGACTTTGCCGTGAGCGTTGTGGCTCCAACGGCGACTCTTTCGGACGGACTGTCAACCACTTTGCTCCTGCTTAGGCCTGGAAAAGGGAAGTCGCTAGTCAGCCACACGCCCGATGTCTCAGCCATTTGGGTGTCAGCAAAGGCACAAACTGAAATGGCTCCTTACGGGCCGCGAATCTTCTTCGGGAAAAAATTGTAATGACTCGCGCTTTGCGAACACACCACCGAAATCTTGTGGCGTTTTCGCTGTTCCTTATCATTCCTTCACCTCTTTGGTGCCGCGTGTTCCTGGGATGGAGCAATGCCCCGTTACCTCCGGTGAGTTCGCTGGGGGTCAGCGACGTGGTCTTCTCCTGGAACTCGCGCGTTCCTGCTTCTTTAATGGCAAACGCTCGCAAGCAGGGATATCGCGTGTATGTCGAAGCTCCTTTGGCGCAGGTGGCCGCTGCCGCAGAACAGGGCGCAAAATCCGGGTGGACGGGCATCATCATCAACGTCTCTGAATCCCAGCGCACGCGAACACAAGCAGCGGTTTCACATTTACGATCGGCTTATCCAAAACTTCAATTCCTGGTGCTCGGGCTAGTTGGTAAGCAGCCTCAAATGCGGGGCAGCATCGTCATAAAAAACGATTCGGTTCTTGAGGTTTCCAGCCCCACTGCGCAACCGTGGATCGATACCAATCTTGCTGCAATTCGAGTCGAACAGCGGAGAGAACAGACCCAGCCTCCGCTCTACACCTTTGCGTGGATCACTCCTGACCAAGGGCAGCAGAGAATCATTACCGCATCGGATTTGTCGCTTGCGGTGGCCGAGGCGGGAGCATTTCATGCGGATCTGGTTTTGCGACTAGACAGGCGTTTGCAGAAGTCGCTGAGTCAAAATGCCCCGGAGGCTTTGGCCCAATGGAGTCAAGTTCAATCAACACTGAGTTTCTATTCCGGTATTAGTCAGGAAGGCACGCAATCGGCCACCAATGTGGCAGTTGTTGTCGGCGGCTTCGACACAAGTGACGAGACTCTCAATCTGCTGGCCCGCCACAATATTCCATTCCAGGTGTTTCTCGCTGCGGATTTAAATGCGATCGCTCGGGAAGGCTTCAATTTGGTAATTGTGTTCGCAAAACCTGATAAGCAAGCGGCTGAACAAATTGCCGATTTGGCAGCTGGCGGCAAGACGGTGGTGCTGGTGGATTCGCACGGCACCACCTATCCATGGCACAGTAATCAACCGACACAAGTAAACGAAGAAACGCGATCGTATTCGGTGGGAACCGGAACCATACTCGAATTCTCAGAGCCAGTGAGCGACCCAGAAGCCTTCGCGCAGGACATTCGCCGACTCATGGGCAAAAATAATTCACTGCTGAGTCTATGGAACGGACTCACAACCATCGCCGTGCCTTACAAAGATCGCAGCGGCTCACTAAGATCAATTGAGCTGGTGAACTATTCTACCGATCCGATCCGTGTCCAGGTGCAGGTCAAGGGGTCGTTCACCTCCATCCGTTACGAGACACCCGAGCATGGATGTTGCCAAACCCTGCCCCCCACCAATCACGATTCCTTTTCCGAATTCGTAATTCCAGAGTTGCATATTGCCGGCCGCGTGTATCTGGAAGGTCCATAGGCACGGCAGTCTTCGTTCACCACGAGTCGCAATGATTCAGCAAGGAACATGGGGTTTATACGAAGTAAGGATGAACGGGGTGGAAGGAGAGGCCAGCAGCCGCAGAATGTGGAGAAGCATTTCGGAGTGTTGGTAGCGCTACCGGGAATCGAACCCGGGTTTGAAGATTGAGAATCTTCCGTCCTAACCCCTAGACGATAGCGCCATTTAACTCGGGCGGCCGACTCCGCCGCAAAGGGAACGACCGAGGTGATTATAACAAAGCGATATTGATGGGTCTGGCAGATGGAAATGGCTGCTTGTCAAAGAAAAACGCGGATGCATTGGCCGGGACCAATCTTGCTACATGCGAGAACAGCACGCGCGTGACCGTGGTATTTTTGTACTCAATGAGGACAATCCTAATTCCGATAGCCTCGTTAGCTTTGTTCATCACCTGCGCGATCGCTGCCGACGAGCAGCTGGAGCCGCTTCCGGTGGCAACCTCGAACAACGCGGTGGTGGGGCTGAAGGTAAGTGGTCAGTTTCTGGTGTATTCCATGACTGGCATGGGCGCGAAGAAGAACTGGAGCGCCGTGACCAATGCCGCCTACGCTCTCAACGTGAAGTACAACAAATGGACAGCCATCAAGCCCGTGCCGGGGTCGGGGCGGCTCGGAGCAGTTGCGGTTGGGGTGAAGGAACAGGTCTTTCTCCTTGGCGGATATGTGCCGGATTCGACCACCGGGCAAACAATCATCTCTGACGTTGCCATCTACGAGCCGCTCGCTTTGCGCTGGTATCGCGGCGCCGAGCTTCCGGTCGCAGTGCGGGATGCCGTCGCTGGAGAGTATCGCGACCGGTACATCTACGTGGTCGGGGGATTTACTAAGGCCGGGCCCACCAACCAGGTACAGATCTACGACACGCTCACTGACAAGTGGAGCACGGCAACCCAATCTCCCGGCGCCCCAGTTTTTGGACACGCAGGCGCGGTGGTGAACGACAGCATCGTTTACATCGGTGGCGCCGTGAAAACTTCGGGCAAACCGGCATTCGCAATTTCGGATGAGGCCTGGATCGGTAAGATTGATCGCAAAGATCCGAAGAAAATCGAGTGGAGCAAGTTGCCGCCACCACCTTCGACTGCGCGATACAGGGTTGCGGCAGGCTCTTCTGACAAGGATCAGAGAGTTTACTTCGCCGGCGGGACCGACAAGATTTATGAGTTTGATGGCGTTGGCCTCGATGGCCAGCCAGCGGAACCCTCGTACATCGCCTTCGCCTATAACCTGAAGGCGAACGCATGGGAGACGATCCAGCAAAACTCACCTAATGCGACCATGGACCATCACGGGCTGGCGGTGACATCGGATGATCTGATTGTTGTCGGCGGCATGGCAGCGGGGCAGAAGGTTGTGGGGACGGTAGAGGTTCTGCCGAAGGGCAAGTAGAGCTATTCCTCAATGTGTCAGTGGTGCAGGATTTCCTGCCGACGAGGATCCGTCACTGGTGCGGCACCTCTTTCTCGAAGTAATTGGAGTAGCGTGTCACTACCATTTTTTCGCGCATAGGCCGCTTCCCTCTTCGTAATGCCGATAAATTGCAGGAAAATAAATTGGCCAGACGGCAGTTGCTGAATTTCTCCAAAATTTGAAGAGGGCGCAAGTAAAAGCCAGTCCAGTGCCGAGGAGGCCCCATCTATCGGAGCGCGGAGAGGGACGCGGTCCCATGTCTGAAGAGGGCCTTTGCCCGGAAACCGCCCCGCCGCGAGAAGGATTTGAAACGCTACCATACTGCGCAGCAGAACCAAGGCCCACTGCGATTGGGATGGGCATTCAAGAATGAACTCACATCCGAGACCTGAGGTGTCATTGGGATTGGGTGAATCGGCGTCCCATGCGTTAGAGAGTCCCGATGAAACGTAGACCCAGGTTCTTCTCGTCGCTGTTGGATGCGACTCAAAGACGCCATGAGTGACCCAACGTGGGTCAATTGATGCCTGCCGGAATTGCGTCGTAAAGAGTTCTGTATCGAGTGCATAAATTCCGGGCCCAACATCACCAAACAATGAGCAGTAAAGGGTTTCCTCCCGAAATTCCCATGCGTCCTCGAACCACGCACCCGACCGTTCATTGGTTCCCATACAGGCGGATCGCTTGTCCCATCATAATCTTGTATTTAACGGGCGCGGGCAAGAACCAGAGTTACGTCGTCTGGTTGTTCCGCGCCGCCAATCCAGTCATCCACCGCCGCGGTCACGATCTCGCTAATTCGCTCCAGCGAAAGGTCACGATTTTCGTGGACTAGCTCAATTAGTCGCTGCTCGCCAAATTCTCCGAAATCATTTTCCGGCTCGGTCACACCGTCGCTGTAAGCGAGGAATATTTCGCCCGGTCGAAGATGAACAGTGGCTTCGTCGAAGCTCAGGTTGTCGAAAAGGCCGACTACGGTTCCGCCGCATTCCAGCCTGCGAATGTTGCCGCTTTCAGAGAGAAGCAGTGGAGGCAGATGTCCCGCATTGCTGTAAGTCAGGCTGCGCCCGCGGCCGTCATAGAGCCCGAGAAACATGGTGGCGTATTTCTCCATCGGCGTGGTATGAACGAGTTGGTGATTGAGCAATGAAAGCAGTGTGCCGGGCGAAACTTCGGCGCCAGGAAGGACTGTATCGTATTGTTCAACCAGCCTCGGCCCTCCAGCTACGATCTGCACCTGCCGCAGCGCCGGGATACCCTCCATGGAATAGGCGCGCACTGCGGAGTGAATGGTCGCCATCAGTAAAGCCGCGGAAATCCCCTTGCCGCTTACGTCGCCCACGGCGAGCATCACGCTTTCGTGGCCGAGCGGGACGAAGTCATAGTAGTCGCCACTGACGCTGCGTGCCGGCCGGCAAAAGCCGTGCACCTCAAGGCTTGGAAGTTGCGTAATGTGCTGCGGGAACAGCTGCGCCTGGACTTCCTGCGCGATATTGATCTCGTTCTGCAGCCGCTGTTTTTCCTCCTGCTCGAGAATCAACTTCTCGATCGATTCGGTCATCATGTTGAACGAACCGGCAAGGGCTGCGAGTTGATCTTTAGAGCGGATGGGGATGCGGTGGCTGAAGTCTCCGCGATTGATGTGGGTGGTGGCGAGATAGATGTTGGCGACAACGCCAGTGATCGAGCGGGTGAGCCGCGTTCCGATGTATAAGGCTGCTACTACTATTGCTCCCAGCACAGCCGCCACAATGATGAGAAAAAATTCGATCGAGGCAGCAAACGCCCCAGGCGCGGAAAACAGATGATTCCCCAGCGCAGAATAAGTAGTCTGAACGTCTATTGCGGCCGTGTTAGAACTCTGACCATCGCGCCAATTCAGCACTGACAGGCAGGTTGGGAAATCTACCTGCTTATCCAACATCTGCTGTTTAGATGGCACGGTGCCGACCATGAACATCGGTTTCAGGCTCGTATCCGTACGGGAGTCACAGCCGGCCTCTCTTTCTCCCATTGTCTGCTCAAGGGTAAGAGCTCCCAGATTCTCGGAGATAGGCGCCAGCATATGGGGATCCAGCGGCTTGCTGGTTACCACTGTCAGCGTCCCTCTCGTGCTGCTGGTTCGCGTCGCAGATCGGGCGAAGAGGTTTGTTCCATCGCGAACTATTGCACCACTCTCAGCTTTCAAGAGTGCAGGTGGGGGAGGGCTGATCTGTGTGATATTCGATGGCGTCGCGAACAAGAGGTTGGAGTCCGACCAAACATACAGTTGCGATCCGTTTGTGGATCGGAACAAATTCTGAAGGTTAGTAGTGTCCCCTTTTGAATCCAAAGTGGCCACGATTTGGTTCGTAGTGCTTTCATTCATCGCGTGTAGCCTTTTCAATTCTGAATCCAGGCGGGAAGTCACAATGTAAGTTGCGAGCTGGCCAGAAAATAGATAAAACGCCAATCCCGCAAACAGGACGAGCAACAGGGCCGGAATCACGCCGATGAAGACATACGTCACAATGAGTCGATTCCTGAGTCTCCAGAGAAGCCGTGATGCGGACCAACGCGCCGCCAGCACGCAAAGGAGAAATACAACGACGAAGGTTAGAAACAGAGTCCAGCCGCTGAGTGCACTCGCGTAAGCTGGTTTAACTGCTTCAAGCAGCTTTTCCACAGCATAGAGGAAGACATCCAGGCCTAAAAAATACAGGGTTACAAACGCCAGCTTCCCGGTCGGGTAAAGCCCGTTCCTCTCGAGCCATAAACGTGCATGAAGTAGGCGAGAGCGCATGCTATGACGCTGAATTATAGACGGTAGGTGGCGGAAGATGGTCTCGGTGAAAAGAGCCGTCGCTCAAATTTCCGGGTAGAAATCGAAGAACGCGTCAAGGCTCGACTTCAGTTGCTGCTCGATCTGCTCCTTGCTGCCCTCGAGCACGTGCATAGTGACGTGGGCCTCTCGTCCGTTATTGAGTTTCAAAGTAGCATCGCCCACTTCTGCAACTTCATCGGCGGGGAGAAGCCGCATTCCGTAGACCAGTGTTAGGTTTGCCATAAGGTAATTCTAGAACGTCGTACGTCGTTCGTCGTAGGTGGTTCGCCCAAACACTTGGGGTCAAGAGTGGAGATCGGCCGTTGAATCAACCGCCACGCGCCTCCTGCTACAATCTCGCTGTGCTCCCAAGAAATCTTGTGCTTGCCTGTCTGGTCGCGACTGCCTATCCCGGCTTCGCGCAAGCACCAGCTTCGCAACCGCAGGTCAAAGTTAACGTTCTCAATGTCTGCACCCCGTCTGTGGACGATCAGAAAGAAATTGCTTCCGCCCTGAAAGGGGTCCCGCAGAAACCATCGTTTAGCCCGGATTTCGAACTTGACCGCGGACGCTCATTACTCGATCCCGGGGCAAATCCGCTGGCCATGCCCAATGCAACCACTGTGTCGACGAAAACCAGTGCCGTCGCTGATTTCGTCCGCATCAGGCACGATCTGACCGGCGGTGCTTATTCGAACGTGCAGTATTCGTTCAGCCGGGATGAGCATCAGATGGTGGAGACGCTGGTTTTTCGAGTGCGCGATCCGAAAGATCTGATGCAGGTCTCGATCGAAGATAGCGCCTCTTCGGTAACGCCGGCTGCGACCATGCTGAGTTCCACAACGCCAGCCAGCCGCATCAAGCTGGAGCGTTTCGGGAAATCGTCGGTGGTTTTGTCGCGCTGCCAGGCGGGGGTAGAAGGCGCAACTCCTGACCAGAGCGCGTATGAGCCGTTGTTTACGTCCGCGTCTTCGCTGATGTCGGCGTATCGTGATCTGCTGGGCGCTAGAAGATTGATACCAGAAGAGTTGGCGCGGATTGGCTCGAGCGGCGCAAAACATCGACAGACGCCCGCCAGTGGGCAGAAACCGTGAGCTGCTCCGGTTTGAAACCGAAACCAAATTTTGTAATCTAACAAACTCCATGGAAACGCGGAATGTCGTAGTTCTCGGATCTGGTTGCGCGGGACATACCGCTGCCTTGTACACGGCCCGCGCGAACCTGAAGCCGCTGGTACTTGAGGGACATGAGCCGGGCGGTCAGCTTTCGCTGACAACCTTGGTGGAAAACTTTCCAGGGTTCCCCGAGGGCATTCAGGGGCCGGAACTGATCGCCAACATGCGCCGCCAGGCGGAACGCTTCGGTGCGGAGTACAAACTGGCGCACGTGACGGCTGCGGACCTCAGTAAGCGCCCGTTTAAATTGCAAGTTGGCAAGGATGAAATCCAGACGCAAACACTGATTATCGCCAGCGGAGCCTCGGCACGATGGCTGGGATTGCCGAACGAAAAAGCCCTGATCGGTCATGGGGTTTCTTCGTGCGCGACATGTGACGGGTTCTTTTTTTCAGGAAAAGAAATTACGGTCATTGGCGGCGGCGACTCGGCCATGGAAGAGGCGTTGTTTCTCAGCCGCTTCGCAACCAAGGTCACGATCATTCACCGCCGCAACGAATTCCGTGCGTCCAAGATCATGCTTGATCGCGCGCAGAAAAACGAGAAGATCAAGTTCCTCACCAACACGATCGTGGAAGATGTCTATGACGCATCCCAGAAAGAAGTGACCGGACTCAAGTTGCGGCACGCCAACAACGGCAAGACGTGGGATTTTCCTACCAGCGCGATGTTTCTCGGAATTGGCCACGTTCCTAACGCGAAGATTTTCGAAGGCCAGCTGGATACGGACCAGGACGGCTATCTGAAGACTAAGGACTTTGTTTTCACGCGAGTGCCGGGAGTGTTTGCCTGCGGAGACGTGCAGGACCGCCGTTACCGTCAGGCGATTACGGCAGCCGGTTCCGGCTGTATGGCGGCGCTCGAAGTCGAGAAGTTTCTGGAAGATGAGGGCCACTGAGCCGGGTTACTTTCGTTCCCACCTCCACGCTACTGACGTAATTTGTCGCCCCTGCGACTAGTGTTTACTTTGTAAACATTATGAAACGTTTCCCTTTTCTCCTGGTACTTTTGGCACTGGTTATTTCCGCGTTCCAGATTGGGCGTGCCTCGGCCCAAGATGATGAAATCACTGGCTCGCGGAAGGTAGTGGCCAAGGTCGTTCCCAAATATCCTGATATCGCCCGCAGCATGAATCTGACCGGGACAGTCAAACTGGCGGCGCTCGTGCTCGCGAATGGCTCGGTCAAGTCTATTGAGGTCAAGGGTGGAAATCCGCTGCTCGTGCAGTCGGCGCAGCGCGCGGTGCAGGAATGGAAGTGGGAGAAAGCCGACCACGAATCTACAGAGGATGTGGAGTTCAGGTTCCATCCCTAGAGCCGTGGCTAGTGATTAGTGTCAGTCGCCCGCACCTGCTCTGGGCTGGCCAACTGTGGTACAACTTTCTGTGCTTCTCGCGTCGAGCGTTATAGTTCTTTCCCCCGCAGTCGTAAAAATAGCACAGCCCTGCCCGGTGGGAACTCCGTGCTAAGAGCCCTGTTCATCTCTCTTTCTGAGAGTCGCTCATTGCGGGCTTTCGCCGAACGTTCTTCTCCCGGTCAAAAAGTTTCAGGACGCTTCGTTGCCGGCACCACCGTCGCAGAGGCGCTCCGAGTTACTCAAACCCTGAATGCTGCCGGCCTCAGCGTGTCGATCGACAACCTGGGCGAAAATGTCACTTCGGCCGCTGAAGCCAGCGACAGCGCTCACCTGTATCAACAATTGCTTGGTGAAATTTCCGCCCGTGGGCTGAATGCGAATGTCAGCCTCAAGCTGACTCATATGGGACTCGATGTCGACCCTGGGCTGGCTTATGATCACGTGAGCGCATTGATCGGGCAGGCCGCTTCCGTCCAACCCAAAAACTTTGTCCGTGTGGACATGGAAGGCTCGGCATATACCCAACGCACGCTTGATCTGGTGCACGAACTTCATCGCGTCCCACAGAACCGCGGCTGCGTGGGCGCCGTGATTCAGAGCTACATGCGCCGCGCGGAAGATGACGTCGCAGAACTCCTCGCGGATGGGATACGCATACGCCTGTGCAAGGGCGCCTATAAAGAGCCATCGGAAATCGCATTTCAGGCGAAGGCCGAAGTGGACGCCAACTACCTCAAGCTCATGAAAATCCTCATGAACAGCGGCATCTATCATGGCCTGGCTACCCACGATGAGAAAATCATCCGAGAAGCAACAAGATTTGCCCTTGAGCAAGGCATCTCCAAAGACTCTTTTGAATTTCAAATGCTGTATGGCATCCGCCGCGATTTGCAGCAGTCGCTGGTGCGCGAAGGCTGGCGGATGCGGGTGTACGTGCCGTTTGGGACCGAGTGGTATCCATATTTCATGCGGCGATTAGCGGAAAGGCCGGCAAACGTGCGGTTCGTGCTGACCAACCTGTTCAGAAAATAAGAGTGGATCGGGGTTCCGAGGAGAATGATGATCGGCATTAAGCGCGTGTTGGCGTTGGCAGTTCTGTTCGCGGTTTTTGGCGCGGCTGGTTTTGCCAAGCGCCTGAAGCCGCCGGCTGAACTGGTGCGGAAACCGTCAGAATCGGAAATTCAGGTCGGATCGCTCAGATTGCGCAGGTGCAAGGGCGTACCGGCGTATTGCGGCGCAATTATTCGCAGCCTGGATCCGACCGGAGCTACGCGAGCAACAATCAAAGTCGGTTTTCAGTTTTATCGGCATGTGAATTCGAACGCGGCTCGCCAGGAAACCATTGTTGCGATGGAAGGCGGTCCTGGGTATCCCAGCACGGGTACTCGCCATAGTTACATTGAGCTCTTCCGGCCGCTGATGGACAGCCACGACCTGCTGCTCGTCGACCACCGCGGCACCGGACTCTCGAATGCGTTGAACTGTCCGCAGCTGCAGTCCGAACTCAACCCGCAACACGACGGAATCACGGCATGCGGAGGCACGCTCGGCGCAGCCGCCTATCTCTATGGAACGCCGTTAGCGGCTGATGATCTTGCGGCGGTGCTCGACGCCCTGGGAATCGATCAGGTTGATCTGTACGGCGATTCTTACGGAACCTACTTCAGCCAGACTTTTGCAGTTCGACATCCGAAAAAGTTGCGAGCGCTTGTGCTCGACAGCGCCTATCAAATCACCGGGCTCTCGCCGTGGTATCCGGAGATCGCCCCCACCATCCGCGAGGGATTGCGACACGCATGCCAGCGATCTGCCGCCTGCCGCGACATTCCCGGCGACGCCGGCTCCAGGCTGGATGAATTGGTTTCCAGGCTGCGTGAGGAGCCATTGTCGGGAACCGCCCAGGATGGTGAAGGAAAACAGGTCGCGGTAACCGCGGACCCGACCAACATTGCGTACTTGATGTACTCGAATGCAACGGCGCTGGTGGTATATCGCGAACTGGACGCTGCAGCGAGAGCCTACCTGGAGCATCAGGATCGTGTACCGCTGTTGCGCCTGGTCGCGGAAAATCGGAAAGCGGGGGAGACCGGCGGCCGCGACTCGCAGTTCGATTCCTACAGCGCGGCGGCTTTTGTCGCCACCAGTTGCGCTTCGTATTCACAGGTCTACGACATGAGAGCGCACCAGGCCGATCGCGGCGCGCAACTCGAACGCGCGATCGCGGAAAAAGAACGCACTGAACCCAATACCTATGCCCCGTTCACCGTCCGGGAATTTGAAGCCGTGCCGATGGATGACAGCGTGCTTGACCTTTGCCTGAATTGGCCTCAGGCCTCGGCTCAAGATTTGATCGGCTCTCCCGCCGATGCGAACACTGCCTTTCCGACTTTGCCGGTTCTGGTGCTGTCAGGAGATTTTGATCCGCTGACTCCATGGCCGCAGGGAGCGGCGGCAGCCAAACAATTTCCCAACGCCAAGCACGTCATTGTTGAAAACAGTACTCACGTACTTGCCCTCGGCGATGAAGACAACTGCGGATCGGCGCTGGTTCGAAGATTCGTCGAGAACCTCGACGCCGGCGATACTTCTTGCGCCACCAAGGTCGCTGAAGTGCACTTGGTGCCGAAATTCGTCGAAAATTCATCTGAAGTCGATCCAGCAATTGCGGGAAGTGGAAATCAGGCTAGCGAGGCCGATTTGCGTCTAGTGGCGGTCGCGGTCCAAGCTCTAGGAGATGCGCTTGCGCGCTGGTGGGTGAACGACTCGGGCAAGGGCGTCGGGTTGCGCGGCGGGAAATTCAAGTACAAAACAGAGGGCAGCCACGAAATCTTCAATCTGGATTCTGTGCGCTGGACGGAAGACGTGAGTGTCTCGGGCCGCGCGGACTGGGATTACAACTTTTCGGGTGCGGTCACGGCAGATTTGAAGATCGTCGGACCGCAAAACTCAAAAGGATCACTCAAGGTCTATTGGAGGAGCCGCGTGGCGGGTGCCACAGCTGAAATCGCTGGAACAATTGGCAGTAAAAAAGTTGCCGCATCCATGTATGCGCCGTGAGTAGCAATTAGCCTTGTCCTTGACATTTGGTCGTGCAGGCTGATGCTAGTTGCTAATTACTCCCAATCACCTCGGATTTGCCGCCAGCGCTTGCTCGGTGATTGGCACTACCACCCGCACGCAAGTTCCGGCGCCATCGGAATCGACCTCGAACGTTCCTCCCAGCTCGCGGATTCTTTCCCGCATTCCGGCGAGCCCCACGCCTGAGGTGCTGGATAACTTGAATCTCTCCAGTACTTCGTTGGGAATGCCGACGCCGTGGTCGCGTACAGTAAGAACAAAATTGCTGGCGTCCGACTCAAAGACCAGTTCTGCCGACGAGCTCTTGGCATGGCGATGAATATTGGTCAGCGTTTCCTGCAACACCCGGAAAAGCGCAATCTCGACTTCGCGGGGCATCCGTTTCGAAGGCTCTGAAATCTTTATGTCGAGATGCAAACCGCTGCGCTGAGCGAATCCCTCTGCATAACGCGTTGCCGCTGTGGGGAAGCCGATCTCGTCGAGACCTGGTGGGTGGAGCAGATGCGAAATCGTACGCGTCTCCCGGATGGACTGATCCAAAAGGCTTACGCATTCCTCGTATCTGCGGTCATCGGCATCTTCCTTGGCGATGGTTTGCAACGTCATCTTGGCGGCTGCAAGATATTGGCCGATGCTGTCGTGCAACTCGCGCGAGAACTTACGCCGTTCCTCATCCCGCAACTGCAGGAGCCGCGCACTCAGGCGGTGAGCGGCCTGTCGGCTGGCCAGCGCGGCTTCTTCCGACTGATGTGCCTTGCGCTCGGCTTCGGCAGCGGCGTTGGCCGCGGCTGAGGCCTCCATTTGCGCCCACTCGCGCGCATGCAGTTCTGCCCGCAGCAGGCGATAGTGCCACAGCAGCAGCCAGACCGCGGCGATAAACGTAACCGCGAGAATGAACACAAGAAAGACGAAACGCACGTGCAGTTCGGTTGTGCGCTGAGCGAGGAGTTGGTTTTCTTCACCCCGCATTGCTTCTGTAATGGAAACGATCTCGTCGGCGACCTGCACGCTCTGCCGGGTCATGTCAGGCTGCCCGGAAGAATCCGGCTGTCCGTTCTGCCTGAGAGCGACAGATTTTTCCCACAGTTCAATACGATCCTTGACTAGCCGGTCAAGCTGGTCGCAATGTTTCTGCTGATTTGGATTATCGGCGGTGTCTTGACGAAGTTCGTTTAAGAGAAGCGGGATGCGTACCACGCTCCGGCGGTATTGCTCCAGCGCATCATTGTCCCCGCTGAACACATAGCTCAGCCGCGCTCTTGCGGCGGATGCCATCGACGATTCGGCATTGCCGAGCAGTTCCCGGACCTTGTGTGTGTGGGTCACTAATCGGTCGCTTTGGACCAGATTCACCACCGTGCTGTAGACGAGGATTGCACAAACGAGCAGCAGGCATATCGCAATGACGAAGGCGATACGGGCTGTGAGGCGGCTCAACATAAAGGGAAGAAAAACGCCAGGTCACGCGGCAGACCTATTGTGCAATCGTTCTCCGATGTGAGGGTTTCGAGCAGTGTAGCAGGATTCCGGACAGACGCGGCGCGCCTTCACGCACAGGCGAAGTCACTTGTGCACATTATTGGGGAGGGCGCGGAATGTAACGTTGCGGGCGCTTGTCACCCTGATCACCGGACTCAGACTGTTGGGGCGAAGGCGCCAAAGGCAGCCGCGAAGCGTCATTCAAAACTTGTTTTTCATCCGACGAGAACCGACTGAACCGGCCGGACTGGATCTCGCGCTGGCGGGCATCTGGCGGCATCGCCCGCAAGGTTTGGATCGCATTCTTCACCGCCTGTCGCCGCTCAGGGGGAAGATTCCGGTATTGCGAATTCAGCGAGCGGAAATCCTGCTTCTGCTGCGGCGTTAGGTGCTCCCAGGTTTCCATGCGGCGCAGAACTTGTTGCTGCCGGTCTTGGGGCATGCTGTCAAAGTGCTGCAGACGTTGTTCTAGCTTCTGCTGCCGGTCCCGCGGAAGATTTCTGAACTGGGGATCGTTTTCCAGGTTCTTCCTCTGCTGATCAGGCGGCATTTCGCGATGCTGATTCAACCACTGCCCTGAGTGATGTCCCTGAGCCGGCGGTTGATAAGTCCGTGGCGCTTCATAACGCGGCTGGTTTTGAGGCTGCGGCCGGTTCTGCGGACGCGGAACTTCGCGCTGTTGCTGGCGCGGCTGCCGCTGATCCTGGCGGCTGGGGCGCTGAGGAGCCGAATGTTGGTTATTATCCCGGCGGTTCTGAGCCGTGATCGGGAGAGTGAGCGCCAGCATTAAGCCGGCATGCCCTAACCATCCGCCGAATTTTGATTTCTTGTTCATCCCAACTTCCCCGGAACTCTTACGGATTCGCCGTTACATCCTGCTGAACTTGCAAATCATCCAGCAGGTCTGAAGCCGAATCCGAGTCTGCGTCTGCGAATAAATCGCCATTCTTGTCCAACGCTTGCAGGTCTTCTACGGCAGTGCCTGGTGCCTGCAGGTCACCGACGGCTGTACTTGGCTGTGGGGGTTTGCTTTGATTCTTAGCAACATTCAAATTGGGCGGGTGATAAAGCCGCTGAACTTCAAACAGGCTCACCCCTGCCACCAAGGCAACCGCCAGCGAGACCGCTACAGCCGGCCGCCCAAACCACGCGAACCAACTGGGTTGCGGCTTCGCTGCTTCCTCGCGCAATCGCGCCTGCAGCCGCGTATCGAAATATGGTGACGGCTCTGGCACCTGCCACTCATCGAGCAGAGCCATGGTCTTCCGGAATTCTTCCAGTTTGCCGGTGCAATCCGCGCAGGTGCGCAGATGGTCATTGAGGCCGGGCGGCGCCGAGGACAATCCGGCGGCCAGGTCCGGAAGCAGTTCGTGAATTTCTGTGCACTTCATTGTGTTCCCTTTCCCCGTGTGGCGCAGGCGGCTCGCCCCATTCGACTCCATCCCTTCGGTCAGTCGCTCAGGGCAGGCTCTGTGCTCTAAACAAATTCCTTCAGCTCCTGCCTCAACGTCTCATACGCTCGAAACAGAAGCGACTTCGTCGCTGATTCGCTCAACTTCAAGACTTCAGCAATCTGGTGATAATCCATCTGCTGATATTTGTGCATGAGCACTGCCATCTTTTGCCGCTCGGGCAGCGCTTCAACTTTCTTCTTAATTGCGGCCAGCCGTTCGCGCCGCAATATTTCTTCTTCAACGTTCGCCGTCTTGTCCGCAAGATCTGGAGTCTGCCCGGTTTCGGTGTCAGGCTCGTCCAGGTTGGTTACATTTTCCGGGCGTTCATGGCGCGTGTCACGCGCATAATTTACACCCAAATTCGTCGCGATCCGATACAGCCATGTCGTGAACTTTGCTGTCGGCTCATAATTTGCCCGCGAACGATAAACCCGCAGAAAAACTTCTTGTGCCAGGTCCTCAGCCGCAGCCGAGTTATGGGCCATGCGGTACATAAAGTTAATAATCGGGCGGCGATACTTCTGCACCAGATAATCGAACGCAGAATCGTCGCCGGCCTTGACGCGAAGCATGACATCGGCGTCAGTGAGTTCTCCCGCTCCGGCCACAGCTGCCGGCGGGTGTACGCCCAATGCGAGCAATCCGCTATTGAGGGCTATGCTGCTCACATCATCTTCAACCCGATTGGATTCAGAAAGTTGCGGCTCGTCCGGCTGGTCGGTAGGCGTGGATGTGCCTTGTTTTGTGTCGCTTACGGCCGAGGTTTCGGGCTTGCGCTTCTTCCACATAGCTTCGATGGCGGAACTGAGGAAAACCTGTGCCATCCAGCAGTTCCCTAACGGCCAGAGCGTAGGCTAACACGCCGCTGAAAACGGCGGAAATGCCCGGACGCAGAGACATAGCTTGCTACGTCTTGTCGGAATCGGCACAGGTTTGGCGTTGGCGACCAGACGCTGTCAGCACCGTCTCTACTTCGGCAACCTCTTCTCAAAACCGCTGCAGCGTCGCACCGGCAGCTGTGGATATTTCGGGAAACTGGAATCGGTAAGGGACCTCAGGCACATGTAAAAAGTTGATCCGCGGTCAGACGTGATCAACCGCAAGTGCTGGCACGTCGCACATAAACCAGGATTGTTCTCGGACTGAGGCTCGCGCTCGCCCACGTCCGCAGCATAACGCATGTGATCTCAGTGAGGACCGCTGGCGTCTATCCCACGACGAGTGATCAGGTACACGGCAAAGCTCCCCAACCAATGTCCGCCTTCGTAGTGCTCTCCGGTCACAGCAGCGAGACCGGCCTTCTCATGTGCATAAGCGGAGGCATTGATCGCACGCAGACGTTTGTCTTTCGGCGGAAGCGCTGACGCGATACCGCGCAGCATCCACGCGCGGCTCAGGTTGAGCCCATCGAGATGGGCAAGCTTGGGATCGCCCGGATCGGGCGAGACTACTGGTTGTAGCCATCTCCCGTTTGCGCGTGAAAGCTGCGGGAGAAAAGTCTTCAGCCAATGCGCGAATTCTTCTTTCGCCAGCACCCGCCGCATCAGGTCAGCTTCGCCCAGGCACGGCGACAGAAAATCCTCACCGGACGGTTCATATTCCAGGGGACAGTTGCGATCATTTTCATAGACCTGCCGCGCTTTGGTTTCGACAAGGTGCGCGAGGTGACCGTTGCCCGTGGACCGGGCATAGTCGAGCGTTAGTCCCAACCCGAATGCTGTTTGATCGTGCTCGCCGATGCGAACTGGATTGGAAAGCTTGGGTAACCACGCGCTGAGGCGCTCCACCGCAGCTTCTTCCAGCGGGCGCAGATCCGCCGCCATTTGCCTGGCATCGGGATCGTTCCACTCGTGCAGCTCCGCGGCGAGTTGCAGCAGCCAAGCCAATCCATACGGCCGCTCGAAGCTGCTACGCCCTTCTCCGCGAAGATAGGTAGCCTCTTGAGTGATGTTCTCCGCGGTCAGGCTTTGGCGCAACGCCTCGCGGGCATGTTTCGCAGACGGCGCGTCAGGATAGGTTCGCGCCAATCGCGCCAGCAACCAATGTCCGTGCACCGACGAATGCCAGTCATAGCATCCGAAGAACGCCGGCGTGAGCTTGCGGGGCGGCGCCACATCGGCGTCACTGATCATGGTATGGCTGATGTGATTTGGATATTCCTTGTGTACGCAGGCCAGCGCGAGATTTGCGAATCGCTCGGCGGCATTGACATCAAATTGATTGACTGATGCTTGTCCTTGTGAAACCACAGCGCAGGACATTAGACAAATCGATGCGGGGACGATTCTCATCAGGCAGATAATCTACACCGATTGCGACGCGCCTGCGTTGGACATTTCGCAACTCCGATGGCAAACTAAAAATCTGCCAGAGTTGGGCGCTTAACTCAGCGGTAGAGTGCCATCTTCACACGGTGGAAGTCATAGGTTCGAATCCTATAGCGCCCACCAGTAACCAACTGGAAAGACGTGGGTTGCTGGTTCGCAAGTGTCCAGAAGTGTCCAGCCAGTTCGGCATTGACACCAATCTGCTCATCAATGAGGATCGTCCGCGCCTAGACTCGCGTAGTGCAACGAGCACCTGAAAGGGGCTCTGTAAATGGGAATCCCGCACCACGGCGACTGGCCTTCCTTCAACAGCAAGTTTGTCGGTGGCGAAGGAAGATATCAGGCTTCCTGATGTCAGGGAATCGTTGGAGATTCTTGATATGATCGCTGCGCCGGCTCCGAGGATAGGAACTCAAGCCGCTGCAGGGGCCTCGACGCAATGAATCGTACAATTCTCGCTTTGCTCTTTGCAGTTTGTTCGACAACGCGTCTCGATTCGCAAATGGCCAATATGAAGGCTCCGACATTTACGAAGGATGTCGCGCCGATTTTGCAGAAAAACTGCCAAAGCTGCCACCGCCCGGGCGAGGCTGCGCCGTTCTCAATGCTGACATACGAGGCGACGCGGCCTTGGATCGGAGCCATGAAACTGGCCGTGGAGCAGAAACTGATGCCGCCATGGTTTGCCGATCCTCAGGTTGGACACTTCGCGAATGACAGGGCGCTCTCTCAAAAAGAGATCGACACAATTGTGGCGTGGGTGAACGCCGGCGCGCCCAAAGGCAATCCCAAAGATTTGCCTGCACCCGTGAACTTTGTGGAAGGATGGGGCATTCCAAAACCGGACGTGATTTTTCAGTTGCCCAAAGAGTTCTCCGTACCGGAATCGGGGATGGTCGAGTATCAATATGTCATCGTGCCCACCGGATTCAAGGAAGATAGATGGGTGCAGGCCGCCGAAGTCCGACCTACAGAGCGCTCCGTGGTTCACCATATCATCGCGTACATTCGCGAACCCGGATCGAATTACTTCAAAGACCAGACGCGAGGAGTTTTCTTCGAAGCTCCTCCGCCTAAGGCGGATGAGAACGTTGACACCAGCGCTCTGCCCAGCGATTTTCTGGTTGGCTATGCTCCCGGCCAGCCCGCGGAGGTCCTACAGGTAGGCGAGGCGAAATTGGTGAAGGCCGGTTCCGACATCGTATTCGAGGTGCACTACACGCCCAACGGAAGAGCGGTGATGGACCGAACTAAGCTGGGCCTCGTATTCGCCAAAGAGTCACCAAAGAAAAGAGTGCAGACATTGTCGGCGGTTAATGGCACTTTCAAAATTCCACCCGGCGATCCCAACTACCGCGTGGATGCCTCGTTTGAAATTCGCAAGGAGGTAATCCTGGCCTCGATTCATCCACACATGCACGCCCGGGGAAAGGATTTTGAATATCGCATTGTATTTCCGAGTGGTGAGACGCGGACGATCCTGCGCGTGCCGCAATACAACTGGCACTGGCAGCTTTGGTACAACCTCGACGAACCGATTGTGCTACCCCCTGGGGCACGAATTGAATGCACAGCGCATTTCGACAACTCGCCAAACAATCCGGAGAACCCAGACCCCACAAAGACGGTGATCTGGGGGCAGCAGAGCTGGGACGAGATGATGGTTGGCTTCTTCAACCTGGTCTACGATCCTCGGATCTCTCCCAAAGACTTGCTGCCGGAAAAGAAAGTTGTTGCGAACAGCAAGGCTTCAATCGCGGATCATTGACGCCGGAAGGCTGAATATTTAGGACCAGCGGTACCCAATATGAAGATTATCTCTCGCGCCCTGATCATCCTCACCGCGCTCTCTGCATTTTCCACCGGTCAGTCCGGTCAGCCATCGAAGAAACACCTCCTTGTCATCGGAGAAGAAAAAGGATACCGGCACGACTCCGTGTCCCATGCCATGGCGACCATCGAGCATCTAGGAAGGGAAACCGGGCTGTGGGACACCACACTTCGTACCGACACCGAGGTACTGACGAAGAAAAAGCTGGAATACAACGCAAAGAACTTGAACGACTTCGATGCTGTGCTTTTCTTTACCGGGGGCGACCTCGAAATGAATGCGCAGCAGAAATCCGACTTCCTGTCGTTCATCCATGATGAGGGCAAAGGATTCATTGGCGTACACAGCGCTGCCATCACTCTCGTGGACTGGCCCGAATTTGTGGAGATGGTTGGCGGGACTTACGACGAGCACCCGTGGACTACTTTCGATGCGCCCATCATCGTGGAAGACCCGAGCTTTCCGGGAATGCAACAATTTCCGCATTCTTTTACGTTGCACGACGAAATTTACCAGATGAAAGGGTACTCACGCGACAAGGTGCGAGTGCTGATGCGCCTAGATGTCAGCAAGCTCGACATGAAAAACAAGAATGTTCATCGCACCGACGGCGATTTTGCTGTGACCTGGGCAAAGACATACGGCAAAGGGCGTGTCTACTACACGACATTAGGGCACGTGGAAGCGAACTGGGACAAACCGGAGTTCCAACGAATGATTACCGAGGCCATCAAATGGGCGATGCGGTTGGAAAATGCAGACTTGACCTCCCGTCCGCTGCCCACAAACTAACCTGGCGAAAAGCAAGACAGCGAGGGATTCATTGATTCGGGTAGGTGCGATCACGAGAAGAAGTTTTGCGAAGGCAGTGGCCGGCGGCCTGGCTGCCACCGCACTTCCCTTGCTTGCCGCGGCGAAGCTGAAACTTGGCGTTGGAACCTATAGCTATCACAATCTCTCAATGGACGAAATGATTACTCAGCTGAATGCGCTGCGAGTTGGGGAAATCGAAATGTCGCGCGGTGAGTTCATGCTGATGAACCATCCCAGCGAGGAGCTATTTCGTTCGGCTCGAACCAAACTTGACCGAGCGGGAATCCGTTGCGTGTCCTACTACACGGCAACCATCAAAGAAGATCAGGATTTGGAAAACGCTGTGCGGTTTGCCAGGCTGCTGGGCAGCCGGAATGTTACGGGCGATGCTACTGGAAGCATTCTGAATCGAATCGATCGGCGCTTTACGCAGGAACAGTTGACCTTCGGAATCCACAATCATTACTTCAAGGGCGAGAAGTTCGCTTACGAGAGTCCGGAGGATGTGCTGAGGGCTCTCGCAGGACTTTCCAAAACCGTCGGCGCCACAGCAGACGTGGGGCATTTTGCATCTTGCGGCCATGATCCGGTTGACGCCGTGCGCAAATTGGGACCTCGTTTGATACTAGTGCACCTCAAAGATATTCAGGCGGTGGATGGCGAAGTGAACGTACTGCTTGGAGCGGGAATTTCTAAAATTTCTGCTGTCATGCAGGAACTGCACCGGCAGAATTTTGCGGGACTGGTGGCTGTGGAATACGAAAAAGAGGGCGAAGTGAACGACGACATGCGGCAAGACATGGAATTTGCACGCAAACTCGCCTAGCGGCCTGGCATAGGGGAACAAAGCAAATGTCGAGAGTTTTCCTCTTCTTGTTGATTTCTGTAAGCGCGTGGGCACAAGACGCGCATCCGATCCTCGCAATTGGCTCGCCGGCGCCTAACTTCGAACTGCCTGGCGTGGATGGAAAGACGCACAAGCTCAGCGATTATGCGGCGAGTCCAATCCTAGTCGTAGTTTTCACTTGCAATCATTGCCCGATCGCGCAGATGTATGAAGAGCGTATCGGGAGACTGGCCGCGGACTACAAGGACCGGGGCGTGGCTGTGGTGGCGATTCAGCCCAACGATCCGAAGGCGATCCGGGTCGATGAACTGGACTCTTCGGATATCAGCGACAGCCTAGCCGAAATGAAAATCCGCGCCGAATACAAGCATCTGCAATATCCCTATCTTTACGATGGCGACACGCAAGCCGTGACTAGGGCGTATGGTCCGCAGGCAACGCCGCACGCCTTTATCTTTGATCAGGAACGTCGTCTGCGCTACGAAGGCCGCCTTGACAATAGCTACCGAATAGAGCTGGTGAACACGCAAGATGCGCGCAATGCGATCGACGCGATACTGGCGCATCAGGAAGTCGCTGTAAATCACACCGGGGTTTTCGGTTGCTCGACGAAGTGGCAGGAGAAAGCGTCTTCGCGGATCGAGGGCTTGCGGAAGATTGAGGCGCAGTCCGTGCAACTGGAGATGGCAACTGCCGCCGACTTGAAGACGCTGCGCGCCAATCCCAGCAAGCAAATAATACTGGTCAGTTTTTGGGCGACCTGGTGCGGTTCGTGCATAGCCGAGTTCGCTGATCTCGAAGACACTTACCGGATGTACAGTGTTCGCGATCTGGGATTTGTCACGGTATCGACCAACATGCCTGACGAAACGAATACCGTCATGAAATTGCTGGAGAAGATGCACGCCACCAGCCGCAATCTTCTTTTTGCTTCGAACGACACTGCATCGCTGCAGGCGGCATTCGATCCCAACTGGGAGTCAGCCGTGCCTTACACCGTATTGCTGGCTCCTGGCGGGAAGGTGCTCTATCAGAAGCAGGGATCCGTCGACATTCTAGAACTCCGACGCAAGATCCTTGCCTCCCTTGATTCTGACTATGTCGGTTTCAACAAGTATTGGTCGGGCGAGTAGCGCTTTGCAAGGATGGAGGATGACCTCACGCCGCTTACGGGCGAAACGTTGCGAATATCGTGGAAGGCAAATCCACCCCGGAGCAGACGTTGGAACGCCCTCAATGAGTGATAGGGAAATTTATCACCGACCCCTGATTGACTCCACGACCCATTAGCCAGCGACTGGGGAGAATCACCCTTTGACAGAAATAAAGAGGGTTTAACGGGAAACGGTTAATTGCTCTCGGCCAGGCGAAATCCCTACTTCGATCTTGAGGCGAACCGCACAGTCTCTAAGAATTTCCTCTTCCCAGATTGGACGTTTTGGATTTTCACGGTGCGGCAGCGGCGAGGGAATTCGTCCCGCCAAATGCAAAAACATAGCGGCCGAATGTTTGTACGCAGGTACAGGATCGCGGAACGCAAGGTTCCCCAGGTACTGCAATGCATCTGATAGTCCGTAATAAGCGTTGTCGCCGGCTTCCCAGAGGCGGTCGCGTTCAGCAAATTTCTCGGGCGCGAACGTGGCTAAACCCAGCAGGTAGTCGGAACCATATTCGATCATGTCAATTCCGAGATCATTGCCGGTATAGATGCGGAAGTCGGGGCGATGCTGGTCGCGAATACGCAGGCGCTTGATTTCCAGCATGCGGTTGAGCGATGAGTGCTTCATGCCCTTGATCTCCGGAACATCCAATAAACGTCGGTATGCTTCCTCGTCGAACATCTCTCCGATGGGCGCGAAGCGCGGACTGAGTTCAAATGCCAGCACGTGGGGATAGTCCTTTGCCGCTTCCAGATAAACGGCGGCTTTCTCTGTAGCGGACTTCCCATGGAGGCGAGCACTTTGAAACATAATCGGAATGCCGCCGATGTTGACAATAGCGTCCATCTGCTTGCGGTAGAGAGTGACCGCGTCGCCCGCTTCCCTCTCGATGAACGCTCCAGCGATAAACTGGACATTACTGCCCAAGGCTTCGCGTGCCCAGCGCAGGACATTGTTCTTGTCCGTCTCGCTAAGGTAGTTTACGTAGCCGGTGTCCATGTTGACGGCATTGATCAGGCCAGCGCGATGGGTTGCGATCAAGTGCTCCTGGAAGGCTTCGACTGCAATGCTTCCATCCTTCTTAAATGGAAGCAAAGCCGCGGCGACTCCCTGTACCTTACGGCCAGGCTTTTTGTATTGAATCAAATCCTCGATTGTGTACAGCATATCCTTACCTCAACTGGAGCCGGCAATTTCGGTCGAAAGTAGTCGCGGTTCGAGTCCCTTCGCCTGGCTCAACCTGACCGCCAGCGCTGAGTCCTTGTAGTACCTATCCAGCGGATAACAGCCCGAAGGCAATCCGTTGCGCGGTGCGGTGGTGCAGTCACTGAAAGTCCGGCAGATTCGTTTGCGTTGCAGCGGAACGCCTTGGGTCGCATCCCACAGAATTTCCGGGTAAGTTAGCACCATGCGGCCCAGACCGACCAGATCAACCCAGGCTTCGCGAACCGCCGCTTGAGCAACGTTGGGGAGAAATTCCTGCAAATAGCTGTAGGCCGAGCCCATGATTATGAGACCGGGGAAGTGTGCTTTCAGCATTTGCGTTACCTCCATCTGGCGCGCAACCCCAACCAGCGGATCCTCTGGCGGCTGATAGCCATCCGATGGCGGATACAGCGCCGGCCTTTGGATGTGCGGAGTGTAATAAGGACTGCCAGCCGTAATATTCACCAGCCCGATCCCGAGCTCCTGAACAAGTTCGAGGAATCGAACGGTCTCGCTGAGGTCCGTCTCGGCCGGATTTTCTGCTTTGACGCCGAATCCCCAGCGATACGGAATCAGTTCAGCGCGAGTTTCAGGAATGCCCGGGCCTGGTTTGCCTTCACGAGACAATGCTGGATCCGGGCAAAACGGAACCATGTCGAATGCTGAAAGTCTCACCCCGACCTTGAGGCCGGGCACGAGAGAACGGACACCCTCCATTACCTCACGTAGAAAGCGGGTCCGATTTTCGAAACTGCCGCCATAATCCCCGCCGCGCGTATGGGCCCCGAGTAATTCGTGGGAGAGATAGCCATGACAATGTTTGATGTCAATGAAGTCGAAACCGAGTTCGTAGGCAACCACTGCAGCTCGATGAAACGCCTCGATCATGACTCTGATCTCCGAATCCGTGAGAAGCGGATAAGAATCGCCCAGGCCAAGGCGTCTGTCTAGAATCGGGTGGTGGTGCGCGATGCGGGGTTCGTTTCGTGTGTGTAGATTCGGCTTGCAATACCGGCCCGAGTGAGTGAGTTGCAAGCCGATCAATGGTTGGGTGTCGGATGCTGTCGTGTTGCGCTGTTCGTGAATCAGCGTTTGTCGAAGCTGAGCGAGTCCTCGCTTGGTATGTTCAGCAATAATGAGTTGACTCGGATTGGCCCTTCCTTCATGGCAGACGGCGACCGCTTCTCCACCCCAAATCAGTCCGGCGCCGCTTTGCCCGAAACGCTGCCAGCGGCGAATTGTCGCTTCGCTGGGGTTCCCGTCTGCAGTTCCGTCCCAGCCTTCCATAGGTTGCACGGCAATGCGGTTGGCGAGCGAGATACCGTTCCGAACGATCTTTTGCAGGAGTGGAGAGTCGCTGCCGCAGATAATTTCGGGATCGCACGGAAGAGAAATACCTGAAGCGCGAAGATGTTCTTTGAATCGCGAAGCATCCTTCAAACTGGCAACACGAATGATGGTCGCCGGGGTCACGGTGAGCGCCTCGATCGCGGCAGCGCCGTGACGGCCACGGCGCCAAACAGAGCCATCGCGACCAGAACCATGCAACCGTAGTTATAGCTGCCAGTGGTGTCGCGAAGATGTCCAACCCACCACGGCGCCAGGCCTTCGGCTACGCCCCCGGCAGTGAGGAGTACGCCCATCAACCGGCCCAGCACTTGAACGCCGAAGATTTCTGCCGTCATAAGAGGAATGATCATGTAATCGCCGCCAAGCCCAATCCCGAAGAGTGCAGCGGCAAAAGAGGTTGCCGCCGGGCTATGGGCAAGAAATATAAGCGGAATCGCGGCCGCGACCAGCAGATAAATCAGCAGCATGACATATTTTTTCGGGAACCGGTCGGCAAGCCATCCCATGAGCAGGCGTCCCGCGATGCTGAAGCCCAGCACCAGGGAAAAAATACGCGCGGTTTCACTCTGTGTGTAGTGTCGGTCAAGGCTGAGGAACAGCTTCATGCTCTGTTGCGTTCCGCTGACCGCGGCGATCGAACAGATGCTCCCGACCATTAGAAGCGCGAATGGTAGGGTCCTAAGTGCGGGTCTCACGCTGGCCAACGGATGGTGCATCATGACAGCCGCTTGCGGAGCCTCTTTCACCAGCAGTGCGAACGGCAATGCCACGAGGATGATAACGAAGCCGAGCACTTCCAACGCAGAATGCCACCCCATTTTCTCAACGAGAGAGCGGGAGATCCAGGGAACGGCTGCCCCGCCAACTCCGATTCCCAGGTATGCAAAGCCCATTGCCTTGCCACGCGACTTCACGAACCATCGCGAGATCAGGACCTGGCAAGGCAGTGGTCCGCCGCAAACATAACCCAAGGCATTCACCACATAGAAAAAATAAAACCAGGACAGGGTGGAGATGCTGCCAAGTCCGATCACCGCCAGACCGGCCATGAGGATTCCCGCTATCAAGAGCCTGCGCGGGCCAAACCGGTCCACCAGCCATCCCGCGAAAAATCCGAAGACCGGGCCAATGATGAGCTTGCCAAGAGCGTTTCCTGAGGTGACCTGGGCGCGCGTCCATCCAAAATCCTGCACCATGAAGTCGTAATAAAAAGGAAGCCCCCAAAGCGCGATACCGACAATACAGAACAAAGCAAAGAAGCATGTGAGGGCAGCGAAAATTGCAGCTTTGTCGTGCGCTGGTTCGCCGAACCCAGGTACACCTGCCGATTGCGACGATAGCTGCAGTTGTTTGGTCTCGGCGGCTCCAGAAGGGATCGTCATTTGTGCGAGTTCCGCCGTTGCGGGCCGCCCACCTTTACGCCTGAGTGAACCGTAGGTCCGAGTGACCGTTTTTTGCATTTCCTATACATCAAGGTTCAGGCACATGCTTTCCGGTTTCCCAAACACTCGCCGACTACACGCGCAAAATCTGCAATTGCGATCTCGGGTGCTTCCAATTCCGGATGCCACAACTTTTCCCATTCGAAACAGAAGAAGCCTTTATATCCGATAGAACGCAGCGCTTCGATCTGGCGCGCGATGGGAACATTACCTTGCCCTGTCAAAACATATTTTCGCCCCTCTCCACTTCCAGTCGAATCCTTCAAATGCGTGTGCCGAATCCAGGGACCCAATTGTTTCACGGTAAACTCCGGATCTTCATCTGAATCGGCAAACGTGTGGTGCGCGTCCCAGAGCAGGCCTACGTGATCGGAGTTGGCGGCCTGTAGCACATCTTTGAGCGAAGCGGAGGCGGTAAAGTGATCATGCGACTCTATGATTACGGTAACTCCACGCGGTCCGGCATAGTTGCCTAAGTCGTGCAAGCCTGCGCCCACTCGTGCCTTCGTTGCCGTATCTGGGAACCGGCTGGCATCAGACTCTTTTTTTCCCCCAAAAACACGCACGCACGGTGCGCCGAGACTGGATGCCAGATCGATGAACCGTCGCGCGTCCCCCAACTCCATTGCGCGTTTGGTTTCATCATTGAAATACAGATTGGCCGAACTGCTGACACAAGCAATCTTCAACTGCCTTTCGCGAATGTCGCGCTTGGTTTGCTCGATTCGACCCGCTGCAAACACCGGATGCGATGGCAAGTCGAGATTGCCCTCCAAGCCGCGCAATTCTACGGCGCTGAATCCGTGCTGGCTGGCAAAGTCCAGAATCTTCGTCCAATCCCATGCCGGACAGCCCAAAGTTGAGAACGCAATTGGTAGCTTGGTCTTCTTGGTTTCTGCGGAAAACGCGCCGCCTGCTAACCAAGGCGTGAG
>Ga0310813_10000206_pt1 | contig 43471 bp, 53 predicted proteins | sample YN3metagenome_FD_203086 | JGI IMG/M metagenome (GOLD analysis project Ga0310813, IMG submission 203086) | Soil microbial communities from experimental microcosm in Duke University, North Carolina, United States - YN3 | ecosystem: Engineered > Artificial ecosystem > Soil microcosm > Unclassified...
CGCGCGGGGCGACGGAGCCGGCGACGCGCTGACCCTGGTGGATGCGGGCATAGCCGGGTCGCCGATCCTGCTGATCAACCCGCGCTTGCCGCTGTCGACCGCGGCGGTATTCGCCGGATGGGACGGGGTCGATCGTGGTCCGCTCGGCGACTGGCGCGACGGGCGCAACGATCTCGAAGCGCCGGCTCGCGCCGTGGTGCCGGAAATCGGCCGGGTGCTCGACTGGCTCGGCGCGAGGGAGGGGGCGGAGCTCTCGCGAATGTCGGGCTCGGGCGCGACCTGCTTCGCGCTGTTCGACAGCGAAGAGACACGCGACGCGGCCGCCGCCGCCTGCCCGCCCCAATGGTGGCACTTCGCGAGCTTTCTGCGGTGAACGAGGTGAGACCGATCCTGTCGGTCGCGGCGATGCGCGCTGCCGAAGCGGCGGCACCTTGCGGACTGACCGAATTGATGGAGCGGGCAGGCAGCGGTCTGGCCGAGGCGACCTGTCGCTTTGCCGGACCGATGCCGGCGCTGATCCTGTGCGGACCCGGCAACAATGGCGGCGACGGCTATGTCGCGGCGCGCTGTCTTGCCGAGCGCGGCGTCGCGGTTCGGGTCGCTGCGCTCGGTGAACCCATCAGCGATCTCGCGCGGGCCGCTCGTCAGCGCTGGGAGGGGCCGGTCGAAACGGTCGAGGACTGCGATCCCGCCGCCGTGTTGATCGATTGCCTCTTCGGGACCGGCCTCAGGCGCGGGCTGGACCCGGCGCTTCACGAGCGCCTCCGGTCGCTGGCGCAAGCATCGCACCTTGTAGTCGCGGCCGATCTGCCGAGCGGGGTGGACGCCGATCGCGGAGCCGTGCTGTCGCCGATCCCCCACTACCATCTGACGGTGGCGTTCGGTGCCCTGAAGCCCGCGCACCGGCTGATGCCCGCCATGACGCAGATGGGCCGCGTCGTGTTGGCCGACATCGGGATCGAGGCGGATCGCCGCTGGTGCGAAATCGGTGCGCCCGCCCTGCCCGCAGTCCGCCCTGACGCGCATAAGTACAGCCGCGGGCTTGTCCATTGCCTCGCGGGCGAGATGCCGGGGGCGATGGCGCTGTCGGCCAGCGCCGCGGCGCGGAGCGGTGCGGGCTACGTGCGGGTATCGACCTCGCGTCCGATCGCGGGTCTTCCCCGCAGCGTGGTCGAGGTCGGCGACGCGCGGCTCGACGACTCGCGGATCGGGTGCATCCTGGTCGGTCCGGGCCTTGGCCACTTGCCGCAACTGCTGACTCTCGCGCTGACCAGCAGCCGGCCCAAGGTGATCGATGCCGAAGCGATTGCGCTGGTCGGCGATCCCGCCCGACTGAAGGGGCAGGATGCCATCCTGACGCCGCATGCGGGCGAGTTCGAGCGCTTGTTCGGCACGCTTCCCGGCAGCAAGGCCGATCGGGCGCTGGCCGCCGCCGAGGCTTCGGATGCGGTGGTCGTGTTCAAGGGTGCCGACACCCTGGTCGCCGCGCCCGACGGACGTTTGGGCTTCGCCCCGCCCGCGCCCGCGTGGCTCGCCACGGCGGGCACGGGCGATGTCCTCGCCGGCATGATCGCGGCGCTGCGGGCGCGGGGGATGGGCGCGTTCGAGGCCGCCTGCGCGGGGGTCTGGCGGCACGGCCGCGCCGCCGAACGCGCCGGTCCGGATATGATCGCCGACGATCTGCTGGAGCATCTATGAGCGAGGCTGTGGTCCGGATCGCGGCGCGCGGCGATGGAGTCACGGGGAGCGGCCGCCACGTCGCGTTTGCGGCGCCGGGCGACCTAGTCGGCGCCGATGGAACGGTTACGCCGGGCCCGCATCGGCAAGTGCCGCCATGCCGTCACTTTCCCGAATGCGGGGGTTGTCAGCTTCAGCATGTCGACGATGCGGCCTATGCCGAATATCTGGTCCAGCGCGTCGCCGGGGCGCTTGCGCAGCACGATCTTGCCTGCGAAATCCGCGCGCCGCATCTCTCGCCGCCGCTCAGCCGCCGCCGCGCGACGTTGCGGGCGCTGAAGGCCGGCCATCGCGTCGTACTCGGTTTCAATGCCGAGAAGTCGACCAAGGTCATCGACCTCGAGGAATGCCATATCCTGCGGCCCGAGCTGTTCGCACTGATCGCGTCGCTGCGCGGGCTGCTGGCCAAGCTTCTCGCCCCCAAACGCACGGCCGAGGTGCAGTTGACGCTGGCGGATCAGGGCGTCGACCTGCTGCTGAAAGGCGTCAGGGCCGAGGGGTTCGAGGCTGCGCAAGGGCTGGTGGATTTCGCGCAGGAGCAGGGCCTGGCGCGGCTCAGCCTCGACGAAGGGCTTGGGCCCGAGGTCCGGTGGGAGCCGCAGCCGGCGACGGTCACCCTGTCGGGCCGATCCGTGCCGCTGCCGATCGGCGCGTTCCTGCAGGCCACTGCGGATGGCGAGCAGGCGCTGGTCGAAGCGGTGCTCGACGCGATTTGCGAAGCGCAGTCGAGTGCCGATCTGTTCGCCGGTATCGGCACCTTCGCCCTGGCGCTCCCCGGCAAGGTCGTCGCGGCGGAGGCGAGTCGGGACGCCGTGCTGGCGCTGAAGCGGGCAGCCCCGGCGGTCGCTACGCAGCATCGTGATCTCTATCGCCGCCCGTTCATGGCGGACGAGCTTGCCGGGTTGGACGCCGTCGTGCTCGATCCGCCGCGTTCCGGGGCGGAGGCGCAGGTGGCGGAGCTGGCCGCATCCGCCGTGCCGCGGATCGCCTATGTCAGCTGCAATCCCGCGACGTTCGCGCGGGATGCAGCGGTGTTGGTGTCAGGCGGCTACCGGCTCGACTGGGTGCGCCCGGTTGGGCAGTTCCGCTGGTCGACCCATGTCGAGCTGGCGGCCGCCTTCAGCCGTTAGTGCCAGAGCGCGATGGCGGCGTGGAGCGTCAGCGCGGCAAGGCACAAGGTCGACAGCGCGAACAGGCTGAGCCGGATCGCCACCACGTTGATCGTCGCCTGGACGATGCTGTGGATGATCCGAAAGGCCACATAGCCCCACGCCAGCAGCACGTTCATCGGATGGTCGAAACCCATCACCGCCAGCGCCAGCACGATCGCGTAGAACAGCGTCGGCTGCTCCATCAGGTGGTTGTAATTGTGCGCCTTCCACTGCGCCTTGGCTTCCGGACTGTTGTCGAGCGCCGAACCGCGGGAACCGGCGGGAATGGTGCGCAGCGAGACTCCGAGGCGCTTGAACGCACCGGCCCGCGCGATTGCCATCCACACCAGCATGACGAGCGACCAGGCGACCAGTGCGACGACCGGTCCAAGCAATGCATTTGGCTGTTCCAATGAAAAACCCTCCCCGTTTGTGGCGGGGAGGGTCGATCATTCGGAAACGTTACGCAAGCCGAACTTAGTCGAACAGCTTGGCAAACGCCCGCTTGGCGCGGGTCTTCCAGTGGCCGCGGTGGTAGGCGTCGGAGGCCAGCAGCGGCAGCACCGAGGTGGCTTCGGCGAAGACCATCTGCTCGAGCGCGGTCGAGACCTTGCCCCAGCTCGCCGCTTCCTGAAGCGTCGACGAGGAGCAGGCGCCATCACGGACGTCGGCGACGGTGATCTGCACCGCGTATTTGTGGACCTCGACATCTTCGTGACCGAGGATTTCGGCGCAGACCACGGTGTCCTGCGTGAAGTTCTTCGGCACGCCGCCGCCGATCATCAGGAGGCCGGTGGTGCCGGCCTTGATCTTGATGTCGGTCAATTCGCGGAAGTCGGCGATCGAATCCATCGTCATGTAGCGACGTCCCGCCTTCATCGCGTCGACCTGATGCTTGACGAGACCGAAGCCGGCCGAGCTGTCGGTGAACGCCGGGCAGAAGATCGGCACGTCATGCTCGTAGGCGAGCTTGACCAGGCTGTTGTCCTTCTTGCCGTTCTCGAGCAGCCACTTGCCCATCTCCTTGATGAACTCGCGGCTGCTGTACGGACGCGGCTCCAGCGTGTCGGCGATCTTGCCGATGGTGAAGTCGGTGTCCTGCAGCTGAATTTCGTCGATATAGGTGTCGTAGATACGATCGATGTAGAGCGAGCGAAGCGTATCATCGTCAGGGATTTCAAGCGCTTGATAGTGCTTGTGGCCAAGCGCTTCGAAGAAATCCATGTCGACGATCGATGCGCCGGTGGCGACGATCGCATCGACCATGTTGGAGCGGACCAGCTCGGCATAAAGGTCCATGCAGCCGCCGGCCGACGTCGAGCCGGCGATCACCAGGATCACCGAGCAATCGGGATCGCTCAGCATCTGGTTGTAGATGTCGGTGGCGCGCGCGAGGTCGCGGCTGGTGAAGCTCATCTTGCCCATTGCCTCGACGATCGGGCGGGCATCGAACTTGGTGATGTCGATATGCTCGACGGTGCTGGACAGCAGTTCCGCCTTGCGAGTGTCGTTGATCTTGGCTTCGGTGTTCATGGTCGTTCCCAATAGCTTCAGGCGTTCCCCTCCCGCTTGCGGGAGGGGGTAGGGGTGGGCTTCGCAAGCCCGCTATTGGCCGTCATTCTTTGCAAAAGGGGGACAGGCCCACCCCCAACCCCTCCCGCGAACGGGAGGGGAGAAATGCTTACAGCGTAACGACGTTCGAGCGCGCCGGTGCCGCGGCTTCGCCGTAGAGCGAGGCCATCGGAGCGTCGGTCACGACCACCGACCAGCCATTGGCCGAGCCGAAGCCATTGAACTGCGTCCGCATCGCCGAACCATAGGCGCCGAGCATGCCGATCTCGACATAATCGCCGGGACCGACGTCGCCGGGCAGCTCGAACGGCCCGACCATGTGATCGAGGTCGTCGCAGGTCGGCCCGTAGAAGCTGAAGCCATGCGGACGGGTGTCGCTTTCTTCGTCGCGGATGAGCTGGACGGGGAAGCGCCAGCCGATGTGCGCGGCGTCGAACAGCGTCCCGTAGGCACCGTCGTTGATGTACAGCTCGTCACCGCGGCGCTTTTCGACGCGCACGAGGACCGAGGCATATTCGGCGCACAGGGCGCGGCCCGGCTCGCACCACAGTTCGGCCGAATAGCTGATCGGCAGCTTTTCGAACGATTCGTGGATCACGGCGAAATAGGCTTCGAGCGGCGGCGGCTCCATGCCCGGGTAGGACGAGGGGAACCCGCCCCCGACATCGACGATGTCGACCGTCACGGCCGCTTCGACGATGGCATCGCGGACGCGGGCCATGGCTTCGGCATAGGCCGCCGGGGTCATCGCCTGGCTGCCGACGTGGAAGCAGAGGCCGAGCGCGTCGGACGCCTGGCGGGCGGCCATCAGCAGCGCCTTCAGTTCCGCCGGATCGGCCCCGAACTTCGATGCAAGGCTGAGCTTGGAATGCTCGGACGACACCCGCACGCGAACGAGCAGGTTGAGATCGCTCGCGGCAACGCCGTCGGTGGCGGTCGCCGAGACGATCTTGTCCAACTCTTCCAGGCTGTCGAGGCTGAAGGTGCGGACGCCGTGGCCGTGATAGGCCTCCGCAATCGCTTCCTCGGCCTTGACCGGGTGCATGAAGCACAAGGTCGCATCGGGCAGCGTTTCGCTGACCAAGCGGACTTCGCCGATCGAGGCGACGTCATAATGGGTTACGCCGCCATCCCACAGCACGCGCAGCAGGTCGGGCGAGGGGTTCGCCTTCACCGCATAAAGCGACTTGCCGGGGAACTTCTCGACAAAGAAGCGCGCAGCGGCCCGCGCAGCGTGGGGACGCAGCAGCGTGACCGGCTGGACCGGCTTCAGTCGTGCAATGTCAGCCGCACCGGAAGCGACAAAGGATTCGGTGCGATCGGAACGGGGCGCTAGCCCCAGCGCGAAGGGGTGCTCAGCCAATGCAAGGGACCTCCAAGTGCCTTTCGGCGACAGTTGACGAACAGCTGCCTTGCGGTTGGAAGTCCCATGGGGCAGCGAGAGGCGCGATATATGGAGGGGGTCACCTTAACGCAACATTTTTTGCGGCCCCTTTTCGCAAGCAATTCTTCACTCCGGCGCAGTCACTGCACGGATCATCCAAGGCGCTGATGCAACAGGATAATCTTCCCACCCGAGACGACGTTCTTGCCGCTGCCGAGCGGATCAGGGGACTGGTCGTCGAAACGCCGCTGCGTTCGCTGCAGCTTGGCGGCCACAGCCTGTGGCTCAAGTGCGAATCGCTGCAGACCGGCGGCTCGTTCAAGCTACGGGGCGCGAGCAATCGGCTGGCGTTGCTGAACGAGGCCGAGCGCCAGGCCGGAGTGGTCGCCTTTTCCAGCGGCAATCATGCGCAAGGGGTGGCGATCGCGGCCCGCCGGCTCGGCATCCCCGCGACCATCGTCATGCCCTCCGACGCCCCGGCGCCCAAGGTCGCGGGCACCCGCGCGCAAGGGGCGGAGATCGTCTTCTACGATCGCGCTACCGAGGACCGGGTCGCCCTGTCGCATGCGCTGGCGGCGGAACGGGGCGCGGTGGTGGTGCCGAGCTTCGATGACCCGCACATCATTGCCGGGCAGGGGACGGCGGGGCTGGAGATCCTCGAACAATGTCCCGAGCCGGTGCGCCAGGTCGTGGTCTGCTGCGGTGGCGGCGGGCTGGCGGCGGGAATCGCGCTGGCCTGCCCCGATGCCGACATCATGATCGTCGAGCCCGAGGGCTGGGACGACATGGGGCGCAGTCTCGCGCTTGGCCATATCGTGCCGGTCGGGCCCGACGCCCCGCCGACTTCCTGCGACGCGCTTCAGACGCCCCTCGTCTCGCCGCTGACCTTCGGCGTGCTGCAGGCGAGGGGCGCGGGCCATGCGGCCGTCAGCGAGGCCGAAGTGCGGGCTGCCGTCCGCTTCGCCTGGCATGAGCTTGGCCTGATGGTGGAGCCGGGCGGCTCGGCGGCGCTTGCCGCGGTGCTGGCGGGCAAGGTTGCCATTGGCCCTGGCACCGTGGTGATGGTGACCGGCGGCAACATGGACCCGGCGAAGCACGCCGAATGGGTGGCCTGAAACTCAGGCGCTTGCGCTGGTGCGGTAGGAGCCGGGATCGAGGTGCGTGGGCGAACAGAGTTCGACGCTGCGGGTCAGTTCCTCCAGTTCGGCGGCCAGCGTCTGGAGTTCGGCGACCAGCGCCTTGGGATCGGAATGCTCGAGCCCGAGCGAGGCGTCGAGCAAAGTCTCCAGCATCATGCTGATGCAGGGCAGGATCGTCCCCTCGATTCGCTCAAAGGCGTCAGCGAGTTTCTGTTGCTGGTCGGCTCCGATCATCACGAATGCCGGTTTAGTGTAACAGCGGTTAAAAGACCGTTTCGGGAGTATCGATGAACACCACCGCGTCCACGCTTCTGTCCATCGTCATGCTGGCAGCCTTCGTGCTGGCGGTGTTCGGCGCGCGCTTCGCGTGGCAGGGCACCTACCGCAAGCAGGGATTGCTGATGATGGTGGTCGCGGTGATCCTCGTCGCGAACGTGCTAATTTGGGTGCTCTAGGCCTTTACCGGCCGAGGCGCATGTCCAGATAGCCGTCGACGCTCTTCATCAAGAGGTCGAGCTCGTTGGCGAAGAAGTGGTTCGCGCCCGGGATCGTGTCGTGATGAATGGTGATGTGACGCTGGGTCCTGAGCTTGTCGACCAGCTTCTGAACGCTCGCCGGGCTGACCACTTCGTCCTGCTCGCCCTGGATGATGATGCCCGACGAAGGGCAGGGGGCGAGGAAGCCGAAGTCGTACATATTGGCGGGCGGGGCGATCGAGATGAAGCCCTTGATCTCCGGACGGCGCATCAGGAGCTGCATGCCGATCCACGCGCCGAAGCTGACCCCGGCGACCCAGGTCTGTTCGGCTTCGGGATGGATCTGCTGCACCCAGTCGAGCGCGCTGGCGGCATCCGACAGTTCGCCGATGCCGTTGTCGAAGGTGCCCTGGCTCTTGCCGGTGCCGCGGAAATTGAACCGCAGGGTCGCGAAGCCGCGCTTCACAAAGGTTTGATAGAGCAACTGCACGATCTTGTTGTTCATCGTGCCGCCCGCCTGCGGATGGCTGTGCAGGATCAGCGCAACCGGCGCGCGCGGACGCAAACCGGGATGAAAACGGCCTTCGAGGCGGCCTTCCGGCCCCGGAAAGATGACTTCGGGCATGGGTCTCTTTTGTTTAGCTGACGGGTGCAGGCGGCGCGCTTATATAGAGCCGAGCCAACAAACAGCAATCACAAGGTATCCGTGTCCCGTTCCCGCATTTATCTTGATCATGCCGCGACCACGCCGGTGCTGCCCGAAGCGCGCGCGGCGATGGCGGATGCGCTGGCTTTGTGGGCCAATCCGTCGAGCCCGCACGGCGAGGGGCGGGCGGCCAAGGCGGCGCTGGAACGGGCTCGGGCGACCATCGCCGAGGCACTCGGCTGGCGCCACGACATCCTGTTCACCAGCGGCGCGAGCGAAGCGGTCGGGATCGCCGCGGCGCGGGCGCTACCGATAAGGCGACTGGTCGGCGCGACCGAGCATGATGTGGTGCCCTACCACATGGGCGCGGCGGCGAGCGTTCTGGCAGTGGATGCGGACGGGCGGGTCGACGTCGACGCGCTGGACCGAGTGTTGGCGGGCGAGCCGGCCTTGGTTGCGGTTCAGCACGTCAACAATGAGACAGGCGTTATCCAGCCGATCGCCGCCATCGCCGAGCGGGTGCGCGAAGCGGGCGGTCTGCTGCTCGCCGATTGCGCGCAGTCGGCGGGCAAGATCGCGCTTCCCGATGCCGATTTCATCGCCGTCTCCGCGCACAAGTTCGGCGGGCCGCCGGGGATCGGCGCCCTGCTGGTCAAGGATCTGGCGACCCTGACCCCGTCTGGCGGACAGGAAAAAGGCTATCGCCGCGGCACGCAGAATTTGCCGGGCGTGATGGGAATGGCGGCTGCCTTGGCGAGCGGCGCGCATCGTGATGCCATGCCGCGGATGAAGGCATTTCAGCAGCGGCTCGAAGCGGGCGTGCTGTCAGCAGGCGGCGCCGTGATCGCCGCTGACGCAGAGCGGATCCCGGCGATCAGCGCCATCGCGCTGGAAGGGGCTTCGCGCGACAGCCTGCTGATCCAGCTCGATCTCGCCGGCTTCGCGGTCAGCGCCGGGTCGGCCTGCGCAAGCGGCAAGATGAAGGCAAGCCGGGTACTCTCCGCGATGGGCGTTCCGATCGCGATCGCCGATGGAGCGCTGCGCCTGAGCTTCGGACCGCAGACGACCGAAGCCGACGTCGATGCTTTCGTGTCGGCCTTCGCTGCCATCGCCGAGCGCCGCCGCGCCGCATGATCTATCTCGATTATCAGGCCACCACGCCGCTCGCGCCCGAAGCCAAGGCGGCGATGCTGCCGTGGCTCGACCAATTCGCCAATCCTCACAGCCCGAGCCGCGCCGGACGCGAAGCCGCGGCGGCGGTCGAGCACGCGCGAGGACAGGTCGCGGCGCTGCTTCCGCCGGGCGGGCAAGTCATCTTCACCTCCGGCGCGACCGAAGCGCTCAACATGGCGATCCACGGAACGAAAGGCGGGATCGCGACCATCCACACCGAACATGCCGCCGTGCTTGATGCTGCGATGAATGCAGCGCGCGAACACAATCGCAATCTCCTTATCGCTGAGGTTGGCCATGACGGCCGGGCCAACCTTGGTCAGATCGAGGAGTATGCGCAGGATGACGATGTTGGCCTCGTTGCAGCGATGCTGGTCAACAACGAGATCGGCGTCGTGCAGCCGATCGCCGAAATTGCTCGGCTGGCACATGACGCAGGCGCCCTGATGCTCTGCGACGCGGTGCAAGGGTTCGGGCGCCTGCCCATTCCCGACGGTCCCGATCTCATCGCTGTCAGCGCGCACAAGATCCACGGTCCCAAGGGCATCGGCGCGCTGTGGGTGCGCGACGGCGTGGACGTAGCACCGCTGCTGCACGGCGGCGGGCAGGAGCGGGGGCTGCGGTCCGGAACGCTGGCGCCGATGCTGTGCGCCGGCTTCGGCGCAGCGGCGGCGGTGGCGGCCGAACGGAAGGAGGCCGACGAGGCGCATGTCGGGCAGCTTTGGCAGACAGCGCTGGAAACTCTGGGGCCGGACTGGATCATCAACGGAAGCACCGAACATCGCTATCGCGGCAACTTGAATGTCCGCCGCGAAGGCCTCGACGCCGCGCGGCTGCTGTCCGACTGCCGCCAGATCGCCTTTTCGCTCGGCTCCGCCTGCGCCAGCGGCTCGGTTCGGCCGAGCCATGTACTCCGCGCGCTCGGTCTCAGCGACAGCGACGCCCGGCAAAGCATCCGTCTCGGCTTCGGCCGCTACACGACGCTCGATGAGATTACCGAGGCCTGCTCCCTCATCCAGCGCACCGCCGAAGCTCAGCAACGGTTTGCGGCATGACCTTGATACGGTTTCTGAAGTCCGACGGCTCGCTCGATCGCGAAGTGGAAGCCGCCGAAGGCGACAATCTGCTCGACGTCGCGCAGGACAATGGTCAGCCGCTCGAAGGCACCTGCGGCAAATGCATCAGCTGCTCGACCTGCCATGTGATCCTGGCCCCAGAGGATTTCGCCCGCTTGCCGGACGCCAGCGAAGAGGAGGAAGACTTGCTCGACCTCGCCGGCAATGCGCAGCGGTTCAGCCGCCTTGCCTGCCAGGTGACGATCAATGGTCCGACGATGACGGTGAGAATGCCCGCCTGAGGCAAGGGTGGGAGCCGGAACGACCCGGGACGAAATCGTTGTGGCTGCTTCCTTCCGGACCTGACCAGGTTGGCGACAATCCCGTCCGCCCGACTCCCGTGGCGCATATGGCGGCACTGGCGCCCGAGCGCAAGAAGTGGCGCGGCGGGCCGCGGCGTCCTACTGTCCCGCCGCAATGACCGACGACGAATCGCAGCACGACGAACCGGGCCTCGGCCTCGACCTTCCGGCCCAGCCGCTGGAAAAGAGCGCGGCCGCTTCGCCCTACCGCGTGCTCGCCCGCAAATATCGCCCGCAGAGCTTCGGCGAATTGATCGGGCAGGACGCGATGGTGCGCACGCTCGGCAACGCGATCGACAGCGGCCGCATCGCCCACGCCTTTCTGCTGACCGGCGTGCGCGGGGTCGGCAAGACCTCGACCGCGCGGCTGGTCGCCAAGGCGCTCAATTGCGTCGGGCCCGACGGCAAGGGCGGACCGACCATCGATCCATGCGGGGTGTGCGAGCCGTGCCGGGCGATCGCCGAGGGGCGGCACATCGATGTCACCGAAATGGACGCCGCCAGCCACACGGGCGTGGACGACGTGCGCGAGATCATCGAGGCGGTGCGCTATTCGGCGGTCAGCGCGCGCTTCAAGATCTACATCATCGACGAAGTTCACATGCTGACGAAAAACGCCTTCAACGCGCTGTTGAAGACGCTCGAGGAGCCGCCGGCGCACGTCAAATTCCTGTTCGCGACGACCGAGGTCAACAAGGTGCCGGTGACGGTGCTGTCGCGCTGCCAGCGCTTCGATCTGCGCCGCATCCCGGCCGAGAAGCTGGTCGATCATTTCAGCCGCATCGCCGAGATCGAGCAGGTGTCGATCGAGCCCGATGCGCTGCTGATGATCGCCCGCGCCGCCGAAGGATCGGCGCGTGACGGCCTGTCGCTGCTCGACCAGGCGATCGCGCATGGCGGCGGCGAGGTGAAGACCGAAGCGGTGCGCGACATGCTCGGCCTCGCCGACCGCGGACGGGTTCGGCGTTTGCTCTCCCTGCTGATCGCGGGCGATGCGTCGGGCAGCCTGGCCGAGCTGGACGAAGCGCAGGCGCTCGGGATCGATCCGACGGCGCTGCTGCGCGGGCTGATGGAGCAGATTCATGCCGCCTCCCGGGCCAAGGCCGGGCGGGGCGGCGACCCGCTCGCCAGCGTCGAGGAGCGCGAGGCGAGCGAGCAATTGGCGGCAAGCCTCGGCTGGTCGCAGCTCCACCGTTTGTGGCAGCTGCTGCTGAAGGGCCTGTCCGATGTCAGCCTCGCGCCCGATCCCAACGAAGCGGCCGCGATGGTACTGCTGCGGCTGGTTCATGCCGCCGATCTCCCCGATCCCGCCGCGTTGCTGAGCCGTTTGCAGGGGCAGGGCGAAGGCGCCGCGAGCGCGTCCACGCCGCGCCCAGCGCCTTCTGCCGCGCCGCGCGCCGCGTTGGCGGCGCCGCCTGCTCCCGCTCCGACGCCAGAGCCTGCGCCCGAACCCGCCGCCCCGCCGCTTCCCGCGAGTTTCCGCGACCTCGTCGATTTCATCGAGAGCAAGGGCAAGGCGATCCGCGCGGTGCAATTGCGCAATCAGGTCGGCCTGATCCGCTATGCGCCGGGCGACATCGCGCTGAAGCCGCTGCAGCCGCTCGGCACGTCCTTCTCTCGCGAACTCGAGGCCGAGTTACGCTCGGTCACCGGCTCGCCCTGGCAGGTGACGCTCGGCGACGGTGAGGCCGACCCCTCGCTCGCCGCACAGGACAAAATGGCTGAAGAACGCGCCCGCGACGCCATTTTGCGGGAGCCTTCGGTCGCCGCCGTGCTTTCTGCCTTTCCCGACGCCACTCTTGAATTAGTCAGCCCCAAGGACGTGAACCATGCCTAGCCTCGAAGAAATCATGCAGATGGCGCAGAATGCGCAGGCCGAGCTCCAGAAGGCGCAGGACAATCTCGACAAGATCGAGGTCGAAGGCCAGTCGGGCGGCGGCCTGGTCAAGATCAAGGCCTCGGCCAAGGGCCGGATCATCGGCGTCTCGATCGACGAAAGCCTGCTCGATCCCGCCGAAAAGACGATGGTCGAGGATCTGATCGCCGCCGCGCTCAACGATGCGCGGACCAAGGCCGATCAGGCCGCCGCCACCGAAATGCAGAAGATGAGCTCGACCCTGCCGATGCCGCCGGGCTTTCAGATGCCCTTCTGACCAGCACCGCTTGACTCGCCCCGACGTGACGTCACTCTTCTCGATGTAGAGGAGAGTGTGATCATGAGCATGTTGGGCGCGATGCAGCATCATCAGTTGCGGGTGATGCGGCTGGTCGATCACGCCAGCCGCGAGCATGGCGGCCGTGAGATCGTCAGCGCCTGGGCCGATGGGACGATCAGCCGCACCAACTGGCACGGCGCCGCGCAAGACGCGCGGCGGTTAGCCAAGGCGCTGACCAAGCTCGGCATCAACCGCGGCGACCGCGTCGCGACCCTGGCGATGAACCACGCGCATCACCTGATCAGCTGGTACGGCACGATCGGGATGGGCGGCATCCTGCACACCATTAATCCGCGGCTGTTCCCCGATCAGCTCGCCTACATCGCCAATCACGCCGAGGACCGGGTTCTCCTCTACGACAAGGCGTTCGCGCCGTTGGTCGAGAAGCTGAAGCCGCAGTGGAAGACAATCGAGCACTACGTCTGCATGGACGATGGCGAGTTTCGCGCCTGGATCGACAAGGAAGACGACGATTTCGCATGGGTCGAGGGTGACGAGCGCGAGCCGCTTGGGCTGTGCTATACCTCCGGCACCACCGGCAATCCCAAGGGCGTCCTCTACGAGCATCGCTCGACCATGCTCCACACCCTGGTCGAAGTCGGGCCGGACGTGTTCGAACTGTCGGCCCGATCCACCTGCCTGCCGATCGTCCCGATGTTCCATGCCAACGCCTGGGGCGTTCCCTGGGCGGCGCCAATGGTCGGGGCCAAGCTGGTGCTGAGCGCCGACTATCGGCCGCAGCAGATGTGCGACCTGTTTCGCGAGGAAGGCGTCACGCATTCGGCGGGCGTGCCGACCGTGTGGCTCGGCATCATCGATCATATCGAGCGCACCGGCGCCGAGCTTGGGTCGCTGCAAAGCGTCACCATCGGCGGATCGGCCGCGCCGCGGGCGATGGTGGAATGGTTCCGGCGCAAGGGCGTCCGCATCGGCCACGCCTGGGGCATGACCGAAACCAGCCCGATCGGCACCTGCGGCAATCCCCCGGCCAACTGGGACGACATGACCGACGAGGAGCAGGTCGATTTCACCTGCCGCCAGGGCCGCATTCCCTTCGGGGTCGAGCTTCGCATCGTCGACGACGAAGGCAGCGAACTGCCCCGCGACGGCATCGCCTCAGGCCGTCTGCAGACCCGCGGTCACTGGGTCGTCGAGCGCTATTTCAAGGAAGAGCAATCGGCGACCGACGCGGACTGCTGGTTCGATACCGGCGATGTCGCCGCGCTGCATCCCGACGGCACCATGCAGATCACCGACCGCGCCAAGGACGTCATCAAGTCGGGCGGCGAGTGGATCAGCTCGATCGAGCTCGAAAATGCCGCGGTCGGCGTGCCGGGGGTCGCCGAAGCGGCGGCGATCGGTATCGCCCACCCCAAATGGGACGAGCGCCCGCTGCTGCTGGTGGTGAAGCATCCCGACAGCGTCGTTCACGAGGAGACGATCCGCGAACATCTCGCCAAGCATGTCGCCCGCTGGTGGATGCCCGACGCGATCGAATTCGTGGACGAGCTGCCGCACACCGCCACCGGCAAGCTCAGCAAGAAGACGCTGCGCGAACAGTGGAAGGATTATGTCCTGCCCACCGCCTCGGAGATGGTCGGACGCTGAACGCTCTGCTAGAGCGCTTGCCGTCAGAGGGCCGGGCGGCCGCGTCGGGAGCGCAAGCTTCCGCCGAGGAAAGTCCGGGCACCACGGAATAACGGTGCCGGGTAACGCCCGGCGGGTCGCTTTCGGGCGGCTCAGGGACAGTGCCACAGAAAGCAAACCGCCGCTCCTCGGGGTGGTAAGGGCGAAAGGGTGCGGCAAGAGCGCACCGCGGGGCCGGCAACGGCAACGGCATGGTAAACCCCACCGGGTGCAAGACCGAATAGGGGTGACGCAGGAGCCTGTTCCGGCTCGTCGCCCGGGTTGGTCGCTGGAGTCTGCCGGCAACGGCAGGCCGAGAGGAATGGTCGCACATCTGCCGCGAGGCGGAGGACAGAACCCGGCTTACAGGCCCTCTGGCACTTTCACGCCGTCCGACTAGTTAGAAAGCTCATGGTCCGTTCCACCCGCTCCAACGACTGGGGATTTCCCCGCTGGCGCTCCTATGCCGACAAAAGCCGGGATGCGGCCAAGGTGCGTCTGTGCGACCGGGAAGGCTGCACCGAGCCCGGCGATCGGCCCGCGCCCAAGGCGCCGAACAGTCCCGAACGCTGGCATTTCTGCGAAGCCCACGCCGCCGAATACAACAAGAATTGGGACTATTTCGCCAATCTCTCCGCCGCCGAGGCCGCCGAGCGCGAGGCGAACGAGCGGCGCGGTGCCAACGGCTTCAAGCAAAGCTCGCACTATGCGTGGGGCGGGCCCGGCGACGGCACGCGCAGCCGCGAGGAAATGCGCGCGTTGTCGGTGCTCGAAGTCGAGACCGATGCCAGCTTCGACGAGATCAAGGCGGCGCACCGCCGCCTCGCCAAGGCCAGCCACCCGGATTTGAAGCCCGGCGACGAGGAGGCCGCCAAACGCTTTCAGGCCGTGCAGGCGGCCTATGACGTGCTGCGCAAGGCCGAGGAACGCAAAGCCGCTTCGGCTTAGTCGACGCCCACGAATGTCGCGGCGCTATGCGCGATCGGCCGTGCTTCGTCGCCGCCATGCGCGACTCCGCGCACGAAGGCGACCTTGCGGGTGATCTTGTAGCATTCGCACCGCGCGATCACCGTTTCTCCGCGCGCCGCGGGGCGAAGATAGTCGAGCCGGAGGTCGAGCGTGACGGCAGGCCGAAAGCCGCCCAGCGCCGTCCACACCGACGTTCCCGAGCAGGTGTCAATCAGGCTGACGATCGCTCCCGTGGCGATAATCCCCTCGTCTGGCATGCTGACCAGTTCGGGCCGCCAGGGGAGGGCCAGCTCCACCCAATCAGGCCCATGCGCGCGATATTCGAGGCCTAACGCGCGGCCATGCCCGACCTTGCGGGCCATGGCGAAAAACAGGGCGGGATCGAACGGCGCGCTGACGCCGTCGCGAAAATCGCTCATGCGAGGCGCTGCGCGGTGTCCTGGACCAGCGCGATCATGTTGGGGATGCCCTGCGTGCGGTTGGACGACAGCTGGCGCGACAGATCGAACGGCGCGAGTTCGGCGGCGATGTCGGTGGTTGCAATCTCCGACGGCGCGCGATCCTGCACCGCGCTCAGCACCAGGGCGACGATGCCCTTGGTGATCGCGGCATTGCTGTCGGCGAGAAAATGCAGCCGTCCGTCGTCGAGGCGGGTGGGATAGACCCAAACGCTGGCCGAACAGCCACGGACCTTGGTCGCGTCGGTCTTCAGCGCATCGGGCATCTCCTCGAGCTCGCGCCCGAGCTCGATCAGCATCCGGTAACGCTCTTCGGCGTCGAGCAGTTCGTAATCGTCACGCAGGTCGGCAAGCGGGGGCAGGGTCATGGCCGGCGCCCTACGCGAAGCGGCGGACACGCGAAAGTCAGCGGTTGCGCAGATCCTCGATCTCGCGCGACAGGCTGTTTTCCTTTTCGACCGTGATCCGCTCGAGCACCTGGATGCGTTCCTTTAGCTGTCGAACCTCGTCGCGCAGCTGGCGGGTGTCGGCGCTTTCCTGCGGGGGCGCGATGACCTCGCCATTCTCGTCGGTGCGGATGCCCATCTTGTGCTTCACGATCTGCCAGATGAAGATCAGGCCCAGCAGGATGAGGACGAATTCAAACGGGTTCACTGCACCTTGTCCCGCATCGTCTCGAAGCTGACCGGGCTGTCGCGCAGCGCTTCGATCTGGGCTGCGGTCTGAATGCCGCCATCGGTTGCGATCCGCTCCAAGACGCGCACGCGCTGCTCGAGTTCGGCAATGCGGGTGGCATATTGCGCGGCTTTCTCGGCGGTCTTTTCACCCACAGCGGAAATCTGCCGCTCCTTCATCTCCATCGTCCGCACGTAGACCTTGGCGAGGATGGCGATGATCGGGATCATCATGCCGATGATGGGGATCATGAGTGGCGACATGGAACGGGGTCCTTGAAGGAGATTAGCGGGTCAGTTCGGGTTCGCGGTCGCGAAGCGCTTCGATCTGGGCGGCGGTGTGGATACCGCCGTCGGTGACGATCCGCTCGAGCACCGCAAGCCGGCGGTTGATCTTTTCGCCTTCGATATTGTCCCGGGAAGCGGGTACCGGCGCAGCGGCAAGACGCTGGTCGATCACTTGATCCAGGCGACGGTTGAGCCGACGAACGACGAAGAAGCGCAGGTAGGCGGCGTACAGGGCGGCGACCCAGAAGCCGCTGACCAGCAAAACAAAGACAGTTTCATCGACCACGGCCATGTCAGCACTCCACCTGCAAGTTGAGAGTTAGCGCAGTTCCTCGATCTCGCGAGCGAGACTGCGATTGTTGGTGAGGACGTAGCTTTCGACGTCGGCGAGGCGGCGGTCGATCGCCTTCATGCTCGACCGGATCTCGCGCGCGGTGCGGGTCGGCGAAGAGCGCACTTGTTGCCAGAAGCGCTTGTCCTCGGGCGTGTCGTTGCTGAGTTCGCGCGGACGGTCTTCGGCGATCATGCCGAGCACGAAGTAGAAGGGCAGGACGCTAAAGCCCGACAGCCAGATCGCCATGAACATCATGATACGGACGACCAGGACGTCGAGCCCGGTATAGTCGGCGATGCCGGCGCAGACGCCCATCACCTTGCCGTTGCGCTTGTCCTTGTAGAAACGGGTGCGGGTCGGCGGCTGGGTCGACATGTCAGCGCACCTCCCGCATGCGGCTGCGCTCGGCCAGGCGGGCGAATTCGGCATCGAGGTCCATGTCGAGATCGGCGTCGCGACCGGGCAGGGCGGTCTGCTCGGGAGCACACTGTTGGCGCCAATTCGGGTTCTCGGCGGTCATGATCCGCTCGATCGAGCACATCCGGTCGTCGAGCCGACGAGCAAGATCGTGCAACTCTTCGAGCATCCGCTCGTCACCGCCGGTCAGCGTTGCCGCGGTTTTCCAGCGCGTGATGTAATGCATGATCAGCCATGGCAGGCCGATAAACAGCATGCCGACGACCAGCACCGGAATGATGACCTCTTCCACCCTTATTCCCCTTTATTCGCGAGGCGCGCTTTCAGCGCTTCCAATTCCTTGTCGACCTGTTCTTCGGCGCGCAGGTCGGCGATTTCTTCTTCCAGGCTCTTCGGCCCCGTCATGCCGAGCGCCTCGGCGCGACCTTCGGCGAAGTCGGCACGGCGTTCGAGCAGTTCGAAGCGGCTGAAGGCATCCTCGGTCCGGCTGCCATTCAGCATCTCGCGCGCCTTGGCCCGGGTCACCGCGCTCTCGATGCGGGTCGAAATGGCGTTCTGGCGGGCGCGGGCTTCGCGCAATTTGCCCTGGAGCTTGGCGATGTCGGCTTCATAGGCCTTGAGCGTGCTGTCGATCACAGCGACTTCCGCTTCGAGGCCCTTGGCCATGTCCGACGCCTTCTGGCGCTCGATCAGCGCCTGCTTGGCCAGATCCTCACGGCCCTTGGACAGGGCAAGCTCGGCCTTTTCGGTCCAGCTGTCGGTGATGCCTTCGAGGCGCACCATCGCCCGGCGCATTTCCTTGGCGTCGGCGATGGACCGCGCGGCGGTGGCACGCACTTCGACCAGCGTTTCTTCCATCTCGAGAATGATCATGCGGATCATGCGCGAGGGATCTTCGGCCCGGTCGAGGAGCTCGGTGAAATTGGCGGCCATGATGTCCCGGGTTCGGGAAAAGATGCTCATTCTATTCGTACCTCACGAGAGTGGGGCCCTGTCTGTCACACCAACTATGCACGGTCCGTGCCAATTTGAGGAATAGCACGAAACCGCGCGATTTCGGACGAAACGGCCCCGCCGTTGGTCGGAAAAAACTTGCCAAGGCTTGGAAAATCACACCAACTCTTGCCCATGGCGCGCGTCCAGAATTTCATCGGCCAGAGCCTTCCGTTTCTCGACGCCGTCGAGCGCGCCAGTCGTGCCGCGCCGCTCAATCGCCCGGTGCTGGTGATCGGCGAACGCGGCACCGGCAAGGAACTGATCGCCGAGCGTTTGCACCACCTGTCCGGCCGCTGGGCCGGGCCGCTGGTGACGATGAATTGCGCGGCGTTGCCGGAAAACCTCATCGAGGCCGAGCTGTTCGGGCATGAAGCGGGCGCCTTCACCGGCGCCGCCAAGACCCGCAAGGGACGCTTCGAGGAGGCCGATGGCGGCACCCTGTTCCTCGACGAATTGGCGACCCTGTCGAGCCCGGCGCAGGACCGGCTGCTCCGCGCGGTGGAATATGGCGAAGTGACGCGCATCGGCGCCAGCCGTCCGGTCAAGGTCGATGTCCGCATCGTCGCTGCCACCAACGAACATCTGCCGCGCCTGACCGACGAGGGCAAGTTTCGCGCCGACCTTCTCGACCGGCTGAGCTTCGAGGTCGTCACGCTGCCGCCGCTACGACTGCGACAGGGCGATGTGTCGCTGCTGGCCGAGCATTTCGGGCGGCGCATGGCGTCCGAGCTCGAATGGGGCGGCTGGCCCGGCTTTTCGAAAGCCGCGATGGCGTCGCTCGAATCCTATGGCTGGCCCGGCAACGTCCGCGAGCTGCGCAACGTGGTCGAACGCGCGGTGTATCGCTGGGACAGTCCTGAGACGCCGATCAGCGCGATCCAGTTCGATCCCTTCGCCTCGCCTTGGTCGCTCGGCGCCGCGCCTGGCAGTCCCACGCCGGCCGCTGCCGCTCCACAGGCAGCCGAGACGGCTGAAACGAGCGACACACCGGTTCCGGCATCGGCACCGCCACCCGAAACCAGCGACTTCCGCGCCGCGGTGCATGCGTACGAGCGCTCAATCCTCGAGGGCGCGCTCAAGGCCAATCGCTTCAATCAGCGCGCCACCGCCGCCGCACTCAACCTCAGCTACGATCAGCTTCGGCATGCGCTGAAACGCCATAAGCTGATGGATAGCGAACCCGCCTAGGCTCCCCTGCGTTGACACTCCACTGGCCGCTGACCACATGGCCGGTATTGTCTTACCATCCCTAGGAGCTTGATCATGGCCTTTTCCGTCGCCCCCCTGCCGTACGATTATGCGGCGCTCGAGCCGACCATCGACGCGGCCACGATGAAGCTTCACCACGACAAGCATCACCAGACCTATGTCGACAATCTGAACAAGGCGGTCGAGGGCGACCCGTCGCTTGGGGGCAAGAGCCTCGAAGAGCTAGTTGCCAGCGCCGGCGCCGGGTCCAAGGTCGTCCGCAACAATGGCGGCGGTCACTGGAACCACAGCTTCTTCTGGGAAATCATGGCCCCGGCCAGTGGAAAGGGCCCCGAAGGCGAATTGGCACAGGCGATCGACAGCGCTTTCGGATCGCTCGATGGCCTGAAGGAAAAATTCAACGCCGCCGGTGCTGGCCAATTCGGCTCGGGCTGGGCTTGGCTGGTCGCGGTGCCGGGGCAGGGGCTGGTCGTCACCTCGACCCCCAATCAGGACAACCCGCTGATGGATGTCGCCGAGGTCAAGGGCACGCCAATCCTCGGCAACGACGTGTGGGAACACGCCTACTATCTCACCTACAACAACCGCCGCGCCGATTATCTCAAGGCATGGTGGGACGTGGTAAACTGGGACAAGGCGGCCGAGCACTTCGCCTCGGCCAAGTAAGCGAGGAAACCGAAGGGCTCCGGCAGAACGCCGGAGCCCTTATGCTTTCAGCCGATACCCGCTGCGGAAGATCCAGAAGATGCCGGCGAGGCAGATGCCCGCAAAGGCCAGCGTCGCCCCGAGCGCAAGCCCGAAGCTGACGTCGGCGGTGCCGAAAAAGCACCAGCGGAAGCCATTGATCAGATAGACCACCGGGTTAAAAAGCGTGACCGTCCGCCACGGCTCGGGCAGCATGTCGATCGAGTAGAACGCGCCGCCAAGGAAGGTCAGCGGCGTGACCACCAGCAGCGGGATCACCTGCAGCTGCTCGAACCCCTTGGCCCACACGCCGATGATGAAGCCGAACAGGCAGAAAGTGACGGCCACCAGGATCAGGAAGGCGAGCGCCGCGATCGGATGCTCGACCCGGACGGGTACGAACAGATGGGCGGTGGCGAAGATCACCAGCGCCACCAGCGTCGCCTTGGTCGCCGCCGCGCCGACATAGCCGATCACCGTCTCTACCGCCGACAGTGGCGCCGAGAGGATTTCGTAGATCGTGCCGGTGAAGCGCGGCATGTGGATGCCGAAGCTCGCGTTGAAGATGCTTTCGGTGAAGAGGCTCAGCATCATCAGCCCGGGCACGATAAACGCGCCATAGGGGATACCGTTGATCTCGGTCATCCGGCTGCCGATCGCCGAGCCGAAGACAATGAAATACAGGCAGGTGGTGATGACCGGCACCGCCATTCCCGTCCACAGGGTGCGGCGGAAGCGGTGCATTTCGAATTTGTAGATGGCGAGGACACCGCGGACGTTCATTTGGCGCCTCCGTGAATCAGCCCGACGAAAATGTCCTCGAGGCTGGATTGCTTGGTATCAAGATCCTTGAAGGCGATCCCTTCATCGCGCATCGCCGCCAGCAGCGAGGGGATGCCCGTCCGCTCGGCGTGACGATCGAAATCGTAGGTCAGCGTCAGGCCGTCATCGGAAAGCTGCGGCTTCCAGTCGCGCAGCGCCGCCGGCACGTCGGCAAGCGGCTCGGCAAGCTGCAAGTGCAAGGTCTTGCGGCCGAGCTTCTTCATCAGCTCGGCCTTTTCTTCGACCAGGATCAATTCGCCCTTGTTGATGACCCCGACCCGGTCAGCCATCTCCTCGGCTTCCTCGATGTAATGGGTCGTCAGGATGATGGTGACGCCCCGCTCGCGCAGCTGGCGGACCATCGCCCACATTTCCTTGCGCAATTCGACGTCGACGCCGGCGGTGGGCTCGTCGAGGAACAGGATGTCGGGTTCGTGGGCCAGCGCCTTGGCGATCATCACGCGGCGCTTCATGCCGCCCGATAGGTCTTTCAAGATGTTCTTGCGCTTGTCCCACAGGGTGAGGTCGCGCAGCACTTGTTCGATATGCGCGTCGTTGCGCGGCAGGCCGAACAGCTCGCGGCTGAAGGCGACCGTGTTCCAGACGGGCTCGAACACGTCGATGTTCATTTCCTGCGGGACCAGCCCGATCCGCCGCCGCGCCGCCTTGTAATCGCGGCGCCAGTGCGCGCCTTCGACCAGCACCTCGCCGTCGGTCGCGCGGACAAGGCCGCAGACGATCGAGATCAGCGTGGTCTTGCCTGCGCCATTGGGGCCGAGCAGCGCGAAAATCTCGCCCGACCGGATCTCGAGATCGACGCTCTTCAGCGCTTCGGTGCCGCTGGCATAGGCCTTGCGGAGGCCGCGAATGGAAAGGGCAGGGGTGCTCATTCGACGGGTCCGGGTTCCTTGGGCGTGGCGTCGTCGGCGGTCAGGCCGTGGCGCAGCAGCATCGGCACGTTGGCAGCGGCGAAGAGGAAGGTCAGGGGGATCGCCCCCCACAGCTTGAAGCCGACCCAGAAGTCGGTCGTGCTGTTGCGCCAGACCGCTTCGTTGACCGCCGCCATGAAGAGAAAGAACAACGCCCAGTTGCGGGTCAGCTTGCGCCAGCCTTCTTCGTCGAGCCCCGGATAGGCGCTGCCGAGCACCATTTTCAGCAGCGGCTTGTCCTTCCACAGGCCAAAGCCGAGCAGGGCGGCGACGAACAGGTAATAGATGGTGGGCTTGAGCTTGATGAAAGTCTCGTCGTGCAGCCACAAGGTCAGCCCGCCGAGGAGCACCACCATCACCCCGCTGAACCACAGCAGGGGCGAGACGCTGCGATAGCGGATGGCGGAATAGACGACCGCCGCCACCATCGCGATCATGAAGGCGCCGGTCGCGACGAAGATTTTGGCCAGCGCCGGAACGGGCGCGAGGGCGTTGACCGCGAAGAAGACGAGCAGCGGACCGAAATCGATCAGCAGCTTGGACGCGCCGGCGGGCTCTTGCGAGCGGGCGCTCATGGCGTCAGCCCGGCGATGGCGCGGGCGACGGCGCGGGGGTCGAAGGGGCGGAGGTCGTTGACGCCCTCGCCGACGCCGATGGCATGAATCGGCAGCTTGAAGCGTTCGGCCGCCGCGACCAGCACGCCGCCTCGGGCGGTGCCGTCGAGCTTGGTCATTACGAGGCCCGTGACGCCGGCGAGATCGCGGAAGACCTCGATCTGGTTGAGCGCATTCTGGCCGGTCGTCGCGTCGAGCACCAGAATGACGTCATGCGGGCTTTCGGGGTTCAACCGACCCAGCACCCGCCGCACCTTAGATAGTTCTTCCATCAAGTGGGTCTTGTTCTGAAGCCGACCGGCGGTGTCGACGATCAGGCAGTCGATGCCGCTCTCGGTCGCCTTCCGAACGCCGTCGAACACGATGCCCGCCGCGTCGCCGCCTTCCTTGCCGCTGATCACCGGGGCGTCGATGCGCTCACCCCAGATGCGCAATTGCTCGATTGCCGCCGCGCGGAAGGTGTCGCCGGCCGCCAGCATGACGCCATAATCCTGCTCTTTCAGCCAGGAGCCGAGCTTGCCGATGGTGGTGGTCTTGCCCGAGCCGTTGACGCCGATCACCAGGATGACGTGCGGGCGGGGAAAGCCCCAGATGTCGAGCGGCTTGGCGACCGGCGCCAGGATCGCTTCCATCTCTTCGGCGAGAATGGTCCGCAGGCCGCGCTCGTCCAATTGCTCAAACCGCTTGGCGGCAATGGCATTACGGATGCGCTTGGAGGCTTCCGGACCGATGTCCGAGGCGATCAGCGCTTCTTCGATATCGTCGAGGGTCGCGGTATCGAGCGCGGCCTTGGCACCCGTGCCGAGGCCGCCAATATTGTCGCCGAGACGGTCCGCGGTCTTGCGGAAGCCGCCGGTAAGTTTGTCGAGCCAGCTCATTGAAGGTCGATCGTGCCCTTGAAAACGTGGGTGGCGGAGCCGCGCATGCGCACCGGCTCGCCCGGGGCCCAGGCGATGGTGAGATCGCCGCCCGCCATGTGGACCGTGACTGGCGAGGTGACAAGGCGGGCGCGGATGGCGGCGATGGCTGTAGCGCAGGCCCCGGTGCCGCAGGCGCGGGTCAGACCGGCCCCGCGCTCGAAGGTGCGAAGGCGGATCGCGCCTCCTTCCACGCTCGCGACATTGACGTTGACGCGTTCGGGAAACACCGGGTCGGTCTCGATCCCGGGCCCGATCCCCTCGATATCGGCATCCTCCAGATCCTCGACGAAGAACACGACATGGGGGTTGCCGACATTGATCGCGTAAGGCCGGTCGAGGTTTTCCCAGCCCATCGGCATCGGATTGGTCGGCATCGGATAGGCGAGGGGGATGGCGTCCCACTCGAACCGTGGCTCGACAAGGGTGACCTCGACCTCGGGGCCTTCGGCCGAGCCGGCGAGCATCCCGCCTGCCGTCTCGACCGTCGCCGCGCCGGTCAGCTTGACCACGCAGCGGGTGGCGTTGCCGCAGCTTTCGACTTCGCTGCCGTCAGCGTTGAAGATGCGCATCTTGAGATCGGCGCTGGCGCTCGGCTCGAGCAGGATGAGCTGGTCGCAACCGATGCCCTCGCGGCGGTCGGCGATGTGCCGGGCAAGCGCGTCGGTCATCGCCAGCGGCTCATCGCGCGCGTCGAGAATGACGAAGTCGTTTCCGAGCCCATGCATCTTGTGGAATTGCCGAAGCATCACGGGCGACTTAAGCGGGCGCGGAAGGAGTGTCCACTTCGACACCCGTCATTGCGAGCGAAGCGAAGCAATCCAGGTTCGTTCGTATTGGTCTATGGATTGCTTCGTCGCTGCGCTCCTCGCAATGACGAGACGAGGAATTTCTAATGCCGCGCGCCGCCCAAGACGTCATGCAATCGCTGATCTTCTCAGCCGTCCTCGATGCGATCGCCGCGCTGAAAAGCGCGAGCGGCAACCTGCCCAACAATCTGCTGCGGCAGGTGCAGGCGATCCACGGCAATGTGACCATGGCCGATCTTCCCAAGGAATTGCAGGACGCGATTGCCGCCAGCACCCGCGCGGCCTTCGCCGGGCTGCTCAAGGAAGGCTATGCGGTCGCGCCGCGCGACGCTGGCCCGGCGCGGCCGGCGCCGCGTCAGGGCGAAGTGGTCGGCCGCGGGGTCGAGCGGCCGTCGCGTCCGCCAGCCCGCGGGCCGCGCGGCGATGGCCCGCGTGGGCCGCGCGGCGACGGTCCCCGGGGGCCACGCGGCGAACGGCCTTCGGGCGGTCCCGCGCGCGGCCCACGCGGTCCACGCTCACCTCGGTAGGACCGAGTGGACAACCTCCCCGCCGAGCGGCGCCCCCAAGCCCTCTCCTTCCTGCCGCGCGCCCTTTTCGAACCGCATCGCCCGGTCCGTTATGTCGCGATCGCATGGGCCTGCGCCTTCGTCCCGTCGCTGCTGCTGTCGGCGCTGGCCAGTCATCTCGTGCCCGATTCGGGTCCTTCCTTTCCCGAGGTGGATCCGACCCTGCTCCTGTTCCTGCTGGTCGTCTTCGCGCCAGTGCTGGAAACCCTGATCATGGGCACGGTGCTGCTGGTGCTGGAACGCTTCTTCGGCTTCCTGCCCGCGGTGCTGCTGAGTTCTGCCGGATGGGGCATCGCGCACTCGCTCGAAGCTCCGGCTTGGGGCCTCGTCATCTGGTGGCCGTTCCTGATTTTCTCGATCGTCTTCCTGACCTGGCGCAAGCGCAGCCTCGGCGCGGCCTTCGCCCTGCCGATGCTGATTCACGGCCTGCAGAACCTGGGGCCGGCCCTCTTGATGGTAAGCGGCCTCAACCTGTGAGGCCCGCGCCTTCAGCTCGGTACGGGCGCTCCCAGCTTTTCGGCGATCCGGCGAACTTCCTCGTCGCTCGGAGCTTCGGGCATCTCCCGGCCCGCGGTCGCCGCTTCGTCCGGAATCCCCGGTCCGGTGCCCGCGATGGTCTCGTTCTTGGGCGATTCGTTGGGTCCGGTGCTGATCTTCTGGCTGTAGTGCATCGTCTGCGCCTTTCCTTGCCCTCGGGTGAGTGCGCAAAGGCCAGGATGGCCGCAGGGTTCCAGCGTTGATTGATTAGCCCGGCAGCCCGTCCCATATGTGCGGGGAAGCGAGCCGCGATCGTTTGGCGGCCGCAAGGAGCTTTTCGACGTTGACCCTTTCCCTTCCCATCCTGCCTCTTCGTGACATTGTCGTCTTTCCGAAGCGGATCGTGCCCTTGTTCGTCGGACGCGAAAAATCGGTCGCCGCGCTCGAAGCCGCGATGGGGCAGGACAAGCAGATCTTTCTCGTCGCGCAGCTCGATCCGTCGGAAGACGATCCCAATCGCGACGCGCTCTACGATTTAGGCGTGATCGCCACCGCGATGCAGCTGCTGAAGCTGCCCGACGGCACGGTTCGCGTGCTGGTCGAAGGCGTCAAGCGCGCCCGGCTGATCGGCCTGTCGAACGAGGAAGGCCATCTCACCGCCGAGATCGAGGAAGTGGACGAAGAGGCTGCCGAGGGGCCCGAAGCGCAGGCGCTGATGCGTTCGGTGCTCGAGCAATTCGAAAATTACGCCAAGCTCAACAAGCGGCTCCCCGCTGAAACCGGCGTGCAGCTGGCCGAGATCGAGGAGCCGTCGGTCCTCGCCGACGCGGTCGCCTCCAACCTGTCGGTCAAGGTCGCCGACAAGCAGGCGCTGCTCGGCGAACTCAATCCCGCGCGCCGGCTGGAGATGGTGTTTGCCTTCATGGAAGGCGAGCTCGGCGTTCTTCAGGTCGAGAAGAAGATCCGCAGCCGCGTCAAGCGGCAGATGGAGAAGACCCAGCGCGAATATTATCTGAACGAGCAGTTGAAGGCGATCCAGCGCGAGCTTGGCAACGAAAGCGAGGACGGCGGCGACGAGCTGGCCGAACTGGCCGCCAAGATCCGCAAGACGCGCCTCAGCAAGGAAGCTCGCAACAAGGCCACCGCCGAACTGAAGAAGCTTAAGGCGATGGCGCCAATGAGCGCCGAGGCAACCGTTGCGCGCAATTATCTCGACGTGCTGCTCGGCTTGCCGTGGGGCAAGAAATCGAAGCTTAACAAGGACATCGTGGTCGCCGAAAAGGTGCTCGACGACGACCATTATGGGCTGGAAAAGGTCAAGGACCGGATCGTCGAATATCTCGCGGTCCAGGCCCGCACCAACAAGCTGAAGGGCCCGATCCTCTGTCTCGTCGGCCCGCCCGGCGTCGGCAAGACCTCGCTCGGCCGTTCGATCGCCAAGGCGTGCGGGCGCGAGTTCGTCCGCCAGAGCCTCGGCGGCGTGCGCGACGAAGCCGAGATCCGCGGCCATCGCCGGACCTATATCGGTTCGCTACCGGGCAAGGTCGTGTCCAACCTCAAGAAGGCGGGCACGTCGAACCCGTTGTTCCTGCTCGACGAGATCGACAAGCTCGGCCAGGATTTCCGCGGCGACCCGGCCTCGGCGCTGCTCGAGGTGCTGGACCCGGAACAGAATAGCAAGTTCCAAGACCATTATCTGGAGCTCGACTACGATCTTTCCGACATCATGTTCGTCACCACCGCGAACAGCCTCGACATGCCGCAGCCGCTGCTCGACCGGATGGAGATCATCCGCCTCGAAGGCTACACCGAGGATGAAAAGGTCGAGATCGCCAATCGCCATCTCATCCCCAAGCAGCTTGAAGCGCATGGGCTGAAGGACGGCGAGCTCACCATCGCCGACGACGGCCTGCGCGCCGTGCTGCGGTTCTACACCCGCGAAGCCGGTGTCCGCACGCTGGAACGCGAACTCGCCAAGATCGCCCGCAAGGCGCTGCGTCGGATCCTCGAAGGCAAGGAGCAGGCGGTCACCGTCACCGCCGATAACCTCAATGATTTCCTCGGCGTGAAGCGCTATCGCTTCGGCGTCAGCGAGGAAGAGGATCAGATCGGCGCGGTGACGGGTCTCGCCTGGACCGAGGTCGGCGGCGAATTGCTGACCATCGAAGCGGTGACCGTGCCCGGCAAGGGCCAGATCAAGACCACCGGCAAGGTCGGCGAAGTGATGAGCGAAAGCGTCCAGGCCGCCTGGAGCTTCGTCAAGGCGCGTAGCCCGGCTTATGGCGTCAGGCCGAGTGTGTTCGCCAAGAAGGACGTTCACGTCCACTTGCCCGAAGGCGCGGTGCCCAAGGACGGACCGTCGGCGGGTATCGGCATGGTGACGGCGCTGATCTCGACCCTCACCGGGGTACCGGTTCGCCGCGACGTCGCGATGACTGGCGAGGTGACCCTGCGTGGCCGGGTGCTGCCGATTGGCGGCCTCAAGGAGAAGCTGCTGGCGGCCCTGCGCGGCGGGATCACCACGGTGCTGATCCCGCAGGAAAATGAAAAGGACCTGGCCGAGCTTCCGGCGAACTTGCGCGAGGGGCTGACCATCGTCCCGGTGGCGCACGTCGACGAGGTGCTGGCGCGTGCGCTCAGCGCCAAGCTCGAGCCGATCGAGTGGACCGAGGCCGACGAACATGCCGCCGAACCGGTCGCGCCAGCGCAGGGACAGCCCTCTTCGCCGCTTCGGCACTAGAGAAATCGTCGCAATCCCGGCACTGAGCCGGGCTTAAGTTGTTGTTCCCGCAAGCCCTGTGTGTGCGGGCGAGGGGAAGGATTGAATGAACAAGCAGGATCTTATCGGGCAGATTGCCGACCGCGCCGGGTTGAACCGGATGGACGCGGCACGGGCGGTGGAAACCATGCTCGAGGTGATCACCGACGCGCTGCGTCGCGGTGATGAAGTGCGGCTGGTCGGCTTCGGCAATTTTGTGGTGACCCGGCGCAAGGCGTCGGTCGGGCGCAATCCGCGAACCGGCGAACCGCTGCAGATCGACAGCACGGCGCAACCCAAATTCCGCGCCGGCAAGCTTCTCAAGGAAGCCGTGCAGTAATCACGCTGGACAGGGGTGGGGCGGTTCGCTAACCGCCCCTCACCCAAGGCGTGGGCGCGTAGCTCAGTGGTAGAGCACACCCTTCACACGGGTGGGGTCGCAGGTTCAATCCCTGCCGCGCCCACCACGCCTTCTTCAGAACTTCGGAATGGCGCGCGACCTAGCCCAGATAGGCCGCGCTGAACCCCGCCACCCGGCGTAGCTCGTCCCAATCCTCGAACATGATGTCCCGGCCCTCGCGCCGGATCAGGCCCTGCCGCTCGAGATCGGCGAACACGCGATTGACGTTGACGCTGGTCTGTCCGGTGATGTCGGCGATCTGCTGCTGGGTGAACGGGTTGATCAAGCGCCGGTTGTCGGGATCGAGCCCGCTGCGCTCCGCCAGTTCGCAGAGCAGATGCACCACCCGCGCGGTGGAATCGCGGCGGCCGCAATTGAGCAGCCACTCGTAGCCGATGTCCGCATGACGCTGCGTCAGCTTCCAGAAGAAACGGGCAAGCTCGGGATGGGCATCGACGATGGGATCGAAATCTCGCTGCTGCCCGACGAGGACGCGGCTGCGAACGATCGCCTGGATGCCGTAATCGGCGACTTTGTCGCCCGGGAGGATACCGTCGCCGGCAAAGCGCAGGGCAATGATCTGCCGACGACCGGCGCCGTCGCCCTTGTATTTGGCGAGGATCCCGCTTTCGACGAAAAACACTTCGTTGCGTTGGACGCCGGCTTCGCGGAACGGGCGGCGCGGATCGACCTCGACCGATTTGCTCGGCATTTCCTCCAGCAGGGTCGCGAGATGAGGTTCCAGCCCGGCTCTCACCAAAGCATCACGAAGCCCGATCCGGTCGCCGGCGGCCGCCCTTGAGCGCTTGCTCATTGTCGTCACCTTTCGCTCCCTGTCGCAGGGAATATCGGCCCGCGAGCGAGCTTGTGCAAGTAAATTAACACGAGTTATAAACTTCCTATTCTAGGGCTGGCCGAAAGCCAAGTAGCGCGGAGCGCTTCAACGAGCGCATCCGTGGCAGGTTGCGTGGAAGACAAGTCAGGCAGACCAGGCCAACCCTTATCCTCGTAACTGGTTGCCTCCAAACGCCTTTCCCCGGCATAGCGGGGGATGATGTGAAAGTGGACGTGGGGGTCCACCATCATCAGCATAAGGTGATTGATCCGCTCGTATCGGCTGAAGCGGCGAAGCGTGCGCTCGATGCGGGCAACCATCTCGCCCTGCTCGGCGAAGGCGGCGGGGGTGAGGTCGCCGTAGCCGGTCTCCTCGCCAAGCGTGCAGAGCACCAGCGAGCCAAGCGTCGGTTGCGCGGGGCGTACCAGGACCGCCCAGTGACGGCCTTCCTCCACCAGCGTTTGAGGATAACCGAACTTCACTAGCGTCGCGTTCGGTGATTGGTTGCGCATCAAACTCGCTGGACTTGGCTTGCATCGGGGCGGCACCCCCCTTAAGGGGCTGACGCGCTGTGCCAAGCCGTTTTCGACACGGTCTGTGCAGTTGTGGCGATCGTAGCTCAGTTGGTTAGAGCATCGGTTTGTGGTACCGAGGGTCGCGGGTTCAAGTCCCGTCGATCGCCCCATCATCCTTTCTTTCAGCGATCCGGATTGAACCCCCGCACATGACCGATCTGTGGAGCCTGCCCGATTTCGACGGGCACGAAGCCGTGACCCATGTTTCCGACCCCGCGAGCGGGCTTCGTGCGATCATTGCGATGCACAGCACCCATCTCGGGCCGGCGGCGGGTGGCACCCGCTTCTGGCATTATGCCAAGGGCGAGGACGCGCTGAACGACGCGCTCCGCCTGTCGCGGGGCATGAGTTACAAGAACGCCATGGCCGGTTTGCCGCTGGGCGGCGGCAAGGCGGTGATCCTGGCCGACGACAACCGCACCAAGACTCCCGAGATGTTGGCCGCGTTCGGCCGCGCGGTGAATATGCTGGGCGGCAACTACGTGACTGCCGAAGACGTCGGCATCGGCGTCGCCGACATGCAGGCCGTGCGCCGCGAAACCCGCCATGTCGCGGGCCTGCCGGTGGCGGAAGGCGCGGTCGGCGGCGATCCCGGTCCGCACACCTCGCTCGGCGTATTTCTCGGCATCAAGGCCGCGGTGCGTCGTGCGCTCGGCAAGGACAGCCTCGAAGGTCTGCACATCGCGATGCAGGGCGCGGGCAGCGTTGCCGGCGGCGTCGCTCGCCGTGCCTCGCAGGAAGGCGCGCGCCTGACCATCGCCGACGTCGACGCGGCCAAGGCGGCAGCGCTGGCGCAGGAAGTCGGCGGATCGGTCGGCGATCCCGCGACCATCCTTGCGACCGAAGCCGACGTCATCAGTCCCAACGCGCTCGGCGCGATCCTCGACGACGCCAGCATCGCCGCGCTGCGGGCACCGATCGTCGCGGGCGGTGCCAACAACCAGCTGGCCCGGCCCGAACATGGTGCGCTTCTGATGGAGCGCGGCATTCTCTACGCGCCCGACTACGTGATTAACGCGGGCGGGATCATCAACGTCTCGACCGAATATCTTCAGGACGGTGACGCCGACGTGGTGCGCTCACGTATCGAAGGCATCCCCGGCCGCCTCGAAGCGATCTGGAGCGAAAGCGTGGCGAGCGGGCGCGACCCGGCCACCGTCGCCGACGCCATGGCGCGCAAGCTGATTGGTCGAGGCTAGGGATAGCAGCGAGGACCGGGGGCGTCTTTTCGCCCTAGTGCAAAGCGAACCGAAGCTCATTAAAGGGCTGCCCAAGCCATGCACCGCTTCGCCAATCCCGCCCGTTTCCTGAAGATTGCCAAACCCGCTACGGCGTGGCTGCTGGGTATCGGCCTGGTGCTGAGCGCGATCGGGATCGTCGGAGCCTTGTTCCTGATGCCGCCCGATTACCTTCAGGGCGAAACGGCGCGGATCCTTCACATCCACGTGCCGGCTGCCTGGCTTGGCATGGGCGGATGGACCGGGATTGCCATCGCCTCGGCTATGCAGATCGTCTGGCGCCATCCGCTCGCCGGCGTCGCCGCCCGCGCGATCGCACCGGCGGGCGGGATGTTCGCCTTTCTCTGCCTCGCCACCGGTTCGATCTGGGGCCGCCCGACCTGGGGTACCTGGTGGGAATGGGACGGGCGCCTGACTTCGATGCTGGTGCTGTTCTTCCTTTACTGCGGCTACATGGCGCTGGCCGCGGCGGAGAAGGACCGGGGGCCCGACGGCCGCGCCGCGCCCGTCTTCGGGCTGGTCGGAGCGGTCAACATTCCGATCATCCATTTCTCCGTCCAGTGGTGGAACACGCTGCATCAGGGCGAGAGCATTCAGCTGACCGGCACCACCATCGCGCCGGAGATCCTCTGGCCCTTGTTCTTCACCCTGTTCGGTTTTTCGGCGCTGTTCGGTGCGGTCGTGCTGCTCAGGATGCGAACCGAGCTCGCCGCGACCAAGATCGAAGCGCGTCTGCGCCGGACGGCATCGGCATGAACCAGTGGGCCTTCGTGATCGCCGCCTATGCGGTGTTCCTGATCGGGGCCGGCGGGCTGCTGCTCTGGTCGCTGCTCGCGTGCCGGGCGGCCGAGGATCAGGCTGAAAAACTGAGCCGCCGCAAATGAGCCTTGCCCCCAAGCACCAGAGGCTGGTGCTGGTCCTGCTGGCCGTGGCGGCCCTGATCGGCGCCGTGATGCTCGCCATGTGGGGCCTGTCCGACCGCGCCGCCTATTTCCGCACGCCGCAGGACGTCGCCGCGGGCCGGGCCGAGGTCGGGGTGCCGCTGCGCCTCGGCGGCATGGTCGAGAAAGGCTCTATCCAGCGCATGCCCGACGGCGTCAGCGTCGCCTTCGTGCTGACCGATGGCGTCGGCCGGGTGCCGGTCACCTTCACCGGTATCGTCCCCGACCTGTTCAAGGAGAATAGCGGAGCGATCGCCGAGGGCGAACTTGGCCGTGACGGCACGTTTGCCGCGACCAACATCCTTGCCAAGCATGACGAGCGCTACATGCCGCCGCAGATGGGCAATCAGGCGGCGGAGATGATGACGCGGGAAACCGTGAAGTGATCGCCGAAGCGGGCCTTGCCGCCCTGTGGCTCGCCTTCTCGCTGGCCTTGCTGCAATTCGGCCTGGCGGTCGCGGGCAATCGGCTAGGCGACTTGAAGACGCTGGTCGCACCGGTCGCGGTGGCGCAAGGGATCCTGACCCTGTTCGCCTTCGCGATGCTGATCTGGCTGTTCGTCCGCACCGACCTCAGCGTCCAACTGGTCGCCGCGAACAGCCACAGCGCCAAGCCGTTCATCTATCGCTTCTCGGGCGCGTGGGGCAACCACGAAGGCTCGATGCTGCTGTGGGTGACCGTGCTGTCGGCCGCCGGGGCGCTGCTGGCGCTGTTCGAGCGCCGGCTCCCCGAACGTAGCCTTCGCGCGACGCTCGGCGCGCAGGCGCTGCTGGCGCTCGGCTTCTTCGGCTTTCTGCTGATCGCATCCAATCCCTTCACCCGCCTCAATCCGGCGCCGCCGCAGGGGCAGGGGCTCAACCCTTTGCTGCAAGACCCCGGCCTCGCCTTCCACCCGCCGACGCTCTACCTCGGCTATGTGGGCTTAAGCATCGCGTTCAGCCTCGCGGTCGGCGCGCTGATCACCCGCGAAGTCGGTCCCGCCATGGCCCGCGCGATGCGGCCGTGGGTGCTCGGCGCCTGGGTGCTGCTGACGGTCGGCATCGTCGCCGGCAGCTACTGGGCTTATTACGAGCTCGGCTGGGGCGGCTGGTGGTTCTGGGACCCGGTCGAGAATGCGTCGCTGATGCCATGGCTCGCCGCCACCGCCTTGCTCCATTCGATCAACGTGCTGGCGGCGCGCGGCTCGCTCCGCGCGTGGACGGTGATGCTCGCCGTGGTCGCTTTCTCCATGTCGATGATCGGCACTTTCCTGGTCCGCTCGGGCATCCTCACCAGCGTCCACAGCTTCGCGGTCGATCCGACCCGCGGCGGCTTCATCCTCGGCCTGCTGATCTTCTACACCGGCGGCGCGCTGCTGCTGTTCGCGCTACGCATCGCTTCGGTCCGCGAAGGCGCGCGGTTCGATCCGGTCAGCCGTGAAGGCGCGCTGGTCGCGAACAACCTCATCCTTTCGGTCATCCTCGGCACCGTGTTCGTCGGCACGCTCTACCCGGTCGCGGTGGAAGCGGTCTCGGGTGAGAAGATCTCGGTCGGCCCGCCCTATTTCAACGCGGTGACCGGCCCCCTGGTGCTGATCCTCGCGGCGCTGCTCTTCATCGGGCCGCTGCTGCGCTGGCGGCGAGACACCCGCCCGAACCTCCGCCGCATCGCCGTCCCGGCACTCGTTACGTTGGTCGCCTTCGCGCTGACTTTCGTCGCTCCGGAGATGAATATGCTCCCGCGCCTCGGCCTCGCCTTTGCCGCAGGCTTGATCGCGGCCAGCGTCCTGCCGCTCGTCGGACGCGATCTCCGCCGTACCCCGCTCACCATCTGGGGCATGGTCGTCAGCCATCTCGGGATCGCGGTCGCGATGATCGGCGCGGCGTCCGACGCGTCGCTGACCCGCGAAACGCTTGCCGCCGCGCGGATCGGCGACGTGCTGACCGTCGGTCCGTGGCAGGTCCGCTTCAATGGCGTCGACCCGGTCGCCGGCCCCAACTGGACCGCGATCGAAGGGCATCTCGTCGCGACCCGCGGCGACACCGCGATCCGCATGGACCCGCAAAGCCGCTATTTCAGCTCGCCGCCGACCGAAACCAACGAAGCCGCGATTGCCACGCGCCTCGACGGCCAGCTCTACACCGTGATCGGCAGGCGCGAAGGCGATCGCTGGCAGCTCCGCTTGTGGTGGAAGCCGATGGTGACCTTCATCTGGCTCGGCGGCGCGCTGATTGCGCTCGGCGGCCTGCTTGCCTTGATCGGCCGCCTCCGGCGCGAGCGCGGCCGTCCGCTAGTCGCCGAGGCCCGGGCGTGAGTCGCCGCGCTTGGCTGCTCGTTCCGCTGTTGCTGTTCGTCGGCTTCGTCGCCGCCGCAGCCTGGCGGCTGAGCGCGCCGCCCGACACCTCGATCCGCTCGCGCATGGTAGGCCGCAATGTCCCCACCTTCACCGCTGCCTCGTTGCTGCCCGGGCGTCCGGGTCTCTCCAGCACCGACCTCGGTCAGGGCAAACCGCGGCTAATCAATTTCTTCGCCAGCTGGTGCGTGCCCTGCATCGCCGAAGCGCCCGTCCTGCTCGACCTGCAGAAGCGCGGGGTCGTCATCGACGCCATCGCGCTGCGCGACGATTCCGCCGCCGTGCGCAAATTCCTCGCTGATAACGGCGATCCCTTCACCGCACTGGGCAGCGATCCCGTCGGCGAGGCGCAGATCGCCTTTGGCTCGTCGGGCGTACCCGAAAGTTTCATCGTCGATGCCAAGGGCGTCATCCGCTACCAGCATATCGGCCCGATCACGCCCGATCAGATCGGCGAGGTGATGGCCGAATGGGAAAAGGCGCAATGAGTTTGCGGTTTGCCTTCGCGGCGCTTGCGATGCTCGGTGCCACCCCCGCCAGTGCCGATTCGAACCGGCCGCCGGCGCCCTATGCCTACAAGCAGCTCGCCGACCCGGCGAAGGAAGCCGAGGCGACCGAGCTCATGACCGAGCTTCGCTGCCTCGTCTGCCAGGGCCAGTCGATCCACGATAGCGATGCCGAAATGGCGGGCGACATGCGCCATCTCGTCCGCACCCGGATCGAAGCCGGCGAAAGCCCCGATCAGGTCCGTGCCTTCCTTATCGACCGCTACGGCAGCTGGGTCAGCTACCAGCCTCGACTCGACCGCCAGACCTTTGTCCTGTGGCTCGCGCCGCTGGTGCTGCTGCTCGCCGGCGGGTTTCTCGTGCTGCGCCGAATGAAGGTACGCCGCTGATGGGCTGGCTGTGGTTGTTCCTTCTGCTTGCCGCCACCGCCGCCGGCCTGTGGGTCGCGGGCAAGCTGCGCGGCGCGGCGCTGCAGGTCACGCTCGCGGCACTGATGCTGGGCGCGGCGGGCTACGCGCTGCAAGGGGAGCCCGATCTCCCCGGCGCACCGCGCGAAGGCGGGCTCAGCCGCCCGGCGCTGCCGCTGACCGAAGCGCGCCAGGCGATGCTCGGCCATTTCACCGCTGGCGAACGCTACCTGCTGATCGCCGACAGCTATGCCCGGCGCGGCAACACCACCGAGGAACTGGGCGCGATCCGCGCGGGGCTCAAGGCCTATCCCGACAATCTGGCGCTGAAGATCGGCCTCGCCAATGCGCTGGTCGATCACGCGCAGATGATGACACCGGCCGCCGAACTCGCCTTCGAGCGCGCGCGGCAGGCGGCGCCGATGCATCCCGCGCCTTTGTTCTTTGAAGGATTGGCGCGAGCCCGGTCAGGCGACCTCGAGCGTGGGCTAGAACTGTTCCGCGCCGCACTCGCGCGGACGCCCGCGGGAACAAGCTACCGCCCGATGATCGAGCAGGGCATCACGATGGTCAGCAATACGCTGGTCGAGCAGCAGCAGGCGGTTCCGAACCGGTCCGCGGGGCAGAGGACACCGCCGTCCGCCCCGCAAGACCCGCGGCCTTAATCGCCGCGACCGGTTTCTGCCTGAAGCGCGTCGATTTTCTTCGACGCGTCGGCCTTGCTCAATTCGGGATCGAACTCCTCGCCCGCTTCCTCGCTCAGCGTCTGGAGATAGGACGCCTGCGCCCCGGTCATCGGCTCACCGCCGGTGGTCCAGTGATCGGGATCCTTGACCGCGTTTCCGGTCGGATGGGCCTTGGGATCGGTATCGGGGGTCGTCGCCATTCTTCACGCCTTCTCAAGCAGTTGAGTTGGCTGAAGAACGACGACGTTCCGTTTATGTTCCGTGCGGCTTAGATCGGCACGAACTCAAGATCGAGCGCTTCGGCCACTGCCTGATGGCGGATCTTGCCGCCGCTGACGTTGAGACCATTGGCAAGGTGCGAGTCCTCCGCCATCGCCGCCTCGGCGCCGAGGTTCGCAAGCTTCAGCGCGAAGGGCAGGGTAGCGTTGTTGAGCGCGAATGCGCTGGTCCGCGCCACCGCGCCCGGCATGTTGGCGACGCAATAATGGATGACGCCGTCGATCTCGTAGACCGGATCGGCGTGGGTGGTCGCGTGGCTGGTCTCGAAGCAGCCGCCCTGGTCGATCGCGATGTCGACCAGCACCGACCCGCGCTTCATGGTCTTCAGCATCTCGCGGCTGACTAGCTTGGGCGCGGCGGCCCCCGGGACCAGCACCGCGCCGATCACCAGTTCTGCTTCCTCCACTGCGTGAGCGATGGCCGCGCGGCTGGCGTAGGCGGTCTTGATCTGGCTGCCGAAGAACATGTCGAGTTCGGCCAGGCGCTCGTTCGAGATGTCGTAGATGGTGACGTCGGCGCGCATGCCGACCGCCATCTGCGCCGCGTTGACCCCGCTGACGCCGCCGCCGAGGATCGCGACCTTGGCCGGCGCCACGCCCGGAACGCCGCCGAGCAGTACGCCGCGGCCGCCCTGCGCCTTTTCAAGATAATGCGCACCGACCTGGATGCTGAGCCGGCCTGCGACTTCGCTCATCGGCTTGAGCAGCGGCAACGCGCCGGAGCGCGAAGTCACCGTTTCATAAGCGATGCAGGTCGCGCCCGACTTCATCAGCCCCTCGGCCTGTGGCTTGTCGGCGGCGAGGTGGAGATAGGTGAAGAGCAGGTGGTGCGGCTTGATCATCGCGATCTCGCCCGGCTGCGGCTCCTTCACCTTGACGATCATCTCGGCCGTGTCGAACACCGAGGCGGCGTCGGGCAGGATGGTCGCGCCGGCCCGCACATAAGCGGCGTCCGGGCAATCGATGCCCATGCCGGCACCGGTTTCGACGAACAGCTCGTGACCCGCCGCGACCAGCTCCTTGACCGAAGCGGGGGTAAGGCCGACACGATATTCGTGGTTCTTGATTTCCTTGGGCACGCCGACGCGCATGAAACGATCGCCTTCTCGAGAGTTGAGCGGTGGTGGTTGCGCGCGCCTATAGACCCAGAACCAGCCGAAGCACCAGCCGATTGCGAGCGGCCTCTCGCGCTGCTAGGGGCCGCGCCCGATGAACGTCACCGCTGAAGGCGCTGCCCAGCCCGCCGATCCGGCGGTGACCGAGGACAGCCATGGCCATCATGTCCACGGATCGCTCGCCAAGCTGATGCTCGGCGCTGCCGGAGTCGTGTTCGGCGACATCGGCACCTCGCCCATCTACGCCTTCCGCGAAACCTTTGCCGGGCATCACACGCTCGAACCCGATCAGCTGCACATCTTCGGTGTGCTAAGCCTGATCTTTTGGTCGATGATGATCATCGTGACGCTGAAATACGTTACCATCATCATGCGCGCCGACAACAAGGGCGAAGGCGGAAGCCTCGCGCTGCTGGCGCTGATCAACCGTTCCACCAGCACCACCCGGCGCTGGACCGGCGGGATCGTCATGCTGGGCGTATTCGCCACCGCTTTGTTCTACGGTGACAGCATGATCACCCCGGCGATCTCCGTCCTGTCGGCGGTTGAGGGGCTGACCACCGTCAACTCCGCCTTCGAACCTTATGTCATCCCGGTCTGCATCGGCATCCTGGTCGGCCTGTTCGTGATCCAGAGCCGGGGCACGGCCAAGGTCGGCAATCTCTTCGGCCCGGTGATGATCGTCTATTTCGCCACGCTGGCGATCCTTGGCTCGATCCATCTCGTCAGCGCGCCGAGCCTGCTGCTGCAGATGCTCAATCCGCTGAACGCGCTGTATTTTTATTACCAGGAGCCGCTGCCGGCCTTTATTGCCATGGGCTCGGTGGTGCTGGCGGTGACCGGGGCCGAGGCGCTGTATGCCGACATGGGGCATTTCGGGCGCCGCCCGATTCGCTACGCCTGGATTTTCGTCATCGTCGCGCTGCTCCTGAACTACCTCGGCCAAGGCGCGATGCTGCTTCAGCAAACGCCCGAGCAGGCACGCGAACTGGTTAAGAACCCCTTCTTCTTCCTCGCGCCCGAAAGCCTGCGCCTGCCGCTGGTCCTGCTCGCGACCTGCGCCACGGTGATCGCCAGCCAGGCGGTCATCACCGGCGCTTTCTCGGTGACCCAGCAGGCGATCCAGCTCGGCTTCATTCCGCGCCTGCGCATCCTGCAGACCAGCGAAACCGCAAAGGGCCAGATCTACATCCCGGTGGTGAACTGGGCGCTGATGGTGGCGGTGGTCCTGCTGGTGGTGAGCTTCGGCAGCTCGTCCAACCTCGCGGCGGCCTATGGCATCGCGGTGACCGGCGCGATGTTCATCGACACCGTGCTGCTGGCGGTGGTCTTCTTCTACCTGTGGAAATGGCCGGCGTGGAAGTCGATCCCGCTGCTTGCCATCTTCTTCCTCGTCGACATCCTCTATTTCGGCGCCAACCTCCTTAAGGTCCCTGACGGCGGCTGGGTGCCATTGGTGGTCGGCGTGATCGGATTCACCCTGCTCACCACCTGGGCCAAGGGGCGCAAGCTGATGATGGACCGGATGGCCGAGGCGAGCCTGCCGATGGAGGTCTTCGTCAAATCCGCCGCCGGAAGCGCCACGCGAGTCCCCGGCACCGCGGTCTTCATGACCTCCAGCGCCAAGGGCGTTCCCCACGCGCTGCTGCACAACCTCAAGCACAACAAGGTGCTTCACGAGCGAGTGATGCTGCTGACGGTGCGAATCGAGGACGTGCCCAACGTGCCCGAAGAACGGCGGCTGGAAACGCAGAATTATAGCGAAGGCTTTTTCCGGGTGATCCTGCGCTACGGCTTCATGGACGAGATGAACGTCCCCGACGACCTCGGCAAACTGCGCGATTGCGGGCCGATCTGCCGGATGATGGACACCAGCTTCTTCCTGGCGCGCCAGACCCTGATCTCCACCGCGCGGCCCGGCATGGCGGGCTGGCGCGAGCGGCTGTTCGCCTGGATGCTGCGCAATTCGGAAAGCGCGATGGAATTCTTCAAGCTGCCGCCCAATCGCGTGGTGGAGCTCGGTAGCCAGGTAGAGATCTAGCTCGGGGGTGGGCTGAAGGGCAGGGGGCGCAACTTTGCCTCGCCCTCCGGCATTGGCGGCAAATGGATCAAACCGCCTCTTGGATCGCGACCGCCGCGACCATCATCGCCGCCTGTTTTACCGCCTCTAATCTCGGCAGCCGGATCACCGGGATTGGCTTCATCATCTTCACCATCGGCTCGATCGCCTGGTTCGCGACCGGTCTTCTGACGGGGCAGCCGGCCTTGGTCTGGACCAATGCCGTCATGACGCTGCTCAACCTGTTCGGTGTGTATCGCTGGCTCGGGCGGCAGGCGAAGCTCGAAACCGGGGCCGAGAAAGCAGCCGAGGAAAGCGCCGCGGCGCCGGGCGAGGACCTGTTCCCAGCCTCAAGCCTCACCGCTTCCCGCCTGCTCGGGCGCGGCGGCGAAGCGCTCGGCAACACGGTGGACGCGATGCTGAGCTGCAAGGGCGGCACGCTGCGCTACCTGGTCGTCGCGCAAGGCGGCGTGGCGGGCGTGGGTGAGACCTTCCGCCGGGTCGACTGGCATTATGCCGGGGTGCAGGACGGCGCGGTGAAAACCGACATGTCGCCGGCCGAATTCGAAGCCTTGCCGCAAATCGAAAAAGACCGGTGGCCCGGCCGATGAGCGGCGCACTGATCGTCACCGCGGCGCTTGGGCCCGAAGACTTCGCCTGGCTTGACGGCCAGCGCCGCGCTTATTTCCCGCCTGAGCGCAACCAACTCGCCGCGCATCTCACCATGTTTCACGCGCTTCCGCCGAGCGCCGAGGCCGAAGCGGCGAGGTTGCTTGCCCGCGAGGCCGCGACGCCTGCCCCAGCAGCAAAGGTCGCCGGGCTGATGAACCTCGGGCGCGGTGTCGCGTACCGGATCGTGTCGGATGATCTTGAATCGATTCGCCGCTCGATCGCCGAGCATTTCCACGGCTTTCTCACCGCGCAGGATTCGCAGGGCTGGCGCCCGCACGTCACCGTGATGAACAAGGCCGAGCCGTCCGCCGCCAAGGCGGTCCTGCGCGAACTGGAGGCGAGCTTTTTTCCGCGACCGCTCAAGATCGCGGGGCTGGAGCTCCACCGCTATCTTGGCGGTCCGTGGGAGCGCCTCGGGCGGTGGAGCTTTCGCGGTTAGCTGAGGTCGCCGACCCCGTCACAACTGAGGTCGAACGCGGCCATGCCGGATTCCAGAACGCTCGCCAGCATCGGCATTTCGAGGAACTGGTCGACCACGTCGCCACTCCGAATCTCGTCGGTGGCTTCGGAGATGGCCTCGTCCCAGTCGGAAGCGTCGTAGGTGCCCTGGCCGACCCAGCAGAAGGCGAGCAATTCGGCCTGCTGGTCTTCGGCCAGATCGTCGATGGCAGCGCGAAGCTCTTCCTCGACCCCGTCGTTGACGTCGTCGTCGAGCACCGACAGCGCTTCGCCGTCCTCGCCGTCGATATTTTCCGCATCCTCGCCCTCGTCGTAATCCGACGGGACCTGGGCCTCATATTCCTTGGCGCGCAGGATGATCCGGCACAGGGTATCGAGCGGCGTCTGCGGGTCCATCTTGATTGATCTCCTTTGCGCGCTCAACCCTGCGCCACACCGGCGGTTCCTTGGCGTTGACCGGGAACAAACCCCGACGTATAGGCCCGCCCGCCATCACGGCACCCCGAGAGGGGCGGAGTAGCTCAGCTGGTTAGAGCAGCGGAATCATAATCCGCGTGTCGGGGGTTCAAGTCCCTCCTCCGCTACCATTCGGCAGGTGTCTTGGCCGGCAACCACAAACCCCGCATGGGAAGCATCATAACCCGGTGCGTGTGATCGCAAGGATCGCATGTTCCCGCTTCCCAGAGGATCAACCGGAAGGAATTATCCCTATGGCGAGCACGCTCGTCTCGATGCAGCAGCTGCTTGAAGCTGGCGCTCACTTCGGTCACCAGACCCACCGCTGGAACCCGCGCATGAAGCCGTACATCTTCGGCGATCGCAACGGCGTTCACATCATCGACCTGTCGCAGAGCGTCCCTCTGTTCGCCCGCGCCCTCGACTTCGTGCAGCAGACCGTCGCCCGCGGCGGCAAGGTTCTGTTCGTCGGCACCAAGCGCCAGGCGCAGGACGCCGTCGCCGAAGCCGCCGGCCGTTCGGGCCAGCACTTTGTCAACCACCGCTGGCTCGGCGGCATGCTGACCAACTGGAAGACCATCTCCAACTCGATCAAGCGCCTCAAGAGCCTTGAAGAGCAGCTCGGCGGCGACACCGCCGGTCTGACCAAGAAGGAAGTCCTTCAGCTGACCCGCGAGCGCGACAAGCTCGAAAAGAGCCTTGGCGGCATCCGCGACATGGGCGGCCTGCCCGACGTGATGTTCGTGATCGACACCAACAAGGAAGAGCTGGCGATCAAGGAAGCCAACGTCCTTGGCATCCCCGTCGTCGCGATCCTCGATTCGAACTCGAACCCCGAAGGCATCGCTTTCCCGGTTCCGGGCAACGACGACGCCAGCCGCGCGATCCGTCTCTATGCCGACGCGGTGGCCGAGGCTTCGACCGCTGGCAAGACCGGCAACCAGCAGCGCCAGGGCGTCGACATCGGCGCGATGGCCGAGCCGCCGGCCGAAGCCGCGCTCGAGGCGTAAGCCGACTTATCACCCCTCCCGCCCGCGGGAGGGGCAGGGGGTGGGTCTGCTATATAGGCGACGCACAGCCCTGCTCACGAATTCCCACCCCAACCCCTCCCGCCTGCGGGAGGGGAGTGAAAGGCATAAGACATGGCTGACATCACGGCCTCCATGGTCAAGGAACTGCGCGAGCGCTCGGGCGCCGGCATGATGGACTGCAAGAAGGCGCTGGCCGAGAACAACGGCGATATCGAACAGTCGATCGACTGGCTGCGCGCCAAGGGCCTCGCCTCGGCGGGCAAGAAAGCCGGCCGCACCGCCGCCGAAGGTCTCGTCGGCGTCGCCGTCGAAGGCAGCAAGGGCGTGGTCGTCGAGGTCAACTCGGAAACCGATTTCGTCGCCAAGAACGAGCAGTTCCAGAATTTCGTCCGCGACGTCACCAAGCTGGCGCTGGACGGCGATGGCGACGTCGAGGCGCTCAAGGGCCAGACCATGCCGTCGGGCAAGTCGGTCGAGGAAGCGCTGACCGAGAACATCGCCACCATCGGCGAGAACCAGAACCTGCGCCGCGCCAAGATGCTGAGCGTCGATAACGGTGCGGTCGTGGCCTATGTCCACAATGCCGCCGCGCCCGGCATGGGCAAGATCGGCGTGCTCGTCGCGCTTCAGGGCGATGCCCCGGCCGACAAGCTCGAAAGCCTCGGCAAGCAGATCGCCATGCACATCGCCGCGGCGAATCCGCTGGCGCTGACCGGCGACGACATCGATCCGGCCGTGATCGAGCGTGAAGCCGCGATCGCCCGCGAAAAGAATGCCGATAAGATCGCCGGCAAGCCCGCCGACATCGCCGAAAAGATCCTCAAGGGCCCGGTCGACAAGTTCCGCAAGGAAAGCGCGCTTCTGACCCAGGCGGTGGTGTTCGACGGCAAGACCCCGGTGCAGGACTACGTCTCGGCGGAAGCCAAGGCGGCCGGCGGTTCGGCGACCATCGTCGATTTCGTCCGCTTCCAGCTCGGCGAAGGCATCGAGAAGCAGCAGAGCGACTTCGCTGCCGAAGTTGCT
>Ga0310813_10000207_pt1 | contig 43409 bp, 39 predicted proteins | sample YN3metagenome_FD_203086 | JGI IMG/M metagenome (GOLD analysis project Ga0310813, IMG submission 203086) | Soil microbial communities from experimental microcosm in Duke University, North Carolina, United States - YN3 | ecosystem: Engineered > Artificial ecosystem > Soil microcosm > Unclassified...
TCGCTTGTCATGGGCGCCTTGATCTGGTGGGCGATCTTGACACGGCAGCGGACGATGGAGGTTGCGGTCCGGCCGGACCCGAAGCCCCGGCCGCAGGAGCCGGCGCCGGAGGAGATTGCGGCCCGGGTCAATGGGGAGATCGTGACCTGGTCGCAGGTGGACGAGGAGATGAAGGGGATCAAGCCCGCGGACGTGACGGAAGTATTGCGTCGCTCCATCCGGGCGCGGCTCGCGGAAGAGGTTCTCCTCCGCCAGTTCATGGATCGCAAGAAGATCAGCGTGACGGATGCGGACCTGGACGCCGCCATCGAGGCCGATGTCCGGGCTGCCGGGGGTCGCGACGTGTACGAGCGGAACGTGCGGATCCAATACGGCACGCCCACGAAGGCCCGCGAGGCCCGTCGCAAGGAGCTCCGGTACCAGCGATTCTGGGACTACATGCGCCGGAACGTCGCGAGCGATCCCGATCTGCTGGCGGCGGGCTTCCTGGGCGGGGAGGTGCCCGAAGTGGACCTGCGTGCGTATTACGAATCGCACCGCTCGGCCTTCGAGGCCGTCGAGCGCATCTCGTTCATGCGGGTCGGCGTGCTGTTCTCGAGCCCCGAGGAGGAGGAGAAGAAGCGGGCGATGATGGAGTCCGTGCGGCGTCGCTACGAGGCCGGCGCCGAATTCGCCATGCTGGCCTTTTGTTATTCTGACCTCCGCCGGGCCAAGGACTTCCGGGACATGGGCGTCACCCGCAAGGATCTCGAGGGCTTCTACACGGACGAAACGATCCTCTACCTGTTCGAGACCCTCAAGGAGTCGGAAGTCAGTCCCCTCATCAAAGACGGCAAGACGCTCAACCTCTTCAAGCTGGAGCAGAGGATCGTCCAGAAGCGGCAATCGTACGAGGAGGCGCGGGCCCGGATCCTGGAACTCTTCCAGAATGAGATTCGGGAGAAAAACCGGGTGAAGTTCCGCGACGTGCTGCGGCACCAGGCCAAGCTCGAGCCGCCCGATCTATTCGGAGAGCCCCGATGATCCTTTTGACGCTGTGTCTCCTGGTCGCGGGCCAAGCAGACGACCTCTCCTCCCTGGAGGACCGGGTGGGGGTGCTCCTGAGACACGATCTCTACGACGAAGCCGCGAGCGTCCTGAAGGCCTTTGCTGCCGAGCAAGCGTCGCGGGCCGCCGACCCGACGTTCAAGGACCTTCGGTCCAAGGTGGACACCTTTGCCAAGGAGGCGGACGCCCTGTACCAGACCCTGATGGCCGAGGCGGCCTCGCACGTCCAGGCGGAGCGCTTCCCGGAGGCCATCCGCAGCGCCGCGCGTGCGAGGCGGATCTACCCGGAGCGCCGGTCCAAGGTCGAGGCCTTCCAGGCCGACATCCGCGACCGGCTGGACGGGAAGCTCATGGTGAAGATCCCGAGCCGGGCCTGCTGGATCGGCGAGAAACCGCTCCGGCAGGTGCAGCGCCCCGCGTTCCTGATCGACCTGCATCCCGTCACGAACGAGAGCTACGCCGCCTACGTCGATGCGACGGGCGCAGCGCCGCCGGCCCACTGGTGGGGTGGTCGTGTTCCCAAGGGCCGGGAACGCCACCCCGTGGTGATGATGACCTGGGAGGAGGCGGCCGCCTACGCCAAGTGGGCGGGGAAGCGGCTCCCCAGCGCGGAGGAGTGGGAGATCGCGGCCCGCGGGGACGACCGCCGGGAGTTCCCCTGGGGCGATGCCTTCCAGGAGAGAGAGGGCGAGTTCAACTGCAACTCGTTGGAGTACTGGCAGGTGAACAAGACACGCTCGCCCGGCCCGACCCCGGTCGGCGAGCTGGCGACCCCGAGCGCCGGCGGGGTCTGGATGGGCGGCAACGTCTGGGAGTGGACCTCGACGGCCGTTCCGGGGAAGGTCGGCGCCCGCCCCGTGGAGTTCCGGATCCTGAAGGGCGGCTCCTTCATGACGCCCGCGCGGGCGGTCCGTTGCGCGTCGGTCCTGCCGGAGAACCCGGCCCTGTCGCATCCGGACGTGGGCTTCCGCTGCGCCAAGGATGCGCCGTAGTCAGCGGCGCGCGGCGGCCACGAACGCGGCGATGAGGCCCAGTCCGATCGCGATAAGACCGATCCAGATCCACCACGGCCTGCCGGAGGCGCCCCGCGCCCCTGGCGTGACGTAGTCGCCGCACTTGGGGCAGCGCGTGGAATCGCCGTACATTTCGGCGCCGCAGGCGGGGCACCAGAACACTCCGGGGTCGTCGGCTTCGGCGTGATATTCCGGTTCTTCGGAGTCGGTGTAGTCGTCGTCCTCGTCGAACTCGTCGTTCGATTCGAAGGTGCCTTTCGTCACAGCCGGATTCCCTCAGCGGAGTTCGACATAGACGGTCAAGCGGGGAACCTGGAACAGGGCCAGTCGTTCCCCCTTCCGAAGGGGATGAGCTTTTCCCGGCGCCAGCAGCAGGGAATGCGCCAATGCGCGGCGCCAGACGTCGGGCGACTGCTTCATTCGAGTGTAGAGGTCGTCAATCCTGCCCAATGTCAAGGTCCGTCGTTCTTTGAGCGCCCATCCGGGGAACGCGCGTACACTGACCTCTTCGGCGATGTTGTCGTCCGTCGGGGAATGACTCCAGCCCGCCATCAGCGTTGATCCTGCGGGAAGGATCGCCTGATAGCGGAGCGTTCCGTTTCCTTCCGCGTTCACGGCGCACTCCTCGAGCGTGATTTCGCCGGAGTCGGGAGAAAAGATCCTCGGAAGGACCAGCAGACCAATGGTCGACAGCAGGGCCAGGGTGGCGATGGTGCCAAGGACAGTCCGCAACTTCCGATTCACCGTTGATTCTTCAGCATCTCCACGAACGCCTTCATGAACGGCGTGTTGTCGTGCCAGGTGCGCGCCGTCACGAGGTTGCCGTCGCGGCGGCACGGCTCGTCCACGTAGCGCGCGCCGCCCTGCTCGGCGTCGAGGGCGCACTTGGCGACGGTCGTCACCGTGCGGCCCTTGATGACGCCGGCCGCCGTGAGGATCTCAATCCCGTGGCATACCGACGCGACGGGCTTGTTCGTCTCGAAGAAGTGGCGGGTGATCCGGAGCAGGTCCTTGTCGTAGCGCAGGTACTCGGGCGCGCGGCCGCCGGAGATGAAGAGGCCCGCGTAGTCGGCCGGGTTGACGTCGCGGAACGCGACCTTGGCCTGCAGGTGGTAGCCGGGCGTCTCCTGGGTGATGTCCCAGCCGGGCGGTTTCTCGTGCTGGACCATGTGGTAGAGCCGCGCCTCGGGGCCGGCCACCACGGCTTCGAAGCCGTCTTCCGGGAGCCGGAAGTACGGGTACATCGTGTCGATCACTTCGGTCGCGTCGCCGATCGGCATCAGCACTTTGGGCATGGGGGTTCATTCCACCAGCGTTTTGAGAGGATCGATCGCCGGAAGGGCGATGAAGGACAATCCCAGGCAGCGTTCGCAGGGGACGGCGAGATTCGGCAGCGGGAAGCCCTTGCCCGCGCAGGTGGCGCAGGGCTGCTGGGTAAACACGTCCTCCAGCTTCGTGCGGAACTTACCGTCGCGGACGCCGTTGCCGCAGTTCTTGCAGGGCGCGAGCCCCGACTCCTTGCAGTCCTGGCAGACCGACTTGAGGATCGCGAAGCCCTTGCAGGCATCGCAGGTCGCCGTCGGGATGCCCGCGGTGAAGGGGCCCACGCGGCCCTTGCCTTTGCAGGTGGCGCAGTCCGTCTCCACCTGCTTGCGGCCTTTGCAGGTGCCGCAGATCGTGCAGTCCTTGCAGCCCTTGAAGCCGTCGCGCCAGGGCTTGCCCGCGCAGACGGGGCAGTTGATGATGCCCGTCTGCGAGCAGCCGGGGCAGCCGACATTCTTGAAGCCGCCCTGGCCCAGGCACTTCGTGCACTTGATGAGAGTGCTGCCGGCCGCGCCGGGCTTCTGCATCCAGGTGAGCCCGTGGCAGACCGGGCAGGTGAGATCCACCCGCTTCTTGCCCCCGCACTGGTCGCAGGGCATCTTGCCGTCCTTGCAGACCTTGCAGTAGACGACGCTCTTGTAGCTGTCGGCCAGCGCCTTGTAGTGCTCGGCAACCCGCGGGGCCGCGCCCGCTCCCGCGGTGCCCAGCAGCGCGCGGTACGCGGCCTCGTAGCCCTGGTTCGCGCTGAAGACGCGGGACAGGTCGAAGAGGGCGATCGCGTACTTGGGCCCCAGGCCCGCGGCGGCACGCGCCTTCGACTCGACCTCGCCCGTCACGGTCGACTTCTTGGCGAGGCCGGCCGCAATGGCGGCGACCGCGAGGTCCTCGCGGCGGCCCCAGCGGTCGCCTTCCTTCACGAAGCCGAACTTGCTGATGACGTCCGACGCGCGGTCGCCCAGCGCGCTGGCATGCAGCAGCATGAAGTGCTTGAGCGCCTCGCCGCCTTCGCCGGCCTTGGCGATCGACTGCTCCAGCGACTCGAGCGCCTTTCGGTGCTCGGCGTCCGAGAGCGCGGCGCCCGTCCAGTAGGTCTTCAGGTAGGCGTCCAGCTCGGCGGCGCCGGGCGCGGGCCCGCCCTTGTCGAGGATGAGCTTCCACTCCTTGTCCGTCCGCGAGAGGAAGCGGGCCGCGACCCAGGCGGCGGGGTTCTGCTTCGATTGTTCGCGGAAGGATTTCAGGGCGGTCTGACGGTCGAAGTCTTTGGCGCGGCGGGCGGGATCCTGGAGGATCTTGTGGGCTTCGTCTTGCGCGGGGACGAGAAGACAGACGACCAGAAGAGCGGCTCGCATGCTCGTTCCTTTCGGAGGCCGGGTTCGCTGAGAATAATACGCTGGACGGCGTCCAATATAGGACGCGGATGACGAAGCTGAAAGTAACGCGAATCGCATTAATTCTGGCCGCCGTGGCGGTCTGGGCCGGGGTGATGTATTCGTTCGTGGTGAAGCCGGTCCAGAAGGCATCGCAGGCGGAGGCCTGCACGGGCTGCCCTGTTCCCGGGAGGACCCCGGCGCCGGAAGACGAGCAGGGCTATGAGAAGCTGGGGCCGCCGAAGCCCGGGGAATGGCGGTCGCGATTCCGTGAAGCCCCCCAGAGCTTCGAGCAGTATGTCGCCGGACCGGTGAACTGCAGCTGTCCCCACCGGACGACCTTCTACATCCAGCCGCTGGGCGGGGCGGCGATCCGGTATCGCGAGATGCTGGAGCGGATGCGCGTCCATTCCGAGGCTTTCTTCGGCGTTCGCGCGAAGGTGCTCGATGAGGCGCCGATGTTCGAGCAGACGTTCCACGCGGAGCGGAGCCAGTACGACTCGAGCCACATCATCGATCTCCTGTCGAAGCAGGTGCCCCCGGACGCGCTGGTGTTCATCGGAATCACGGACAAGGATCTCTTCTCCCCGGGCCTGAACTTCGTCTTCGGGGAGGCGAGCCTGCAGCGGCGCTGCGGCGTCTATTCGCTGACGCGCTATGAGACGGAGGACCTCCCGCTCTTCACCCGGCGTTCGCTCGGGCTGGTCGCGCACGAATCGGGCCACATCCTGTCGATTGAACACTGCGTCACCTACTCCTGCGTCATGCAGGGCGCGAACTCCCTGGAGGAGTCCGACCGCCACCCGCTGCATCTCTGCCCGGTCGATCTCCGCAAAGTGCTTTGGAACACGGGGGTCGACCGCAACGATCGCTACCGCCGTCTCGAGGCTCTCTACCGCCAGTGGGGCTGCAAGAACGAGGCGGACTGGGTGTCGAAGAAATTAGGCCCATGAAGATCGTTGCGACCGCTGTTCTCCTGGCGTTCCTTCCGGTTCAGGACAAGAAGGATCTGACGGTTGTCACTTACAACGTATTGGGCGATCCCGTCGAGCTCAAGAAGCGCGTGCCGGCCCTCATGAAGCTGTTGCAGGATGCCAACGCGGACGTCATCGCGCTCCAGGAAGTGGTTCCCTGGTTCAGCACGGCCCTGGCGAAGGAGGAGTGGGCCCGGGTCTACCAGATGCCCAAGATCAAACCGGAGGATGCCGGCGGCCAGTGGATCCTGTCGAGAGTCGCGATCGAGAAGGCCGCGGTCCATAAATTGCCGGGGCCGCAAGGACGCACCGTGTTGGTCGTGACCCTGAAGCTCGGGGGACGGAGGCTGGACGTCGCGACGACGCACCTGGAAAGTCCGCTTCAGGACGGACCGGTACGCGCCAAGCAGATCGACGCCATCCTGCCGCGGCTCCGCGATGCCGAGGATGCCCTGTTCCTGGGGGATTTCAACTTCGGGGATGCGGAGGCTGAGGAGAAGAAGCTCGACGCCGCCTACGTCGATTTGTGGAAGTCCCTGAAGCCCGGGGACAGCGGCATGACCTGGAACATCGAGGCGAGCGACATGGCGAAGAAAGGCTCGTTCCCCGGCGAAAAGAGCCGGCGCCTGGATCGCATCCTTCTTCGGTCCAGCGTCTGGAAGCCCAAGGAGATCCGCATCATCGGGGACCAGCCGATCAACCCTGGGAAGAAGGATCTCTTTCCATCCGATCATTTTGGGCTCCTGGGAGTTCTTGCCCGGGATTAGGCATAGCGTTTGCTCTTCCTTCCGTCGATGACGCAGACCGACGGAAACGCAGGCGGGTGTGCAGCCCGCTGCACAGTTCGAGGAGGAAGAGCATGAGAGTCATCCTGACCTACGGACGGGCCTGGAGCGCCCTCGCGGCGGCCCGGAGCCTGGGAAAGCGGGGCATTGAGGTCGTCACCGGCGACGAATACGATTTCGCCCCCGCGGCCCTGTCGAAGTATTCGATCGCCAAGTTCCTCTACCCGAACCCCGACCGCGAACCGGAGGCCTTCCTTGACACGCTCGAGGCGGTCATCCGCCAGTACACGCCGGCCGACGGTGAGGATTATGTCCTCATGCCGGTCCACAAAGAGGCCTACCTGATTGCCCGGCACCGCGAACGCTTCGAGCCGCTCATCAAGCTGGCCCTGCCCAGCATCCAGCAGATCGAACAAGTCCACGACAAGGGAACCCTCGGGGAGTTCTGTCAGCGTGAGGGGCTGCCGGTCCCGCGCACGGTCGTCCCCGCGACGCCCCAGGAGTTCCAGGACGCCGCCGCGGGCTTCTCGTATCCGGCCTTCGTGAAAGTCCGGCAGTCCGCGGCCGCGGTCGGAGTGAAGAAAGTCGCGTCCTGCGCGGAAGCGGTCCGGGTCTTCGACGCCTTCGTGAAGGACCTCGAGCTCGGCCCCGGAAGCTACCCGCTCCTGCAGGAGGGCATTCCGGGCGACGACTACTGCGCGACGTTCCTCTTCGATCACGGCGAGCTTCGGGCCTCGATGACCTACCACAACCTCCGCTCGTTTCCGGCGAAGAGCGGCACCGGAGTGCTCCGCGAGACCGTGAAGGCGCCGACGATCGAGGCGATCGGCGCGGAACTGCTGACGCGGCTGCGCTGGCACGGCGTCGCGGAGATCGACTTCCGCTGGACGGGGAAGGAGGACGACCCGGCCTGGCTGATCGAGGTCAATCCCCGCTTCTGGGGCGGCATGCCTCAGGCGGTCGAGGCGGGCTGGGACTACCCGTACCTGCTCTACCGGCTGGCGGTGGACGGGAGAGTCGACCCGGTCGAGCCGCACGAGACCGACGTCCGCACCGAGACGCCGGTCATGGGGCTGCTGGCGACGCTTCACGAGATCGTCCACGACGAGCCCGGAACGGCGGCGATGAAGAACGCCGTCGAGGGGTTGCGCCGGACCTACGTGCGCGGCAACCGGCGCCGGGCGCTGCGGTCCTTCGTGCGCCACTTCAAGGACGCGACGGACGTCGGGGGGCGCTTGGAGCGGATGAAGGCGCTCTTCCGGGATCACCGGAATTCGAGGTCGGACGTCTTCAAGTGGGAGGACCCGCTGCCGGCGCTGGGCTTCCTGTACCCAATGGCGGTCTTCCTCAAGCACGGCAAGGTCTCCACCGAGCTGCTGGTCTCCGAGGGAAGGGCGGGCATGAAGGCGGCCGCGCGCTCGTGATCCGGGCGAAACGCATCGCCCGGAAGGTCGCCCGGGTGGCCGTGGCGCTGGTTCTGACGGTTTCCGGCGTGACGGCCTGGACGCACTACGGCAACGGGACGAAGGCCCCTCGGATCGGGCTTTCGCTGTCGCGGGACTGGTACGACCGCTCGGAGCTCAATCCGGCGGCGACCGGCCTCGCGCTGTCGCGGGCCGGAGCAAACGTGACGCACCTGAACCCGGGCGACCTGGCGGATCTGGACCGGATCCTCGACGGGCTGGACGGCCTCGTGCTCGTGGGGGGCCTGGACGACGTCGATCCGGCCCTCTACGGGGGCGACGCCGCAGCGGCGCGCTTCGTGGAGCGGGAGCGCGACGACTTCGAGATCGAGCTGCTCCGTCGGGCGGAGCGGAGGGGGCTGCCGGTGCTGGCGATCTGCCGGGGAGCGCAGCTCCTCTCGGTGGCCCACGGCGGCTCCCTCCGCCCCCTCTCGGGCCGGCAGGCGGAGCGTCACGGCGTATCCGCCAGGAGTCTGTCGGCCCACGCGGTGGCGCTCACGCCGGGCACCCGACTACACGCGATGCTGGGTCCGGGCCCGTTCCCGGTCAGCTCCACCCACGCTCAGGGGATCGCGGACGCCGGTCCTGCGCTGACGGTGGCGGCGCGCTCCGACGACGGCGTCATCGAGGCGGTCGAGCTGCCGGGCCCGCGCTTCGTCGTCGGCCTTCAATGGCACCCCGAATGGGAGCCCCTCGCGGGCGAGCGCTCGCTTGCTCCCTTCCGCGCCCTGGTGTCGGCCGCCTCCTGCGGCAGATAAAGGGCTTGACCGAGTTCCTCCGGAGCGGTTATGTAGGAATCGACCCTCGGAGGTGCCCCCATCGAATTCATGAACTGGTCGTTCCCGCTCTTCCGGATCTTCGGGATCGAAATCCGGGTGCACTGGTTCATGCTGCTGATGATCGGCATCCTCCTGCTCCAGGCCGCACCCGGAGGCCCGGTCGCGCTCGGATGGGTCGCCGCCGGCCTGGTCATCTTGATCATCAGCATTCTCTTCCACGAGTTCGGCCATTGCTGGATGGCCATCCGCCAGAAGGGCCACGCCGAGAAGATCCTCATCTGGCCGCTCGGCGGATTGTCCTACGTCGACTACGAGCACGGGCCGGTGCAGCAGATCAAGGTTTCGGGGATCGGACCGCTGTCGAGCTTCGTACTCTCGGGCATCTTCTACGGGAGCCTGGTGGGAAGCGGCGCCCACTGGGACTGGGGCCTGCTCCTGCCGTACGAGAACTGGGTCCCTGCCGGGTACTCGGTCCTTCAGGTCATCCTGCTCATCGCGGCCAGGCTCAACCTCTTCCTTGGTCTTTTCAACCTCGTCGTCCCGGCCTACCCGCTCGACGGCGGCCAGGTTCTCTTCGGCCTCCTCACCCTGAAGTTCGGCCGCCTTCGCGCCGCCCAGGCAATGGTCTTCATCTCGGTCCCCGTCGGCGCCGCCCTGGCGCTCTTCGGATTCTCGGCGGGCCTCATCTTCCTCGGCCTCATCGGACTCCAGGTCATCTACGAGGCGTTCCAGCTCCGCCACCTGATCCGCATCGGCGAGCTGGAAGCCCACCCGGCTTTCGGAGGATCGTCGCAGCAGTTCGACTACATGCCCGACCGTCCCAAGAAGAAGGGATGGTTCGCCCGCTGGAAAGAAGGTCGCGCGCGCCGGGCGGTGGAACGCGAGTCGGTGAAGGAGGACGCGCGGCGCGCTCAGGTCGACGCCATCCTCGACAAGGTCAGCCGCGAAGGCATCGGCAGCCTCTCTCCCGCGGAGAAAAAGATCCTGGACGATGCCTCCCGCCGCGGCCGCGGCGAGTAACGTATTCGGATGAAGCGACAAGACGCCCCGCCCTTCTATACCGACAAGAGCCGGCTCCTGGTCTACCTCGACGGGGAAGGGAAGGAGCACCCCATCTCGGCCGCGTCCGACTGGCCGCGCCGCCGCGACCACATCCTGGCCAACATGCAGCAGGTCATGGGGCCGATGCCGCCGGACGAGCGGAAGGTCCCGCTCGACGTCCACGTCTACGACGAGGCCAAACTCCAGCGCTATGTGCGGAAGACCATCTCCTTCGCGCCGGAGGCCGGGGACCGCGTCCCGGCCTTCCTCCTGATCCCCCATGAGCTCAAGGGCAAAGCCTCCGCCGTGCTCTGCCTCCACCAGACGACGGCCATCGGCAAGCAGGAGCCGGTCGGCATGGGCCTGAAGAACCTCGCCTACGCCGCCGAACTCGCCGAGCGGGGAATGGTCGCCCTCGTCCCGGACTACCCGAACTTCGGCGACTACAAGATCGACGTGTACGAGAAGGGATACGTCAGCGCCACGATGAAGGGGATCTGGAATCATCGCCGCGCGGTGGACCTGCTGCAGTCGCTGCCTGACGTCGACCCCGACCGCATCGGCGTGATCGGACATTCGCTGGGCGGGCACAACTCCCTTTTCGTCGCCGCGTTCGAGCCCCGTATCAAAGCCGCGGTGACGAGCTGCGGCTTCAACGCGTTTCCCAAGTACTTCGGCGGCAACTTGAAGGGCTGGAGCCACAAAGGGTACATGCCGAGGGTGGACAGCGAGTACGGGAAGGATCCGAAGCGGATGCCCTTCGACTTTACCGAGGTCCTGGGCGCGATCGCCCCGAGGGCGGTCTTCGTCAACGCGCCCCTCAAGGACGGGAACTTCGAGGTGTCGGGCGTCCGGGACTGTATCGCCGCCGCGGCCCCTGTCTACGAGCTGCTCGGCGCGAAGGACGCCCTCCGAGCGGTCTACCCGGATGCCGGCCACGATTTCCCGCCGGAAAGTCGCAAGCAGGCCTACGAGTTCCTCGACGCGGCGCTGAAGTAAACTACTTGCCGTTCGAGATGTCGGCGGCGCGCTTCAGGATCGCTTCGACCCGCAGGGCGCGCTCCGGCCGGACCACGTACGTCTCTCCCTGCTTGGTGAGGTAGGTCCTCACGAAAAGGTCGAGCCCGCTGCGCCGCGTCGTGTCGGCCAGACGATCGACGACGCGGTCGCGGAACTCCACCAGCAGGTAGGTGCCGGGACGGTCCTCGAAGAGCGCGATCACGCCCGGGTCGAGGCAGCGCTCGGCGATGCGGTCGAAGTCCTGGCGGACCGCTCCGTTGAATTCCTCGATGATCCCGTGGAGCTCGGTCGAGAGCGCGTCCGGGGAGTCCTTGCCGTCGCCGTCGACGTAGCGGCCCGGCTTCACTTTGAGCTTGTCGCCGTCGGCCTCGAAGCCCTCCTCGATCACGGCGTTCATGATCTCGTCCGTCTTCCGCTTCTGCTCCTCCCGGAGGTCGAGGACCCGCTCGGCGAGCAGCACCCGTGCGTGCTCGTTCCGGAGGAACTCGAGGAGCTTCCGTTCCTCCTCGCCGGCGCCGTCGACCTCGCGCGCGATCCGCTCGAGGCCCTTCGCGACCTCGGCGAGCGTCTTCTCGCCTTCCTTGACCTCGGGGAGCAGCGCGGCGAGCTCGCCCGTGAAGGAGATCTTGGGCTCGATCTTGTTCTCCTCGTCGCCATCCGTCAGGGACCCGATCGGCGTCGGAGCGCCGTCGCGGACCTGCCGGAGGACCCTGCCGATGAGGAACAAGGTCGCCGCGTCCGTGCTCAGTTGCGCCCGGGTCGTTCCGTCGCCCACGGCGGTGACGAGTTTCAGGTACGACTTCTCGTACTTCTTCACCTCGTCCAGCTCCTCGGTGAGCTGCGCCGCGCGCGCCTTGAGCTCGTCCGCGTAGGGGCCCGCGAGGTGGAGCTTCCCGTCCGGGCCCCGCTCCAGGCCGCGGAAGCCGGCGGCGTCGAGGATCTCCGCGTCGTCGAGCTCGCGCAGCTCCGGGTGACGGTGGAAGAACGCCGTGCGGAAGTCGGGGTTTCCCCAGACGGCCTTCGCGCGCTTGTCCATCTCGGTCTCCCCGAGGCGGTGGACGAGATCGTCGGCCCGGCGGCTGAAGCCGCTCATCGCGCGCGCCGCGAGGGGCAGCCGGAGCACGAGGGCGTCGAGCTCCGGCTTGCGGGCGGGCTTCACGTGCAGGTCGCCGTTCTCGTCGGCCGTGAACAAGTAGTCCTCGAGATGGCCGACGGCGTCGCGCTCGAAGCGGGAGATCCGCGCCGCGAGGAGGAAGTCGATCTTCTCGTGGATCGCCTGGATGCCCGCGTCGGAGGCGGCGGCTTCGGCGAGCTTGCCCGAGAGGCCGTCCTTGGAGATCTTCCCGGAGAGCACCTTGATGGCGCCGTCGAGGTCGTCTTGAGCGAGCGCCGTTCCCGCGAACAGCCCGCAGAGCAGCGCGATCCCGCAGGTCTTCATGGCGAGGCCTCCTCCATTCCCTCAGTGTCGCGACCGGCATCGATGGTACAGCGGACGTCGTGCGGGAGCTCGCGAAATCCGGGCTCTTGCACGAGGCCGGAAGGGCCGATAGCATGAAAGAAGCGCGACCGGGGATTCGACCGATCTGGGGAGATCGACGATGCGAATCCTGGTTGCCGACGACGAACTTCAGATCTGCCGCCTGGTCCGGGACGTCCTGGAGCCTTCCGGCCACAGCGTCGATAGCGCCAAGGACGGCCGCGAGTTCTTCCAGCGCTACCGGATGGGCGACTACTCCCTCCTCATCCTCGACACGCTCCTGACGGAGCTGTCGGGCCTGGAGCTGGTCACCCGACTCCGAAACGGCGGCGACCCCGTGCCGATCATCCTGATGTTCGGCCCCCGGAAGCAGCCGCGACGGATGGAGAGCCTGGCGCATTCCTATCGGGTGGACCTGCTGCGAAAGCCGTTCGGGATCGGCGAGCTCCGCGCCGCGGTCTCTCACGCGCTCGGCGAAGCCCGCCCCGACTAATCGGGGAGCGCGGGGGCCAGGTCGGGCGTGATTTCCAGGTAAACCTTCTCGTCCCGCCGGAGCGCCCCCAGGGTCTCGGCGTTTCCCACGGATTCCTCCGTCAGCAGCCGGTGGAGATCGTCGACCCCGTTCACGCGCTGCGCGCCGAAGTGGGTGATGACGTCGCCTTCCCGGAGTCCGGCGCGCGCCGCGGCGCCGCGGGGCTCCACCGAGAGGACCAGCACGCCGCCCGCGCCCGTGAGGCTGTGTTTGAAGAGGAGCCGGCGGTGCAGGGTCACGTTCTGGCCGCCGACGCCGATCCAGCCGCGTCGGAGGACGCCGTCGCGCATCAGCCGCTGGGCGACGAACAGCGCCGTCGCCGACGGGATCGCGAAGCAGATGCCCTGGGCGGGCAGGATGACGGCGGTGTTGACGCCGATCACCTCGCCTCGCGAATTGACGAGGGGCCCGCCGGAGTTTCCGGGGTTGAGGGCCGCGTCGGTCTGGATGATGTTGTCGATCAGGCGGCCGGACTGCGAGCGCAGGGAGCGTCCGAGGGCGCTCACGACGCCGGCCGTGACGGTCCACTGGAACCCATAGGGGTTGCCGATGGCGACCACCATCTGGCCCGTGCGGAGCTGGGTCGAATCGCCCAGCTGGGCGAACGCCAGGTCGGGCGCGAGGATCCGCAGGACCGCGAGGTCGGACTGGGGGTCGTCGCCGATGAGGGCGGCCTGGTAGCGCCGGCCTCCGGTCAGGGTGACCTCGATGTCCGCGGCGTCATGGACGACGTGGCTGTTGGTCAGGATGAACCCGTCGGGGGTGAAGAGGAAGCCCGAGCCACCGCCGCGGCCTTGCCGGCCGGAGCGAGGGGAGGGCTCGACCTCGATGGCCACCACGGCGGGGCCGACCTTCTCGGCCACGTTGATGACGGCCTGGGAGTAGGCGTCGAGGAGGTTCTGGTCGGGACTTGGGACGGAATCCGAAATCCAGCGGACGTTTGGGCTTTTCATGAGGAGTGCCTCGCGGTCTGTCTGACCTGAAAACGCGCACTCCGCGGGGTTCATCCCGCGATGTAACAAAATCGACGGTGCTTTTTGTTACACGTCAGGGGACGAGGGAGGCTTTGACGAGGTCGCCGGGCTGAGTGGTGAGCTGGTCCATCACGCGCTGGCCGTCTTCCAGGGGGAATTCCCGGACCCAGGAGGTGACGTCCACCTTGGCGGAGGCGACCAGGTCCAGCGCCCGGCGGAAGTCCGCCGGGGAATACCCGTAGATGCCGTGGATCTCGATCTCGCGGTTGATGATGTCCAGCACGTCCATCTCGGTCGTGGGGTCGGACAGCCCGACCAGGCCCAGGACGCCTCCCCGGGCGACACATTTCAGGCCCTGCTGCCGCGTGGGCGAGTAGCCCGCCGCGTCCACGACGACGTCGCAGCCTTGTCCGCCGGTGGCTTCCAGGATGGCCGCCACGGCGTCGGTCTTCTTTCCGTGAATCGGCTTGGCCCCCATCCGCTCCGCCGCCGTGAGCCGCGCGTCCTGGACGTCGACGACGAAGATCCGCGTCGCGCCGCGGACCTTGGCCATCTGCATCGCGAGCAGCCCCTGCGTGCCGGCGCCGAAGACCGCGGCGCTTTCGATCGGCCCCCGCACGTGGTTGTCGAAGAGATTGGCCGGCGTCGCCAGGCACTCCACCATGCTGGCCGACAGGAAGTCCATCTTCTCGGGGACCGGGTAAATGCACTGCCGGGGCGCCACCGTGTACTCCGCGAAGCCGCCCGCCACGTTCATGCCGAGCAGGACCCGCTTCTCGCAGAGGGAATTCCGTCCCTTGCGGCAATGGACGCAGGCGCCGCAAGTGATGAGCGGCATGATCGCCACCCGCTGGCCCTTCTTCAGATCGGTCACCGCGCTGCCCGTTGCCGCGACCTCGCCCCCGATCTCGTGGCCCAGGATGAGCGGCGGCACCCGCTTCTTGCTCTTGCCCAGGAATCCGAGCAGGTCCGAGCCGCAGACGCCCGCGGCGTGAACCCGCACCACGACCTCGTCGGCCTTCGGCAACGGATCGGGCTGCGTCTGCTTTTCTACCTTATGGGGCGCGGTGTAGACGAGTGCTTTCATAACGGGCCATTCTAGGCTCGGGCTCGGACGTTTTCTATAGTAAGGGCGAGGGCTATTCATGGCGATCGCGGCGTTGCTCGCGCTGTTCCTCCAGGAACCCGTAAAGGTTTCCGGAGACGAGGTCAAACCCGGGCTCGTCGCCGTCTACCGCTCCCTGGTCGATGCCGACGCCGTCCTCACCCGGATCGACGCCAAGCCCGCCTTTGCACTCGGCGACTCCAGCCCCCATCCCAGGATTCCGCCCGGTCCCTTCGAAGTCGTCTGGACCGGCCTGATCCTGATCCAGGACGCGGACGCCATCACGTTCGGCGGCGACGCGACCATCGAGATCGACGGACGTCCCGTCACGGGGCCGATCGAGGTCAAGCCGGGCTTCCACCCGATCCGCGTCACCGCGCGAAGCAAGCGGGTCCAGCTGACCTGGGAAGGGAAGACCTTCTCCCGCGAGCCGATTCCGGCCTGGAAGTTCCGCCACCTTCCGGCGGAGCTGCCGGAGGCCGCCCGATTGGAAGCCCGGGGCCGCGAGCGCGCCGCGGCGCTCGGCTGCGCGCGCTGCCACCGCGACGCGTTCCCCGTGGACGGCCCGCCTCCCGGCCCCTCGCTCGCCGACCTCGGACGGCGCGTCAACGCGGCGTGGTTGATGAGCAAGCTCGACCATGCGGGCCCGATGACGGAGATCGAGCGCAAGACGATCGCCCGGACCCTGCTTCAGGGCGGCAGCCCCCGGGCGCCGGATCCGGCCGGCGACCACCGCATGGGACGGCGCCATTTCGTGGGCCTCGGCTGCGCCGCCTGCCACTTTCTGCCCGACGAGCCCCGCGAGGAGCAGCCCGTCCAGGACCGGCTTCCCCTCGAGGGCCTCAACGACCGCTTCGGCCACGCGCAGCTCGCGGCCTTTCTCGAGAATCCCCGGCTGCGCTATCCGGATCGCCGCATGCCCGCGATCCCGCTGCCCAAGGACGCCGCGCGGGATATCGCCGCGTTCGTCCTCCTCTGGTCAAAGCCTGCGATGGCCGACATCGCCCTCGACGAGTCCATCAAGCCCGACGAGGCCCTCGTCCGCGCCAAGCGCTGCGACCAATGCCACGAGCCGTCCGCTCCGATCAACATTCCGATCAAGTCGTTCGGAGATTGTCGCGGCCCGCGCTTCACCCTCGACGACGCCGCCAGGAAGGAACTCGCCGCCTACGCCGCCGTCTCGGCGCGCGAACGCCATCCTTCGTCTTTCGACGACGCTCAGCGACGGCTCCAGCGTGCCGGCTGCGTGCGCTGTCATTCGAGAGATTCCGAGCGCCCATCGCCGCTGGAGGAGGTCGGGACCACTCTGGGAGGCGCCATGCTGCAGTCGGTGCCCTTCCTGAAATCGCCGCGGCTCTCGAACGCCTGGTCGAAGTACAGCGGTGAGTATCTCTTTGCGTCGATCCGCGACGGGGTCTCGGGCATCCGCCATTCGAAGTACTCGTACCGCATGCCGCCTTACGGCAACGAGACGGAGGCTCTCGCCTGGGCGCTGGCAGCTGGGGACGGCGACGATCCCGAGGCGGTCACGAAGAAGCCGCCCGCCTTGGAGGATCCGACGCTCTCGACCCTGGGTCCGGCGCTCGTCGGCTTCGGGGGCTACTCCTGCGTCTCCTGCCACATCTGGCTCGGCAAGTCCTTCGCGGAGCCCGATCCGGGCGCCATCGGGCCCGAGCTGACCAGCGTGACTCGGCGCATCCGGCGGGACTGGTTCGAGCGCTGGGTGGAGGATCCGGCGCGCTTGCAGCCCGGCACGCCGATGCCCCAGATCTTCAAGCACGGCCTGCCCGCAACGCTCCCGGCGCTGGGCGGCGACGCCGCGAAACAGAAGGAAGCCCTCTGGGCGTACTTCTCGCTCGGCAGGGACGCGCCGGCCCCCAAGCCGCTCCCGCTCCTTCCGCTCGAGGTTCCGAAGGACGGGCCGCTCGTCGCCCAGATCCCGCTCATTCTGCCCGACAAGAAGGTCGTCGAGGCCCTCTGCGTCCTCTTCGCGTCGAACGACCTTCTCGTGGTCGACGTCGGCACGCGCTCGGTCCGGGCGATCTACGTCGGCGCCCGCGTGCTTCGCTCGGTGAAGGGCCGCATCCGCCAGTACCAGGTCGTCGGTACGCCGGTGAACACCGGGCCGCTTGATCCACCCCCGGGCGAATTCGAGGGCTATGACCGTCTGCCGGACGGCGTGCGGATCCGCGTCAAGGGATCGGTCCAGGAGTGGCGCCTCTCGGGGCGGAAGCTGGGGCCGGTGGAACTCCCTCCCGCGCAGACGCCGCCGCCCGTCGAGACCGTCGTGCTTCAGGATCCCGGGAAGCTCGAGGGCGCCCTGGAGCAGCCCGGCTATCGGGCGATCGCCTATCCCCGGCCGAAGACAGGGTCGGGCGAGGACCTCATCATGCCCGGCGCGATCGCGGCCGATCCGCGCGACGGCCGGGTCTTCGTCGCGTCGATGAAACGGGGAGAGCTCTTCGTGATCCGCGATCCGGACGACACGGGGAAGAGCGCGACATACGAGGATTACACGGGCGGGCTTTTCCAGGAAGCCTACTCGATGGTCGCCGAGAGCGGTGCGCTCTATGTGCTGCATCGTCGCAATCTGACGAAGATCGTCGACAGCGACGGCGACGGGAAGGCCGATCGTTTCGATCGCGTGGCCGGCCTGCCGCAGGACGCGGCGGATACTTACGACTACGCCTACGGGTTGACGCGCGACAAGACGGGCGCGTTCACGATGACGTACGCTCCGCACGGGAATCGCGGCATCAGCGGGTCGGGCTCGCTGATCCGGCTGCTCGACGGCGGCAAGGTGGAAGAGCTCGCCTACGGGTTCCGGAATCCGCTCGGCTGGTGTCTGGGTCCCGAGGGCGAGACCTACTTCACCGACAACCAGGGCGAGTGGGTGGCGACGAACAAGCTCTGCCGCATCGTGCCGGGGCGCTACTACGGGTTTCCGAACTCGCAGCAGAAGGAGCATGCGCAGAAGCCGTTCGGGAAGACGACCATTTGGGTTCCCTACGGCTGGGCGCACTCGATCAACGGCGTCACCTACGACGCCACGGGCGGCAAGTTCGGGCCTTTCGCGGGCCAGTTCTTCATGGCGGAGCTGATGTTCGGCGGCGCGATCATCCGCGCAGCGGTGGAGAAGGTGAACGGCGAGATGCAGGGCAGCTGCTTCCCCTTCTGGGGGAAGGGGCTGATGGGGCCGGTCGTGCTGACCTTCGACCCCAAAGGCCGCCTCTGGGTCGGCTCCATCACCGAGCCGGGATGGATGGCGCAGCCCGATCGGGGCGGCGTCTACCGGATCGACTTCACGGGGGAGACGCCGTTCGAGATGCGGGAGATCCGCGTCCTGCGCGACGGCTTCCGGGTGCACTTCACGACGCCGGTGGACGCGAAGACCGCGGCGGACCCGGCGTCGTACCAGGTCGAGCATTACCGCTACGAATACACCGGGGCGTACGGCTCTCCCGAGCTGGACCGGACCCGCGCAGCGGTCGATCGCGTGACGGTGGCGGCGGACGGTCTCTCGGCGGACCTCACGCTGCCCCCGCTCGTCAAGGACCGCGTGTATCTGATCAGCGCTCGTGGAGTGATCTCGGCGAAGGGCGGCGCGCTCGTGCATCCGACCGGCGCCTACACGCTCCATGAAATTCCGCGATAGGGTCCGGCTATAGTTAGGCGTGGCTGAGTCGGAGCTCATCGAGCGGTTCAAGCGCGGCGATCGATCCGCGTTCGATGCGCTGGTGGAGCTTCATCGGGCGCGCGTCGAGGGGCTTGCTCGCCGCTTTCTGGGAGACGCCCACGAAGCGCTCGACGTCGCCCAGGACGTCTTTGTCGCGGCCTTCCGGACGCTGCCCACCTGGCGGCCCGACGCCCAGCTCTTCACCTGGCTCTATCGGACGACGCTGAACCTCTGCGCGAAGCGGCTGCGGTCCCGAGGCCGGGTGCTGTCGATGGCCGACCCGGTCGCCGAAGGGACGGCGGCGCCGGCGGAGCCGCTCGACCGGGGAGATCTGGCTCAGGCGATCGACGAGGCCCTCGAGGCGCTTTCCGAAAAGCAGCGGGAAGTTTTCCTGGGCTGCCATGAGCGGGGCCTGACGCTGGATGAGGTCGCCGCCCGTCTGTCGATCGCGCCCGGCACGGCCCGCAGCCATCTGCACCGCGCGCTCGTGACGCTCCGCGACCGCCTCAAATCCCGGCGTCTGCTCTAATGCGATTCCCGTAAACCGGACCTGCGGCCGGCGGATTAACCTCTCAGATGAGTAACGGGTGTGGTGAGTTCGAGGGCCTGATCGCCGCCGCCCTGTATCAGAACCTCCGGGCGGATGAACAGGCCCGGCTCGATCAGCATCTCCAAGGCTGCGACTCCTGCCGGCGGGAGTCCCAGGAACTGGGGAGGACCGTCCAGCGGGTCGGTCGCCCGGATGCCGAAAGCGCTGATACTCAGGGAGATGCGTTCCTGGCGGGGATCCGGAAGAAGCTGACCCAGAAGACCCATCGGAAACTCGCGATCCGGAAAGCTCCGGTCCGGCGCTTCGCCTGGGTGCTCCCGACGTCGATTGCGGCCGCCCTCCTGCTGACGGCCCTCGGGATCTTCCTGTCGCGGAAGCAGGAGCCCACCGTCGCTCCCGTCAGCATCGTCTACGAGGAGCCGAAGCCGATCGCCCCGGCGCCGAAACCGCCTGTCCCCGTACCGGCGCCGGAACCGGCTCCGACCCCGGCGCCCCAGCCTGCGCCGACTCCCGCCCCGGTGGTTCCGCCGACGCCCCCCGCTCCGGCTCCCGCGCCGGCTCCCGTTGAGAAGCCCACGATCGTCGAAGCCCCGACCCCGACGCCCGCGCCGGCGCCCGTCCCCGCTCCGGCCCCGCGCGAGACGATGGTGGTCATGGCCTCCATCGATACCCTGCAGGGCGAGGTCGTGGTGGAGTCCGAATCCGGCAAGCTCGCCGCCAAGCACGAGCTCGGCCTCATGCCCGGCCAGGAAATCCACACCGGCAGCCGGTCGAGTTTCGCCGTCATCAAGGTCAGCGACGGCACTCGCATCACGCTCGCCGCCGACACGACGTTCCGGCTCACGAGCGACCTCAAGCCGGGCGCGGGCCGCGGCTTCCTCCTCTCGCGCGGATCGCTCCGGGCCGAAGTCGCGAAGCAGCCCGCCGGCGCGCCGATGATTTTTGCCACCCCGACCGCGCAGGCCCGGGTCCTCGGCACCGAACTGGCGCTTCTGGCCGGGGCCGACGCCACGCGCCTCGAGGTCCGCAGCGGCAAGGTCCGCCTCGTTCGCAACGACGACGGCGTCGCGGCCGACGTCGCCGCCGGGCAGGTCGCGGTCGCCCCCAAGACGGGCGCCTTCGCGGCAAAGCCCGGGCGCGTGACGGCCGGACTCCAGGCGCTCTACCTCTTTCATGAAGGGCAGGGCGCCGTGGTCCACGACGTCTCCGGCGCCGGCGCGCCGCTCGACCTCAAGATCCCGGTGCCGCGCTCGGCCCCCTGGGCCGCGCCGGGACTCCGGATCCAGGGCAACCTGCGCATCGACAGCGACGGCGCCGCGACCCGCCTCATCGACGCGTGCCGCAAGACGCAGGAGCTGACGATCGAAGCCTGGGTCCAGCCGGCGCGCGCCGTGCCCGACTTCGAGGGCGCCCTCGTCGCGCTCTCGACGGACGTTCCCGACCGCAGCTTTGCCCTGATCCAGGGGGCCGGGACCTTCGACGCCTGGCTCCGCACGTCGACGACTGACGGGAGCGGGCGCCCGCCGCTCTCGACGGGCAAGGGAGTCGCCGAGACGAAGCTCACGCACGTCGTCTTCACCCGCTCGGCGGCGGGCCAGGAGCGGCTCTACGTGAACGGCCTCGAGCGCGCCACGCGCGTCCGGCCCGGGACCTTCGCCTCGTGGAACGACGCGCACCACCTCTACATCGGAAACGAGAGTTTCGAGGAGCGGCCCTGGGCCGGCACCTTCCGCCTGGTCGCGATCTACAGCGAGGCGCTGACGACCGCGGAGGTGATCCGGAACTTCAAGGGGGGTGCCGAATGAGCGCCGTCGCGCTCTGCCTCGCGCTCCTGATGCAAGGGGAGGCTCCCCGCGCCTCGGACGCCGAGTTCCTCCGGCGGGTCACGCTCGACCTCGGCGGCACGATCCCGAGCTCCGACGACGCCCGCGCGTTCCTCGCCGACCCAGACCCCGCCAAGCGCGAGAAGCTCATCGACCGCCTGCTCGCGTCGCCCGGCTATGCCCGGCGCATGGAACAGGCCGTCACGGTGATGTTCCTCGAGCGCCGCAGCGGAGGGAAGATCCCCGATCAGCAGTGGAGCGAGTACCTGAGGAAGGCGTTCGAGACGAACGAGCCCTGGGACCGCATCGTCCGCGCCATGATCGCCAGCGACGGCAAGGCCGACGATACGCGGCCCGCCATGAAGCTGCTGGCGGACGGCGCCGGCGGCGATCCGAACCGGATGACGCGCGACATCTCCCGCCTTTTCCTGGGCCGCGACCTCCTCTGCGCCCAATGCCACGACCATCCCAATGTGAAGGATTACAAGCAGGCCGAGTACATGGGGCTCTTCGCGTTCCTGAACCGAAGCAAGCTTCAGGACGACCCGAAGACCAAGAAGGCCGTCCTGGTGGAAGGCGCCGCCGCCGAGAAGATCGAGTTCGCGTCCGTCTTCAGTCCCGCGAAGAAACACCAGACCGCGCCGAAGCTGCCGGGGAACGACGAGGTCGACGTCCCGGCGCCGCGGCCGCGCGAGCTGCTTGCGGAGCGCCTCGTGCGGCATCCCCAGTTCGCGCGGAACAGCGCGAACCGCTTCTGGTTCCTCTTCATGGGCCGAGGCGTCGTCCACCCGCTGGACCTGGATCACCGCGGCAATCCGCCCTCGGACCCGGCGCTGCTCGACGATCTCACGGCGGGCTTCGTCGAGAGCGGCTTCGACGTGCGGCGCCTGGTCCGGAAGATCGTGAGTGGCCCAGCCTACGGCCGAGGCGGACGCGCCGCGCCCTCCAAACCGCTTTCGGCCGAGCAGATGGCCTGGAGCGTCCTGACGGCCACGGGCTCGCTGGAACGGGTCGCCAAGGCGCCCTCGGGGAAGTTCTCGTCGGGCAAGTACCTCAGCGGCAAGAGCAACGAGCCTCCCCGCGCGCTCAACGACGTCCTGCAGCTCTTCGTCGACGTCTTCGGCAACGCGCCCGGCGAACCCGAAGTGGGATTCCAGCCGTCGATGACGCACGCCCTCTTCCTGATGAACGACCGCCTCATCCTCGACTGGCTCCGGCCGGCCGAGGGAGGCTTGGTGTCACGGCTCTCGGGCCGCTCCGGCGACGCGGTCGCGGAAGAGCTTTACCTCAGCGTGCTCACGCGGATGCCGGACGCGGACGAGCGCAAAGAGGTCGCCGCCGCGCTGGGGCGGAGCGGGACGAGCCGCGAGGCCGCGCTGGGCGAGCTCGCCTGGGCGCTGATCGCGTCGACCGAGTTCAGGATGAACCACTGATGAGCTACGGCTGCGGCGGGCACGATCACGCGCTCTCGCGGCGCCAGATGCTCGGCCTGCTCGCGGGCGCGGCGGGCGGGCTGCTGGCGCCGAACGTCGCCCAGGCGCTCCGCTCGAAGCAGCGCCAGGTGCTCATGATCTGGCTCGACGGCGGCATGAGCCAACTGGAAAGCTGGGATCCGAAGCCGGGGACCGACCACGGCGGCCCCTTTCGCGCGATCCCGTCTTCCGTCCCGGGCGTCCACGTCAGCGAACTGCTGCCGTTCAGCGCGAAGCGGGTCCACCAGCTCGCGATCGTGCGTTCGATGCAGACCAAGGACAACAGCCACTCGATCGGCGTCGGCCGCATCCAGCGCGGCGACCCCGTGAACCGCGGCGTGGAGTACCCCTACATGGGCTCGGCAATCGCCAGGCTCCTCGACAAGGGCGACAGCGGGCTCCCGCCGTATGTCGTGATCAAGCCCGGCTCCTCGGGCTTCCTCGCGTCGGACGCGGGCTTCCTGGGCGGCCGCTACGGCGCCCTGGCGCTGGGCGACGGCCGTCCGCCCATCCACCTGCAGGGCGGCATCTCGACGGAGCTGGAGGAGGCGCGCCAGTCGCTCCGCCGCGCCGCGGACGCGCGCTACCGGCAGGGCCGCGGAGACGCCGACGTGGATGCCTGGGAAGGCTGCTACGACTCCGCGCTCAAGCTGATGCGCCGCAAGGAGCTCTTCGACGAATCCACGGTGACGCGCTCCGAGCGGGAGCGCTACGGCAGCCATCCGCTGGGCCGCCACCTCCTCCAGGCTCGTCGCCTCCTCGAGGCCGGCGTCCTCTTCGTGAAGGTGTCGTCCTACCACTGGGACACCCATGCGGACAACTTCGCGATGCACCAGGAGTTGATGCCGCAGATCGACCGGCCGTTCGCGGCCTTGATCGACGACCTCGATCAGCGCGGGATGCTCGAGAACGTGGTCGTGCTCCTCATGAGCGAGTTCGGGCGGACCCCGAAGATCAACCAGCGCTGGGGCCGCGACCACTGGCCCGAGGCCTGGTCGCTCGCGCTCGCGGGCGCCGGCATCAAGCGGGGGGTGGTCGTCGGCAAGACGACGCCGGACGGCTCAGCCGTCGCCGAGAATCCGTACGACATCGGGCACGTCTTCCACACGGTCTTCCGCGCGGTCGGGATCAAGCCCGAAGAGACCTTCTACAAGCACAACGGCCAGGCGCTGGCGATCGCCCGCGACGACATGGGGCCGATCGCGGAGGTGCTCGCGTGAGGATCGACGCGGACCCCTCCAAGGCCTGGGAGATGAAGTCCTTCAAGCACGATCGGATCCTGACCACGTGTAAGTTCGGGCCGTCCGGCGACGCTCTCTTCGCCGGCAGCTTCGACGGGAAGATCTACCGCTGGGCGACGGAGAGCGGAGAGCGGAGCGTCGTCGGGAGTCACGTCACCTGGATCTCGGCCATCCTCCCGGGCCCCGCAAACCGGATCTACTCCGCGGACTTCCAGGGCAACGTCCACGCGTGGGAACTCGGAAAGCCCGAGGCGGCCTGGACGATCGAGCGCGCCCATCCGGGCTGGCTGAAGGCCTTTGCGATCAGCCCCGACGGGACGCTGCTCGCCACGGGGGCGCGGGACGGCGTCGTGCGGCTCTGGAAGGCGGCGGACGGCACGCCCGTGAAGGAGTTGAAAGGCCACGCCCGCGACGTCTACAGCGCGGCGTTCCATCCCGACGGCCGCTCGCTCGCCAGCGGCGACTACGACGGGAAGATCCTTCATTGGGACGTCGCTTCGGGGACGCTCGTCCGCACGCTCGAGGCGCCCAGCCTCGTGACGCGCGACCCCGACTTCCTCTGCGACGTCGGCGGCGTCCGGGCGCTGGCGTTCGATGGCAAGGGCGGGCGCCTCGCGGCCTCGGGGCTGAGGGATGCCAAGAGCAACACGTTCTGTCCGGGCGCGCCGTCGGCGATCGTGTTCGACTGGGAGACGGGGAAGCCGATGACGACCGTGAAGGTGAAGGACGAGAAGATCGACGGGGCCATGACGGCGCTTCGCTTCCTCGCGGACGGGACCCTGGTCGGCTGCGCCGAGGGGCAGAGCTACGGCGCGATCTCGTTCTGGAAGCCGGGTCAGGCGGAGCCGTTCCACACGATCAACAGCCAGAGCCTGTACGAGGTCGACGTCCGTCCCGACGGGATGGCGCTGGTGGGCGCGGCCTTCACGTCGATCGGATCCGGCGGCAACGGCCGCGGGAAAGGCGACTACGTGCCCAACGGCGGCACGTTGCGGCTGTTCGGGCTCTTTGAGAAGCCCGCGGCCCCGAAGCCGCCGCCCAAGACCCCCGCGCCGAAAAAGCAGGGCTAAAACACTTCAGCCGCTTCGGGACACGATTTCCCCCCTGCAGCGTTAGATAGGGGGCTAGCCACACCACCAAATTCTTACCCTTGAACGCGACCACGCTTGGGGGATAGGCTCTAGCCCATTACAGGAGGCGGGATCGATGGCGTTTCTTCTGTCGGCACTTCTCTTGCTGGCGTCCCCGCAGACCGAGCAGGACGTCAAGCACCCGGTCACCGGCGTCTTCAAGGGCGACATCAAGGACCCCGTGAAGAAGGACGTGATCATGAAGGTGGCCATGCAGGCCCCTTCGAAGCTCCCCGAGCACAAAGTCCTCGGTCTCATCGTCCTCCACCACGGCTTCAACGGGAATGAGAACAACTATTTCGGCGGCGCCGTCGAGTGCGCCAAGCGTCTCGGCCTGAGCGACCAGTACGTCATCATCGCGGGGAAGTCCCGGGGCGCCGGCTGGGAGAAGTCGGACGACGAGTACGTGCTGCGGCTCATCCAATGGGCCAAGGACACCTACCCGATCGATCCGCGCCGGGTCTACGAGTGGGGCAGCTCCAACGGCGCCGCCTTCGTCGGGCGCTTCGGCTGGCACCACCAGGACCTCTTCGCGGCCGTCGTGGGCTACTGCGGCAGCTACAACAGCTTCCAGGACCCGCCCGAATGCTACAAGGCGAAGCCCGGTCTGCCCGGGCCGGCCGCCGAGACGAAGACCGAGTGGTACTTCGTCCACGGCGGGAACGACAACCCCGACAACTCCCGGAAGGCGCTCGACGTCCTTAAGCAGAAGGGTTACCGCGGAGTGTTCCGGAAGCTCGACGGCTACGGCCACACCGACATCTGGGACGGTCAGGGCCATCCCGACCTGAAACTCGTCGACGCCGTGCGCGACGACTGGTTCCTCTTCATGCACTCGCTGCGGCACAAGGAGATCGCGCCCTCGAAGGAGGAGAAGACCGCGCTCGCGGGCATGCCCGGCAAGATCAAGAGCGACAAGGCGCTGGTCGCCGAAGCCGCGCGGATCGGCGGCGTTCCCGCCAGCAAGGCGATCGACGGCGCCTTCGACTCGACCGAGGCCGACGTCCGTCTGGCGGCCGCGGACTCGACCGAGAAGACCTTCTACTCGAAGGAACTGCTGATCGAGCTGGTGAAGCTGACCAAGGACAAGTCCGAGGAAATGCGGCTGGCCGCATTACGGGGCCTGGGGATGGCGTCGAACTACCGCCACCCCGAGGCGCAGGACACGCTGGTCCGCCTGGCGCGAACGAAGAGCCTGGCGCCCGCCGATCGCGTCGCGGCCGTCGAGGGCCTGGGCCGGACCGTCAAGCTCATGCTCCCCGGGAACTTCGAGGACAAGGCCATCCTCTGGACGATGGTGACGCTGCTCGATGACGACGAGCTCAAGATCCGGGAGGCGGCGTTCGCGGCGTTCCCGGTGTTCAAGGAGTTCGTCAAGGAGACCTACGACTACAAGCCCGACCTGCCGACCGCGGAGCGGAAGGCGTCGGTGGCGAAGTGGAAGAACTGGTGCTCGAAGGTTGCAGGGCCCCTGGAAGGGAAACCGTAGGAGAGAGCCATGAGTATCTTGAGCGGGATCGCGCTGCTGCTCCTCGCGCAGGGCGGCGTGTCCAAAGGCGACCAGGAGATCAAGCATCCCTGGCACGGCGACTTCAAGGACGACTACAAGGACCCGAAGACCAAGGAGCTCATCATGCACTACCGCATGTGGGCTCCGGAGAAGCAGCCCGAGCAGAAGCACCTCGGCCTCATCGTCTGCTTCCACGGCATGAACGGCAACGAAGACCACATGACGGGCTTCGCCATCGAGGCCGCGAAGCGGCTCAAGCTTTCCGGCGAGTACATCATCATGGGCGGCAAGTCCAAAGGCGCCGGCTGGGCGACGAACGACGATAAGTGGCTCCTGCTCTGGATCGACTGGGCCATGAAGACCTACCCGATCGACCCGCGCCGGGTCTACATCTGGGGCATGTCCAACGGCGGCTGGATGGTGAAGCGCTTCGGCTGGGAGCACCAGGACCTCTTCGCCGGCATCGTGTCGTACTGCGGCGGCGGCGTGGATTTCTCCGGGACCCCGAAGGGCGAGAAGGCGGCCCCCAAAGCCGGCCCCGGCAGCCCGGCCGAGACGAAGACCGAGTGGTACTTCGTCCACGGCGACGCCGACAAGGAGGTCGCCGTTGATTCCTCCCGACGCGCGATCAAGGAGCTCGGCGAGAAGGGCTACCGCTACGTCTACCGCGAGATCGACGGCGCGGATCACGGCGGGATCACCAAGTATCCGGAGGTCGCCGACGACGCCTTCCTCTTCCTCCACGCGCTGCGCCACAAGGTGGTCCCGATCACGAAGGACGAGCGCACGAGCCTGACGTCGATGACGGGGAAGACGAAGACCGAGAAGCCCGACGTGGTCACGCCGATGCTGAACGAACTCCAGCGGATCGGCGGTGCGCCCGCCGAGCGGGCGGTGAAGAACGCGCTCGACAACAGCGATGCCGAGGTGAAGAAGGCGGCGATCGCGACGACGGAGAAGACGCTCTACGGCCGCGAGGTCGTGATGGAGCTGATCAAACTCCTGAAGGACAAGGCCGACGACGTAAAGACCGAGGCCTACAAGGGTCTCGCGGTGGCCGCCAACTGGCGCTACATGGAGGCCCAGGAGATTCTGCAGCAGGTCGCCAAGAAGAAGGGGGCGGCCGTCGAGGATCGCGTGGAGGCGATCCAGGCGCTCGGCAAGGTGGTGAAGCTCGATCTGCTCGGGAACTTCGAGGACAAGAACGTCGTCTGGACGCTCGTCCTGCTGCTCGACGACGACGAGCTCAAGGTGCGCGAGGCGGCGTTCGCGACCCTGAAGGACGGGACCAAAGATACCTTCGGCTACACTCCCGACGCGGCGCCCGCGCAGCGCAAGACGTCGGTGGCGAGCTGGAAGAGCTGGTGCGACCAGAAGGCCGGTCCGCTCAACGGGCCGGCGGGGAAGAGCTAGCCGGACGGCCGTCCGACGTCATTTGCGCTTCCTGAGGAAGCAGATGAAGTCGCCGCCGTCGGCCTCGGCCCCCGTCCCCTGGACGTGGACCTTGGCGCCGTCGACTCGCATCGCCGTCACCAGTTCCCAGCCCTCGGCGCTGAGCTCGTCCAACGGGTGGATCGGCCTCATGGGCGGCTTCCTCGCTTTGCCTTCGCTGGTGTATTCCGTGTCGATGATGCTGGCGGGCATCCTCACCACCCGGTACCTGGGCGCACCGTAGCTCTCCTTATCCTGCGCCTGCCCCACGGCGTACGTCGCGGCGAGCAGCATCGTCGCCAGCAAAACCGAACAGGAGCATTTCACCACGTTGGCTTTCATTCCAGGACTCATGAGCGTTCCTCCGAACAGTTGGATCGCATTCCCTTGCTCAGGACACGCGACCGTTCTCGTTCTTGCAGGATTGCTCGTCCCGTTTTCTTTTCCGCAAGAAGCCTCGCTCCGACGTGTCCTTGCCAATGAACTTCAGGAGAAGCGACATGAGGATGATCGGCGGGATCTGGATTTCGATGATGGCCGCGGTGTCGCTCGCCCAGGACGGAGATCAGGCCGTCTGGGACGCGATCGCTCCGTATGAGAAGTCCATCCGCAAGATCGAGGGCGTGCTCGAGATCACGGTCGGTGAGGTGAAGGGCGAGCGCGGCGTCCTGGTCCGCGTCCAGACGAAGGACGCTCGCGATACTTTGCAGCTCCTCTTCAAAGGTCGCGTGGGGGACTATCCCCTCCAGGTCTATCTCGGGACAGTTGTGGCTCCGGCGTTGGCCGCGGGCTGCGCTCACTGTCCGATCCACTGCGGCGCGGGATCCACCGTGGCAACTCCCGGCAAGGGAGCGCCGGGCGTCACGAAAGTCGATACGACCCGACTCAACGACCCGACGTACGCCCAGGAGCGTTGCGACGTCATCCGAAAGTGGCTGGGACTTCCCAAGCTGGAGGAAGGCGACGTTCGATGCACCGAGATGGTCAGCACGTCGAACAATCCGGCGAGGGTCAAGTGGGCGATCGCTCAGGGGTTCCCCCATTGGAGGTCGCAGGACATGCCCACGGCGCGCGGATCCGACGCCTCCGGCGTGCCCTGCCCGGAGCACGGCTCCCACAATGCCGGGGAGATGGTCTGCTACACCTGGATCAAGCATCGCCAGTTCTGCCCGCTGGGCGCGAAGCAGGTACTCAAGGAGATCGAAGACATGACTCCGACCCAGGGACCGCGGAAGTAAGCCGGCGACAGCAGACATTTCTTGCCGCCGGGTGGGCCCATCGGTCAAGATATCCGGTGTTCCGAACCGGATAGGAGGATCTATGTTCTTCGAATCCCACTTCAAGATGGAAGGCAGCTACGGAAAGCCGTTCGCGGCGTTCCCGAAGCCCGGGTCCAATTCGTTCCTGGTCTGGTACGCCGACGACCGGAACAACGTGTACTGCTTCGAGACCTGGATCGTGGGCAAGAGCGAAGGCCCCCAGTCCCCGAAGCCGGTTCTCGCCATCGAGCAGCCGCGGGAGACGTCCCGCCGCACCGCCCCCTAGCGCCGCCCCTCGAGGTAACGGCGGGCGAAGTCGGGGTCCGCGAGCAGTCGCGACAGGTCGCGCCCCAGATCCGTGAAGAGGCTCTGGTGGATCTTCGCCAGGTCCTCGGGGGAGGCCGGGTTGGCCTTGCCGAGCACCGGCATCCGCTGCCGCCAGACGAGCGACGCGAGGAGCTCCTTCTTGAGGACCTCCAGCAGCGCGATCGCCGCCGGCGTCATCAGCCCGATCGCGAGCGTGATCGATTCGCCCTCCGCGCCTCGGGCCGAATGCCACCAGCCGGTGGGGATGTAGAGCCAGTCGCCGGGCCGGAGCACGCAGCTCCAGAACGGCTGCACCTCGCGCTCGTACTTCAGGTCCTTCGGCATCTGCTCCAGCAGCGGCCAGGGGTTCACGGTGTTCTTCCGGAGCTGGTACTCCTTCGAGCCGTGGGTCTGAAGGATGAACACATCCTCGGGATCGTAGTGCCAGCTGAAGCCGCTGCGGGACGGCGGCGTGCAGTAGACGTGCACGTTCACGGGCGCGGCAAAGTCGTCCCGGAATCCCGCCGCGAGACGCTCCAGTTCGCGATCGTGCCGCTCCGCGCTCCGGATCACGAGGGTGTGGCCCTCGCCGAAGAGCCGGCGCGCCTCCGCGAAAGAGGGAAGGCGCCCGCCTTCCCACATCACGCCCTCGCGGGCCAGGAAGGCGTCGACGTCCTTCTGCGCCAGGATCGCCTCGACCGCCGGCCAGCCGGCGAACGACGTGACGCCCGCCGCGCCCCCGGCCCGGGAGTGCGGAAGCCGCGTGTAGTACTGATCCAGGAACTGGCGGGGTGCCAGATCGCCCAGGAGCTGTTCGATCACGCGCTGATTATACGAATCAGGAGCGGCGCGCGCGCGCCCGGTAGAGCGTGTAGCCGAACCAGAGGCCGTAGAAGAGGACCACGATGGTCAGCGCCCCGCCGATCGACCAGGCGGCGGACCCCGTCACCCTCCAGAGCAGCACGAGGAAATCCCCCGCGATGCCGAACGCCAGGAAGGCCATCGCGAGCAGCAGCATCCACGAGCCGACCCGGTGGAGCTCCTCGCTGTTCTCCCCTCGTTCGACGATCCGGTGGTAGGCCGCGGGTGCCATGAGCAGCATGATCGAGAGGGCGGTGACGGCGAGGCTCGACAGGTGGATGGATTTGAGCGCGGGCGTCAGCTCGTCGAACTTCTCCATCAGCATGATCGAGAATTGGAAACCGATGAGGGCCTGCGCGCCGGGCAGGACCATGCGGGTCTCCATCAGGACTTCCTCGATCCGGTCCTTGAGCGGCGTCTGCTCCGGATTCCCTCCGCTTTTCTCCGGGGACCTGCGCCGGCGACGGCTGAAGAGCTCCAGCCCGTACCAGAGGAAGAGCGCCATCCCCGTCAGGACGCTTCCGAAGATGAGCGCAGCGGGATTGCCGACCACGATCTGGGACGCACAGTAGAAGTCGGCGCCGAGGCAGAAGGCGAAGGGGATCAGCGCGACCGTGGACATGATCGACGTGAAGCGCTCCAGACGGAGCGAGTTGTGGCCGCCCTCCACCAGACGGTGGAAGGAGGCCGGCGCCAGGAGAAGCGCGAGCGCGACCAGGAGGAGCCCCAGGCTCACTGCCCGCAGGGTGCGGGAGGAATTCGGAAGCGCGTCGAACCGGTGCTGGAAGACCGACTGATACTCGAATCCCACGATCACCTGGGCCACCAGAACGAGAATGCGGGTTTCGTTGAGCGAATTCCGGATTCGATTCTTCAGCTCGGCCATGGTCGAGGATCCGAGAGGACCCTCCTCTAGCTCGAGCGGAGGGCGTCTCGAATGTTACGGCGGGAGGCTAGCGGGCCGCTTCGAGAGCCCAGCCGCGGAGGGTGTCGCGGTCCTCGAGGACGTCGGCCGGCACCTCGAAGTAGGTCTTCGAGGTCATCCGCGCGTTCGGCTTGAACGGCTTCATGCCCCGGTCGACGTATTTCTTCCGGCTGAGCGGACCCGTCTTGAAGTAGAGCCGGCTCTTGAAGACGATCCCGAAGAAGCGCTCGCTGCGGTAGAGGCCGTAGCCGCCGAACATCGGGCGAATCTCCACCCCGTCCCCGAGCTGTTCCGAGACGTAATCCCGGAAGGAGTCGCGCTTCTTCCTCATCGGTGGAAGATCAGGATCATGGCGCCCAGGCTCCACAGGACGAGGCCCAGGATGAGCTTCTCGTAGCGCTCGAACACGGTGAACTGGAGGCGCTCGATCCCGAGGGAGGTCAGCCCGACCAGGAGGAGCATGACCCCGACGGTCGTGACGAGCAGGACCGCCGCGATGAGGAGGATCGTGGTCCAGCCGGAGCCGGCCGTGGCGACGATGAGCAGCATGATGGAGGCGGAGCAGGGCGAGAGGGCCAGCGAGAACGAGAGGGCCAGGATGGCGGCCTTGCCGGTGACCTCCTTATCGTGGTGGTGGCCCGCGTGGAGGAGGTGCGAGATGAAGTAGATCAGCCCGAGGGCGATGAGGATGTACGCGCTGCCCCGCTCGAGGAGGTGCTCGTGGTGTTCGAGCAGTTTCTGTCCGACCCGGGCTAGCGCCGCGCCCAGCGTGATGTTCGCCACGACGTGCACGATGCCGGCGATCGCGGCGATGCCGAGCGTCTTGCGCCGCGGCCAACCCTGGGCCTTGCCCACCAGGACGAAGCAGAGCCAGTGGCTGGGGATCAGCGTGTGCAGGAGCGCCAGGGTGAACGTGGAAACGAGGACCACCGACAGGTTCATGGGGGGGCGATTATACAAACGAATCGCGGATAGCGAATCGCGAATCGCGGCAGAACGTCACCCTCCCCCCGGCCCCTCCCTCGGAGGGAGGAGAGTCGAGCGCCTTCCCCCAGGGAAGGGGTGAGATGGGGTGCCCTCTTCCGCGATGCGCTCTTCGCTATTCGCGATTCGGGTTCCGGCTAGTCGGCCTTGGTGGCGTGCGGCAGGTGGCCGGACTTCGCGCACACCTTCTTGAGGCCGCCGCCCAGAGCGGCGGGCTTGCAGTCGTCCTTGTGCTTGAAGCCCTCCTCCATCTCGCCCTTGGCGCCGCACTTCTCGCAGATGTACGAAATGCGGGCCTTGTCCTCGCCGGGAGGATCCTGGACCTTCTTCTTCGGGTCGATGGGCTTCGGGACGAGCTTCAGGCAGTACTCGATTTCCGCGGCCTTCTGCTCGCAGCGCTTGCAGACGTTGCCGCGCACGTCGTCGGGCCCGAGTTCCCGCTTGTCCTTCTCGCAGTAGTAGCCCTTGACGATCTTCTTGCAGTCGCAGGGGCCGGTCATCTCCTTGGCCTTTTCCTTGTCCTTCTCCATCTTGGCCAGGATCGGCTTGAGCTCGGGAACGTTGGCTGCGTACTTGTCGGGATCGCCGTTCCACTTGCCCTTGCAGTTGTTGCAACAGAAGCCCACGACGACGCCGTGGTACGTGGCGTTCAGGTCGGGCTTGGCGGGCTGGTCCGTCTTGACCGGACAACGCGCGTTGACGATTTTCCCGGCCTGAGCGGCCAGGGGCGCCACCAGAAGAAGTGCGACAAACGACGAAGAAATAATCCGCCGCATACAGATCCCCTCCAACGATGCCTATGTAACGCGGGAAAGGGATGGGCGGTTTCGAGGTTATGCGTACGGTTATGGGCCGGAGGTCGGATCCCGGAAGCCCGGGATCCGACCTCGACCCCCGAGGTCGGAGTTACTTCTTCTCGCCGCCGTGCGGCGGAGCGCCCGACTTGGAGCAGACTTTGATGACGTTCTTGCTGGCGCAGTCCGGCTTGTGCTTCACCTCGCCGGAGGAATCGCCCGTCTCCTGGCAGCCGTCGCAATAGTAGGTGATGCGGGCCTTGTCCTCGTAGGCGAAGTCGTAGAGCTTGCCTTCGTAGAGGATGGGCTTCTCGCTCCGCTTGTCGGGCTGGCCGTCGACCATGTAGTACTTCTTCACGCAGAGGTCGATCTTCTTGGGCTTCTCCTCGCAGCGCTTGCAGACGCCGTTGCGCATGTCTTCCTGCGCGAGCATGCGGTCGCACTTGAGGCAGTAGACGCCCTTCACGATCTTCTTGCAGTCGCAGAGGACGTCCGGCTTCTTGAAGGGCGCGCCCGGCTCGGCAGGCTTGGGCTCCTCCTTGGGCTTCTCAGGCTCCTTCGGCTTCGGCGGCGGAGGAGGAGGCGGCGGCGTCATCTTCGGCTTCTCGGGCTCCTTGGGCATCGCCGGCTTGGGCTTCTCGGGCTCCTTCGGCATGGCGGCCGGCTTGGCGGGCTCCGGCTCGGCGGGCTTGGGCTTCTCCGGCTCCGCTTTCGCGAGGGAGTTGTCCGGCTCGGCGGGCTTCGGGGTCTCGGCGGGGCGGTTCGCCTTCGCGGTGACCGCATCGGTCTCCGCCTTCCGCACCTGCTCCAGGGTCTCGGGCTTGTACATCATGTAGCGGTAGTGCTCGGTCCCCTTGAACTTCGCGGCCTGCAGGCGGTAATGGTCGGCCGCAATGGTCCACTTCTTCTCGTCCGCCAGCTTGCGGCCGTAGTCGTCGACCGACTTGAACTCCTGGTTGATCCGGTCGCAGACCTTGGCGACCAGCCCGCCCGCGGCATTGCCGTCGGTGCTGGCCTTCAGGTCCTTCAGCGCCTGGAGGGCGTCGCCGAAGCGGGAGTCGCGGAGCGCGCTGCCGATGCGGGCGTCGACGCTGGCGAAGTCGTCGCGGCCGATCTGCTCGGCGCGGCGCTGCTTCAGCTTGCCGAGCAGCGTGTCGAAGTCGGGGTAGAGGGTGCCGTGCTTCTCCGCCAGCGAGGTCGCCTCGGTGATGATCGAGTCCTCGACGGGGTCGGCTTCGGCGGCCTTGGCGAAGCGCCGGTATTCGGCCTCCGCCACGCGGTAGGGCTCGGACTCCTTCTGCGCCTTCAGGAGCTTGGCTTCCTCGTCCTTGTAGCGCTGCTCCTCATACTTGCCGTACGCCCACCAGCCGCCCGCGGCGATGCCGATCAGGACCAGGATCGAGGCGGCGGTGCCGACCCACGTGGAGCTGTTGCGGGCGATGGCGCGGCGCGTGATCTTCTTGCGGGCCTCGTCCATGGCCTCGGCGGAGCGGCGTTCCGTGTTGCGGGCCGAGGGGGAGGGCGCCGTGGGAACATACGCCGGCGCCGCGGGAGCCGCCGGCGCAGGGGCCGGGGCAGCAGCGGGCACGGCCGCGGGGGCCGCCACGGCGGCCGGGGGCGCCGCGGCAGGCGCCGAGCGGCCGGCCGGGGTATCCAGCGCGAGAACGAAGAGGGTGCTCAGCCCGATCGTGATCTCGTCGCCCTTGACGAGGACGTGCGTGTTGACGTCCTTGCCGTTGACCTTGGTGCCGTTGCCGGAGCCCAGGTCGTTGACGAGGTATTCGTCGTTGACCTTCTCGATCTTCGCGTGCTTGCGCGAGGATTTCTTGTCGTTGAGGGGGACGAGGTTGTCGGTCGAGCGCCCGATCGTGATCTCGGACTGGGTGAACTCGACTTCGCGGCTTTCGTCGCCGGACTTCACCAGAAGCTTGATCATTCCCGCCTCCAAGCCCCCGAAGGGGACTGGGTATCAACCCTTTACAGCCCGCCAGTACAGTAGTATTACGCTTGCCGAAGGGAAAGCGTTGAATAACCCTTACTTGATGGGCTCCCCGCCATGGGGCTGGGTCCCCGACGCCTCGCAGCTCTTCACGACTTTCTTTTCGTGAGCCTTGGCGTCGTGCTCGATCTTGCTCTCCTCCCGGGCGGTCTTGCCGCAGCCCTCGCAGCGGAACGCCAGGGGGGACTTGATGGTCTCCATCTTGCAGCAGAACTTGCTCTTGCAGCAGTTCTCGAGGTGGGGTCCCTGGTTGTGCATCCCGCAGCGCGGGATCCACTTCTTGACGCAGACCTTGATCTTCTCAGTCGCGGTCTGGCACTCCTTGCACTTCTCGCCGTCCAGCTGGGCCGCCTCCCGGGGCTTCTTGCACTTCGGACACCAGACGGCGTCCTCGACGCTGGCGACGTCGCAGGGGAGGCCGGGCTTCTTTTCGGCGTCCTGCGCCCAGAGGGCCAGCGACAGGGCACAGACCAGGCTTAAGGCGGTCTTCCAGCGGGTCATAAATTCTCTCTATTAGACTACCCATGAAACACGCCCCGTGCAGCATCGGTTGCGAATTGGCTGTCCGGGAGACGGTTGTTATAATCCGCCGATGGACCACTTCTATGCCGTGGTAATGGCGGGGGGCAGCGGCACCCGCTTCTGGCCGCTCTCCCGCAAACACCGTCCCAAGCAGACCCTGCCCATTCTCGGGCCCGCCACCATGGTGCGGCAGACCGTCGAGCGGCTCTTCCCGCTCTTCGAGCAGCGCAAGGTCTTCGTGGTCACGGCCCGCGAGCACGCCGACCTTGTCCGGCGCGACCTCGACATCGTGCCGCAGGAAAACATCATCGACGAGCCCCTGGGGCGCGACACGGCCGCCGCGATCGGGCTGGCCGCGACGTTTTTGCACTGGCGCGACCCCGAGGCCGTCTTCGCGGTCCTGCCGGCGGATCACTTCATCGATGATCCGATCCGCTTCCAGAAGGCCCTGGTCCGGGGCCACGACGCGTCGCAGTCCGGCGGGCTCGTCACGTTCGGCATCAAGCCCCGCTACGCCGCCACCTGCTACGGCTACCTCCAGCGGGGAGAGCGGGCGGGCGACGTCTTCCGGGTTCGCAAGTTCTGCGAGAAGCCCAAGCTGGAGGTCGCCCGGGACTTCCTCAAGAGCGGCGACTACTTCTGGAACGGCGGGATCTTCGTCTGGCAGGCGGCCTCGATCCTCGCCGAAATCAAACGCTGTCTTCCGGAACTGTCGGCCTCGCTCGAGGAGATCCGCAAGGCCCTCGGGACGAGCCGCCTGCCCTCCGTCCTGTCGCACGAATACGGGAAGCTCCAGCGGGTCTCCATCGACTACGGAGTGATGGAGAAGGCCGCCCAGGTCCTCATGGTCGAGACCGACTTCGAATGGGACGACGTGGGATCGTGGAGCGCCGCGGCGGACCGTCGCGCGAAGGACGACGGCGGGAATGCGGTCGACGGCAAGGTTCTCGCGGTGGACACGAAGGACTCCCTGGTCCTCTCCTCGGACCCGAATCATCTGGTCGGCGTGCTGGGACTCGAGGGCTTCGTCGTGGTCCACACCCCCGACGCCACGCTCGTCTGCCCGAAGAGCCGCTCGGAAGAATTGAAGAAACTCGTCGAACAGATCCAGGCCAAAGGGCTGGAGAAACATCTCTAGTGCCACGCCAATACTGGAGTTGGCTCTTGGTTCTCCCGTCTTCTATCGTATTACTGGGGTCGCGGTGATCGTTCTGGCCGTGGACTTGGGCACCAAGCGAACCGGCTTCGCCATCAGCGACCCCCAGGGCAAGATGGCTCTCGCGCTGCCGACGCTCCAGGACGTCACGGCCGTGGACGTCGCCGCGCTGGTCGAGGAGCATGGCGCCGAGGAAGTGATCGTGGGATTGCCGCTCAACATGGACGGGACGACCGGGCCGAGCGCCCGGCGCGCGCTGGACTTCATCGACGAATTGAAGATCCACGTCAACGTCCCCGTCGTTCCCTGGGATGAGCGGCTGTCGACCGCGGAAGGGCAGGCGCGGCTCCGCCAGGCGGGACTCGACCGAAGGGACCGCCACAAGCGCGCCGACGTCGCGGCCGCCATCGTCATCCTCGAGAGTTACCTCCGGAGGTCGTCATGAAGTCTCTTCTGGCGCTGCTGGTCCTCCTGGCGCCGGCCTCCGACGGCTGGTCTACCCTGAAATGCGGCGACGAAGAGGTGCGGGTCTTCCGGGACTCCTGGGGCATCCCGCACGTCTTCGCCCGGACCCCGCACGGCGTCTTCTGGGCTCAGGGCTACTTGGAGTGCGAGGACCGCTTCTACCAGATGGACCTCTTTCGCCGCGGGGCGAGAGGCCGGGCCTCGGAGCTGCGGGGCCGTGACGCGGTCGCCAGCGACCGCGACCGCCTCCGCCGCGGCTACACCGAGGACGAACTGAAGGCGATGTTCGATACCGGGGGCGAGCGCTTCCGCGCCGCCGTGAGCGCCTACACCGACGGAGTGAACGCCTGGCTGCAGTCGGGGGCCGCGCTCCCGCCCGAGTACGCCGCGCTCGGCGAGAAGCCGCACCCCTGGGCCGTGACCGACTGCGTCGCCATCGGCGTCGCGATGGCCCGGCGCTTCGGCGAAGCCGGCGATACCGAACTTACCGCCGCCCGGGTGCTCTCGGAACTCACGAAGAAGATCGGACCCGAGGACGCTCGGAAGGTGATGGGCGATCTCCTGCGCGAGAAGGACCTCGCGGCGCCCACGACCCTCAACGACTACACGCGCGCGAAGCGGGACGCGAGGAAGGGCTGCGCGCCCGGGCCGCTCCCGAGCGACGAGGCCTACGCGCGCTATCGCGCCGATCTCGACGAGATCCTGGCGTCGCGCGCCGCGCTGGGCATGCCGACCTATTTCGGGTCGAACGCCTGGGTCGCCGCGTCCAAGAAATCGACGAGCGGCAACCCGCTTTTGTATGGCGGCCCCATGATGGGCTTCGCCACGCCGTCGATCTGCAACGAAGTGCACCTGGTCGCGGAGGGATTGCAGGTCGGCGGCATGACTTTTCCCGGCGCCCCGGGCGTGATGATCGGCTGGAACGACCGGATCGCATGGACGACGACGTCCGGCGGGGCGGACCTGGTCGATGTCTACGCCCTCGACCTCAACCCCGAGAACCCCGAGGAGTATCGCTACCACGGCGAGTGGAAGAAGTTCGAGATCCTGGATCGCGAGATCAAGGTTCGCGGCGGGGATGTCGAGAAGGTCCGGGTCTACCGATCGGTCTACGGCCCTCTGGCCATCGAGCCGGACCTGAAAGCCCATCGCGCCTACACGATGCGCCTGTCCTTCTGGAAGAGCGAGCATAAAACCTTCGAGGGCGTGCTCGATCTGGACTTCGCGGGGACCGTCGAGGAGTTCCAGGCGGGCGTCCGCAAGATCGTCACGAGCCACAACTTCTTCTGCGCGACGCGGGACGGGCACATCGGCTTCTGGTACTGCGGGGCCCATCCGGTCCGCAAGGCCGGCCACGACCCGCGCTTCCCGGCGGACGGCAACGGCGGCATGGAGTGGGAGGGCATCCTGCCGGTCGAGAAGTGGCCCCAGAAAGTCGATCCCGAGTGGGGCTACTTCGCCAACTGGAACAACAAGCCGTCGGCCGACTGGCCCTATGCGGGCTTCGGCCAGATCTTCTGGGGCAAGAAGATCATCGACGTCCTCGAGTCCGAGGAGAAGCTGAGCGCCGAGCGCTTCGGCCAGATCGCCCGCCTGACCGCCTACCACGCCTACCTGGCGGACTACTTCGTCCCGATCGTCCTCGACGCCGCCAAGGAAAGCGACGACGCGGACGTGAAGAAGGGCGCCGAGATCCTGGAGAAGTGGGATCACATGAATCTCGACGGCGAGGCGGCGCCGCAGCTGCTGGACCGCTGGGTCCGCTCCATGATGGCCCGGACCTTCGGGAACCTGGTCGACCCGACGCTGCTCATGAGCCGCGACGTCCAGCGCTTCCTGGTCGATCCGCTGCTCTACCTGCTCCAGGGGGACCGGAGCGTCGTCCCCCTGCACTACGACTACACCCGCAAGCGCGACCTCAAGGGGCTGGCGCGCGACGCCCTCAAGGACGCCATGAAGGCCGGCGCGGAACCGCTGGCGTGGAAGGAGCCGCTCATCGATTTCGGCGGCGACGTCGGCAAGGCCAAGTCGATGCGCGGCCGCGGCACCTTCCAGATGGTGGTGGAGATGACGCCGCAGGGTCCGCAGGCCATGACCCTGTCGGCGCCGGGGCAGAGCGAACGGAAGGATTCCCCGCACTACAAGGACCAGCTCGAGCTGTTCACGAAGTGGGGCTACAAGCCCTTCGTCTGGCGCCGCGAGGACATGAAATGAGAAGGATCCCGTTCCTTTCCCTCCTCGCGCTGCTCGGCTGCTCGTCGACGCCTCCGCCGCCCCGTCCCGCGCCACGCGCGGTCCTGGAAGCGCACGCGAGCGAGGTCCACGCGGTGGCGTTCTCGCCGGACGGCTCCATGTTCGCCTCGGCCGGCGCCAAGGCGGGCAGCCCGGGGGTCGACGAGATCACCCTCTGGACGACCGCCACCGGGGACCGGCGTCTGACGTTCGCGAACTACAAGGACGTCGTCTCGTGCCTGGCGTTTTCCCCGGATGCGAAGACCCTGGCGGTCGGGTCGAGCGGCGGACGCCTCGCGCTGCTCGAGATCGAGTCCGGCACGGAGCGCAGCTTCTTCGCGGGGCGCGCGGGCCGCGTGGCCAGCCTGTCCTTCTCCTTCGACGGCAAGGTCCTGGTGTCGGTAGTGAACGCCGAGGAAGACAAGGAACTGGTCGAGGTCTGCCGCTGGGACGTCCAGCGCGGCGAATCCCGGGACACGTTCACCGCGGACGCGATGGCGCCCGTGGCGCTGTCGCACGAAGGCGGCTCGCTGGCCTGGCCCGTGCCGGGGCCGCCCGGCGGGATCCGGGTGCTCGATCTCGAGACGAAGGCCGAGCGGAACTTCCCCCGGATCGCGGTTCATCGCGGCGATTCCATGGTCTTCTCGCCGGACGGCAAGTGGCTGGCCGCCGTCCACTACGAGGACTGGAACCCGTTCCCCAACCACTGCCCCTACCTGTACATCATCGACGCGCTGAGCGGCCGCATTCGCCTGAGGTCGCCGAGGCCGTTCGACGCCCGGCGAGGCCTGGCGCTCTCGCACGACGCGATGCTGCTCGCCCGCGGGGTCGACTATGGACTGCAGCTCTGGGATTTGAAGACCCTGGAAGTGCGCGCGACCGCCGGCGATTCCCCCTCGCACAGCACCGGGGCGGAGCTGCTGGTCTTCTCTCCCGACGACCGCACGCTCGTCTCCACCGACGGCCACGGCCTGCTGCTCCTCTGGGACGTCCCGCGTCTCCTCGAAACCCGCTAAGAATCGCCTTTCCCCCCGGGTACAGAGAAACACTCTGCGATCTCCGTGTTCTCCTGGTCTCTGTGGTGAAGGGGAGCTTACTTGATGCGGGCGCGGACGGCGGCCACTTTAGGGGAGACATCGGGAGGAAGCTCGCCCGCGGTCCGGAAGACTTCCCGGAGCCGCAGGTCTTCCGCCGCCTCGGCGATCGATTTGCCGTCCAGGAAGAGCGCCATGCAGCGGTAGAGGCCGAGCAGCAACGCCAGGTCCTTCTGGTCGGGCACGCCCAGGCGGGCGCGGCGCTCCGACGTCCAGAGCCGCTCCAGCTCGTCCGAGAGCCTCCGGATGTCCGCGATCGACGCGGGCCGCGCGCGGGCCTCGTCGAGAACCTTGTCGTCGAGGGGAAGGTTCGCCTTGAGGGCGCCGAGCCGCTCCCTCAGCCCCGGGCGCTCGTGGGACTGCACGAGCTCCTGGAAGGACCGCTCCACCAGGCTCAGCTGCTCCATCAGCTTCACCCGTTCCGCGCGCTCGGCCTGGTTCACGGCCTGGACCAGGCGCTCGGCCTCCCGGAGGCGCTCATCCTGGGCCCGGTCGCAAAGCACCGTGAAATCGGAGCCGAATTTCGCGGCTGCGATCGCGAGCCGCTCGAACTCCGCGGGCTCGCGCTTCTCGAACCAGCGGTCGAGGCGCCGCACCCAGTGAAGCTGCTCCGATTGGACGTCCGCCGGGATCTTCGCGCAGGCCTGGAGGCAGGGCTCGACATGTTCCTTCCGAAAGTCCGGCTGGTCGATGCGGGGAAGCACGCCGGCGAGGCGCCCGATGGCCGAGCGCTGATGGTTCTCGGCGTCACGCCGCAGGTCCGCCGCGAGCCGGTCGGCGTCGGGCGGCCCCTTGGCTCGAAGCAGCTCCAGCGCCCCCGTGTAGTCGTGGCGGTCCACGAAGGGCTTCAGGTCGACGACGGGTTTCGGCGGCGGGGCGGGGGGCGTCGGCGGCGGGTCTTTCCGGGTGGCGGCCTTGCGGGCCTCGGCCAGCGCCGCGGCGCTCGAGGGGGATTTCTGGAAGAACCCCACGGCGCGCTCCGCCTCGCCCGCCGCCATCGCGATCTCGCCCGCGAGGCGGTAGGGGAAGAACGCGATGCGGTCCTTCACTTCGCCCTTGTCGATGCCGCGCGTGACGCGCACCGCGAAGGTCGCCTCGATGAGGCGGGGGAAGCGGGGAGCCAGCTCGGCGTCGATCGCCTTGAGGACCGGGTCGATCGCCTTCAGCGCCTCGGCAGGATCCTTCCGCCATCCCTTCTCGATCGCCTGGACGGCCTTGACGTGAACGGCCACGACCTTCTCATAGTCGCTGTCGTCGACGCGCTCCTCGGCGGACTGGCCGTGGAGGCGGGCGAGGAGGATCAGGACGGCACTGACGACGGTCATCTCAATCAAACTGGTACGTGAATCCCAGGCCGAACAGGTACTCGGTCTCGCCGAAGAGCTCGACGGCGAAGTCGATCCCGCTGGTCCGCGTCTCGCCTTCCCAGGTCTTCCGGGTCCAGTAGAATCCCAGGCCCAGCGTGAGGATCTCGACCCGGTCGCCCTTCGTTTCGATCTCCAGACGGCTGGTGCCCACGCCGGGCAGGTTGTTCTTGTCCTTCCAGGGCGTGTCGTAGGACTTCAGGCCCGCGCGGGCGAAGAGCCGGTTCTTCTCGCCGACCTTGAAGCGGTACTCCGCGCCGAGCGAGAAGGAGTAGGTGTTGCGGAAATGGTCGATGCCCGGGTCGGGCTCTCCGACGGAATTCTCCCAGCCGATCCACTGATGGTCGAGCGTGATCCGAAGGGGATAGCCTTCACCGATATAGAGGGCGAAGCCGCCCGAGGCCAGCGCCGGCCAGTCCCAGACGGGATAGATGATCGGGTCGAGATCGAAATGAAACTTCGCGCGGGAGTTGTAGGCGGCGCCGAAATCCACGCGGAACGAATCCGACTCGAACAGCGTCGCGAGAAGTCCCGCGCCGTAGCCGACGGCGGACTCGCTGTCCTGGAACGACTGGGTGTCGCGGTTGGGGTCGATGTTCTGATCGGTTTCCTTGTAGTGGGTGTAGACGAAGTCCACCCCGATGCCGAGCGCGAGCGTGCGGAACCAGTGGGAGTCCGAGAGGCGGAAGCTCGCGCCGTAGGCCGCGCGGATTCGGGAGAACTGCTGGTCCGTCTGCGTGATCAGCTGTTCGCCGCCGAAGTCGAACGAATACACGTATTTGATCTGGAACGGACGGATGTACGCGATCGATGCCGCCATCTCCACGTTCCCCTCTCCCATCCGGACCACGACTCCGGCGAAGGACGGCGAGATCGGGGGGTCCAGCAGGCCCTGCTCCGCGTCGCCCCGCGTCGGGAGCGAGAAGGTGTCCGTCAGGCTGCCGAACTCGTACTGCGTGAAGCTCTGGTAGGTGAGGGCGACCTGCGAGTTCTGGGTGGCGGTGCCCGCCGGGTTGGTCCAGATCGCGACGGGGTCGTCGCCGAACGCGGTGTAACTTCCGCCCATCGCCTTCGCGCGCGACCCCACCTGGAAGTCCTGCGCCGCGGCCGTGCTTGCCAGAACGATGACGCCGACAACTACTCCGAGCGGTCGAATCATGGTCCCTCTTTCGCCTTGATGGAATTCGGATCCTGCAGGCTGCCTTCGATCGTGATCGTTGCGCCGTTGCGAAGCGGGGGCAGCGCGACGGCGCGCGTCCCGAGGGTCGGGTGGACCAGCTCGAGGCCGCCGTCGCGGATCTCGAGGTCCCGGCGCATGAAGGGCGTCCAGCGCTCCTCCTGCGGCAGGCCGTCGAGCATCGGGCCGCGGAGCTCGGCGAACGGCGTGACCTGCGCCGCGATCGTGATGGTGCCGCGGTAGGCAAGGATGCGGTCGGCCGCGTCCGTGGGCTTCTTCGAGAAATCGAGCCAGTCGCGGTAGCGCCGGACGCGCGCGGCTGATTCGAGCCACGCGCTGCGGGGAAGGACCTCCAGGGCGCGGGAGATTTCCTGCTGCTCCCGGTCCATGAGGAGCGCGACGCCCGCTTTCTGCTCCGGGAACTCCCTCTCCATCCGAGCCAGGAGCGGCGCGGCCGCGGCGGGGTCGAAGGTCTCGACCGCCAGCGCGCGCTGCAGGCGCGGGAAGAGCTCCGACCAGGCGCCCATCCGGTCGGGAG
>Ga0310813_10000208_pt1 | contig 43318 bp, 34 predicted proteins | sample YN3metagenome_FD_203086 | JGI IMG/M metagenome (GOLD analysis project Ga0310813, IMG submission 203086) | Soil microbial communities from experimental microcosm in Duke University, North Carolina, United States - YN3 | ecosystem: Engineered > Artificial ecosystem > Soil microcosm > Unclassified...
CAGCCGCACGCGCGCGGCCGCATGAAACATCGCTACGTGCGCCGATGAGTCCGCGCGGTCCGGTGTTGCGCTATTACGTGTACGTGGTGGCGCTCGACGATACGGTATGGAACGAGCCGCGCTTCAGGCGCGCGAATCCGGCGTATCGATTCGACAAGCCCTGCGTCTATGTGGGGATGACCGGTCTCGACCCGGACCTGCGTTTCGATCGGCACAAGGCCGGCATTCAGGCGAACCGCTTCGTGCGCGACTATGGCCTGCGGCTAATGCCGGAACTGTATGAGGTTTTCAATCCGCTGCCGTACGATGGCGCGCGCGATATGGAAGTGGAACTGGCGATCGGCCTGCGCGAATCGGGCTACGCGGTGTGGCAGGCCTGACCCGCGCGACATTCGATCGGGCCGTGTGCATCAATCAGGTGAACGCGCTTGAGTGCTCGAGTGCGCCCAAAGCGGGTTTGCGACTCTGATTGAAAGCGTTCTATGACGCCCGCTCGCATCGGTTCGTCCTCAACGCACGCCGAGCCCGCGCAGAATCGCGTTGCCGTGTTCGGTCAGACGAATGCGCGGCGTGCCGGCCTCCGCGCCGATGGTTTCCACCAGTCCCGCTTCCTGCAGCATCGGAATTTCGGGCTTCGCATGCGCATCGACCGGTGCGTGCAGCAGCAACAACAGCGTCGCGATCTCGTGATGGCTCAGCAGACGGCGCAACATCGTCGGCCGCTTTGGGGCCGCTTGCACGGGCTTTGCGTCGGGTTGGCTGCTGTCCATCTGGGACCTCTTGGCGATCGTGTTCATTTCTGGTGACCCGGATCATGCGTAGCCAACCTTAAACGGCGCTTAAGATTCCGCGCGCGCCTTATGCCACAGGTGTTACACGCGGTTTCACGGCTGCGCCTTACATTTGCCTCACGGTGCACAGGTCTGGCTCGCGCCTTCAATCCACATGTTCGACATATGGCGCTGGCCCGCGTAAAAGCGGTAGGTGGTGCCGCCATTGTCTTCGCGGACCTTGACGATGTTCGAATCGCCGAAGTCGAGCATCGTGCCTTGCGGAATCGGCGTCGCCTTGACACTCGTATTGTGCTTTTGCGCTTCCTGTTTCATGCATTGCACGACGTCGGCGACGGGCCGTTTGGTCATCGTGTCCTTCATCGGATCGCCCGCGTCGGGGTTGCTCTGAAACTGCGCGCACGCGCCGAGCGCGAGCAGCGTACACAGCGTGCCAATATGCGATTTCCTCATGACTCTCCCTGGTTGTCGACCGGTTCCGGCGGGTGTCGCCGGTCGCGAAACAAACACGGATTATATCGGCGCAAGAGCTGTGCCCATCGTGAAGCGCCGTCAGCGGGCCGTGCGGCGCCGTGCGGCGAGCGCGTCGCGCGCCTGCATCGTGGTGTAGGTGAACTGCGCGGCGGCGAGTCCCAGCGTGCCGAAGGTCGGCACCAGACCGAACTGCGCGAACGCGTCCGGCACCGGCCGCTCGCCGGCAATCGCGGCAGCCAGCAGTTCGCCCGATACCGTGGTCGGCGCCATGCCATGACCGCCGAAGCCCACCGCGTACCAGACGCCGTCGCCGCTGCGGCCGATCTGCGGCATCTTGTGGCGGGCATAGCTCATCAGTCCGCCCCATGCATGGTCGATCCGCACGTCGTGCAGCTGCGGATAGACTTTCAGCAGATCGCGGCGCAGCAGCCGCGCGATCGCTTGCGGCGTGCGCTCGACGATCGAGATGCGGCCGCCCCACAAAATGCGCGTATCCGGCAGCGGCCGGTAGTAGTCGAATGCGAAGCGCGTGTCGTATACCGCCGATGCACAGGCGATCGCCTGTTTCAGACGGGCGCCGAGCGGTTCGGTGGTCATCACGTAGGTGGCGATCGGCAACACCGCGCGCTCGACCTGGCGATACACGTTGCGCGCATAGCCGCCGCCCGCCATCACGACGTGCTCGGCTTCGAGCGTGCCATGCGCGGTTTCGACGACGAAGCCGCCGCCGCGCTGCGCCCGCAGCGCACGCACCGGCGAATGCTCGAACAGCCGCGTGCCGGCGGCCGCGGCGGCTTGCGCCACGCCGAGCACGTACTTTAGCGGGTGGAAATGGAACGCGTTGCGCTCGAACAGGCCGCCGTAATAGCGGCGGGTCTTCAGGCGCGCAGCAAGTTCCTGCGCGTCGAGCGGCTCCCAGTCGACGCCGAACGATTCCTTCATCAGCCGGCGCTGCGCATCGAGCCGCGCCGGTTCGTCGAACCAGTTTGCGAGGATCACGCCGGCGTCGGTCGCGTCGCAGTCGATCCGGTATCGGCGAATCCGTGCGCGCATCAGATCGACCGCGTCGACGGTCAGCGCGTACAGTTCGCGGGCCCGTGCCGGCCCAAGCATCTTCAGCAGGTCTGCGCAGTCGAGGCTATAGCCGCCGAACACGAAACCGCCGTTACGTCCTGAAGCGCCGAAGCCCATCTGTTGCGCTTCGAGCACGGCAACCTCGGTCACGCCGCGTTCGGCCAGTCCGAGTGCGGTCGACAGACCCGCCAGCCCGCCGCCCACGATGCACACGCGCGCACTGTGCGGGCCGCTCAAACGCGGGCGCTCGGGGCGCGTGACGGTCGCTTCGTAGAAACTCTGCATCGGGCTGGCGAGTGAGATGTGTGTCGGGCGCATGACACCGGCTTATACCAACGAACCGGCGACGATGCACCAACGAAGCGCGCTATGGTACTGAAAAAGATGCAGCGCTCCTATTGGGCTTTTCATGGTCTGCAGGGCCGCGCGGCACAAGTGTTGCGCGGCGTACTCACAACGGTGGCGGCTTTCCTCGACAGTACGTCGAAAGCGCCCTTTACGCGCTAGACTGATACGAGTCGCATTTTTTGTGGTCCGGCATCTGCAAGGAGACGCCACCATGAATCGGCCGCTGCTACGGGTTCCGCTGCGTACCACCAGCCCCGCCTCCTTCTGGAAGTGGTTCAAGTGGCTGCTTGTCGTGGGGTTTCTGGTCGCCGTCGCCGCATTCGTGCGCTTCGTGCAGATCGAAATGGATACGTCGCGGCTGCAGGCGCGTTACCTGTCCGAATTGACCAGCGAAGTCGGTTTTACCGTATCGGCTGGCCCAAGCGACCACATCCGCTTTCCCAAAGACGGTCCTTACGACATCCGCCTCGGCTACACGCTGCTGCCGTCGATCGAACGGCGCCTGCGCGAGCGCGGCTTCCAGGTCGCATCGCAGGCGCGCGATTCGGAGCGCATGATTTCGCTATCCGACGACGGCCTGTTCATCCCTTACCAGGAAAAAGACCAGGCAGGTCTGCGCCTGTTCGATACGACCGGCGAGCCGCTATTCGGCGACGACTATCCGAAGCGCATCTATGCGGATTTCGACGCAATTCCACCGCTCGTCGTCAATACGCTGCTATTCATCGAAGACCGCCATCTGCTCGACGCGGACCAGCCGAACCGCAATCCGGCCATCGACTGGACGCGGCTCGGCCGCGCGATCGCCGACCAGGGCGCGCGTCTGTTCAACCACAACCAGCAGACACCTGGCGGCAGCACGCTCGCCACGCAGATCGAGAAGTTTCGCCATTCGCCGGGCGGACGCACCGCGACGCCTAAAGAGAAGCTGCGCCAGGTTGCTTCGGCTTCGCTGCGCGCGTATCTGGACGGGCCGCGCACGCTCGACGCGCGTCGCCAGATCGTGGTGCGCTATCTGAATTCGGTGCCGCTCGCCGCACAGCCGGGCATCGGTGAAATCAACGGTATCGGCGACGGGCTGGTCGCGTGGTACGGCCGCGATTTCGACGAGGTGAACCGCATCCTGAGCCAGCCGTCCGGCGCGGACAATCTCGCTGCGCAGGGCCTCGCGTTCCGTCAGGTGCTGTCGCTGATGATCGCGCAGCGCGGGCCGTCGCATTTCCTGCTGCGCCGGAACGGCGATCTGGCTTCGCTGACCGACAGCTATTTGCGGCTGCTCGCAAACGGCGGCGCGATTTCGCCGGCGTTGCGCGATGCGGCGCTTGCCGCTCCGGTGGAACTGCATCGGGCGCAACTGCCGCCGCCGACCGAATCGTTCGTGTCGCGCAAGGCGGTCACTTCGTTGCGCGCGCATCTGATGGGCGCGCTCGGTGTGAACAACCTGTATGACCTCGACCGGCTCGATCTGAGCGTGACCTCGACGCTCAACGACGAAGTGCAGCAAGCGGTCAGCGAGCGTCTGGCCGCCGTCGCGACCAAGGATGGCGCGCGCGCCGCTGGCCTCTACGGCAAGGACATGCTGCGCCCGCAGGACGATCCTTCGAAGATCGCGTTCAGCTTCACGCTGTATGAAATGCGCGACGGCGCGAATCTGGCGCGGGTGCAGACCGATAGCGTGAACCAGCCGCTCGACATCAACCAGGGCGCGCGGCTGAATCTCGGTTCGACGGCCAAGCTGCGCACCATCGTCACGTACCTGCAAATCATCGCCGAACTGCACGGCCGTTATGCTGCGATGAGCACCGACGAGTTGCGCAACGTCAAGCCGGACCGTATGGATGCGCTGTCGCGCTGGGCGGTCGATTATCTGGCGCATACGCAGGACCGTTCGCTGTCGGCCATGCTCGATGCGTCGGTGGAGCGCAAGTATTCGGCGAGTGCCGGCGAGATGTTCTTCACCGGCGGTGGCGGCCAGGTGTTCACGAACTTCGAGTCGAGCGACAACGGTCGCATTCTGACCGTGCACCGCGCATTCCAGCATTCGGTGAACCTGGTGTTCGTGCGCATGATGCGCGACATCGTGCACTACCAGATGATCCAGACCTCCGGGCCGCCGTCGCAATGGCTCGACGATCCGGCCACACGCAATATGTATCTGACGCGTTTCGCCGATCAGGAAAGCCGCGTGTACATGAATCGTTTCTACACGAAGTATCACGGCAAGAGCGCGGACGCCGCGTTGGCCGCGTTGCTGCACGGCGTGCGCAAGTCGCCGCCGAAGGTGGCGACGGCGCTGCGCAGCGTGGCGCCGAACGAGTCGCAGCAATGGTTCAACGCGCAGATGCGCGCCGCGCTGAAAGGCACACCGGCCGCGACGATTCTCGACAACGAGGACCTTGAAAAGCTGTACGCGAAATACGGTATCGACAAGTTCAATCTGAACGACCGCGGCTATATTTCCAGCGTGCATCCGCTCGAACTGTGGACCGTCAACTATTTGCGCGCGCATCCCGATGCGACGCTGAACGAAGTGCAGGAAGCAAGCAGTTCGGCGCGCACCGACGCCTACAAGTGGCTGTTCAAGACCCGCTATCACGCCACCCAGGATCGCCGCATCAAGCGGATGGTCGAGCAGCGCGCATACGAGGAGATCGGCAAATCGTGGCGCGCGCTTGGCTATCCGTTTGCGAAGCTGACGCCGTCGTATGCGGCGGCGATCGGTGCATCCGGTGACCGCCCGGTCGCGCTGGCGCAACTGATCGGCATCATCGCGAACGGCGGCAATCAGGCACCGACGCAAAGCATCGACGAACTCGAGTTCGCGAAGGGCACGCCCTATGAAACGCGCTTCACGCGCGCCGCCGCGCAGCCGAACCAGGTGTTGCAGCCGGAGATCGCGCAGGTCGTGCATATGCTGACGCGCGACGTCGTGGCGGGCGGCACGGCGCGCCGTCTGGCGCAAGGCATCACGTTTCCGAACGGGCAGACGTTGCAGCTGTACGGCAAGACCGGTACCGGCGACCAGCGCTTCAACGTATGGGCGCGCGGCGGACGGCTGATCGAATCGCGCAAGGTGAACCGCACGGCGACTTTCGTCTTCGTGCTCGGCGATCGCTTCTACGGCACGTTGACGGCGTTCGTGCACGAGCCGTATGCGGCGCGCTACGACTTCACCAGCGCATTGTCGGTGCAATTGTTGAAGTCGATGGGGCCGGCGCTCGAACCGCTGCTCGAAACTGCGCCGCAGGGTAAAACGAAGCAGAAAGTGGTGGCGGTCGAGGAGTCCAGCATGGTTGCGCCGTCGACCAAATAGCTTTGTCTCGCGGGCAACTGAGGTAGCGGCTGAGCTGCCCGACGGCTTACCTCAGTAGCCCACCTCAGTCGCCGCCGGTTTCAGAAACAGCTCGTGAACCGGCGCGAAATGCGCATACAGCGGCAGTATCGCGCCGCCCATCGCGCGCGCGTCGGCGCCGATCGAGCCTTCCAGCAACTGTGGGCGCACGATACCTTCCCATTCGAAACGGTCGAGCACCCGCCCGGTACGGCGGATAATTTCGCGCACCAGCTGACGGTCGAGCTCGCCGTCGATCACCACCGCTTCGAGATCGAGCAGCGCCGCGGCGCCCGTCAACGCATGGGCAATTGCCGGACACGCGGTGTCGAGCCATCGATCGGTCAGGTGCCACCAGTCCGCCGACATCGCGCGCTGATCGTGCACGGCCGCGGGCGGCGCACCGGCATCTTCGAACAGCTTTTCGAGCACGAAGCCCGATGCCGCATGCAATAGCTGACGCGCCCGCGGCTGGCGGCTGCCGGTCGCGACGAGCGGAATCGAACCGACCGCGCCGGCATTGTCGTGCGGGCCGCCATGCAGACGTCCGTCGATCACGAGGCCGCCGCCGATGAAGGTGCCGACGAACAGGTACAGGAAGTTGTGGATGCCGCGCCCCTGGCCCATCACGAGTTCGGCTGCGCAGGCCGCGGTGGTGTCCTTGGCGAATTCGACCGGCAGGCCGGTCAGCTGTGCGATGCGCGCGCGAATGTCGATGTCGTTCCACGCATCGAGCGCATCGCGCGGCGCGCCGAGAAACTCGCGCCAGCCGCCGAGCCACAGCGGCGCAGCCACGCCGACGCCGACTACATTGCGCTTACGCGCGGCACCAAGCGCCGCGTCGATGCGGGCAAGCTTCTTCTCCAGGGCCGGAAACAGCGTGCGCGGATCCGGATACGCATAGTCGAGCACTTCGCGGCAGCAGACGCGGCCGACGAAATCCATCGCCAGCACGTCGAGACTGCGTCGACCGACCTTGATGCCGATCGTGTACGCGCCGTCGGGCCGCAATGCGATCGGCACCGACGGTTGGCCAATCCGGCCGCGCACGCGGGCCTGCTTTTCGAGCAGCCCGTCGTCGATCAGCCGCTCGACGATCATCGAAACGGTCTGCATCGACAGGCGCGTGAGACGCCCGACGTCTGCCTTCGGCAACGGGCCGTGCAGCCGGATCGCCTGCAGCACGATGCGCTCGTTGAACTGCCGCATGCCGACCTGGTTCGAGCCGACCGGGCGTTTCAGCGAGGCACGGGTGCCGGTGCTATCCATGGTGGTCGCGCGCGGCTCAGCACTGCACACTGCTGGGTGCGTCGGGCGACGCAGCGGTCCGCACGCGGGCTCGGGCGATGGTTGCGCGCACACGCATCATGCAATTGCCTTCACGTCGGCTTCCTTGGCGCCGGTCATGATCGCCACGGCCTCGGACATATGAATCTCGTCGCGCCGGACCAGCGCGGCGCGCCGGCCCAGACGCTGGATATGGATGCGGTCCGCGATCTCGAACACGTGCGGCATATTGTGGCTGATCAGGATCACCGGGAGCCCGCGATCGCGCACGCGGCGGATCAGTTCGAGCACCATGTTGCCTTCCTTCACGCCGAGCGCCGCGGTCGGTTCGTCGAGAATCACCACGTGCCGCGCGAACGCCGCGCTGCGCGCCACCGCGACGCCCTGGCGCTGGCCGCCGGACAGCGTCTCGACTGCCTGGCGCATCGAGCGGATGCCGATCTGCAGGTCCTTCATATGCGCGGTCGCTTCGTCGAGCATGCGGCGCTTGTCGATCATCTTGAAGATCGAGCCGCGCCAACCGGGCTTCACCAGCTCGCGCGCGAGAAACAGATTTTCCGCGATGCTCATCGCGGGCGCGACGGCGAGGTCCTGGTACACGGTTTCGATGCCTTGTTGCCGCGCATCGAGCGGGCTGCGGAATTTGACCGCTTTGCCGTCGAGCAGCAGTTCGCCCTGGTCGGGCACCAGCGCACCGGACAGCGCCTTGATCAGCGACGACTTGCCCGCACCGTTGTCACCGATCACGGCCATGATTTCGCCGGGCATCACTTCGAAATCGCAGCCGTCGAGCGCGGTGACGTGGCCGTAGCGTTTGATCAGGCCGCGCGCGGCGAGTACCGGCGTGGCGGAAGAGGAAGAGGTCGGCGTCGACATGACGGGCTCCTTGCTGGGTGACGGTCGCGCTTAGCGGCGCGTGGGCGTGACGTATTCGTGACTGCGTGCGCTGCGGGTTTATCGCGCGCCGCGGCGCGACAGCTTGTCGGCGGCCACGGCGAGAATCACCAGAATGCCGGTGATCAGCACCTGGTACACGGACGACACGCCGATCAGCGTCAAGCCGTTGCGAAACACGCCGACGATCAGCGCGCCGAGCAGCGTCCCCGCAATCGAGCCGCGTCCGCCGAACAGGCTGGTGCCGCCGAGCACGACCGCGGTGATGCTGTCGAGGTTTTCGGTTTGCCCCGCTTGCGGGTCGCCGACGCCGGTGCGCGATACCGATAACAGCGCCGCGATACCGTAGATTGCGCCGGCGAGCGTATACACGGTCAGCAGGATCTTCTGCGACGACAGGCCCATCAGGCGCGCGGCTTCCGGGTTGTTGCCGAGCGCGTACAGGTGACGGCCCGGCACCGTATCGCGCAGCACGAACCACGTCGCCAGATACATCAGCAGCGTCAGCACGGTGCCGTACGTCACTTCCGCGGGACCCAGCTTGAACGTATTGCCGAAGAACATGATCGCGTCGGGCAGGTTCGACACGCTCTCCGCGTTCGAGTAAATCTGCGTGAGCGCGAACGCGATATTCAGCGTGCCGAGCGTGACGATGAACGAAGGCAGCTTGATACGCGTGATCAGCACACCGTTGGCGAGCCCGAACAGCGTGCTGGCGGCGATGCCGCACAGAATCGCCAGTACCGGCGGCACGCCGAGCAGCACCGCGAACTTGGTCATCACGATCGAGCCGAACGCCATCACCATGCCGCACGACAGATCGATCCCGCCGGTCAGCACGATCAGTGTCTGGCCGATCGCGATCACGGCGACCACCATCGTTTGTTGCAGGATCAACGAAAGATTCTGCGCGGACAAAAAGCGGTCGCTCTGCGAAATAAAGAACGCGCAGGCAAGCACCAAGGCGATTAGCGGGCCGGCTTCGGCAAGCGACGGCAAGCGGTCGGCAAAGCGGCGCTGATGCTCGGAGGCGGGGGCGGTGGGGGTGGTCGACATGATGTGTTTCCTCGATGCGATGCGAAAGGCGCGCGGCTTGCGACCGCCGCGCGCCTGCGCGGTGAAACCTTGCGCGCTGGCGGGTCCGCTGCGGGACGCGCCAGCGCCGTCGTTGCGCGTTACTTGTTGCCCCAGCAGTTGTCGAGGCCGAACTGCGTGTCCTTGCTATCGACGCCGGAAAGCGGCTTGTCGGTAATCAGCGTGACACCGGTGTCGTGATAACCCATCGGCTTCTTGCCGGTCTTCGCATACTCGACACCGGCATTCACGCCCAGCTCGGCCATCTTCAACGGGTATTGCTGTGAGGTGGCCGCAATCGCGCCGGCCTTCACGTTGCGCACGCCTTCGCAGCCGCCGTCGATCGACACGATCATCACGCCCTTGTCCTTGCCCGCTGCCTTCAGCGCGCGATACGCGCCAGCCGCGGCCGGTTCGTTGATCGTGTAGACCACGTTGATGTCCGGCGCCTTCTGCAGGCAGTTTTCCATCGCCGTCTGGCCCTTCGCCTGATCGCCGCGCGTGTCCTGGCTGCAGACGATCGACGGGTCGCCTTCCTTCACGCCGAAGCCCTTCAGAAAGCCGTTATGGCGCAGCACGCCGACCGATACGCCGGGCGCGAGGTCGAGCGTGGCGATCTTCGCGGGCTTGCCGGCAAGCGCCGCCTTCGCGTATTCGCCGATCAGCACGCCGGCCTTGAAGTTGTCGGTGGCGAACAGCGCGTCGGTGGCGTCCTGCGGCTCGGTCGGCGTGTCGAGCGCGATCACCAGTGCGCCGGCCGCGCGTGCTTTCTTGATGCTCGGCACGATCGCCTTGGTGTCGCTCGGCGTGATCAGGATCGCTTTGGCGCCGGCTGTCAGCATGTTTTCGATCGCGGTGACCTGGCTTGCGTTGTCGCCGTCGAACTTGCCGGCGGCGGCGATCAGTTTCGCGCCGTCTTTTTGCGCGGCCGCATCCGCGCCCTGGCGCATCTTGACGAAGAACGGATTGGTGTCGGTCTTGGTGATCAGGCCGATCACCGGCTGATCCGCCGCACGGCTCGCGCCGGCGGCGCACAGTGCGGATACGGCCACACAGGCGGCAACGATGCGCGCCGCGGTGCGTGGCCCACTGTTTTTCTGATTCATGGAAACGCTCCTCCAGATAATTGACAACGACGTTATGAATTGCGGTCGATTCAATGGTCTTGTACGGGCGCGGTGGGCCGGCCTTCGAGTTGTTGTGCGCGGGACTAAATCAATCTGTTTTATTTAGTACAGCAGCGGGACGCGCGACTGTCAAGAAAGGGGATGCCTGATGCGGCGCGCGCAGCGCTGCCTGTCCTGGCTGCGCAAGCGCCCGCCGGTAAAGGCCGGCCAGCGATCGTGCGGCGCGTCATCGGAGGCCGCGTGTTGGGGTAAATCAGGAGAACGAGGCTAAGCGGAGAACGCTCGGGCGGGCTTTGTTCAGCACATTGCGTGCGTGGAGGAGGGCGCCGGGCGTAGAGACGAGACGCCGCCGGGTGGCGCGGCGGCGTCGGTGCGGTGGATGTGGGTTTTCTGCCTGATGACGCGGGTCGAATCAGCGCGCCAGTTCGTCGAACTCGATCTTGCCGCCCTTCATCACCAGCGGAATGCGTTCGCCCTGTCCGGTCAGACAGGCGATGTCCTTGAACGGATTGCCGTCGACGACGATCATGTCGGCCCATGCGCCCGGCGCGATGCAACCGAGTTTTTCCGGCATGCCGAGCACTTCGGCGCCAACCAGCGTCGCGCTGCGAATCGCGGCGGCCGCGCCGAGCACGTCCGCGCGAATCAGGAATTCGTCGCTCTGCAGGCGCTGCGACGGTCCCAGCAGATCGGTGCCGAAGCCCATTTTGACACCTGCGTCACGAAAGATTTCGAGCGAACGCTTGCCGGCATCGCGCACGTCCTCGATCTTCGCGACGCTTTCTTCCGCGAGGCCGTATTGCGCACCTTCGCTGGCGAGCGCTTCGTAGGTGACCAGCGTCGGCACCACGTAGGTGCCCGTTTCGGCCATCAGCTTAGCGGTCGGCGCGTCGATCAGATTGCCGTGTTCGATGGTGCGCACGCCCCAGCGCACCACACGCGCGATCGCATCGGCGGTGTACGCGTGCGCCATCACGTAGGTATGGCGTGCGCGCGCTTCGTCGACGATCGCGCGCACTTCGTCTTCGGCGAAGCCGTACGCGCCCACCGGATCGGTCGGCGATGCGACGCCGCCCGACGCCATGATCTTCAGATGGTCCGCGCCCATCTGCAGTTCTTCGCGCGCGGCGCGGCGCACTTCGTCGACGCCGTCCGCGACGCGCGACAGCGCGCCGACCCGCACGCAGCAACCGCACGGCGCGCTGGCGCCGATATAGTCGGAACGCGAGCGCATGTCGCCATGACCGCCGGTCGGGCTCAATGCGCGGCCCGCGACGAACAGCCGCGGCCCAGCCGCGAGACCGCTTTCGACCGCCTGCTTGTGCGGCGCATTGGCGCCGCCCGCGTCGCGCACCGTCGTGAAGCCGCGCCGCAGCATGCCCTTCATCAGCGGCACCGAGCGCAGCGTGACCAGCACGTTCGGCATATGCACCTGCTGCGCGAGGTTCAGCTGTACCGCGATCACGTGCACGTGCAGATCGATCAGGCCCGGCATCAGCGTCTTGCCTTTCAGGTCGATGGTGCGCGCACTCGCGCTTTGCAGCGGCCGGTCCGATACTTCCTTGACGAGGCCGTTTTCGACCAGCACGTCGCGCGTTTCGAGCAGTTCGTCCTTGTGTGGATCGAGCAGGGCGGCATTCTTGAACAGGGTACTTTCCACGACTTCCTCCTCAGTCAAGCGGTTTGCGGATCGAGCAGTGCAGGCAGCACGAATTGCGCGAACGCACGCGCGAGCGGCACCTGGTCTTGCCGATACCAGTTCTGCGTATGCAACAGGTTCAGCGATGCGAGGGTCTGTCCGCGCCAGCGTACCGGCACGTTCAGCACGCTTTCGCAGCCGAGTGAAGCGATCAGCTCGTGATCGGCGAAGACGCTCGCGAGATCGTCGCGCGTGCGGCCGATATAGGACTCGCCGCGCTTGAGCACGATGTCGACCCAGGGGCCGCCGGCAAGCGGTTTTTTAGCGCCGGTCGGATAGGGCTCCGGCATATTGCTGTAGATGCGCGCGGATTCGCTGGTCACCGGGTCGTACGCCAGGATCGTGAACAGCGTGTGGCCGACCGTGTGCGCAAGCGCGTGGTCGAGCGCGGCATAGAGCACGGGCGCGTTGCCGTGCGTCTGTGCGTCCGCAACATTTTGCAGCGCCTGCACGATAGCGTCGTTATCGATATCGTGCGCCACGCTGCCGGCGCTCATGCGGCCTCTCCGGCGGCGATTTCTTCCAGCGAGCGGCCGCGCGTGGGCACGCCCATCACCAGCACCGCCAGCGCGCCGAACAGCAGCACGCCGGTCGTCATGCCGAATACGCCGCCAAAGCCGAATTTCGGAAACATATAGCCGACCAGAATCGGCGACACGATTGCGCCGATGCGGCCGATCGCCGACGCGAGACCGGTGCCGGTGGTGCGCACGGCGGTCGGGAACACTTCGGCGGTGTACGCATAAACGCCTGCATAGGTGCCGTTCATAAAGAACGACAGGCAGATGCCGGCCACCATGATTTCATTGGCGGTGTTCGCGAACGCCATGCCGAGCGCGCATACGCCGCCGAGCACCATGTACGACGCGATGGTGGCCTGCCGGCCGATGCGTTCGTTGAACCACGACGCGCTGAAGTAGCCGGGAATCTGCGCCAGATAGATCGTCACCGAATAGCCGAAGCTTTGCGTGATGCTCATGCCGCGCTGCACCAGCAGGCCCGGAATCCACGTGAAAAACGCGTAATAGCTGAAGGTGATCGCCAGCCACATCAGCCACGTCATCGACGTGATGCGTGCCTGACGGCCGGCCCACAGCGCGCGAAAATTGGCGACCAGCGTGCCGGTCGGTGCAGCGGCCGCGCCGCTTGGGCCCTGCAGTTCAGGCTGCGGCAGCGCGACGCCTTGCGCGGCAAACTCGTTTTCGATCTTGTTCAGCACCACTTCCGCATCGGCATGGCGGCCGCGGCTGTCGAGCCAGCGCGGCGATTCGGGCAGCGCGCGGCGCCACCACAGCAGCATCACCACCGGCAGCGCGGTGATGTACAGCACGATGCGCCAGCCTTCGGCAAACACGGGCACGATGAAGTAACCAAGTAGCGCCGCGCCGACGAAACCGAACGAAAAGAAGCCGGCAAGCGAACCGGTGAAGAGACCGCGATAGCGCCGCGCGACAAATTCCGCCAGATAAGGCGCGATGATCGCGCTCTCCGCGCCGGTGCCGATGCCGGCGACGATGCGCGACGCGAGAAACGCCGGCCACGTATTGGTCATTGCGCTGACGACGGTCGCAGCGCTATATAGCAGCAGCGCCCACATCATCACCTTGCGCCGGCCGATCAGATCGCCGAGCGTGCCCGCGCACAGCGCGCCGAAAAAATAGCCGATGAAGTTGCCGCTGCCGAGCACGCCGGTCTGCACGCTGGTAAGCGCCCAGTCGTGCCGCAGCACCGGCAGCACGAACGCGACGATCGCCGCATCCATGGCATCGAAGGTGTAGCCGAGGCCTCCCATCAACAGCAGGCGCTTGTGAAAGCGCCCGAACGGCAAGCGTTCGATGCGGCCGGATATCGTCGACACGTTTAGCTCTCCCTTTGTCGGAAACAACCATCGAAGCGGCCGTAGCGCATCTCGCCGTGCGCTTGACCGCATGCGAAACAGCGCATGCATGGCGATTCTAGGGCTTCGCGTAACGTCAACAATATTTATAATTGTGATCCGCTATATAAATGCGCTGAATGCGCGCGCCACTCGACCGCGATGAACTTCCGCACGCTCGACCTGAATCTGCTGAAAGTTTTCGAAGCGCTGATGTCGGAGGGCACGGTGACGCGAGCCGCTTCGAAACTGGCGTTAACCCAGCCGGCCGTCAGCAATGCGCTGAGCCGATTACGCGAGGCTTTCGACGATCCGCTGTTCGTGCGCCACGGCTCGGGCGTCACGCCCACGCAGCGCGCGCTGGCGCTATGGGGGCCGCTTGGCGAATCGCTGACGCGCATTCGCGCGGCGCTCGACGAAGAGTCGTTTTCGGCTGAAACCGCGCAATCCAGCTTTAGCCTGTCGATGTCCGACTACGTGGCCGGCATCGTGATGCCGCGGCTGATCGCGCGCTTCAGCGTGGCGGCGCCCGGTGTGCACTTTCATACCGTGCCGAACCTTTTGCTCGATGCGCCGACCTTGCTCGAAGACAATCGTGTCGATTGTCTGATCGGGGTTTACGTGAACGAAACGCTACCGCCTTCGTATATCCGCTCGCGCTCGCTATGGAGCGTCGACTACGCGTGCCTGATGCGGCGCGATCATCCGCTGGCGAGTGCAGGGCGGCTCACGGCACGGCGCTTTCTGAACGCGCGCCACGTCGACGTGAGTCTTGCCGGGCAGACACAGCCTTCATTCGATATATTTCTCGCGTCGCGCGGCTTCAAACGCAATCTGGTTTCGACGGTGAACCATTACACCGTTGCTGCGGAGATGGTACGCGCCAGCGATCTGATCGCCGTGATGCCGCGCGATCTGTGCGAGCGCTTCGGCATGGCCGGCGAACTCGTCAGCGTGCGTGCGCCGTTCGAAGCGCCGGAGCGGGTGATCAGCCTGTTCTGGCATCAGCGCAACGAAAGCGTGCCGGCGCACCGCTGGTTGCGAGAACAACTAGTCGGCATGTTCGGCGTGTAGCGCGGCAAGCGAAACGACATAACTTGCTGGCAAACTAGCAGGCTTGGCTGCTCGCGGCCAAATCAATCTCACATGTTGAACAAGGAGGGACGTTTGATGCAGATCAATCATCGCCGCTTCAGCCGCACCGGCTGGAATGTTGCGGAAATCGGTTTTGGCGCATGGGCGATTGGCGGCTCGTGGGGTGACGTGTCGGATGCGGATGCGCGGCAAGCGCTTCATGCGGCGCTCGACGCCGGCGTCGACTTTATCGATACCGCCGATGTGTACGGCGATGGCCGCTCCGAGCGCATCATCCGCGACGTGCTGAACGAGCGCGGCGGCGTGCGCCCGGTGGTGGCGACCAAGGCTGGCCGCCGGCTGAGCCCGCACGTCGCGGACGGCTATACGAAGGCGAATATCGAAGCGTTCATTGACCGCAGCCGCCAGAATCTCGGCGTCGACACGCTGGATCTGGTGCAACTGCATTGCCCGCCTACCGACGTGTATTTCCGCCCGCAACTGTTCGACGGGCTCGACGAACTGGTCGCGGCGGGCAAGCTGAAGCACTACGGCGTGTCGGTCGAGCGCGTCGAGGAAGCGTTGAAGGCGATCGAGTATCCGAACGTGGTGTCGGTGCAGATCATCTACAACATCTTCCGCCAGCGTCCGGCGCAGCTGTTTTTCCGTGAAGCGCAGGCGAAGAACGTCGCGGTGATCGTGCGCGTGCCGCTCGCAAGCGGCATGCTGACCGGCAAGCTGAACGCGCAATCTACGTTCGCCGCTGACGATCATCGCAACTTCAACCGCAACGGCGAAGCCTTCGATGTGGGCGAAACCTTCTCCGGCGTGCCGTACGAAGTCGCGCTCGAAGCCGTCGAGGCACTGCGCAGCAGCGTGCCGCAAGGCGCGACGATGGCGCAGTTCGCGTTGCGCTGGATCCTGATGGAACAGGCCGTGACGGTGGTGATTCCGGGCGCGAAGAATGCCGCGCAGGCTGAGGCCAATGCGCAGGCCAGCGCGCTCGCGCCACTGTCGCAGGAAACGCTGGCGCATGCGCGCCGGATCTACGACGAGATGATCGCGCCGCACGTGCATCACCGCTGGTAAGCAGGCAGGCTGTAAACGCGACACGGGCCGCCCTCAGCGCGGCCCGTGTTTTTTAACGGGGTTTTGACCCAGCTTAAACCCGAACTAAAACCCGTTTTGAACCACTCGGTCCAGTTGCGATCGCTCAGCCCCCGTCAGCCGAGATCCGTGCCGAGTCGCTGACGAGCGTGCCGCCATACGATACGTCTCGGTTCGGCGCCGAATGACGTTCCGCATACGCGCGCCGCATCGGCTTCAACACGAACAGCGCAAGCAGTGCGGCGAGCGCGGCCATGCCCGCGGACAGCATGAACACCGCATGCCAGCTGCCGGTTGCGGCGGTAATCACGCTGGTGAACGGCACCAGCAACGCGGCCGTGCCCTTCGCCGTGTACAGCAGACCCGCGTTGGTGGCAGCGAATTTCGGCCCATACGTGTCGCCGCAGGTGGCCGGGAACAGGCTGTAGATTTCGCCCCATGCGAAGAACACGATGCCGGTCAGCACGACGAACGCTACCGGGCTATGTCCGTAGCGCGACAGCGCGACGATGCCGACTGCTTCGATCGCAAAGGCGAGGAACATCGTGTTCTCACGGCCGATGCGGTCGGAGATCCAGCCGAAGAACGGACGCGTCAAGCCGTTCAGCACGCGGTCGATGGTCAACGCGAAGGTCAGCGCCGGCAAGGTCAGGCCGAGCAGCGAAACCGGCGAGTCGTGCAGACCGAAGTCTTTCGCAATCGGCCCGAGCTGGGCAGTGGCCATCAGGCCGCCGGCGGCCATCATCACGAACATCAGGTACATCACCCAGAACACCGGCGACGTGATCACTTGGCGCGGCGTCGCGTTGTGCACCACGCGTTTCGCTGCGTTCGCAACGTTTTTCGCGGTGGCGAGCAGGGTGGCCGGCGGCGCCATCAGCGCGAGGCCGAGCACGAATACGATCAGCCCCTGGCCAAGCCCGAACCACAGGAAGGTCGCTTCGTAGCCGCTGCTCTTGATCATGTTCGCGATCGGCACGACGGTGGCGGCGGAGCCCATGCCGAAGCCCGCCGCGGTGATACCCGCAGCCAGCCCGCGGCGCTCCGGGAACCACTTCAGCGCGTTGCCGACGCAGGTGCCGTACACCGCGCCTGCGCCGATGCCGCCGATCGCCGCCGCGAAGTACAGCATCGGCAGCGATGCTGCGACCGAGTTCAACGCCCACGCGATCGCGCACAGCAGGCCGCCGCCCACCACCACCGGACGTGGTCCGAAACGGTCCACCAGGTAGCCTTCCACCGGTACCAGCCACGTTTCCGTGACGACGAAGATCGTGAACGCCACCTGAATCGCCGCGCGGCCCCACTGGTACTTCTCGTTGATCGGGTTGACGAACAACGTCCAGCCGTACTGCATGTTGGCGATCATGGCCATGCATATCACGCCGAATACGAGTTGCACCCATGGCGACGCCATCCACGACGACGCTTGTCCCTGGTGATCCGTTCTCATCGCTGTCTCCTAGGCATGTATGCCTTGCTTTGTGTTTGCGGGGACGATGTGGCTGAGGCACCGCCTACCGTGTACGAAACCGCCGGTCATGGATTGACATAGTATGTGATATATCAAGTAAGTAAAGCGAAAGAAACGACGGGGTTTTCACCAGGCCTTTCGTCGAAAGAAAGCAAAATGAAGGCACAGCCCATGCTAGGGCGACGGACAAAAAAAAGCCCGCAAGTTGGGGCTTGCGGGCGGAGAACATGCAGCGAGACAAAGCGGGTTCGCGACATGCGTTACCTTTATAGATGAAAGTAAAACGTAATGTAAAGTTTTTTATTCGTATGGTTGTGAGGTGCCGCGCACAGCTGCGGCGAAGGCGTTGTCTATTTATGACGCGGCGTGCTGAATCAAGCGTCCTGTGGCTGCGCGCGATCGCGCTGCGCGCGTCACTGCTGTGTAAAGGCCTGCGCGTGTTTTGCGAGTGCGTCGGCGAGTGCCTCGATCACGTCGTCCCATTGCCCGAGGCGCTGCTGACGGAACAGGGTCGCGCTGCGATACCACGGACTGTCGTCGCGTTCGAGCAGCCAGCGCCAGCACGTGTCGACGCGGTTCGCGATCCACACCGGCTTGCCTAGCGCGCCTGCGAGGTGCGCGGTCGACGTATCGACGGAGATCAGCAGATCGAGCTGTTCGATCAACGCGGCGGTGTCGGCGAAGTCCGCGATGTCGTCAGTGAAGTCGATGATCTGCTGCGCGGCGGATAGTTGTGCGTTCAACGAAACGGCCTGCTGCGCGGCTTCTCCTTTCTGCACGCTGTAGAAGCGCACCTGCGGCAGATTAAGAAGCGGCGCGAATGTTTCGAGCCGCAGCGAGCGGCGCCGGTCGGTGCGGCGCAATTCCGGAACATGCGGCCGGTCGCCGCCAGCCCATACGAGGCCCACGCGCAAGCTGCCGGGCTCGCGCGGGCCGATCCGCTGCGTCCAGCGTGCGAGGTCCGCGGGACTTGCCTGCAGATACGATGCCGCGGCCGGAATCGACTCCACTGTGGTGCGCAACGCGAGCGGCAGGCTTAGCAGCGGACAGTGGCAATCGAAGTCCGGCAGCGGCGCGCCTTCTTCGATCACCTGCCCAACGCCTTCGAGGTTTTGCAGCAGGCGCGTCAGCGGCGCGGGGACTTCGAGCAGCACCGTGGCGCCAAGGCGTGCGACCTGCGTCGCGTAGCGGCAAAACTGCAGCGTGTCGCCCAGGCCCTGTTCCGCGTGCAGCAGGATCGTCTTGCCTTCGAGCGGGAAGTCGCCGAGCCATAGCGGCTGCGCGAACGCGCGCGGCCGTGCGCCGATCCAGCGCCGCTGCCAGCGCACTTCGTATTCCGGCCAGCCTTCGGCCAGCCGGCCCATACGCAGCAGACAGTTCGAACGGTTCCAGCGGCATTCGACATCGTTCGGGTTCAGTTCGAGCGCGCGCTCGAAGGCCGCGAGCGCCGCTGCGTGTTCGCCGAGATCGATCAGCGTGAGGCCGAGGTTGTTCCATGCATCGGCGAAGTCAGGGGCGATCCGCAGCGCCTGCAGGTAGCTCGCGCGGGCATCGGCTGCATGGTCGAGATCGCTTAGCGCATTGGCGCGATTGCTCCACGCTTGCGCATACGCAGGCTGCAGTTCGATGGCGCGCTCGCAACTGGCAAGCGCATCCTGCGGGCGATTCAGGTCGCGCAACGTGCACGCGCGATTGTTCCAGGCAGATGCCATCTGCGGCGCGACTTCGAGCGCCTTGTCGAAACTCGTCAGTGCATCGTGCGGCCGCTCGAGCGATGCCAATGCGGTGCCGTGATTGTTCAACGCATCGGCAAAGCGCGGCTGCAGCGCGAGCGCGCGATTCGCGCTTGCCAGCGCTTCGGTGGGGCGCTGCAACGCGTTTAATGCGTAAGACAGGTTCGAATGCAGCGCGGGCTGCTTCGCGTCGATTTCGAGCGCGCGCTGCAGTTGCGCGGCGCCTTCTTCGAGCCTGCCTTGCTGCAGCATCAAAGCGCCGAGCAACTGCAGCGCGTCGAAATGCCGGGGTCGCGCGGCGAGCAATTCGCGATACATCTCTTCGGCTTCGGCCAGCGCGCCATTCTGCTGCAACGCTACGGCCTGTTGCAGCAATGCTTCGATCTGGCGCGGGGGGAGGGTCTTTTTGCTCATGTTCGTGTCAGGCTTCGAGCGCGAGCGTCGCAAAGGTCGCCAGCCAGTGTTCGCCCATATAGTCGCCCGCTACGTGAGCCAGTGCGTTCCGCAGATGAAGATCGGCGGCTTCGAGCAGCACGCCGCGCCGCGCGTCGTTTTCTGACAGCGCGCCTGCAAGCGAGCGTTGGCACCATGCACGGCTGAGGTTCAGGCCGTCCAGATGCGCGATCTTGCCATCGCTGCGGTCGGTTACGGTGGCCGGCACGAACAGTGTGGACGGCTCACGCGCGGCGAGCCCGGGCAGAAAGCGCGCGAACCAGTCCGCGAATTCGCTGGGCCCGAGCGCGCGGCGCATCAGTTCTGCTTCCATCAGCGCCGGCGACAGAAATTCGTCGCCGCAAGGCTCCCACGCCTGACAGCCGGCATCGTTCAGATACCAGCGTTTCGCGGTGGCGACAATCAATTGCTCCAATGACGCATGCGCAGTCGTGCGCGCGAAATCGAGCGCCAACGCAAGCGCGAACGCGGTGTTGAAGTGCGTGCCGACGCGCAGCGGGTACGTCGCTTTCGGCAGGAACTCCATGAAGCGCTCGACGAATGCACCGGTGAGCGGCGCCAGCGCCGCAGCCCAGCGTGCACGCTGCGGCAGCTTCAGCGTGTCGAGCCGGGCGGCGAGGGCGAGCAGCCAGGCCCAGCCATACGGACGTTCGAAGCCGCGGTTGTGCGGCAGGTCCAGATAGGCGCGCTCACCCGCCATATTGGCCTCGGTGAAGTGCGCATCGACAAGCGCGACGATGCGTGCGGCTTCCGGTAAATCCGGAAAGCGATCGAGTAGATGCAGTACCAGCCAGTAGCCGTGCACGCATGAATGCCAGTCGTAGCTGCCGTAAAAAACCGGATGCAACGCACGCGGGCCTTGCACGTCTTGCGGTCCGGCGAGCGCATGCGTCAGCTTGTTCGGATATTCGCGCGTCAGGTGATCGAGCGCGAGTCGCGCGAATTTCGTTGCGGTAGCGGCATCGAGTTGCAGGTGGGCTGTCATCGGCGTTTCTCGCGAGTCGGGTTTGGATGGGCTGAGCGCGGGTCGCGTCGTACATGTCGGCGCGGCATCTGTGCAGCGGACCGTCGAAGCCCGCTATTTTGTCAGGTTTGCACAGCAGACGTGCGCGCGCCTTGTCGTTCGATCCGCCTAAACGATGCGTTCTTCATACGCGGGTTTTATTCGAGATCTGCGCGGTCATAATGGCCACGCAGCGATCGGATCACTGATCGACTGCATGTCGGCGGGTTTCCTGCAGGTCGATCGACCTGGCAAGCGGAGCCCGTGAAATTCCCATTCGTGTGGTTCACATTGATATAGCGGTGACTTGATGGACCTCACCAATCCTGACGACGGCTACAGGCAGACCGTAGCGGCGCTTGCTGTTCGTTCGCGCGACGATGGTGCGTGCCGTGCAGCACGTGAGCGGGTGCGGCAATGACTGCATGCGTAGAAGACGATATCGTGCGGCGGGCCCTGCTTGGGTTATTGATGCCGCAGTCCGTGGGCAACGCGAGCGGCAAGGCCAATTGCACGCTGCGCGTGAAGCGGCGGCGGCCGGCTTTCGATTCGTGCGACGACAGCGGCGGGCAAACCGTGCGGGTGAATATCCTGGACAAGCTGTCGTCGGTGACGATCAGCGTGTACTGGAGCGATCCGTGCTCCGGGCACTATGCTGAGCAGATCTGGCGGATGGGCTTCGCGCGGATCGACGCCGCGTGTGTGCTGACCGGCACGCCGATTCGCCGCGGCGATCCGGTATTTCGTCCGCATGCGCGTGCGACCAAGGCGCCGGCCAACGCAGGCCGAATGATTCTTGCCTCTGCGGTGCCGGGCTATGCGTGAGTTTCAGAAAGCGCTAGAAGAATTCACACAGCCGGTGATAAAGCATGCCGAGTTCGAGGACCGGCGCACGCAGTGCCGCACCGCCTGGAAAACGTGCATGCCTGAGCCGCGCGAACAGATCGAACATCGCGCGCTCGCCGGTGATGGCCTGCGCAAGCGCGCGGCCGGCAATGCCGGTCAATGCCACGCCGTGCCCGGAAAAACCTTGCGCGTAGAAGTAGTTCGGATCGATCGCGCCGAAGTCGGGCGCGCGATTGCGCGTCACGTCGACAAAGCCGCCCCACGCGTATTCGATGCGCACGTCGGCTAGCTGCGGAAAGACGGCCAGCATGCGGGCGCGAATCTCATCGGTCAGCTGTCCGGCGGGTGCGCCGCTCGATGTAGCCCGGCCGCCGAACAACACGCGATGATCCGCAGACAGGCGGAAGTAGTCGAGGAAAAAGTTATTGTCGCAAACCGCCTCGCGGCCGGCGATCAGCGCATCCGCGCGCGCCTTGCCGAGCGGCTCGGTCGCGATGATGTACGACGCGATCGGTGCAATTCGCGCGGCCACGCCGGCGGGCAACACGTTGCCGATGGTCGCGTTGCCGCATGCGGCGACGAAGCGGCAGCGCACTGCGCCGTCGCGGGTGCGTACCAGCGGCTGCGCGCCGCGCACCACTTCGACTACCTGTGAATTGGCGAACAGTAGCGCGCCTTCGTTTCGGGCGGCTTGCGCGAGCCCGAGGCAATACTTGAGCGGATGCAGATGCCCGGACAGCGGATCGTAAACACCGGCAAGATAGCGTTCGGAGGCGATCCGCTCGCGCATTGCATCGCGTTCGAGCCACTGCAGATCCGCATACCCCCAGCGCGTGGTAACGGCCTCCATCCAGCTGCGCAGGTCCGGCACGCGCTTCGTTCTGGTCGCGACCGTCAAATATCCGTGCGTCAGATCGCAATCGATAGCGTAGCGCTCGATCCGCTCGCGCACCAGTCTGACGCCTTGCTGCGACAGCGCCCATGCAGCGCGTGCACCATCCGTGCCGAGTTGCTGTTCGAGCACCTCGTCTTTCGCGAAGCCGACGATCATCTGCCCGCCGTTGCGGCCCGATGCGCCCCAGCCGGCGCGATGCGTATCGAGCACGGCCACCGTCAGGCCGCGCGCGCGGCATTCGAGCGCAACCGAAAGGCCGGCGAAGCCGGCGCCGATCACGCAGACGTCGACGTCGATCGGGTCGGTTAGCGTGGGGTCGTCGGCGGCAGCGCGCGGCGTGGTCGCTTCGTAGAAGGAGTGGGCAATCAGTGCGTCGGCGCGCTGGTCGAGAGTGTCGGGCATCGTGAGAGTCGGGTGGCCGTAGGTGAGCGGGCTCGCCATGTTTGCTCAGGTGAGCCCGCCCGGAATTCTACCGGCTACCCGCGGGCCTGCGCAGTCTTTGCGCAGGCCCGCGTTCCATTTAGACAAGCCCGACTTGCCGGGCGGTCGCATCGATTGCCATCGTTGCTTTTTCAACGATCTCGTCGATCTCAGCGCGCGTGATCACCAGTGGCGGCGATAGCAGCATCCGGTCGCCGGTGGCGCGCATGATCAGGTTGCCGTTGAAGCAGAAATCGCGGCAAAGCATGCCCACCTCGCCGCCGTTGGCAAAGCGGCGCCGCGCCGCCGGTTCCTCGGCTAACTGGATGCCCGCCACGAGGCCGGTGCCGGCCACTTCGCCGACCAGCGGATGCGCGGTGAACGCATCGCGCAAGCATCGCTGAAAATATGGGCCGGTTTCGTTGCGCACGCGCTCGACGATGCCTTCATCGCGCAACAGCGTCAGATTGGCCAGCGCGACCGCCGCCGCGACAGGGTGCCCTGAGTACGTCATGCCGTGATTGAATTCGCCATTTTCGGCCAGCGCGTCGGCGATCCGGTCGTGCACGCCGACTGCTCCCATCGGCACATAGCCGCTCGTCAAGCCTTTGGCCACGGTGATCAGATCGGGCTCGAAGCCGAAGTGCTGATGCGCGAACCATTCGCCGGTACGCCCGAAGCCGCCGATCACTTCATCGGCCGCCAGCAGTACGTCGTATTTGCGGCAAATGCGCTGGATTTCCGGCCAGTACGTGGCAGGCGGAAAGATCACACCACCCGCTCCCTGGAAAGGCTCACCGATAAACGCAGCGACATTCTCGACACCCAGTTCGAGAATTTTTGCCTCCAGCTGCTGCGCACAGGCGAGGCCGAACGCGTCGGGTGTCATGCCTTGCGGCGCTTCGCCGAAAAAATACGGCTGATCGATGTGCACGATGTGAGGCACTGGCGACGGCATCTGTTCATGCATATAGTCCATGCCGCCGAGCGTCGCGCCCGCGATAGTCGAGCCGTGATAGCCGTTCTTGCGGGAAATCACGTACTTCTTCGTGCTCTTGCCCTGTGTGGCCCAATAGCGATGGACGATACGCAGCACCGTATCGTTGCCCTCGGAGCCGCTGTTGCAATAGAAGAAGTGATTGAACGGCGCAGGCGCGAGTTCGGCCAGTAGCGCGGACAGCTCGATTACCGGCGGATGCGTGGTCTTGAAGAAAGTGTTGTAGAACGGCAGTTCCTGCATCTGGCGCCATGCGGCGTCGGCCAGCTCGCGGCGGCCATAGCCGAGATTGACGCACCATAGGCCGGCCATGCCATCGATGATCCGTTGTCCGTCCGAGTCCCACAGGTACACGCCTTCAGCGCGCACGATCACGCGGCTGCCATGGCGGTTCAGCGCGCCCATGTCGGAGAATGGATGGATGTGGTGCGCGGCGTCGAGCGCGCGATAGTCGGCGGTCGTGCGTGCGGCGCGCGGCGGCATTGCGGCGGGACAGACGGATGCGAGTTCCTCGGTCGTGTGGCTCATGATGGCTCCGTGATGTGGGCAATAGGGCGACGCGATCAAACATGCAGCAGCAGGTGCCGGCGTTCCCACGAGCTGATTACGCGGAAGAAGGCTTCGTATTCGGTTTCCTTCAGCGTCACGAACGCATTGACGAATTTCTCGCCGAGCGTTTCCGCGAGCGGCACGCATGCCGCCATCAGCGTCAGCCCTTCCTCGAGATTGCGCGGCAGCTGGTACGGCAGCTGATAGCCGTCGCTGCCCAGCGGTTCGGTGGGGCTCAGGTGCTGCGTCATGCCGAGGTAGCCGGCCGCGAGCGTAGCCGCGATCGCCAGATACGGGTTGCAGTCGACACCCGGAATGCGGTTCTCGATGCGTCGCGCAGCAGGCGCCGAATGCGGAATGCGAAAGCCGACGGTGCGATTGTCGTAACCCCACTGCACGTTGATCGGCGCGGCCATAAAGCGCGACAGCCGCCGATACGAGTTGATGTAAGGCGCGAAGATCGGCATCAGCGACGGCGTGTATTTCTGCAGGCCGGCCAGATAGCTGTGAAACAGCGCGGTGGGCGCGCCGTCGCGTCCGGCAAACAGGTTCTCGCCGCTATGGCTGTCGACGATGCTCTGATGCACATGCATGGCCGAGCCCGGTTCGCCCTCCATCGGTTTGGCCATGAAGGTCGCGTACATATGGTGGCGCAGCGCTGCTTCGCGCACGGTACGTTTGAACAGAAACACGCGATCGGCGAGATTGAGCGGGTCGCCGTGCAAAAAATTGATCTCCATCTGCGCCGCGCCGACTTCGTGAATCAGCGTATCGACTTCGAGCTCCTGCACGTCGCAGTACTCGTAGATGTCTTCGAACAGCGGATCGAACTCGTTGACGGCTTCGATCGAATACGCCTGGCGGCCGGTCTCGGCGCGGCCGGTGCGGCCCACCGGCGGCCGCAGCGGCAGGTCCGGGTCCTTGTTCATGTCGACCAGATAGAACTCCAGTTCGGGGGCGACGACCGGTTTCCAGCCCTTGGCTTCATAGAGCTCGAGTACGCGTCTTAGCACACGGCGCGGCGAAATCTCGACCGGCGTGCCGTCGAAATGCACGCAGTCGTGAATCACCTGGGCGGTTGGATCGACGGCCCACGGAATGATGCGGATCGTGGCGGGATCGGGCACGCACATCATGTCCGGATCGGTGACGCCGGTCAGGCTGCCGTCTTCCGGATAGTCGCCGGTGACGGTTTGCACCATCACGGCCTGCGGCAGCCGCATCGCTTCGCCTGCTTCGAACTTGCTGCGCGGAATGATCTTGCCGCGCGCGATGCCGGCCATATCGGGAATGATCGCTTCGATTTCGGTGATGTGGTGCTTCTTCAGAAATTCGTCGATGTGATCCATGATTGTTCTCGCTTTGGTTGGTGCGGGCCGGCTTATGCGTGAGCGGTCAGCGGGTCGCTGACGCCGCAGCCGGTCCTGATGCGCATTCGGGCGCGGCATGCGTCGCCGAACGCGCGAAAAATCGCGCTGGAAAGTGCGTCGCTGGCGAAGCGCCATTCGGGGTGCCACTGCACGCCGAGCGCAAACGTGCGTGCGTTCGCCACGCTGACGGCTTCGATCAATCCGTCGGGCGCGCGCGCCTCGACGATCAAGGTGTCGCCGAGCCGTTCGATTCCTTGCCCGTGCAACGAGTTGACGCGTACCGTCTGCGCGCCGCCGGCCAGCCGGTGCAGCAGGCCGCCTTCCGCGATGCGCAGCGCGTGCGACGGCGCGTATTGCGTGTCGATGTCGTGTTGCTTGTTCTCGCGGTGATCGTGGTAGCCGTCGATGTCGTGCACGCTCTGGTGCAAGGTGCCACCGAACGCGACGTTCAGTTCCTGGAAGCCGCGGCAGATCGCGAGAACCGGTACGCCGGCGTCGATCGCGGTCTTCAGCAGCGGCAGCGTGGTCGCATCGCGTGCTGCGTCGTGCGGTGTGCCGGCTGCGCTTGCCGCGCCGCCATAGCGGTGCGGCTCGACATTCGAATAGCTGCCGGTGAACAACAGGCCGTCGACCGCGGCGATAAGGTCCGCAGGCGCTTGCCGGTAGCCGAGCGCCGGCACGATGAAGGCGAGCGCCTCAGCGCCGTCGATCACGGCGGCCAGGTACTTCTCGCCGGCGGCGTGCGATGGATGGGCGCCGATCATCGAGCGGTCCGCACTAACGCCGATCAAAGGTTTTCTATGCATGGCTAACTTTTCGTGAAATTGTTTGGGCGGTTGCATTGGTCGCGTATTTTTCAGCGCGTGCAGGGTCGGCGCCGTCTGCGCGTCGAACCGCGGGGCATGAAGGGTCTTGCCGTATGTGCCGAGCCGTACCCGTACGGGTCAGCCGCGACGCAGCGTGCAGCGATGCACGTCGCCTCGCAGGCAAATGCAGGCGCGAACCCGCCCCACGCGCCACGTCGGCACGCACGGATCAGACAAACGGTAGTGGTGTAACGGGCAGGGGTGCTACGGCAGCAGCGACGCCACCCCGTCGCAATCCACGGGCACAAAGGCACGCGAACGCACGGCGTTATGGCGTCTGACGCAACGGCGGGAAAGAATCGAGAAGACTGACAGGAAGCGGCGAAATGCGTGGCTGCCGTTGCTGCCGTCGGCGCTGGAGCAATCAGCGCGAAGACACCTCGCGGGCTGATTGCGGTTCCACCTTACCAAAGGGCCTCGGACTTTCACGATGACACTCGACTGGCGACGTTGGAGTATTGAACATGCATCGCCTGAACGCGCACAGCGTTCAAACGAACCGCATGTCGGCGGAGCGCACGGCGAGGCGGGTGGATCTCACGTCGGGACGAGATGCCAGCCTTTCGATAGCCATGCGATTGCCTTCTGTCAGGATATACACGACGTCGAAATCGCGTCAATCGCTTTTTCGGCAAGGCACGGGTGGATTGGGGGCGGGCAGTGCAGCAATATGCTTGAAGAATGTTCGTTGTGCGCGCAATCGCGAGCCTCGGTGCATACCTTTGACGGCAGGCACCGGGGTCAAGCGAGTACCGCAGCAAACGACGCGCTACGCGAGCCGCGCGGCAATCGCCTTGCCCACTTCCGTGGTGCTCGCGCTGCCGGCCAGATCCGCGGTGCGCGGACCTTCACGCAGTGTCGCCTCGATCGCCGCGAGGATCGCATCGTGCGCCGCACGTTCGTTGCCGCGCTGGTCGCCGAGAAAATCGAGCATCATCGCGGCGGACCAGATCATCGCGATCGGATTCGCGATGTTTTTGCCTGCGATGTCCGGCGCCGAACCATGCACCGGTTCGAACAGCGACGGAAACTTGCGCTGTGGATTCAGATTGCCCGACGGCGCGAGGCCGATCGTGCCGGTACATGCCGGCCCCAGGTCAGACAGAATGTCGCCGAACAGATTGGTTGCGACCACAACGTCGAAGCGATCCGGATTCAGCACGAAGCGAGCGGCGAGGATGTCGATATGCTGCTTGTCCCACGCAACGTCGGGAAACTGCGCTGCCACTTCCGCGGCACGCTGATCCCACCACGGCATGCTGATCGCGATGCCATTGCTCTTGGTCGCCACGGTGATCTTTTTCTTCGGACGCCGCTGCGCGAAATCGAAGGCGAATTTCAGCACGCGTTCGCTGCCGTGCCGCGTGAAGATAGACTGCTGCACGACGAATTCGCGTTCGGTGCCTTCGAACATCACTCCGCCTACCGAAGAGTATTCACCTTCGGTGTTTTCGCGCACGATCCAGAAGTCGATGTCGCCCGCATGGCGGCCGGTGAGCGGCGACGGCACGCCATCGAACAGGCGCGCCGGCCGCAAATTCACATATTGATCGAACTCGCGGCGGAATTTCAGCAGCGAACCCCACAGCGAGACATGGTCGGGCACCCTGGCGGGCCAGCCCACCGCGCCAAACAAAATCGCATCGCAGCGCTGCAACTGCGCTTTCCAGTCGTCGGGCATCATTTGCCCGTGTTTTTCGTAATACGCGCAGCTTGCCCAGTCGATATGTTCGTATTCGAGTTCGATTGCAAAGCGCTTGCAGGCGGCGTCGAGCACGCGCAGCCCTTCGGGCATCACCTCGGTGCCGATGCCGTCGCCTGGAATCACTGCAATCCGATGCTTGTTCGCCATGTCGTCGCCTCTTTCGCGTTTCGTCGCGATCGTTCGTAAAAGAGGCTATTTTAGGCTGCAGTGTCGTGGGATGCAGTGTGCTGCAGAGCGGCGTCTGACCCGCTCGGCATACGGCATGGCCTGCTGCCGCGGTATCTTCAACCGATGGCCGCGCCGTTGTCCTTACGCGAGCGTTTCGCGGCCGGCGCGGTGGCCACCGCTTTATGCGCGGCCTCGTTATCTTCTAGCCGCCGCGTGGCTTCGGCGACGTCGTGGCGAAATTGCGCGAGCGCGGCGAGCGATGCATCGGGCGGCTGCAATGCAGACCACAGTACGTCGATCAGCCGCTCCGCGGTGGCGTCGATGTCGGTGCGGCGATTCGCGAGCGTTGCGTCCCACAGCACGTGCTCCATCGGTCCGAACACCAGCGAGCGCAACAACCGCAACGGCATGTCCGCGCGAATCTGGCCGGTGGCTTGCCCTTGCGCGAGCACGCGCATCAGCGGGGCGGTGTAACGCCGATGCAAGCCGGTGAGCGCTTCGCTCAACTCGTGCTGCTGCGTGCGGCCTTCGGATAGCACCAGCGAGCACAGACCGGTGCCGTTGACCAGCATCAGACGCAAATGCGTGCGCACAATGAACGCGAACTGCTGACGCACACTGCCGTCGCGCGGCAGCCCCGACTCGATTGCTTCGATGATCTCGTCGTACCAGTCGCCGATCACGCGCGCGCACAGTTCTCGCTTGCCGCGAAAGTAGCTGAACACGGTCGCCTCGGAGATGCCGAGCCGATGGGCGATCTCAGCGGTGGTGGTGCGCTCGTAACCCTTTTCCGCGAATACGTCGCGGCCGGCCTCGAGAATCTCCTTTACCCGCTGCTGCGACTTGCGTCCTGCCGGCTGCCGGCGCGACGCAGGTGCTTCGTCTTTCGCTACGCGCATATGAGTCCAATTCAGATTTCGGTACCGGAACGCCCCGGCGCCCTTCGATACTAGCACGTTGGTAGGCCATTAGCCGGCGCATATCTTTATGAGTTTTGCTCAAAAATACCTATTGACGCTTACGTAAATCTGGCGTGAAATGCTTGCTGACAGGCGTGCGCCGGCGGATTTGCGCTGGCCTCGCCGCCAACCTGCCGACTGATACTGAGCCCCGCTCAGAAAATGCCGGTGCGCGAGTGCCGCAGCAATACGCCACGCACACCGGCGCCATCGTGGAGACGCACAATGAGCAGCCTGCCCGGTTTGCAATTCCCGCTTGGTGAAGAAATCGAAATGCTGCGCGACACCATCACCGGCTTCGCGGCGAAGGAAATCGCGCCGCGCGCCGGCGAGATCGACCGCACCGACCAGTTTCCGATGGACCTGTGGCGCAAATTCGGCGACCTCGGCGTGCTCGGCATGACGGTGGCCGAAGAATATGGCGGCGCCAATATGGGCTATACCGCGCATATGGTCGCGATGGAAGAAATCTCGCGTGCGTCGGCTTCGGTGGGGCTGTCGTACGGTGCGCATTCGAATCTGTGTGTAAACCAGATTCATCGCAACGGCACCGAAGCGCAAAAACGCGCCTATCTGCCGAAGCTCGTATCGGGCGAACACGTCGGGGCGCTGGCGATGAGCGAGCCGAATGCCGGATCGGACGTGGTCAGCATGAAGCTGCGTGCCGACAGGAAGGGCGACCGCTATGTGCTGAACGGCACCAAGATGTGGATCACCAACGGCCCGGATTGCGACACGCTGGTGGTCTACGCCAAGACCGATCCCGCAGCGGGCCCGCGCGGCATTACTGCCTTTATCGTCGAGAAAGGCGCGAAAGGCTTTTCGGTTGCGCAAAAGCTCGACAAGCTCGGCATGCGCGGCTCGCATACCGGCGAACTGGTGTTCCAGGACGTCGAAGTGCCGGAAGAGAATATTCTCGGCGCGCTGAACAGCGGCGTGAATGTGCTGATGAGCGGCCTCGACTACGAACGCGCGGTGCTGGCCGGCGGTCCGACCGGCATCATGGCCGCGGTGATGGACGCGGTCGTGCCGTACATTCACGACCGCAAGCAGTTCGGCCAGTCGATCGGCGAGTTTCAGCTGATTCAGGGCAAGGTGGCCGATCTTTACACGACGATGCAGGCGTGCCGCGCGTATCTGTACGCAGTCGGCCGCCAGCTCGATACGCTCGGCAGCGACCACGTGCGGCAGGTGCGCAAGGACTGCGCCGGCGTGATCCTGTACACCGCGGAGAAAGCCACGTGGATGGCCGGCGAAGCAATCCAGATTCTCGGCGGCAATGGCTACATCAACGAATATCCGGTCGGCCGCCTGTGGCGCGATGCGAAGCTTTATGAAATCGGCGCAGGCACCAGCGAAATCCGCCGCATGCTGATCGGCCGCGAGCTGTTTGCGGAAACGATGTAAGCACAACCGTATCCATACTGCGCCGCAGGCCGACGAACAGGAGAGCCGCTCGATGCCGGTGATCGAAACCAGAATGAACCCGCGCGCGGACGATTTCCGCGCCAATGCGGCCGCGCTCGAGGCGCTGGTCGCCGATCTGCGCGACAAGATCGGGACGCTCGCAGCGGGCGGCGGCGAGGCCGCGCGCGAGCGGCATGTGTCGCGCGGCAAGCTGCTGCCGCGTGCGCGCGTCGCGCAGCTGCTCGATCCGGGCACGCCGTTTCTGGAGCTGTCGCAACTGGCGGCGTTCGGCATGTACAACGGCGACGCGCCCGGCGCGGGCCTGATCACCGGTATCGGCCGGATTGCCGGGCAGGAATGCGTGATCGTCTGTAACGATGCGACGGTCAAAGGCGGCACGTACTACCCGGTCACGGTGAAAAAGCATGTGCGCGCACAGGAAATTGCCGCGGAAAACCGCTTGCCATGCGTGTACCTCGTCGATTCGGGCGGTGCCAATCTGCCGAATCAGGACGAGGTGTTTCCCGATCGCGATCACTTCGGCCGTATCTTTTACAACCAGGCCAATCTTTCCGCGGCAGGCATTGCGCAGATCGCGGTGGTGATGGGCTCGTGCACGGCAGGCGGCGCGTACGTGCCGGCGATGAGCGACGAATCGATCATCGTGAAGAACCAGGGAACGATTTTTCTCGGTGGTCCGCCGCTCGTGAAAGCAGCGACCGGCGAAGAAGTGACCGCGGAAGATCTCGGCGGCGGCGACGTGCATACGCGGCTGTCGGGCGTCGCCGATCATCTCGCGCAAAACGACGCGCACGCGCTGGCGATCGCGCGCAGCATCGTCGGCAATCTGAATCGCACGAAGCCCGCGACGCTTGCGCTGCGGGAACCGAAACCGCCGCGTTACGATCCCAGGAGCGTCTATGGCGTGATTCCGGTCGATACGCGCAAGCCATTCGACGTGCGCGAGGTGATCGCGCGCATCGTCGACGATTCCGCTTTCGACGAGTTCAAGGCGCGCTACGGCACGACGCTCGTCACCGGTTTTGCGCACATCTGGGGGCACCCGGTCGGTATCGTCGCGAACAACGGCATCCTGTTTTCGGAGTCGGCGCTAAAGGGCACGCATTTCATCGAACTGTGCTGCCAGCGCAAGATTCCGCTGGTGTTCCTGCAGAACATCACCGGCTTTATGGTGGGCCGCAAATACGAAAACGAAGGCATCGCGCGCAACGGCGCGAAAATGGTCACTGCGGTCGCAACGGCAAAAGTGCCCAAGTTCACGGTGATCATCGGCGGTTCGTTTGGCGCGGGCAACTATGGGATGTGCGGGCGCGCCTATTCGCCGCGCTTTCTGTGGATGTGGCCGAATGCACGCATCTCGGTGATGGGCGGCGAGCAGGCCGCTTCGGTACTGGCGACCGTCAAGCGCGACGGCATCGAAGCGAAAGGCGGCGCCTGGAGCGCGGCGGAAGAAGAGGCGTTCAAACAGCCGATTCGCGCGCAATACGAAGAGCAGGGCCATCCGTACTATGCGAGTGCGCGGCTGTGGGACGACGGCGTGATCGACCCCGCGCAGACCCGCGACGTGCTCGGCCTCGGGCTATCCGCGGCGATGAACGCGCCGCTCGAAGAAACGCGCTTCGGCGTGTTCCGCATGTAAGCGGTGCGCAAAAGGAGTGTCGACATGGAAGAGCTGAAGCCTGCAACGTTGACCGTCGGGTTCGATCATCAGGTGGCGACCGTCACGCTGAATCGCCCGGACGTGCGCAACGCATTCAACGAGACGATGATCGCCGAGCTGACGGCGGTGTTCCGCGCGCTAGACAGCCGCGACGACGTGCGCGCGGTCGTGCTCGCCGCGAACGGCAAGGCCTTCTGCGCGGGCGCGGACCTGAACTGGATGAAGCAGATGGCCGGCTACTCGGACAATGAGAACCATGCCGACGCGCTGCGTCTTGCCGACATGCTCGCGGCAATCTATCGCTGCAGCAAGCCGGTGATCGCGCGCGTGAATGGCGATGCATACGCAGGCGGCATGGGTCTGATCTCGGTCTGCGACATCGTGGTGGCCGTCGATTCAGCGCGCTTTTGCCTGTCCGAAGCGCGGCTCGGTCTGATCCCCGCGACGATTGCGCCGTACGTGATCCGTGCCATCGGTGAACGGGCGGCGCGCCGCTACTTCGTGACGGCCGAGCAATTCGACTGCGCGACGGCGTTGCGGCTTGGCCTCGTCAGCGAAGCGGTGAACGAAGACAAGCTCGACGATACCGTGCAGCAACTCGCGGCGATCCTGGGTTCGAACGGGCCGCATGCGGTGCGTGCCTGCAAGCGTCTGGTGCAGGACATCGCGGGCCGTGAAATCGATGCGGCGCTGATCGAGGACACGGCACAGCGCATCGCGCGCACCCGCGCGAGCGCGGAAGGCCGCGAAGGGGTCGCGTCGTTTCTCGAGAAGCGGGCGCCGACATGGCGCAGCTAGCTGCAGCAGAAACCACGAGGCTCGTGGGCCCATCTGACGAAACAACCGCCGAAACACGCATGAACAGCCGAACCACAGCCGAACCACCGTCGAACAACAGCCGCTAAAGGTGAACCCTTCATGTTCAACAAGATCCTGATTGCGAACCGGGGTGAAATTGCCTGCCGCGTGGCCGCGACCTGCAAGCGGCTCGGCATCGCGAGCGTCGCGGTTTACTCCGATGCGGACGCACAGGCCAAGCACGTCGCCGCATGCGACGAAGCGGTGCATATCGGCGGCGCCGCGGCGGCCGACAGTTATCTGCGCATTGAGCGCATCATCGCAGCGGCGCGCGCGAGCGGCGCGCAGGCGGTGCATCCCGGCTACGGCTTTCTGTCGGAAAACGAAGACTTCGCGCGCGCCTGCGCCGAAGCCGGCCTCGTTTTTATCGGCCCGCCGGTCGACGCGATTGCCGCGATGGGTTCGAAGGCCGCCGCGAAGGCGCTGATGCATTCCGCCGCGGTGCCGCTAGTGCCCGGCTATCACGGCGACGACCAGGACCCGCAACTGCTGCGCGACGAAGCCGATGCGATCGGCTATCCGGTGCTGCTGAAAGCGAGTGCAGGCGGCGGCGGTAAAGGCATGCGCGTGGTCGAGCGCGGCGACGACTTCGCGGCGGCGCTTGCCTCATGCAAGCGCGAGGCGGCGAGCAGCTTTGGCAACGACCGCGTGCTGATCGAAAAGTATCTGACGCGGCCGCGCCATGTTGAAGTGCAGGTGTTCGCCGATACGCACGGCAATGCGGTGTATCTGTTCGATCGCGACTGCTCGGTGCAGCGGCGTCATCAGAAAGTGCTGGAAGAAGCGCCGGCGCCAGGGCTATCCGCGGAACTGCGTCGCGCGATGGGCGAAGCGGCGGTCGCGGCGGCGCGCGCGGTCGATTATGTCGGCGCGGGCACCGTCGAATTCATCATGACCGGCGGCGATTTCTATTTCATGGAAATGAATACGCGGCTACAGGTCGAGCATCCGGTCACCGAAATGGTTACCGGGCACGATCTGGTCGAGTGGCAACTGCGCGTGGCCGCGGGCGAAACGCTGCCATGCGCGCAGCAGGCGCTGCAGATCGAAGGGCATGCGATCGAAGCGCGCATTTACGCGGAACACCCGGCGCGCGGCTTCTTGCCGTCGACGGGCACGTTAAAGCATTTGCGCATGCCGGAGGGTGTCGAATTCGCGATCGGCGCGGGCATCGGCGCTGCCGGTGGCAACGGTGCCTCTGCGCAGGCGCGTGCACCGGTGCGCATCGACAGTGGCGTACGCGAAGGCGACACGATCACGCCGTTCTACGATCCGATGATCGCGAAGCTGATCGTGCACGGCGCCACGCGCGCACAGGCATTGCAAAGGATGAGCCGCGCGCTGCAGGCCTGCGAAGTGGTCGGGCTGCATACGAACGTCGAGTTTCTACGGCGCATCGTCGCGAGCGAGCCGTTTGCGAGCGGCGATCTGGATACGGGGTTGATCGAACGGCATCATGCCGCGCTGTTTGCGCCTGCGCACAAGCCATTCGATACGGCACTCGCGCTCGCTTGCGCGGCCTTGCTGACGCGCGAAGGCGGCACCGTGCACGGCACTTCGCCGTGGGATGCGCTCGCGCACTGGCGGCTCAACGGCGGCTACACGCAGGCGCTGAACTGGCGCGACGTCGATAACGACACGGCATTCACCGCGACTTTCGCACGCGACGGCGATGCATGCACGCTCGAACATGCCGGACGGTGCGTGCCGTTTTCATGGTGGAGCGGTGCGGGGGTTCACGAATACGGCGCCACCTTTGGCGATACGCGCGTCACGGGTCGCGTGTTTATCGACGGCGACACGTTCCATGTGTTCAGCAATGGCGAGACGCTCGCGTTCGAATGGCAGAACCTGCTCGCGCATGCAGCGGATGCCGAACATGGCGAAGGCCGCCTGACCGCGCCGATGCCGGGCAAGGTGATTGCGGTGCTGGTCGAGCCGGGCGCGCTGGTCGAGAAGGGCACGCCGTTGATCGTGATGGAAGCGATGAAGATGGAGCACACGATCGGCGCGCCCGCTGCGGGCAAGGTTGCCGAGGTGCTGTATGCGGTCGGCGATCAGGTTGCGGATGGCGCGCAGTTGCTGGTGCTCGAGACGCAGTGAGCGGTGTTTCGACGCGCGTGTGCGGGTCGGCTACACCTGTTCAGGTGAGATCCGGATAACCCAGCGCAATCGCTTGGTCTTCAAGCTGCGTGATGCGCGCGTAGCCGTCGAGCGAAATGACCTCGAAGCCGGTCAGCTTCAAACGCCGCGCGCGTTCCGGCTGTGCGGCCACGGCCTCGTGCAGTGCAGCGCGCAATGCGACGACGCTGCGCGGCGCCACATCGCGCGATGCGATCAGCGGCAAGCCGGGCGATGCACGGGTCCAGCCGATTTCGCGCACATGTTGTGCGAGTTCCGGGCGCTCGTCGCGCACAAAGGCCATCGTCACGCAATCGATCGCTGCAACGTCGGCACGGCCATCGGCGAGCGCCTGCAACGAGCCTGCATGAGAACCCGTGCATAACGACGCGCCAAAGAATGTGCCGTTGCGCGCGAGCGGCGCGACCGCATGCCGCAATGCATTGAAGCCGCTATTCGAATCGCGCTGATTGAACGCCACGCGCGCGCCGCGGCATTGTTCGAGCGTCTCGAGCGAACCTTGCGCACGCGCGACGACCACGCTCGCATAGTCGCTGCCGTCGCAGCCGGGCGCGGCGAAACACGGCGTGGCAACCAGCTGCACCACATGCTGTAACCCGTGCGTCAGCGGATAACCGCAGGTCTGCGCAAGCAGCAGGTCCGGGCGGCGCCAGAACGCCGCGAGGTCGTCGCCAGGCTCGACGATGCACGCGGCCGGCTCGACCCGATCGACCGCCCGCAGCACGTCGGCCAGCAGTTCGCGCCAGCACGCCGTGAGCGCCGGCGTCACGTTGTACATCGGCAGGGCGGCGACGCGGTTCATTACCCGACGTGATTCAACACATCGAGCGCGGCCTTGCAGGCGCTCTGTAGTTGCGTGCGCATCAAATCCTGCACGCACGCATCGTGATTGACGATCGCGTCGCGAATCCGTACCGACTGCTCGTACGATGAGCGCATGCGTCCACCGCGCGCCATCGCGATGCGCCGCACGCGCCGCACCGGCCCGATCAGCGCGGCATGACTTTCCTGCAAGGTCTTGTTGTCGGCAATCGTCATCACGACGGTATAGAAGCGGTCGAGCGCGTCGACATAGCTGGCTGGATCGTCGGCGTCGACGCTGGCCTGCATCGCCTGCACGACGTCATCGAGTTGCGCGCGGCCAAGCGCGGTGATGCGGTCGGCCGCCAGCTGCACCGCGAGACATTCGAGTGCGGAGCGCACCGTATAGATCTCTTCGACATCGCGTTCGGTCACCGAGCGCACGAACGCGCCGATGCGCGGCAGCACCGTGACGAGCCCTTCGCGCTCGAGCTGCGCGAACGCTTCGCGCATCGGCGTGCGGCTCACGTTCAGCTGCTTGGCGATCTGCACCTCGGACAAGCGGCTGCCGGGCGCCAGCACGCCCTCGACAATCGCCTCGCGCAGCGCGGGCACCACCACGCCTTCACTCAGTGAGTCACTGGCGGCATGCACGGTGCGCATGCGCGCGTGGTATTTGCGGCCGATCGTATCGAGCGGCGGCTCGTGCGGCGCTTCCTTGTCGGCGTGGCTTTCGTCTTTCTTCGCGGTTCGCAATCGGCGCTCCCTATTGATGCGTCATGTTATCCCAGCGGCTAACCCCACTGCCGTTTCAGCTTGTTGCCGGCGCCTGAATGAACGTCTGGATTTGTTTGCCGGTTGACACCGCGCGATTCGTTGAATACGCTGTATACAGATTATACAACAGGAGATGTCGTGGATCACGTTTCTTTGCCGCAACCCGTGCTGATCGAACGCAACGGCACCGTATTGACGTTCACGCTGAACAATCCGGACGCCGGCAACGAGATCACCGGGCCGATGTTCGACGCGATGATCGCCGCGCTGCGTAGCGAAGCCATCGAGCCTGTCGCGCGCGTGCTGCTGCTGCGCGCGACCGGGACGGCATTCTGCAAGGGCCGCGAGCGGGCCGGCCGCGATGCGGCATCGATTCACGCGGAAGTGGCGCGGCTGATCGAGTTCAAGCGCCTGTTGCGCAGTACGTCGCTGATCAGCGTCGCGCAAGTGCAGGGCGATGCCTTTGGCTTCGGCTTCGGTCTCGCGATTCTTTGCGACTTCGCGATCGTGTCGAGCGAAGCGCGTCTCGCCTTCCCCGAAATGAAAGCAGGCCTGCCGCCAGCCGCGATCATGGCCTATCTCGGCCGTTACGCGCTGCCCAAGCGCGTGTTCCCGATGGTGCTGTTCGGCGATCCGCTGTCGCCGGCCACGGCGCTCGAGGCCGGCCTGATCACCCAGGTCAGCGAGCCCGGCCTGCTGGCGTCGGCCACCGACACGCTGATCGAGCGCATCGTCGGCCTGAACGAGGGCGGCGCGCGCCAGTGCAAGGCGTTCTTCCAGGCCGCCGAAGAGAATGCGCTGGAGCAGAACTTCCGCTTCGCTACCGAGACGCTGACGGTCTCGAGCCTGCGGCTGATGCAGAACCGTTGAACCCGCGATGCGATGGCAGCGGCGCCGTGCGGCGCCATGCCATCGTTGTGCGCGCATCGAACGCGCAAAAGACCACCGTTACTAGAAGAAACCGCCCGGAAACTGGCTGGAGACGTACATGAACGTGAATGCAGGAGCAAGACTCGACCGTCTGCCGATGTCGCCGTTTCATCGCCGCATCATGTGGCTGATCGGCATCGGCATGTTTTTCGACGGCTTCGATATCTATGTTGCGTCGACGGTGCTCGGCGCGACGTTGCAGAGCGGCTTTTCGACGCTCGCGCAAAACGCGCTGTTCGTGTCGCTGACCTTTCTCGGCATGATGATCGGCTCGTTTGCCACCGGTTTTCTCGGCGACCGTTTCGGCCGCCGCTTCACCTATCAGGCCAATCTCGCGATTTTCGGCCTCGCGTCGCTCGGCGCCGCGATTTCGCCGAGCATGAGCGTGCTGATCGCATGCCGCTTCCTGATGGGGGTGGGCCTTGGCGCGGAGAACGTGGTCGGCTATTCGACGCTCGCCGAGTTCGTGCCGCCGCGCAATCGCGGCCGGCTGCAGGGCCTGATGGCGGTGTTCGTCGTGACCGGCCTGCCGGTGGCCGGGCTGATCGGCCTGCTGGTGATTCCGGCGTTCGGCTGGCGCGCGATGTTCGTGCTGGGTGGCCTCGGCGCGCTGGGCGTGTGGTACGCGCGCAAGTCGCTGCCTGAATCGCCGCGCTGGCTCGAGGCAGCGGGCCGCGACAAGGAGGCCGAGGAGATCATGCGGCGCATCGAAGCGGAAGTGGCGGTGTCGCACGGTACGCCGCTGCCGGCGCCGGCCGTCGTCGCCAAGCCCGCGCACGCGCAGGCGTTGAGCTTCGGCTCGCTGTTCAGCGGCACGATGCTGCAGCGCCTGATCGTCGGCTGCGTGTGTCTGATCGTGATCAATACGCTGCTGTATGGCTTCGTTACGTGGCTGCCGACCTTCTTCGTACACCAGGGCTTCAGCATCGCGAAATCGTTCGGCTATGCGCTGGTGATGTCGCTCGGCGCACCGGTCGGCTCGGCGATCGGCGCATTTACCGCGGATTCGTGGGGCCGCAAGAAGACCATCATCTTTGCGTCACTGGCCGCGATCGTATTCGGCGCGATCTATCCGTTCGTCAGCAATCCGCTGCTGCTGCCGGTGGTCGGCTTGCTGCTGACGATTCCGATCTACGTGCTGGTCGCGCTGCTGTTCGCCGTGTACGTGCCGGAACTGTTCCCGACTGAAGTGCGCCTGCGCGCTTCCGGCATTTGCAATACGCTGGGGCGTGGCGCGACGATCGTCACGCCGTTCATCGTCGTCGCACTGTATGGGCAGCATGGCATCGTCGGCGTGCTGTCGCTGATGATCGGCCTGCTCGCGGTGCAGATCGTGGTGGTGGCGTGGCTCGGTGTCGAGCCGACCGGCCAGCGCCTCGAAGACCTGCAGCCGGGCGAAGCCCTCGCGCACGATGGTGTCAATGCGGCCGCGCGGGTTCCGGCGAGTAAATGACGCAGACTCGAACGCAGACCCGAACGCACACGCAGCCCATGCAACACAGCACACGCAACGCAAACAGAAAACCGCAGACAAGCCGTAACGACACTGCAAGGAAACCCAAAGGAAAACTGCAATGGATGCATTGAACAAGCAGCACCTGGAAGCGCAACTCTTGATCGACGGCGAGTGGACCGACGCAAGCAACGGCCGCACGATGGACATCGTGAACCCGGCGACCGGCGCCGTGATCGGCAGCCTCGCCGCGGCCACGGAAGCGGACGTGGACCGTGCGGTGCGCGCCGGCCACACGGCCTTCGAGCGCGGCGAATGGCGCGACATGCCGATCCAGCAGCGCGCGCGCATCATGAACAGATTCGCCGACCTGTTCGAAGCGGACCTCGAGAATTTCTACCGGCTCGAGACGCTGAACAACGGCCGGCCGATCTCCGAGACGCGCGCGCAGATCTCGCGCCTGCCGCAGTTTTACCGCTATTTCGCGGCGCTCGCGCTGACTCGCCGCAGCGACGTGATTCCGATCGAAGGCCCGTACCTGTGCTACACGCAACGCGTGCCGCTCGGCGTGATGGCGCTGATGACGTCGTTCAACCATCCGCTGATGATCCTGTCGAAGAGCCTCGCACCGGCGCTCGCGACCGGCAACAGCGTGGTGATCAAGGCCTCCGAGCAGACGCCGCTGACCACCGTGCGCCTCGCGCGTCTGCTGCAGGAAGCGGGCGTGCCGAAGGGCGTGGTCAACGTGGTGAACGGCGAAGGCCGTGAAGCCGGCGCGGCGCTCGCGAAACATTCGCTGATCCGCAAGGTGGTGTTCACCGGCGGCACCGAAGTGGGCCGCTCGATCGGCGAGGCGGCGGCGCGCACCTTTGCGCTGACCACGCTGGAACTCGGCGGCAAGGGCGCGGTACTGCTGTTCGACGATATGGATCTCGAGCGCGCAGTGAACGGCGCGGCGTTCGCATCGTTCATCGGCGCGGGTCAGACCTGCGTATGCGGCGCGCGCATTCTGGTGCAGGAAACCATCTACAAGGAATTCCTCGAGCGCTTCCGCGCGAAGGCTGCGGGCATTCGCGTCGGCGATCCGGAAGATCCGAAGACGCAGCTCGGCCCGGTGATTTCGGACCGTTCGCGCCAGCGTATTCTCGCGATGCTGGAGCGCGCGCAGAAGGACGGCGCGAAGCTGCTGACGGGCGGCAAGGTGCCGGCGCATCTGTCGCAGGGCTTCTATCTCGAACCGACGGTGTTCTACGACGTCGATCCGGCCTGCGAAATCGGCCAGGAAGAAGTGTTCGGCCCGGTGACGGTAGTGATGCCGTTCAAGGACGAAGCCGACGCGATTCGCATCGCCAACGACTCGCAGTTCGGTCTCGCTGCGTCGGTATGGACGCTGGACGTCGCACGCGCACACCGCGTGGCCAGCAAGCTGGAGTTCGGCATGGTGTGGGTGAACGACCACCACCGGCTCGACCCGGCGTCGCCGTGGGGCGGCTTCAAGAACAGCGGTGTGGGCCGCGAAACCGGCATCGAATCGTTCGACCAGTTCACGGAACCGCGTGCGGTGACCGTCAATACGACGGGCAAGACGGTCGACTGGTACGCGGACGACGGTCAGCTGAAGCGCTTGAACTGATAGCTGCCTGACTGCGGCGGGCGCCGTCTGTGAGTCGAGCGGACGGCGCCGTCGACCAACGGATGCGCGGCGTGCGCGACCGGTTTCACCGCATAGCGGCGCAGCCATTCGCCATAGCCGCGCACCAGAAAGCCGCCGTTGCGCGCCAGATAGTCGTGCCGCCGCGCGACATACACGCTGCGCAGCGCATACCACGGCACGGCCGGCAGATCGTGATGCACCGCATGATAGTTGTTGTTCAGAAACAGCAACCGCCAAAACCAGCCCGCCTCGTTGATCACCGTTCTATGGCGTGCGCCGTGCGCGACTCGATGCTCATGAAACGAGCGCACCGAACTGAGCGCCAAAGCCGGATAACCGGCCGCGCAGATAAACAGCCACGGCGCAATGCCGCTCACCCGTTCTAGCCAGATCGTCAGGAATGCCAACGCCGCGCCGTGTGCGAGCCATGCAGGAACGTCGCGGTAGTCACGGCGGGCGATGTTGCGCAGCGCGTCGCGCGCCGTCGCGGCCAGCGCGAACGCCGGGCCGAGCAGCAGGCGGCCGGCGAAGGTGTTACGCGCGGTCAGCAGCGCGCGCAGCACGGGATGGGCACGCTGCCAGTCGGCGGCGCTGACGAAGTAACTCTCAGGATCCAGTTCCGGCCCGGTCAGATGCGGGCTATCGTGATGGCGCATGTGCAGATCGCGATACACGCGATACGGAAACCACACCGCCAGCGGCAGGGCGCCGAGCAGTGCGTTGATGCGCGGCCAGCGGGTCGGGTGGCCATGCAGCAGTTCGTGCTGCAATGACATGTACCACGCGCCGAGCAGCGCAAACAGCGCCAGCGCGAGCGGCATGCCGAGCAGGCGCGCGTGCGTCGCGACCGCGAACCATCCAGCGTAAATCGCCGCAATCACCAGCCAGGTTGGCCATTCGCTGCGCCACGTCAAACTGTGGCGGTGTTGCTGCAGGGTGCGACGCTGGGCGTCGTCGAGGTAGTCGGCCATCGGCTAGTCAGGTCTCGAAAGCGCGGCCTTGCAAGCACAGTGCGGCGAAGCACGGCGCAGGCCGAATGCGCATTGAAACCGATGCTATCTGCCGCCGTCTGCCGGCAGAACCAATTTGTCGCGCAAAGCTTTGCTGGAAATGCGCTATGCCTGCTGTGGCGCGGCCATGCCAGCGTCGGCCGCGCCGTTACCCGTTTCGTTGACGATCCATTGGCTGAACGCGCGCATCGCCGGTGTCGCCGGCTTCGCCTTTTGCCAGGTCAGCCAGTAGCTGCCGGCCTGCACGTCGATGTCGAATGGCCGCACCAGACGCCCCTGTGCCAGATCGCGTTCGAACATCGCGGCCGGTGCGAGCGCGACGCCGGCGCCTTGCATCGCCGCCTCCACCATCAGCCGCGACGAATCGAATACCGGGCCGCGCACCGGCCGCGGCGCGAGCCCCGCGGCGCGAAACCAGTTGGCCCAGTCGTCGGCGCGGTACGAGCGCAGCAGCGTGTCGCTGGCGAGGTCGGCGGGCGCGCGCAGACGTTGCGCGAGCTCCGGTGCGCACAGCACCGATAGCGGCGCATCGACCAGTTTCAGCGCGCGTGAGCCGGGCCATGTGCCGTCGCCGAAACGGATCGCGAAGTCGAGCCCTTCGCCGGCCAGGTCGACCAGATTGTTGTTGGTCATCATGCGCAGTTCGATGAACGGGTGGGCGGCCGAGAAGGACTTCAGGCGCGGCATCAGCCAGCCCACCGCAAAGGTGCCGACCGCGCCCACCGTCAGCACTTCGTGGAAGTGGCCGCCATCGAACTGGCGCATCACGGCTTCGATGCGATCGAATGCGTCGCCGAGCACGAGGTACAGCGCGAGCCCTTCGTCGGTGATCGCGAGGCCGCGCGGCAGCCGCTTGAACAGCGTCGTCTCGAGCCGCTCCTCGAGGCTGCGCACCTGCTGGCTGACGGCCGCCTGCGTGACCTTCAGCTCGAGCGCCGCGCGCGTGAAACTGAGGTGGCGGGCCGCGGCCTCGAACGCGCGCAGCGCGTTGAGCGGCAGATAAGGTCGCAT
>Ga0310813_10000214_pt1 | contig 42381 bp, 58 predicted proteins | sample YN3metagenome_FD_203086 | JGI IMG/M metagenome (GOLD analysis project Ga0310813, IMG submission 203086) | Soil microbial communities from experimental microcosm in Duke University, North Carolina, United States - YN3 | ecosystem: Engineered > Artificial ecosystem > Soil microcosm > Unclassified...
CCGTTGCGGCGCGCAAACACGATCGCCACCTCTGCCGGGGTCGCCGGGCGCCCCTCTCGTCGACGCGGGCCCTCGCTTGTCAGGAGCCACTCAAGCTGAATGTGGAGCACCGCGCACAAAGACTTCGCGAGCCCAATGTCGACTGTCTCCTTCCAGCGTTCGCCACGGATGATGCGCCCAAGGTGACCGCGAGAAAGTCGCAGCTCCTCTTCGACCGAGTTGACGGTTCGCCCCTCCGCCAGAATGGCCGAATAGAGACGCTCACCTAGCTCCGATCCCGGAACGATGTCTCCCTTCGGCATACTGACAGATGGTAGTCGAGCGTCGAGGGATGCGCATCGTTGACGCTTGACGGGATGACAGTTGTCAGTATGGTTCTCAACCATGGCGAAACGTTCTCGTATCAGCTTGGGCGACTACGCAAGCGCAGCGCTTCCCCGGCTGTGGGCCGTAAAGAAGCGAAAAGGCCTGTCAAACGCTGAGCTCGGGCGCGAGATCGGCGTGAACGGAGCTATGGCCTCCAAGCTCCTGTACGGGGATAGGCGGGCCGGTCGAGACCTTGCGTTGCGCTGCGAAGAGAAGTTCGGGGTACCGATCAATCTCTGGAGCGCGCCACTGCCGAGCAGCTGGCAACTCCCAGAGGTCGCGTAAAGAGCGCCAAACGCGACCGTCATGCATCTGACGGTGCGTCACGTCGTGCGCGATCGCAACCGGTCACACGAATAAATGACGCAGCGTTCAGCGTGCACACTACACGAAAGTGCATGTATACTGCAACGAATGTTCAGGAGGATGCTCAGTGGTCAATCGAAGTCGATACGACGCAGCGCTCGAGAGCGCGCTTCACGGTTTCTTTCTGCTCGCGCTGCTTCTCGGTGCGTTCACCGGCATCGCTGTTGACCGTTGGGTGCTGCGATGAGCGATACGCACATGCCGCTCATCTGGGCGACCGGTGACCGCTGTGTCGTCGACGGTCACATCGGTCGAGTGCTTCGGGTGCGCGACGGGTTCGCGATGGTTCGCCGCGACGATGGTCTCGCGATGTACCGGCCGCTCCTGGATCTCGAGCTGGTCGCATCGCTTGACGCGCAGACGCCGGTGGAGAGCGCGGCGCCATCGGAGAACTCGGCACCAACGGAGCGCGCGTGAGCTCGCTTTTCGAGCGCCAAAACCTGCGGGTGGTGCCGGACCCTCCGAAGCCGGCGGGGCGCACGTACCCGCAGCTTCAAGACGGCCCTGTCGAGATCATGAAGGACCCCGAGGGTCGGTTCTGGCTTGCCGTGCGAACCGCCGGGCACGGCGAGACTCGGTTCACGGTCTCGGCGGAGACCCTTCGCACGCTCATCGATGTGGCGACCGAAGAGCTTGAGAAGGAGGACCGATGAGCCAGTCCCTTCCGACGCACATGGTTTTCGACCTCGAGTGTGCGCATTGCCCTGGCGACGGGGTCGTTCGTCCCGCGCGACCGGGCATCGACTGGCTGTATCCGTGCAGCTGCGAAGCGCGCCGTTCGATGACGAACTACCAGCTCGCTCGCGTCATCCACGAGAACCCGAAGACCATCGTACGTGTCGCGCACTGCCGGGCCGGATTGGACGTGTGCGTTCGGGTCTTGCACAAGCTCGTCATGCAAAGCGGGCTTATTCCGTGGGCGCCGGGCCTGCGATGAAAATTTTTTGTCCCGAGGTGCGGTCAGATGCCGGCGGCGCCCGCCGCCGAGACATCCGAGCAGGCGATGTTGTTCGCACCCCGAGAGGGCGCGGGGTCGCGGCCGAGGTTCACTCTCTCTGGATCTACGTAGACATCGGACGCTCGGCGAGATTCTGCACGCGGTGGGCGTTCCCACGGGAGCACGTCGACCTTGCGTAGCCTGTTCAAGCCTGCGCTCCCGCCGACATCGCTTCGCCCGTACCAACAAGCGGCGATCGATGACCTGCGCACGCACGTCCTCGGCGGTATCAAGCGGGTCTTGCTCGTCATCCCAACGGGCGGCGGGAAGACCCTGACGGCATCGGAAATCATCCGTCTCGCGCTCTCACTCGGCAACCGCGTTCTCTTCGTGGTGCACCTCCGTGAGCTCGTCGATCAGACCGTACGTGCACTCGAGCGTCTCGGCGTCGACGATATCGGCGTCATGCGCGGCGATGACGGTCGCGTCAACCCGCACGCCATGGTGCAGGTCGCATCGATTCAGACGCTCGCCAGGCGACAGAAGCCAGCGGCCGGCGTTGTCATCCTCGACGAAGCTCACCGCTCGCTCGCCGATTCGTACGGGCGGCACGTGTTCGAAGCGTATGAAGAATCCGTTATCATCGGCCTTACCGCCACACCGTGCCGCGGCGATGGGCGTCCGCTCGGCGAGCGTTACGAGGCGATGGTGGTCGGCGCGACGTACTCGCAGCTCATCGCCGATCGCTTCATTTCGGAACCACGCGTCATCGCACCGAAGGTTGCGCCGGATCTATCGTCTGTCCGGCGCGTCGCCGGAGACTTCGACGAACGCGAGCTCGATCGCGTCATGCGCGGCCTCGTCGGCGAGATCATTCCGACGTGGCAACAGTACGCCGAGGGCCGCTCCACCGTCGTCTTCGCGAGCGGCATCGAGCATTCGAAGGACATCGCGCGGCGCTTCCAGGCCATCGGTGTAGCGGCAGAGCATCTCGACGGCACGACGCCATCGGACGAGCGGAACCGCATCATCGAGGACCTTCGAAGCGGTCGCATCACGGTGCTGTCCAACTGCGCTGTTCTGACCGAAGGCTTCGACGCGCCAGAGGTCCGATGTTGCGTCATCGCGCGGCCGACGTTGAGCCTGGTGCTGCACATGCAGACCGCCGGTCGTGCGCTCCGGCCCGGTGCGGTTCAGCCGCTCATTATCGACCACGCGAACAACGTCGAGCGGCACGGCTTGCCGCATGAGGACCGAGAGTGGTCGCTCGATGGTCCCGTCGTTCGCCCGAAGGCGAAGAACCCATTCAAGACGTGCAAGGGATGCTTCGCATACATCCCGATGCGCGCGACGGTGTGCCCGTATTGCGGCTTCGAGCACGTTGCGGAGGCGCGCGAGCTACCCGACGAAGAGCCTGCGGAGATGGTCGAGATCTCTCAGGGCGACGCTGAGCGCGCGTTCTACCTCGCAGAAGTAAGCAAGTGCCGTCGCTACGGCATGAAGCCCGGCGCGGCTGCATACCGGTTCAAAGAGCGCTTCGGGCGTTGGCCGCCGTGGGCTTGGTCGAAGGAGACGCAACGAACGTTCGCAGAGGACTGGCTTTGGAAGGAGAAGGTCGATGGGCGTGCGCGAGAGCGAGCTGCAAGTGAAGCTGCTCGGGGAACTACCGAAGAGATTACCGACGATTCGCCTTATGCGGCGAATGGTGGGGGCGGCTGATGCACGCGGTCACACCTTGCACTTCGGACAGAAGGGTCAGGCCGACCTATACGGCTGGCGGCAGGGTGGGCTCGGCATCGAAGTCGAGTTGAAGGCCGCAGGTGGTCGCCTCACGCCCGAGCAAGAGCGATGGCGCTCGTTCTGCAAATGGTGGGGCATCGAGCATCACGTACTCGTCGCACGGAAGGACGAGACGGCAGAGGAGACCGTAGAGCGGTGGATTGGGGAGTTGAAGTGAGCGCCGTGTCTCGTCTTGACGACTCCTCGCGACTGGACGCCGCGATCACGATCGCTCGCCACAAACTGCGCGTGGTCTGGGTGCACGGATGCGAGAGCGGCGTGTGCACATGCCGAGGAGCCGAGTGTAAGCCCGGACGACACCCGGTGATGAAGGCGTGGCAGAAGAAAGCCACGGACGACGAGCAACGCCTTCGCGATCAGTACGCCGACCTTCGCATCCGCCCGAACCTCGGTATCGCACTTGGCGAGCAGAGCGACGGTCGGTACCTCGTAAGCATCGACGTTGACGACGCAGAGCGTTTCGCGGCGCTTGAAGGCGAGCACGGCGCGTTGCCCGAGACGATGATGGGATGGTCACCTCGCGGCGCAAGGCGCTTCTACGTTCTCCCTTCGGACACGCCACTTGAACGCGTGAAGAACGTCACGGGCCTTGGCAAGGTGCCTGGCGTCGACGTCAAGGTCGCGGGCGGTCAAGTCGTGGTCGTCGGAGAGAACGACGGCGGAGCGTACACGGGCTTCGACCCGACTGCGGCGATCGTCGAGCTCCCCACAGCGTGGGTGCTCGCGCTGCTTGAGCCGCCGAAGCCGCCGAAGGAAGCGCGGGAATACACGCCGAGCTCGCTTCGTGACGACACACGCGCGCAGAAGCGTTTCCGCGCCTACTTCGAGAAAGCCGTCGTTGGCGAGTGCCGGCTCGTCGCGCGCACGGGCGAGGGTCAGCGCAACACCGCGGTCTATGAAGCGGCGTTCAAGCTCATGAGCCTCGCCGCCGGGATGCACATGCACACCGAATGGGCGTACATCCGCCGCGAGGTTGAAGCTGCTGGCGTCGCGGCGGGTCTGTCTGAACGCGAATGCCGGAAGACCATCCAAAGCGCAGAGAACGGCGTGGTGGAGAGCGGCGCGGTCCGTACGCCCCGTGAAGCCGCGGAGCCGGTCACCGGGGTGTACTCCAGTACGCCCGAGGAGGAAGCGGAGTACAGCGAATCAAGCCTCGCTCTGCCGAGGCTTGTGCAGAGCGACGGCAAGCCCGCGAACATCGCATCGAACCTCGTAAAGCTGTTCGACGCATACCCCGGCGGCGGGCCGAGATGGGACGAGCTTTGGAGGCGCGTGGTGTGGCCCGACGGACGGCATGCGCACGACACCGACCATGTGCCGATCCAAGAGTGGCTTCTCTCGCTACCCGCAACGCACCGACTGAAGCTCGAGAAGGGCACGGTGCACGACGCTATCGAGCGATACGCGTACGAGCACCCGGTGCATCCCGTGCGTGAGTGGCTTCGCACGCTGGTGTGGGACAACCAAGGTCGCATCGCGCAGTTTGCGGCGGAGGTGCTGCGATGCCCGTCGCCTGGGGAGTACGAGGCGTCCGCGATGCGGTGTTTCTTCGTCGGCGCGGTAGCGCGCGCCATGCGGCCTGGGTGTCAGCTTGATAGCCTGCTCGTGCTTGAAGGCGGTCAAGGGGACCGCAAGACGTCGCTGTTGCGTGCGCTGGCGGGCGATCGGTGGTTCTCCGGCAGCGCGTTGGACGTGACGGCGAAGGGGCCGGACAAGTACCAGCAGCTCGATGGGGCGTGGCTGTACGAGCTTGCGGAGATCGACCGGTATGGCGCCAGGGACCAGGGGGCGCTCAAGGCCTACATCACGGAGCGCGTCGACAATTTTCGGTCGTCGTACGGGCGTAACGTGCAGCCGAGGCCGAGAAGCGTGGCGTTCGCCGCGACCACGAACCAGCGCCGGTATCTTGCCGACGAGACGGGCTCCAGGCGCTTCCACCCAGTGGCGTGCGGGGCGATCAACGTGGAGTTGGCTATGGCGTGGCGCGAGCAGCTGTGGGCCGAGGCGGTCGCATACTACGACGCGGGTGTGCGCTGGTGGCTCGACGCCGATGTCGAGGTGCAGCGGGCGGACATCGCGGAGGACAGGCGTATCGTCGACCCGTGGGAGGAGAAGCTTGCCGATCGACTCGCCGCATACGCGAGCGACAGCGTGACGTCCCTCGAGCTGTTTGCGTGGCTCAATCTGGAAACCCCCAAACAAGGGACGTCTGAGGCGATGAGGCTCGGGCGACTGATGTACGTCTTGGGGTGGGAGAACTACAGGCGTCGCACCAGCAGCGGCCGGCGCGAGCACGCCTACCGGCGAAAGGTCGGCAAGTGATGTTGTCCCGACGTCCCGTCTTGTCCCGCCCTGGACCCTGGGTGGATCTTGAAACGAGAAAACAAAATAAAAAAGCGCGCGCGCGTGCCCGCACGCGTTTGTGCGCGCGTTTGAGCGCGCGCCCGCGCGTATATAGGACCAGGGCGGGCCAAAGGTGGACAGTCGGGACAGTTGCGCCTAAGTACGCGAAACCACGTAGTGCGTCTACCGACCGGGAGGACTGTTATGGGTAGGGATCGCGTCGCGTCCAAACCCGACCTCACGGAAGCCTTGCGCGTGCGCGCGCGAGAAACTGACGACCGGGTGGCAGAGTGCCTCGAGGCGATGGCGGATGGGCGCTGGGTGGCAGGGAAGAGCCACCGAGAGCTCATGGCGAAGTACGGAGTCGCTTGGGAGACCGTGCGCAACTGGGCCGTCGCTGCGGGGCGGATGCTTCGCATCCTCGCCAGGTTCGATCGGGAGGATCTGCGAGCTCGGAACGCGTCCCAGCTCGAGCGCATCGTGGCCATGGCGCTCGAGAAGCAGGTGGTCATCCCGGTGAAGAACGGCGACCCGATCGTGGTCGACCAGCCCGACCTGAAGGCGGCGGTCAGCGCGATCGCCGAACAGGGCAAGCTCCTCGGCCTCAACGCGCCGGAGAAGGTACAGCACACCTTCGCGGCGGACTTCGAAGCGATGGCGCCGCTCGAGCAGGCCGCATGGCTCGAGGCGAAGGCCTCCGAATGGCTGACGGAAGCGGCGAGAATCAGACAGGAGCACGGCGTTGTAGAGGGTGAGGCGGCACCGTCGATTGACTAGCGTCTGCGCGCCATCAGATTGGAGCGCATGACAATCCGTTGGAGCTGGGCGTACGCGCTTCTGGCGTACGCGCTACTTCTGGGCTGCGGCGCCCCTGACGGGCTCGTCTTGCGCTTTTCGGATGCGACCCCGGAGCAGCACGCCGCCGCCGAGCAAGCGGCCTCAGAATGGCGCGTAGCGTGCGGGAGCGACATCCGCATCGAACCCGACGGCGCAGTACCGATTCAGATCGTGCCAGCCTTGAGCCTCGGTGAGCACATCGCCGGACACACCGCGAGGCGATCGGCGTGTGCGTGGTGTGAGATGCAGACGGAGGCCATCTACATCGACGAGCGGTTCACCACCGAGAGCGCGGTCTACGCCCACGAGATGGGGCACGCCCTTGGGATTGTCGGTCACCGGAGCACTGGGCTGATGCAGCCTGACGGCTTCATCGGACTGCACGTGGAGGTTTCCGACTGTCCGTGAGTTCCAATATATCGGAACGCATGCTAATGCATTGGCATGAGCGAAGCGGAGCTCGAGGCGTTCTGCCGTGACGTCCTGGCGAAGTACTCGCGCGAAGACATCGCGCTGTTTCTCATCCGTCTGCGCAAGGCCGCGGGGATGGCGTGAGCGGTGTGGATGGCGTGAGCGACTGGGTCATCCGCGACGCGGTGCCTGAGGACGAGTCGTGCCTCGTGCCGATGTGGCTCCACGGCTACGCGACCTCGAAAGAGGTACAGGAGACCGGTCTGACCGCCGCACGTGAACGCGGTGGAGACCATCAAGTGCAGTTCTGGCGTGTGCATCAGCCCATCGTGATGGCGCTGCTGCGTCGCTCGACCATCCGCGTCGCTTGCGCCGTGGGACGCTCGGATTACTCGAACGGGCCAGCCGTCATCCTCGGCTGGGTCTGCACGTCACCCGGGTTCGTCCACTGGGTGAGCATCAAGCGAAAGGTCGCGCAGATGGAAGGCGGCGCCGTGGCGAGGGAGCTCGTCTCGGAGCTGCTTGGCTCGCATGTCGACGACGAGCTTCTGATGACGTTCGACCTGGTGGACCTACGCAAGCTCGGGAAGCTCCCGGAGACGTGGCGCCGCGACCGGTCGATCGTCGGAGCGCTACGGAATCTGTCGACAAAGCGAGACCCGTTCTTCCGAGGACTGGCAGAGGACGTGCTCCATGCGGAAGCGTGGAAGCCCAACAGCGAAAGGGCGGCGTGATGAAGCTCCTCGCATTGTACTTCGATGATCAAGTGGTCATCCCGGGATACGTCGCCATCGCCGGCGGCACGTCGCAGCATCGAGAGCAGTCCTTCACGGCTGATGATGGCTGGGACCTCGAGTGCGTCGGCCCGGGCGTATTCAAGCTTTCTCGCGAAGGCATGGAGCGCCCCGTATTCGTCGGCGGCTATGGGTGGTCGGCGGTGTTCGAAGAGATGCCGCGGGGGCAGCTCTGGGTCACTACGGCCAAGGGCCGCTGATGCCTGTCGATGTCGAGGCCATCTCGGCGGTCGACCAGGTGCTCTCGCGCCGGAGAAAAGACGCCAATGTCCCGCCCACGTTTCTCGGCTTCCTCCGCTGGCTCGGAGTCGAGCCATCCCCGGGGCAGGCTGAGCTCGTACGCGTTTCCTTTGATGCAGTGGAGCCCGTGGACGATCGGCTTGCCGCAACCATCTTCGGCGGTGACGTGCCGATGGGGCGCCGTCGCGTCGTTGTTGCCGTATGCGGAGCCAGAGCGGGCAAAACGTATCTTCTCGTCTCTCTGCGACTACTGCATGGGATGCTTGTGCGCGATGTGTCGTCAACTCGACACGGACAACGAGCGGTAGCGATGGTCGTGGCGCCAAACGAGCGGCTGCGTCGGGAGGCGCTCAACTACGCGCTCGGCGCCGTGCATGCGAAGCCGGAGCTTGCCGCGATGCTCGTACGCGAGAGCGGCGAGATGTTCGAGATGCGGCGCCCCGACGGGAAGCTCGTTTACTTCGAGGGTGGCGTCGCTGGTGCCGGCGGCATCGGCGCTCGGGGGCGCTGGTACACCGACGTCGCCATGGACGAGTGCGCGTTCTTCCATGACTCGAGCTACAAGGTGAACGACACGAGCATCTACGACGCAGGCTTGACGCGCGTGCTCCCGGGCGGGCAGATGATTCTCGCGTCGACGCCGTGGGCCCAAGCGGGGTTGCTCTACGAGAAGTACCGCGACTTCTACGGCAAACCGGACGACAAGACGCTGGTTGCGCGTGCTCCTACGTTGCTTCTGAACGACAGCCCGGTCACCCGGATGGCCGTGGAGGACATGCGGCAGCGCGATCCGGAGAACGCGGCGCGCGAGTACGAGGCCGAGTTCATGACGGCGAACACCACGCTGTTCTTCGAGCCGACGACGCTCGATGCGATGGTGACCGACGAGCCGTTCACGACGCAGCCGGGCGACCAGCGCGCGGCGGGCGGGGACTTTGGCTTCCGCTCAGACAGCTCGGCGCTCGTCAAGGTCGCGCTCCGCGGGAACGAGGTGCACGTCTACGGCGGCATCGAGTGCCGACCGGAAGGCGGGATGCCGCTACGACCGTCGCAGACCGTGAAGGACTTTGCCGCGTGCGTGGCTGGCGAGTGCGCTTACCTCATGGCCGACCAGCATTACCGAGAAGCCATCGCGGAGCATCTCGAGGCTCACGGGCTCATCTATGCACCAGCGCCGATGCAGCCGGCGGACAGCTACGTGCGCGCGCGCATGCTGCTGCGTGACCGGCGCGTGCTGCTTCATCGGCCGAACCTGCCGGATGGGCTCGCCGATAGGCTGCTCCGCCAGCTGCGAGAAGTGCACGGCAAGCCGACGAGCGGCGGCGGCATGAGTATCGTGCATCCGAGGTGGGCGACCGGGGGACACGGCGACCTCGCCGCGGCGTTCGTTCTGGCTGTGTGGCAGGTGACCGGCGACACGGTTGCGGCGCAGCCCCCAGAGAAGGGCACGAACGAGTGGGTGGCCGAGGCGCGTGAGAAGCGCCAGCAGAAGATGCGTGACCGCGCAGAACAGGCAGAGCGGATGCCATGGCTCGGCAACCGGACACCGCAACACTGGAGAGCATGGAGGGAGTAATGAGCGAACGCGTCAGGGGCCCATTCGAAGCCCTCCTGTTGAAAGCCAAAGAGCAGGGCGTGGGCACTCTTCGCTTCCGTGTCATTCTGGCCGCGGACGCCGAGTCTATGGAGCGGTGGATGTGCTGGACCGAAGAGCCCGAGTGGCGATCGGCCATCGGCCGGACTGGCGAGGAGGCGCTCCGGGCGTTCGTGGGCGAATGAGTTGGCGCTGGCCGTTCAACGCCAAGTGGCGGGTGGTCAGAATGAACGTCGCGACGTCCACCGAATGGGTTGCGGCCGATTGCGAAACGCCGGAGCTGGCCTACGCGACGGCCACGTATCTGCGGCTCCAGGGGGTGCAGCGCGTGCGCGTTGTGAAGGTGGTTCGGAAGGCGGCCGCGCGATTGGCGGGCGAATGATCTCCTTCGGCATTCTCAAGCAGCGACCCAACGCCCATCACGAAGACACCTTGCCTGTCAAGTCAGAACAAGATAGCCTGCAATCCGTGAGCGAGGCCGTCGTGTATCTCGAGACCGTCGTAGCGGCAATGCGCCGTCTCGGCGTCTCGGAATTTGACGGCATCAAGCTTGGTCCGCCCCCCAGCGATGGGACGGAAGCAGAAGACAACGGCCCAGCGGTAGACGCTGCGAAGGTGGAGCAACGCGCGCGCGAAGAGCGTCGGCGTGTGGCTCTTGCCTCAAGCGGCGGCCCGCTGAGGCGCGTTGAACCGCTCTGACCGACCTGGCATCCCCGCAGAGTGGCACAAGGAGCCGAAAGACTCCGTCCACACGTCGCTCGTGCCTGTCTTCCGGATGGTGCGCGAGCAGTGCGAGTGGCGCATCGACGCGGACGAGTACCACGCGGGGCTCTACTGCAACTCGGACCGACCCGGCATCCGCGGGCGCTCGCAGAAGGGTTACGAGTACGGTCCGTCGACGACGCCGTACAACGTCTGCCGCTCCGCGGTGGACACGCTGCAAGCGAAGGTCGCGCAGCATCGACCGCTTCCCGAGGTGCTCTCGCAGCGCGGCCACTGGGAGAACCAGAAGCGCGCGAAGAAGCAGACGCAGTTCCTCGAAGGCGAGTTCTACCGACAGCGCATCTTCGAGAAGCAAGCGAAGGTCATCGTCAGGGACGCGGAGATTTTCGGTCGCGGCATCCTGAAGGTATGGGTCGAAGGGCGCCGAATCAAGACCGAGCGCACGCTGCCCTGGGAGCTGTTCGACGACGAATGGGACGCGAAGCACGGCATGCCGCGCAACCGTTACCATTGCAGGAGCGTCGACAAGGGCGTCCTCCTCGAGCAATTCGCCCGGACGAAGAGCGGCGGATGGAGCCCGACGATCGCCGAGGCCATCGAGACCGCTGGTCGGTTCGACATCCGGAACGACTACAACACCGATGGTGGATGCACGGTCGACAGGGTCGACATCATCGAGGCGTGGCACCTTTGCGATCGCCTCGAAGAGCACGAGCGTGCCGAGGACATTCAGGACGATCCTCATGAAGAAGGCGAAGACGAGAGCGACCGCGACGAGTCGAAGACGGAGCCTCGAGACCAGGGCGAGCAACCGCGGAAACACAAGTGCACCGGGCGGCACGTCGTCATCACGACGGCGGGGACGCTCATCGACGAGCCGTGGGAGTACTCGTACTTCCCGTTCGTCGTGCTTGGGTACAACGATCCGGTGGTCGGTTCCGAGCTTCACGCCCACGGGCTCGTGGAGCAGCTCGAAGGCTACCAGTACGAGATCAATCAGTCGTCGCTTCGCCTGAGCGACATGTTTCACCTGTCCGGCGTCCACATCATGGTGCCGGACACGGCGAAGATTCACGACCAGCAGATCCGAAACGGCATCACCATCACGCGCCACGCTGCCGGCGGCACGTTGAACGTCCAGCAGATGGATCTGGTCAACGAGCACGTTCGCCAGCGCCCGCGCGAGCTCACCCAGGATGCGCTGAACGACAGCGGGCTCTCGCAGATGTCGGTACAGAGCGAGAAGCCTGCCGGCATCGAGAGCGGCGTGGCGCTTCAGACGCTCGACGACATCGAGTCTCAGCGGTTCATGATCTTCGGCCGCGCCTACGAGGCGTGGTGCCTCGAGCTCGCCCGACGCTTCCTCGACTGCGCCAAGATGATCGCCGAGAGCTACGGCGACTATGCGGTGTCCGTCCCGATGAAGGGCGGCCTCGTCAAGCTCCGTTGGACGGATGTGTACGTCGAAGGTGTGGAACTCCGGGTGTTCCCGACGAGCCTTCTGCCGCAGCAGATCGGGGCGCGCCTCGACAAGCTGATGATGCTCTGGGAAACGCAGGTCATCGACCGCGCGACGTTCCTCCGCCACCTCGACGCGCCGGACATGCAGGCCGAGATGGATCTCGAGACCAGCGACAAGTTGGTCATCGACGAGATGATCGAGCGCATGCTGCTCGCCGAGGAAGAGGAAGGCGAGAGCGCGTACATGGCGCCGAGCGCGTACCAAGACTTCCAGTGGGCCGCGAAGCGTGCGCAGCAGAAGTACAACCGAGCCATTCTCGACGGCGCGCCGCCGTACAACACCGAGATGCTGCAGCGGTACATGCTGCAGTGTCAGCAAAAGCTTGCGGCTCCGCCCCCCGGAGCTGCACCCGCCCTGGCGGGAGGCGTAGGCGGCGCTACTCCGTCCCCTGCAGCGCCTCCCGCCGGGGGCGGGCCTATGCCAGGAGCGCCGACGGCGCCCGGCCTCCCATCGATTCCCGGAATGCTGAACGCAGCGTGAGTTCAGCTCGCACGACCACCCCAGCGAAGGACTGAAAGCACATGACGTGACAGACCAGGCACAGCAAAGCCCGACCGAAGCGACGACGGAAGCGACGCCGTCCGCCGATTACGACGCGCGCGCCGCGCAGGTGTTCGGCAATGACGGCGAGACGCCGGCCCAAGCCGATGCCCCGGCGACCGCTGCCCCCGATGAGGCCGCGCAGCGACGCGCCGAGCGCCGGAAGCAGCTCGATGCGCTCATCGCGGAAGACGCAAGAAAGCTCGATGACCATGCGCATCGACGGAAGCTCGAGGCCGAGGCCAAGCGCGCCGAGCAACTGCAACGCGATCTGGAAGAGCGTGACGCGAAACTGAAGACCGCCATCGACCCGTCTGGGCTCGATGAGGCTGGATTCTTCTCTCTTGCCGAGAAGCTCGGTGTGAGCCCGAAGAAGCTCGGGGAGTGGCTGCAGAAGCAGCAGACGAACCCGGAGCGCATCGCCGCCGAGGTGGCCAAGCGCGAGATCGATCCGGCGCTCGTGGAGCTCAGAGAGCAGAACGCGGCGCTACAGAAGCGACTGGACGCGTTCGAGCAGTCTACGAAGACGGAGAAGCAGCGGAGCGAGGCCATGGGCAACGCCGAGCGCATGATGGCCTTCACCAAGGCCAACGTGCAGCAGGCGCCGCTCTCGGCCGCGTTCCTTGAAAACTACGGCGTGGAGCAATTTGTTGCTCTCGCCAACGGCGCATCCGAAGGCATCCCGATGTCCGCGGGATGGGAGCAACACCTTTTGGACGCCATGGAAGACCGGCTCTCAGAGCTGGGGAAAATCTTCAAGCCGCAGAGCGGCAGTCCTGAGCGGAAACAAGCACCTCCGACGAACCACGGCGCAGCGAAGCCGATGACGACCATCTCGAACACGTTCGCGCAGGCACGCGCGTCGGTGGTCGATGAGGACGCCGACTTCGCAAAGCTCCCCTACGACGAGCGCGCAAAGAGGGTCTTCAGCGGCTGGTGACGTGACGTGCGCGTGCGCGAGCCCGGAGGCTCGCAATGCCCGCCGCACAAATCTCAACGTACAAACTCATTCGGAATCTGTGGCCCCGTGAGGCCTTCATGGAACAGATCCTCAAGGCCTCGCCGGCTTTGGGGCTCATGCCGAAGGACACGTCCTTCGGAGAGAAGATCCGCTACGTCACCGTCGGCACGAGCCCTCCGCAGGGCCTCGGCGACTTCGGTTCGGCGAAGCTCTACAAGACGGCGTCGACGGCCGAAGAGTTCCAAGTCCAGCTCGCTAGCTACTTCGGAAACTTCTCGATCGGCGGTGACCTGTATCGCCGGGCGAAGCTCACCGGGAACAAGGGGCTGCTTCGTGACCCCATGGAGCGCGACTCCAAGGGGCTCCTGAACCAGGCGCGCAACGACTTCTCGTCGTACGTGCACGGCAATGGCGGCGGTGCTCTCGGGCGCATTCTGTCGACGTCGACGCTCTCCAGCCAGACCATCACGCTCGACAAGGGCGTCGACCGGCGCCGGCTCGTCAAGGGCATGACCCTCTGGGCGGCGACCGCGGACGGCTCCGCGGGCACTGGCCTGCTCACCGGCACCGTGTCGATTGCCTCGATCGGCGGGACGGCCTCCGCCCCGACGGTCACCATCAACGAGTCGTCTTGGTCGGGCGCCATCTCAGGCCTTACGACGACGTCGTATCTGTTCCGCGCGGGCGCCTTCGGCACCAGCGTGGTGCACTACGGCTTCGACGCGTGGTGCCCGGCACACACGGGCTCGCCCGCTGCGTTCCTTGGGGTGACCCGGTCGAACGCCGCCGACCAGCTCGCCGGCATCTCGCTCACGCTCACGAACAAGACGCCGCGTCAGCGGATCATGCTCGCGGCGCAGGCGCAGGCGGACACGGGGCAGTCGGATGGCCGGCTCGTGTACATCCTGAACACGCAGAACTGGACGGACCTCTACTTCGAGCTGTCGTCCGCGAACATGCTTCAGATGACGAAGGCGCCCGGTGCGCCGATCGGAAACATCAACCTCGGCCTCAACTACGAGGCGATCAAGATGATGGGCCCCGGTGGTCCCATCGAGGTCGTTGCCGATCCGTGGGCGCCCACGGCCGTCGAGCGGCTTCTGAACATGGACACCTGGAAGATGGCGTCCTGCGGCGACTGGTTCCACTGGGACGACGACGCAACGCCGGACAACCCGATGCTCGAGGACGCCGCGGATGCGCGGGAGATCCGAGCTGTTGGTGATCAGCAAATCTACTGCAGCAACCCGTGGGCAAACGTCCGCGTGACGGTCGCCTGAGGAGGACAAGAACATGGCAACCGACCGTACCGCACTGAAAACCCAGGAAGCCGCGATGCTCGGGACGTATTCGTCCGGGGGCACCGCGGTCAGCGCGCCAGTCACCACGGTGGCGGCGCTTCACACGGACGTCTTCCGCTTCGAGAAGGCCTCGGACGACAGCATGGCGTCCGATGCCACGACCGAAACGCGTTCGAAGATCTACCTTCGCAGGCTCTGCAAGGTGAACGCAATCTCGTACGTCGCAACGACGGGAGGCATCACCGCAAGCAACTCCGCCTACGCCACCATCACGGTCTCGTACCGCGACAGCGCAGGCTCGAACCTCACGACCATCGGGACGCTCACGACGACCATCACGTCGTCGGGAGACATCACGCAGGACGTGGCCAAGGACTTCGTTCTTGCTGCTGGCGCCTTGTCGGTGCCTGCGGGAGCGACGATTACCTACTCGATCGCCAAGACGGGCTCCGGCGTCGTCGTGCGCGCCGGATCGTTCACGCTCGACTGCGAGTACATCTGATGTCCGAGCCCATTATGGACCAATACGAGGCGCACAACGCCTACGGGGTCCACACCTTCTATGCGCGAGTGACGTTTGGAACCGGGACGGTGTTTACGTCCCGGAATCGAGACATCACGGTTACGAGGCTCAGCGCGACGACTCTCACGCTTACGCTTCCCAAGTCGTATGCGGAGATCGTCGACTTCCGCGTCGGTCGACAGGCCGCTGCGGCTGTCGCTGGTCTCGAGTGGATCATCACGTCGAACCTGGTCGACACCACTGGCGTCATCACCTTGACGTCTATCATTGCCGCGGGGACAGCGACGGCGCCAGCGAGCGGCGACGTGGCGTACATCAAGCTGTCCGTGTCGTCCGACGTTCTCAACGATCGGTTCACCGGGTCTGGCACCTAAGCATGGGCCTGAGCATTGCTCTGCTCGCGCCGAAGAAAGGCGCCCCTTCCGATGAGGAAGAGGCGCCGCCTTCGGAGTCGGGCGAAAGCGGGTCGGCGAAGAAGTTCGCCATGCTCGCCGTGCAGGCCATCAAAGATGGTGACGACGATGCTGCGGCCGATGCCCTGGTGAACATGGGCAAGGCCTGCATGAACTACAGCAACGAGGAGTGACGGGGGAGCAGCGCTATGGCACTGAACCAGACCCTCGAACAACTGGTCGCGAGCACACGAAAGTTCGCGAACGTTCAAGGCGCCACGGCGCTGCTCCGTCATCCTGTCGCCGACGTCAACGACTACGTTTATCGGGCGCTCGGCTCGCTCCATCGAAAGCTCACCGAAGCTCAGCCCGACCAGCGCTACTTGTCGAGCGAGACCATCTCCACGGCTGCGGCGACGTCGCTCTACACGCTGCCGGTCGACTTCGAGCACTTGATCTCGATCGACATGACGGCGAACGGCGTGAAGGTGTGGCTCCAGAGCTACGAGAACGCCGAGCGGCCGATGCTCACCGACCCGTCAGGGTCGTACAACGGGATCCCGACGTTCTACCGGCTGCGGGCGAATTACATCGAGCTCTTGCCGGTGCCGCAGGGCGCCTACGTCGCGACGCTTTGGTACAAGCCGAACGCTCAGCAGCCGACGACGGGGCAAACGTTCGACACCATCAGTCGGCTCGACGACTACATCGTGGCGTACGCCGCGCGCATCGTCGCGACGAAGGACAAGCAGTGGGACCTGGTCGCTGAGTGCCGGAACGTCTGCAAGGAACTCGAAGAAGAGATCAGCGTCATCGGGCGCACGCGCGATGCGAACAGCCCTGGTCGCGTCACGGATGTGAGCCTCTCGAACCGCTGGGGACGTCGCCTTGGCTCTTCCCGTAGGTGGCGATGAGCTCCGTCGTTGGCAACGATGGGCGTGCGCGGCAGCTGGACAGGCCGACCGAACCCGGCGAGCAATTTACCGCCGAGCTCGCCGCCGATCCGCGCCGCCTGTCCGAAGTGATCATGCGCCTTCTTCGGGACGTCGCGACACTCAAGCGGCGATGGTGGCCAGAGCAGGTCGACTTTCGCGATCGCGTCGTCGATGCGACGGGGACGACGCTCTACCGCCTCTCGCACGGTCTTGGCGGCAGGGTCAACTACTGGATCGTCCGGTGGTCCGGCGCGGCGGCGCCGAACCTTGTCTGGAATGCAGCGAGCGACGACGCCACACTCGTCCTGACGAGCACGTCCGCGGGTACCGCGACGATTCGTGTGGAGCTCGCGGGCTGATGGCGTCGCCTCCGAACCTCGTTCAGATCAGCTTCGCAGGCGGCATCGATGAGTCGATGACCGATGAGGTGCTCGATCCGTCGACGGCGTTCCGTGTGCTCGAGAACACGCGCCAGGACTACCAGGGCGGCGCGAACAAGCGCCTTGGGTTTGGGAGCAAGACACGCAACCGATTCTCTGGCTCACGCACAAGCGGCGCAAGACTGACCGCCTACCGCGGCGCCCCGGTCATCATCGACGCGTCTGCCACGCTGGACGTCTACGACGAGAACTATGCGCTGAGCACCAGCATTGGGACCATCCCAGAGTGCGCCTCTGACGCGATCACGCTTCCGCGCGCGAAGGACGATTCTCAGGTCTTCGACGTTGCCATCGTCAACGGCGTCGTCGTCACGTCGTACAAGTACTGGGGTTACGTGTCGGTGGCCAACGCCGCCACAGGGGTACCGGTGTCCCCGACCGTGTCGCTGCTCGGTAGCGGCGCGACGGACACCATCCGTACGTATCTTGCGACGTTCTCCAGTCGATACGTTGCGGCCTTCACGCTGGACGCGAACACGACTGATTTGCAGGTCAACATCTACGACACGACCGCGCGAACATGGGGCAGCGCCGTCGTTGTCGAGGCCGCGTCCGGCACGCAGGTCAACATGGTATCGGTGGCCAGCGTCAGCGACCGCGCGATCATCGCGTACGCGGCTGGCACGGACATCAAGCTGAAGACCTACAACCAGTCAGGGCTCATACTGAGCCAGACGGTAGCCGTCGGCGCGGGCACCACGCATGTGGCAATCGATGTCGTCGGGACCACCGCATGGTTGGCCGCGGTACAGGGTGCAGCCACCAACGCCGGGTCCTTTAGCACGTCCACACTGGCGTCGATCGCTGCGTATGGGTCGATCGGAATCACCCCCACGGTCGCATGCGCTCGCCTGGACATCGCGTCGAAGACCGACACGACGAAAGCTCGCGTCTACATGTTCGACACGACGACGACGAACGGAACAGAGCTGGTTTTCGCAGACGTAAAGACGGTCGCCAGCGCGGCCGCTCTCGATGGGAGCACGGTCACCGTCCACAACGTTGCGCCCAGTTCCCGGATGTTCCGTCAGGGCACCCGCTTCTACATGGCGGTGCACGGCTCGCCGGTCACTACGACGTTCTTTGCGAGCAACGCTCAGCGCGTGCTTCACGTCGTGGACTGCACGGAGAACTCGACACATCTGCGCCCAGTGGCTCATGTGGAGCCTGGTCTACACGCGGTCGTCGAGGGCCAGAGTCACTGGGCCTTCGATGCCAGCGGTCGCGCATGCTTTGCCTACGGCGTGCTGACGCGCGGCGCTCTCGCGGCGCAGCTCGACATCGTCGACTCGACCGCCATCAAGCTCTTGCGGCTGGACTTTTCGAGCTTTCTCCGGTTCCAGAACACGGAGCATGACGGGGCGCTCTTCTTCGGAGGCGCATGCACATACGCCTTTGACGGGGAGGTGGCCGCGGAAGCCGGCTTCCTCGTGGCTCCGCCGCCCCCAACGCTCACTGCGTCCGGTGGAGGGTTCATCCCGGCCGGAACATATAGCTACGTGGTGATTTACGAGTACGTGGGCTCTGACGGGCGCGTCGTCTACTCCGGTGTGTCTACCCCGACGTCCATCAACTTCGTCGGTGCCAGCGACGTCACCGTCAAGATCGCTCCGCTCACGGTGACGGCACGCACGGGCCTTGGTTTGCGGGCCGTGCCCTACCGAACGACCATCGGGGGCTCCGCCCCGTACTACCGGCTTGACGCGGTTCAGAACAACACAAGCACCGGGCTGCTCTCCTATGTGGATCAGACCACCGACGCAACGCTTGCCGCCAGACCGAAACTCTACGCCCCGAACCTGCCTCAAGTAGACGGGGACAAGCTCGATCGCAGAGCGCCGCCCGGCATGAGCGCGATCGTGAGCTACAACGGCTTCCTCTGCGGAGCGTCTGGGCAAAGCGTCCTTGGTTCGGGGCAGTCGGTATACGGCGAGGCAACGTGGTTTTCGCCGGTCTTCGAGACGCCAATCCCGGACGGTGGCGCGATCGCCGCGCTGGCGACGCAGGACGGCACCCTGTACGTCTTCAAGCGCACGAGCATCTTCGCTCTCAACGGCGAGCCGCCGTCGGACAACGCCAGCGCCGGTGGCCTCGGCGCGCCGCGCAGGCTCTCCAGCGACCTCGGATGCATCAATCCGCGCAGCGTAGTGACCACCTCGATCGGGATCTTCTTTCAGTCTGACCGAGGAATCGAGATTCTCGACCGAAGCGGGAACGTCTCCTACATCGGCCAGAAGATTCAGCGCACGCTCGCCAGCTTTCCCATCGTTTCGAGCGCTGTCGTCGACACCCGCAACTCGCTCGTGCGCTTCTCCCTCGCGGCCAGCGAAACCGACGGCATCGTCGACGTTGGTGGCCGCGATGTCGTCTACGACCTGCAGCTCGGTGTCTGGACGAGCGTAGATCGCAAGAAAGGCCAGAGCGCCGACGAGGCATCGCAGGACGCATGCGTGGTCCTTGATGGCGACGTGTGGCGGTACGCGTGGCTTGGTCGTGACGGGTTCCTGTACACCGAGAGGCTCGCCAGCGACTCGAACGCGCACCTTGACGGTTCTACTTGGATCACCCGCGCGGCCGAAACGGGCAGCTTCAAGACGGGCGGCATTCAGGGACAGCAAGCTGTCTCGTGGGTGCAGCTGCTCGAGCGGAAGACGACCGACCACGATTCTGCGATCGCGCTCGCCTACAACTATGACAGCGCGTTTCAGACAGCGACGACGTGGCAATCTCCGGCCATCAACACTGTCCTCTCCGGCGGGTGGCCGATCACCCAGCTCCGTCACCAGCCGCACGACGACTCGCAGCCGTGCCAGGGGATTCGGGCGCGAGTCACGGACGCGACGCCGACCAGCGGCGCCGTCGGTAGTGGCGCGGCGTCGACCTGGATCGCGCTGTCGCTCGACATCACTCCAAAGCCGGGGCTGTTCGAAGTCCCAGAGGAGCTCACGTAATGGGTTTCTTCGACAGCATCGTGGACATCGGCAAGGGCGTTCTCGGCGGAGGTGTGGGCGGCGCCATCTCGGCCGTCGCTGGCAGCACGAACCGAGAGGACGCCCGTGCGCAGCAGGGCGCTCCGGAGATCAACGACGCCAATTTCCAGTACGGCGGCGCAGCTGGCGGAGCCGAGGCCACGGCGAACCAGTACGCCATGAACTCCGCGGCCGCGCAGGGGCGGATGGGGGCGCAGGCCGACTACGGGCAGGCGAATCAGGATCGCAACAACGGTCAGGCGGCGCGAACGCAGCAGCAGATGATGGCCAACCAAGTCGCGGCGCGCGCGGCCGGACAGAGCCCTCAGATCGCGCAGATGGTGGCCCAGCGGCAATACCAGCAGGCGGCGGCTGCGCAGGCATCGCAGGCGGCCAGCGCTCGCGGTGCGGCGGGCATCGCGCTCGCGGGGCAGACCGCGGCGAACAACACGGCGCGGGCGTACGGCGACATCGCCGGGCAGGAGCAGATCAACGCGGCCAACGAGCAGCGAACGGACGAAGCGAACGCGCTCGGGGCGTTCTCGAATCTCCGCCAGGGCGACATCGCGAGCCAGGGACAGACCGCGCAACAGGCACAGTACCAGGCTGGTCTGCAGCAGCAGCAGAACGCGCTGAACGATCAGCGCAGCATCAACTACGACCAGCTCGCGAACCAGGTTCGTACGACGCAGCTCCAGGCGCGCGGGAACGTTCAGAGCCTTGACAGCGCCAACCGCCTCGGCGCCGCCGGTATCAACTCCGCGGTCGGCGCGCAGAACGCGCAAACGAATCAGCAGAACTTCCAGAGCGCCGTGAAGATGGCTTCCGGTGCGATGGGCGGCGGTGCCGCGATGGGCAAGGCCAAGGGCGGCAACGTCGCCAGCGGACGCCCATACCTCGTTGGCGAGGAAGGCCCCGAGCTCGTCATCCCGAAGCAGAACGCCGTCGTCATCCCAGCGCGCCCCACCGCGGCGCTGCTCGGGCGCCCGGAGCCGAGGGCGGATGGTGGGCCGATGATGGCCGGCGGCGCCGATGCCGGCGTCCTGCCGCTCTATGCGCCGGAAGGGTACGACCTGCAGCAGACGCCAGAGGGGCACGCCTACCTGGCGCGCGACCCGGCAACGCTGGATTCCTCCGAAGGCCGGCCGTCGCTGTCGTTCTCCGTTCCGGACCGAGCGCCGGCGCGAGCCAAGGCGGCTCCGGCTCCAGCCCCCGGCCCCATGCGCACGCGTCAGAAGACGCCGGAAGAGCTCATGGCAGAGGCAGAGGCCTACGGTCGGGCGCAGGACGAGATCCATCGGGCGTACATGGCACAAGGCCCCGCTGTCGTGCCGCGCGCGAACGGCGGCGAGATGGTTGCCGGCGGCGCGCCTCGGTTCGTTGCTCCGCAGACCTGGGGCACAGGCGCCGCTGCGGCTCCGGTCGCCGAACAGGGCGCCGCGTCGACCATGCCCGGCGTGACGCCGTCGGCGGCGGACTACGCGGCGGTGCAGCGATTGGAGAACGAGAACGCGGCACTGCGGTCGCAGATCAACGCCAGCCTTGCCCGTAAATCCCCCATCGAGGAAGAGCGCGACCGGCTCCGAGCTCGGAAGACCGTCGCCCCGGACACGATGAGCGATACCGATCAGCTGGCTCTCCGTCGTGACGAGTACGCCCTGAAGGGAAAGAAGGACGACGAGGAAAAGAAGGCTGCTGAGGTGCCGAAGCTCGTAGCGCCGGAGAAGCAGACGCTGGCCCAGCGGATCTACAACGCGGCGGACAGCGCAGAGCGGCAGCCTCGGATCGCATTCCAGGTGCCGACCTACCGCCCGCCGACTCTGCAGGCCTACCGATGAACGGCGCGACCCCCTACCTGGCGGACGTCTACGCGTCGATGCAGCCGGCGATGAGCGTCGCGCCTCCGCCGGCCCCCGCGCCGCCGGCGATGTCTGTGGCCCCTGCGCCCGAGCCGGTGATGTCGCAGGCACCGCCGGAGATGCCTCCCGTGGGTCCGCCGCTTCCGCCCGCGCCGATCGGGCCCCCACCTCCACCTCCGCCTGCGCCGGACGTCAACGCGCAGCAGGCGCCGCCGCCCGACATGCTCGAGAGCACGCAGCCGCGCGAGTTTCCGCTTGTGCAGATGGGCGGCGGCGTCATCCCGGAGCACGAGGCCGACCTCCGCGGCCCGACCGTCAAGGCGGCACAAGGCGCATACCTCGGCGCCGAGAACCAGGCCGTCGGCGACATCACGCAGCGGACGCAGGACCAAGCGCAGACGGAATACGACTACGGCCTACAGCAAGAGCGAGAGGCACGGGCTCGCCAAGCAGGCATCGAGCGGGCGCAGGCCGAGCACCAGCAGGAGCTTGCAGATCTGCAAGCTGACTTCTCCCAGAGCGTTCAAGCGCTCTCGCAGGCGGCCGTAGACCCAAATCGCTTCTGGGCGACGCGCACGAGCGGCCAGCGGACCATGGCGCTCGTCGGGCTCGCGCTCGGCGGCTTCGGTGGCGGACCGAACCCGGCGATGGAGATCATCGGCCAAGCGATCGACCGCGACATCAACGCGCAGATGCAGAGCTACCAGCTCAAGAAGGACGTCGCGCAGGGGAAACAGACCGCGTTCGCGATGGCGATGCAGAAGTACCAGAACGAGGACGCCGCCCGCGCAATGGCCCGCGCTTCGGCACTCGACGTCGTGGCGGCGCAGGCAGCGCAGGTCGCGGCATTGAACAAGGGTACCGAGACGGCGAACCGCGCCGATCAGATGCTCACGCAGATCCAGCAGGAGAAGCGCGCCATCGCCGAACAGTGGGTCAAGTTCGTTCCGCAGCAGTACGCGGGGCCGTCGTTCGTCAATCCGAAGACCGGCGTGACGTACAACATGAATCAGGCGCGCGAGCTCGAGAAGGAGCTTCGCGGCTACGGATCGAAGCGCGAAGAGATCGGCCTCACCAGCATGGGCAAGCTGGCGGAGGAGCAGGTCAAGGGACAGATCGCGCAGCAAACCAAGAAAAAGGAGAACGCCGTCGTCCTGCCGACAGGAGAGGTCTTCTACGCTCCGACTGAAAAGGACGCGGGAAGCATCAGGTCGCTCGTCGAGTCGACCGAGAGCACCCGCAAGCTCATTGCACAAGCTCAGGCCATTCGAAACGCCGCGGCAGTGGGGGGCGTGCCGCTCTCTCCCACGCAGCGAGGGGAGCTGCAGCAGATCCAAAGCGAACTCATCACGAACTTTGGCGTTCAGCATGACCTGGGCGCCCTCTCCAAAGACGACAGAGACTTGTCGATCAATGGCACCGCTGACCTGTTCAGGTTGGGACCGGCGGCAGACGCACAACTCAAGTCGCTTGGCGAGAGGTCTACGTTCAAGCTCCACACCAAACTCAAAACTTACGAGGGGGCACCCGAGAAGGCGACCGGCAAGATGCCAGGAAGCTTCACGGCACACGGGGGGAAGAAGTAATGGCCGACGAGGCGAAAGCTCCGCCGCCCAAGCGTGTTGCTGTCCTCGATCCAGAGGGCAACTTCGGCACCGTTGATGCGTCGGACGTTCAGCACCTCCCCGACGGCGCACGCGTGCTGTCTCGCCAAGAGGTTCTCGCTCGCAAGTACGAGGAGGAGTACCAGGCGCAGTCGACGGCGGAGAAGGTCGCCGGCCACGCGAAGTTCTTCGGCCCGCTCGGATGGGCGGCCAGCGCGGCTCTCGGCGGCGGCAAGGCAACGCCAGAAATGGAGGCCGCCGGGCGTGCCGGGCGAGACGCGTTCTCCGCCGGCATCGCCAGCGCAGTCGAGAAGCAGTTTGATCCGACTGCGCCGCAACGGGCGCAAGAGCTATCTGAAGCGCATCCGACCGCGACCGCGCTCGGCACCGTGGGTGGACTCGCCGCCGGAGCGATCGCCGCCGGCGCAGGTGGGGGTGGTGCCGCCGGCACCGCGGCATCTATCGCGAAGTCACCGGTCCAAGGTGCGATCAGTGCGCTCGGGGCGCCGGTCGAGTCACTCGTGGCCCGCGCCCTGCCGACGGCGACGTCGACGCTCGGCAAGGCTGGTGTGGCCGCGGCGACGATGGGCGCGCGTGGCGCCGTCGAAGGCGCGATCTATTCCGGTCTCGAGGAAACGACGCGGCAGATCACGCACGATCCGGAACTGTCGGCCGACAAGATTTTCTCTCATGGCATCATGGGCGGCCTGCTCGGCGGCGGGTTCGGCGCGGCCGGTGGCGCGACCGCCTCACTCATCGGTAGCGCCATCGAGAAGGCCGCGGCCAAGGCGGCGACCAAGGCGCTCGAGCAAAACGGAGCGACAGCCGCTGAGGTCGCTGGCGGAGGCCTGAGCGGATTCGCCAACCGCAAGGCCAACGAGCTCGCGGTCGACGCTCTCGGGGCAACCAAGACCCAGCGCACCGCGGCGCTGGAAGGCATCGCGGGAGGCGATCAGGCCGTCGGCGATTACCTCCACCGCATCTCGATCAAGCCGGCCACCGAGGGCTCGGGCTTGCTTGGTGGAACAGCGAAGGCGGGTTTGGCGGGGCGTCCGGCGGACCTTCTGGAGACCGTTCAATCCGACATGGCTGGCCGCATCGCTGCAGGCTTCGAGGACTCCGTACGCGGTACGCCTGCGCGGTTCGATATGACCAAGCTGCAGACGGACGCGAACGGCATCTACACCGAGATGCTGAAAGACCCCACGCGCGTCGCGGGTGCCGAGTCGTTCATGAAGCGCGTCACGCAGGAGCTTGAAGCCATCAAAGCGTCCGGGCGCGCAGCCGAAGACGGCACCATGGATGCAGCAGAGGCCTTTGGTCTGCGATCTCGCATGGAGCGAAATGCGTGGGAGCTCGGACAGAGCCACGGTGCCGCGGGCGACGCCTACAAATTGCTGATGCGGAAGTGGGATTCCGCAGTGGTCGACACCATCGACAAGGCGGCGGAGGCCGCCGGAAAAAGCGGCGTGGGCGACAAGATCCGCTACTGGAAGGGCGAGTACCAGCTTGCGAAGGCGGCTGAGGAGATGGCCCAGAAAGGCGCCGAGCGCATCGCCGGAAACAACATCCTCGGTCTTCGGGAGGGCATCGGTCTAGCGGCAGGTGTCGCCACGGGCAACCCCATCGGCGGCCTGGTCGCCGGTCTCGGCGGCAAGATTCTCCGCGAACGAGGCGCCGCCATGGGGGCCTACGCGCTCAAGAAGCTCGCGCAGTCTGAGGGTCTCTCCGGCCTTATCTCGAGGACGGACAGCAAGCTGAACGCCGCGGCGCACGGCCTTCTGGGCGCACCGCGGCGTGCGGCGCTTCCGGTCGGCCCCATTGTGTCGCCGCGTAAGACGGCCGACGATGCTGCAAACCAGATCGCCGCGTTGCAAGCCGACCCAGCCGGCACGTCGGAACGGATGACGAAGGCCGTTGAGCCTATCTCTGAGAGCCACCCGGAGGTCGCAGACGTTCTGATTGCTCGACAGGCCCAAGCCCTGGCCTTCCTCGCCTCGAAGGCCCCGCCGCGGGAGGAGTACGACCCGCTCGCGCCACATCAACGCGCCAGGATGAGCGACGCCGAGGCGTACACCTTCTCGAAGTACGTCTCCTATGCCCAGAAGCCGGAACGGTTCTTCGAGGAAGTCGCCGCCGGGAAGGTGACCTACGAAGGCGCCGAGACCGCTGCTGCGCTCATGCCACGCGCGTTCGCTGAGCTGCAGGCGCGGACCATGGAGTCGATTGCGGCCCACATGGCGCGCGGCCGGTCCATTCCGGTCCAGGAGCGCCAGAAGATTGGCGACATGCTCGGCATTCCGGCGACGCCGGCACAGCGTCCAGAGCACCAAGCTTTCCTGCAATCGATGCTACAATCGACAGCGCAGGCACAAGCATCGGCCCCCCGCGCAGCGAAGAGCGGGGGCTCTCCAGCAAAAGCCCAGCGGAGCGCACTCGACATGCTCGAGGCGAACGGCCCCGGCCGCCGCCGCTGAATCCTGGAGACGGCCATGGGCCTTCCTCTCGAACAATCCGCCGAGCTGCGCCCACCGCGGCGCGGTGAGGTCATCGCGCTGGCCATTGATGCGACCGCGCGCGCGTACGACATGAACTCGCTGAACCTCGGCGGTGATTCCGTTGTCGTCGACACCGACCGGCCTCGAACGGTCGTCATGTGGTTTCAGGCCGAGACGGCCGACGTCTACGTGCACTTCTCGAGCAGCAACAATGCGAACCTCGATCCGGCTACCGTCGTGTCGGCGGGCAGCGCGCTTGCGTTCGCGAACGCCCACGGCAGCGTCCTGAAATACGGGGCGCAGGCCGTCGGCTACCGCATCAACCGCACGCAGGATCGCTACCTCGTGGTGCGGACGTCGACCGGGACGGCGACGCTGCGGTTCTGGGCTGCGAGCTCGGACGGGTCGTAAATGAGCGCGCAGCAAGGCAGCTTCATGCTGTCGGCGCTCATGTCGTCGGCGCAGGGCACGATCGGTATCGGCTACGTCGTCATTCCGTCGCTCAGCGGCGAGGACTACGTCGTGGCGTCGGCCGCCAACCTTGCTGCAGCGGGGCGTAGCACTGCATGCGCTGGCATCTCTCTGACGGCGGCAAGTACAACGAATCGCTCTTTTGAGATGCAGGTGATCGGGCCTGTTCCGCCGTCTATTACCGCGCTTGGAACCGGCGCGGCAGGTCACATCAAAGTCGACAGCAGTGGGCGTCTCGCGCGCGGCGTAGCAACCGGGGCCGAACTCCCTGCAGGCAAGTGCGACGCGGACGGGTGGGCGTACATCAACTTCAACGCAAGCGGTGACGCGGACGTAGCCGACGACATCGCCAAGAGCGGCGGCAGCACCATCGACCGCGTCCGTGGCTTGCGCGCTATCCCGCTTGTCGGCACCGACGGCGTTACGCCCGATATCGGCGGCTCGTGGGAGTACAACGAGAACGACTCCAGCAATGGCTTCAAGCTCACGAAGCCGCATGTACTCATTGCAGAGCACCACGGAGTCAAGGCGGAGCCCGGCTTCGACAACACGGCGGCGCTACAGGCGCTTTTCGAGCTGGCGGGCGCAGCTCCTACCACGACCGTCGATCAGGCCGTGGGCGCGCGTGAGATCCGCTTCATCAACGGCGGCACCTACGAGGTCCACGGGCAGCTGTCCCTGGATTACCTCCAGTACGTGAAGGTGCTAGGCCCGGCGAAACTACTGTTCACGGCCGATACCGTGCCCGATCCTGGGGACGCTCTCTTTGAAATTCTATCTAGCTCGTTCTGGTCGTTCGAGGACATTCACTTTTGCTACTCGAGCACGACCTTCGCAGACATCCTGGTCCGCACCGGTTACGGGGTAATCCCGGGCGACTGCATCAGCCTCAAATTCATTCGGTGCCAGTTCTACGGGACGCAGGACGCGGTCGGGAATCACGGTGCCCAGTTCCTCCTGTCGCTGAAGAAAGCGATCAACGTCAAGATTTCAGGGTGCGTCTTCACCGCCGCGGAGAGCGGTATCTGGGGCCACGATAACACCCTCGGCTTCGTCAACACCTGCGTCATAGAGGACTGCATCTTCAACAAGCTCGGAAACGGTGTCCCTGGCAGCGGTGCCGCAAACGGCTGTTCGATGATCAAGAATCCGGGCGAGGCCTGGACCATCGGCCCCGGCAATACCTTCGAGCCGCTTCAGCCGACGTCGGGTGGGTTCGTCTCTCAGAACGCGGTCTACCAGGAGGACGATTACTTCTCGTTCAGCCCAGTCATCATCGGGAATTGGATGGGAGACGGAGATGGCACAGGCCCCTGGATCGTGCTCGGAAAGACGCTTGGTGGGTCGATTCACGGCAACCTGATCTCCGCCACGAAGGCGATGCTGCTGAGCGGGTGCAACGGGCTGCACGTGAGCGGCAATCGCATGGGGACCGTCGAGTTCGCGCTCGCGGGAGGCACCGATTACAACTCGGGCGTCCTGATTGCTGGCAACTCGATCACTGGCGCCGTGCCGTACGTCAATACGGCGAACGTCCAGGGCTTCTCTCACCTGAACAATCAAGACAACGATGGCGTCAGCAGTCTTTCTACGCCACTCCGGATCGGTGATCCGGATTATTACGCGCTGTATAGCCGCGTCATTCTGAGCGGAACCAAGACGTGGGACCCGGGCACGGTCACGGCCGGCGGCTATGCGCAATCGGACGGGATCAACTGGACCGGATCGCACCTTGGGGCCGCCTTCGCATTCGGGGTGACTCCGACTCCCCCGGCAGGTGTGCTCGTCGACGCCAAGATGTACGACGCAGGAGTGGTGAGGGTCCAGATCTTCAACTTCTCCGGCAGCGACTACACGCCCGGCACTCTGACCTTCAAGTTCCACATGTGGGAATGAGATGAGCGACACACACGCAACCATCGGCGGCGGCATCGCTCGAACGCCGCAAGTCACGGACCGCTGGAAGGACTCCGCGGATACGTCGACCACTTCGTCGAAGACCGCGGCGTATTCCAGAAGGCGAGACACTCAGACCACGGACGCGACCCCCAGCCAAATCATCGACAACGGCGGCACGTACGCGGGCGAGGACTTCACGCTGCCGGATAACGCGATCACCCGTATCCGCGTCCTGCTCCTCGTGAAGAAGAACGGCGCGGCTGCCGGCGGAACTATCGACCTGCAGGGCGACTTCTACCGCGACGCCGGTGGCAACGCGACGCTCATCGGCACGGTCACCGTCACATACAACCTGACGGGCTCCACTCTCGACGCCACGACAGCAGACCTGGTGATCAACGGCACCAAGGTGGAAGTGCAGGTCTCGCCCGAGTCGGCGGAGACGCTCGACTGGGGCATTTTCCGAACGCACCTCGTGGGCGGTGCGGGAGCGGCACTATGAGAATCGGACTTTCTCTCGGTCTGTCTAGCCCCGTCGTGTCGGTGGCCTCGTTCAATCCGGCGGTGTTGCCTGGCACTTCGGCGACGCTCCTTCGATGGCTCGACGCAACGAACCTCACGCAGGGGAGCGGCATCGTTACCGCGATCGACGACAAGTCAGCGAACGACGTCGACCCGACGATCAACGGCAGCGAAGAGCCGACGTACACAGCCAGCGAGGCCACGCTCAACAATCGCCCAGCGTGGAACTGCGCTACGGGCGCGGCGCGCGTCATCCGTTATGGAACGAGCCACGGCATCACGAGTACGGCGTTCACGATCGTTCTGGTCGGTTCCGCCGATGGCCCATATGTCTTCGCCGAAGCCAACGGCAACACGTTCATTTATGGGCAAGCGGGCAGCGGCAACAAGTGGGGCATGAGATCCGGCGCCGGAGCCATCATCGCCAGCACGCAGCCCGCAACCACGCCGGCCGTCGTCGCGTTCGTCTTCAACGGTGCATCATCGAAGATGTACGTCAGCAAGAAGACGAGCCCCCATACAGATGGGTCGTTTTCGGCGAACGACGATCTCACCGGGGTAAACGTCTTCATCGGAAACGGCTCTTCGCCATCGTCTGGCGGCGCGCAGAACGGGAAGATGACGCACTTCCTGATCTACTCCGGCGCGATGTCGGAAGCGGATGTTGGATACCTGCTCGATGGCTTCGGCACGGAGTCTGGGATCACGATTGCTGCGTAAGGAGCGCCATGACCGACCGCAAAGACCCTCCCCCGAACGTAGACAGCGAGGGCCCGACCCAGCCGGCCATGCATGCCGTACGCGTGCCGCTCGGAAGCGAGCCGGTGCCGGCGTGGGCCCAGTACCTCGTCGCCCGCATCGATGATCTGGGGACGAAGTTCGACAGCTTGTTCGAGGACAAGAAGTCCACGAACGTGCGCCTGACTGAGCTCGAGACGCGCTTCGACAAGCTCGAAGGTGGGTTTGACAAGCTCGAGAACGCCTTCATCGAGCGGTCAAAGAAGCACTCTGACGGCATCCGGAAAGGCTCGGACACCGACATGAAGCACGAGAGCGTGATTGCGGACGTGCTCGTGAAGGTCTCGGACCACGACGCGCGGTTCGACGCTCTCGAGCAGAAGACCGACGCGCAGACGCTCATCCTCGAGCGCCTCGACAAGATTGCGGAGAGCCCTGTCGTAAAGCGTACGGCGTATGCGATCGCGATGGCGCTTCTCGCTTACCTCGTATCGAAAGGACACTGATGATGCGAAGATTCATCGCATTCAGCCTGGCGTGCGTCGGGTGGACGTCGCTGCTCGAGGCATGCTTCGGCGCACCGACTCAGCAGCAGCTACAGAGCGCGGCAGAGAGCAGCTACATCGCCGACCACCTTCATTGCGTCGACACGCACGAGACCAAGGCGGAGATCGACGCCTGTCGCGCGGCGGTCCGGGTCAAGTGGGGGATTGCCGTCACGACGACGGATGCAGGGAGACGCGACCGATGATGAGTCTTGCAGACATCGGGCTCCGGCTGCTCGCCATCATCGGTGCCATCTTCACAAAGACGAGGAGCGCTGAGGACGTCGCGAAAGATCTGGTCGATCTCGCCTTCGACACCGGCATCGCTCCGGCGGTACTAATGCAGTACCTCACCGAGCGCGGTCGCCTCACCGCGGAAGCCATCGCGGACATCGCCGAAGCGGCGAAGCTGGCGAAGTTTCCTGACAACCCGTTCGGCAAGCCGGACGAGCCGTGAAGCCGTCGGCCTTCGCCGCGTTCTGGGGATTTACGGTTCCGCTTGAAGGCTGCATCCAGCACTTCTATGCGGACGTGAAGGGCCTGATCACGGTGGGAGTCGGCAACTTGGTCGACCCTATCGAGGCCGCGCTGGGCCTCACGATGTACCGCGCCGACGGCGTGAAGGCGTCACGGACGGAGATCCGAGAAGACTGGAACGCGGTAAAGGCCAACCCGTACGCGGCTCGCCTCGGGCATCGCTACGCAGCGAAACTGACGCGGCTCCGGATGCGGGACGAGGACATCCGCGTCATGGTCGAGGCGAAGCTCCTGCAGAACGAGGACGTGCTCGTGAAGCGTTTTCCGAGCTGGGACGACTTCCCAGCCGACGCGCAGCTCGCGACGCACTCGATGTCGTGGGCGTGCGGCCCTCACTTCCACTTCCCGAAGCTCGAAGCGGCACTCCTGGCCAGCGACTTCCGTACTGCATCGACGGAGTGTCAGATGAACGAGGCGGGCAATCCCGGGCTCGTGCCGCGGAACAAAGCGAACCGGGTGCTGTACCGCAATGCCAACGTGGTGAAGATGGGCGGCTTCAACCCGGAGCAGCTCTATTGGCCACGCGACCTCTACGCCGAAGCGGAGGACGACACGCCCACGCCACCCGCGATGGTGCCGGCGCGACCTGAGCGGGAGCAGGTGTTCGTGAACCCGTTCCCGTTCAACCTGGACCATCTGTCGAAGGCCGGAAACGACGACGACGAGCCGGACGGGGCGGCTTAGCGGATGCCGGCTTTCTTCAAAGCGGCGTCGAGCGCGCAGCCCACGGCATGGGTGCCCGGGGCGTCCCCGTAATCCGGCTTGGAGGCGCCACACATCCGGCAGTAGTCGGTCGACTCGTCATGTGGCGTCCACTCAAGCTCCAAAAGCACGCGTGCCATGTCTGGAGCGGCGGCGGCTTGCTGGGCTCGCACACGCTCGACCAGCTCATGCAGCAGCGCCTCCAGCGACATGCCGGGCGGCTTCGCGGCAAGGCGGCGCATGAACCATGTCACATGCGGGTCGTCTCGCATCTCGTTCTCGCCGATCAATTCATCCCCCTTCCTTCGAGCATCGCGACGAGCGTGGCGGCTACGTGGGACACGCGTTGGTCCGTGGCGCCGTTTTTGCCCGCAAGGCTACGGAGTGCTTCGGTTAGCTCGTGCCCTTTTAATCCGTAGGTCGCGGGATCGTGCCCCGCTCGGCCCACCTCGTTGGATTCATTGAAGATTGCGGCGAGTGTCGAGGTGCTTCCAGGACCCCCTCTGTCCAACGCCGGACCAACGCCAGGAGGCGGAAAGTCGACCCTGGTTTCCGCCGTTCCTTGACCGACGCGGACCTTCCTGGCGGCCTTCTTCAGCGCCGTCTCGCCAAGGTGGGCGTAGCGCTGGGTGACGGTGATGCTGGAGTGCCCGCACATTTCCTTCACCTCTTCGAGCGTCCACGCGTCGCCCCAGAAGCCACCGACGAGCGACGAGGCGCACGTGTGCCTCAGGTCGTGCCAGCGGACGTTACGGGCGATGCCAACGGCGCGCATCGCGAGTTCGAACCTGTCGACGTAGACGTGGGTGCCCTTCGTCGAGCGCTTCGGCTTGCCGCTACGAATAACGTGGGTGCCGTGCTCGGCCGGAAGGAACCGGCCGTTACCGAGCGGCTTCTGCCCTCGCCGGTGCCCGTTCATGGTCGGGAACACGAGGCGGTCGAAGTTGTGGATGCAGAACGACGGGAGCAGCTTCAGCCACTCGCGCGCTGCCTCGAGGCCGAGGCCGAACAGGGGCACACGGCGCGGTTTGCCGTTCTTCGGCGCCTTGCCCTTGCTGCCGAAGCGGACGAACACATGCGGCTCCGCTCCGTCGACGTGGAGGTCACGGAGCTCCAGGTTGAACTGTTCGCCCTGGCGTAGCCCGGTGCCGACGGCAAAGAGGATGGCGCACCGGTCAGCCGCCGCCAGCCCCGTCGAGGCGGAGACACGTTCCTGCTCTTCCTCGGTCAGGAACGTCCATGGCTCTTCGGTGGCCTTCTCGCTCTCCTTCTTCTTCACCTTCATGCCGAGGCATGGGTTGCTGTCGACCAGGCCACGCCCCTGCGGCCCGAGCTCGTCGAAGATGACGGAGGCGAGGGAGAGGCAGCGCGAAATGGTGGCGCGGGAAAGTGGCCGGTCCCCGCGGCGGTCATCGGCGCGCTTGCGACCCATCGCGCGGAGCCATTCGGCAATGTCTGCGGGCTTGACCTTTTCGGGCGCCATGGCGGCGAACTTCGCGGGAACGATGTGCTTCGACCAGCGGAGCCGCTCTTGGCTCACACCGCGGATCCCGTCGTGCTCGCGCTCGTCCAGGATCTCGGCGCCGAATTCGGCGAACGTCTTGGGGCTGGTGCGCTTGCTCCTCTGGAGCTCATGTAGGCCGAGATCGCAGGCGGCGTTTGCCTCCTCCTCGGTGTCGAATACGCCGATGTGGGGTCGGCCGCGGCTATGGGGACCGCGAGCGCGATGCCGGACTTCGCCGGTCTTCGGGTCGACGATCGGCGTGACGGAGCCTGTCCCGTCAGGGCGCTTCGTCATCTCATGGACCACTTCATATCGCAGAACGGACACCCCATCGTGAACCCGCACCGATGCTCCTCCACATGAGCGCGGCATAGCCGCATGAAGAAAAGCACCGTGGCCGCATCGTCGATGATGCGCCGAACTGGCGACATCTTGGCTCGCTGGTGCACTCTCCGCGATCTCACTTCCATAGCTCCAGCGCCTTTTCCGCGGCCTCGGAGTCGTCGTCCAGCATTGACGTTGGAGGCAGCAAGCTATCGACCGGCACGTTGAGGAGCCGCGCGACCTTGGCCAGGACAGGGACGCCAATCTCCAGCCTGCCGCCATAGAGACTGCGGGCCACCATGTCCGGATAGTCGATCTCCATTGCAAGACCATCGATGCCTAGCTTTCGACCACCGGCCATGTCGTGTGCACGGATAGCCTCCCCGACCTTCTTGGCCAGCGCCTCGTGGTATCGCTCCAACCTCATGAATCGCCCGTTCGGCTTCATCCCGTCCTCCTGTAGCTGGCCCTCTCGAGCGACGCACGCACCTTCTCTTTGAGCTCCGGCGAGGCCTCTGGCTCCGGCGGAAGCTCCGGCTGCGCCGGACCGCGGCGGCGGCTCTTCTTCACGGGCGCGTCGTCCTCCTCCTCGATGGCGTCGAGGATGATGTCGAGGGCCTGGTGCGCGGCGCGGCGGAGGTTTCTGCTTCTCATGATGCCTCTGGCTGCTTCTGAACTGTCTCGTCGTAGACCTTGTCGATTGTGTCCGCGATCGTCCAATAGAGCCGGTCGAGTTCCGCTTCATCGCGACAGATGAACGGGCGCGCGTCGACGTACATGCGATGGCAGATACGGCTCTCCCAGCCCGGGTACCGCCGCCGCACGGTGACGTTCCAGCCGTCGTGCTCGTTGTCGATGTGGACTTCGACGTCTTGTAGGACGCCCATGGGCGCCAGGAGCCGCTTGGCGATCTCTTTCTCAAGGATCTCTGGCGTGGGCACTCTCATCGGTTTTCTGGCTCCTCCAGCTTCGGAGTGGTGAGGCAAAGCTTCAGCATCGATACACCGGGCCTCCGGGGTCCTGCGGCCTCAGGTACGCCGGAGTAGACGCGTCCGACGGGCTTTTCGGCTTATGGATCTCGTTGAGCGCCGCCTGATGCTCGGGCGGCCCCATGCTCGGATCGATCTCGTGCTTGAACACCATGGCGAGGTGGCGCTGGATCATGTCGACTTGGTCCTTGTCGAGACCCTCAACCCATCCCTTCTTCGAGATCTCGAAGAAGCCCTGAAGCCAGTAGCAGAAGTCTCGACTCGTCATGTTCCTCGGTCCTTTCCTTCGTCGTGCTGCGCCGGGCGCATCCGTCGCTTTTCCTCTTCGCAGAGTGAGGAACGCAACCGAGTATCCGTATCCGGCCATGACCGCGACGCCGAGCGTGAAGCCGGCGAAACCTGCCAGTGCGACGATCACGGCTTTTCCTGCTCCTCGACCTGCGGAGTTGGCGGTCGAAGGGCGCGCCGCACGCACTCGGAAACGATCCGCCTCACTTCTCGGGCCTTTCTGGTTGGTTGCCCTGCGCCGACGAGGTCCGTAGGTCCGCACGGAGCCAAGCGGCCTCTCTCGCGCGCTTGAGTCGATCGATCTCGGCGCTCGCTTCATCCTTACGGATGCGCTCCAGGTGGTGCGTGTCGAATCCTGGATGCGGGAAGAGCGCCGCGTCTGCCTCGATCAGGAGCCGTCGCAAGTAGACGACCTGCGCAGGCGTAGCATACAGGCGCTCCCGGGCCGCTCGCTGCCGTTCACGGATGACGACGTTGTATTGCCTCATGACCCTCGCTCCTTCTCTCGCTCAACCAACCTCGCCACCGCGCCGCTCCTCGTGAGCCGCCACCGGGCGGCCAGCTCATCCAGGTCCTCCGCGACCTCGGGTGGGAGACGGAGCTTCACGGCCACCGTCCCGCGCTGCCCCTCCGGGATGTTCACCCCGGAGGGCTTCTTCTTGTCGGTCACGCCGCATCCTGGAAAACGATGCGAGCGCGGTAATACTTCACGAGGTTCGAGTACTCGCTCGTCGTCTCGTGGAAGAAGACCAGCTTGGACTTGCGCCCGGCGGCCTTCATCCAGGCGCGGGCGACCTTGATCGCCTCCTGCGCGTCGGACTTGCTGTCCGCATTGATAATCACCGCGGTGAGGCCCTTCGTCGTGCTGTCCGTCAGAGAGAATCGCGCCGTCTTCATGAGATTCATAGTAGCGCGCTGGGGCCCCAGCGCAAGGTGCAATCGACACGGGCCGTTACTTTTCTTCGGGCTCGTGCAGTTCCTTCCGGCAGTCCCAGCAAAAGAGGGTGTCTGGCCCTGTCCGATGCCATTTGCAAACGTGCGGCACTGCCTCAGGAGGGCCCTCACAACTGCCGCAGTCGACGCCGCACGTCGGGTTGCGGTCACACACTTCGCAGCAAGAGAATTTCGTGCTCATTCCTGCTCCTCGCCTGACGGATGGGCCGTCCTAAAGTCGGCGACCTTGCCCGCTCCGTTGCACGCCGCACAAGGCTTCGTCGGTTGCGGTCGGTTCAGGATCTTCCTGGCGTGCTCGGCTCCACGGCTCGATCGACATGATGCAGTAGCGCTCCGGGATCCCGTACTGCGCGCCGGGAAGGATGTACGTCACGCGCACCGCCGTGGCCTCACCGGTGAGGCTGTCGTACTCCGGGTTGTATTCCTGGAGAACCAGGCAATCCCCGACAGCGAAGTCACGATCCGCGAGTCGATACTCGAACGTCTTGCGGCCTTCCACGACGTCCGCGAACGGCTTGGGCCAGGCCTTCAAGCAGTGAATCTTGGCCGGTCGGATCGGTGGTTCGGACTGACTCACTTCTCTGGCCTTTCCTGCTCCTCGCCTGACGGATGGGCCGGGCGTACCTCCCCTGGGTGCCCGCATAGGATGCAGCACGTCATACCGGGCACGTCGTCATCGATCATGAACCCGTGAGAGCAGTTGCCATCTAGGTAATCAAGCAGTGCGAGCCCGGCATCCGGCTCGTTGAAGTGGCTGTTGAGGAAGGTTTGGATCTCACGCAGGTGCCCCTCCAAGGTTCCCACCAAGGCCTCCGCCTCCTCCGCGCGCTTCGTCATGGCCTCGAGCTGGCCGCGGAGGGCGTCGCGTTCGGCGTCGATGCGCTCTTGCACCGCTCGATCGTTGAAGTCGTCGTCGCTCATCACCACACCGCCTTCCAGAGCACGTAGGCCGCTCGACATGCCAGCCAGACGAAGAACATCCCGAGCGCGGGGAGGACCGCCAAGAGCACGAAGAGCGTGAACGCGTTTTCAAGATGCCAGCGCCAGCCCATCACGGCTTCTCCCCGTCGGCCGGCGGGCGCTCGTCGTAGGTGCGGTACCCGGCTATCTCGAACGGCGGGGACGGCGGGAACTGCACGGTCGCCATGCCGAACAGGTCTCGCATTACGAATCTGACAACGTGGACGCCCTCTCGCATCCACACCGCGCACCCGTCGAATCGACCGGGTGAGCGATGGTTGCTGCGCCGCCATGCTCGGCCGGCTATGAGTGCCAGCGCCGGGTCGCCATGGGCGCTCCTGTCTTGGGCAAGGTAGTAGCCGAATCTCATGTTTCCTCTCGGTTGTCCTGCGGAGGTTGCCGGCGCAGCTCGGCGGCAAGCGCGGCCTCGTATTGCCCGTTGTCGTACGGCTGAGAGAAGAAGGCGCGGGCGGCGGCTTCGATGCGACGCAGCCGCTCGATCTCGTCCAGCAACCCGAGCACGACGTCGGGCGACGCGGCGGCGATGAAGGCGGCGTCTGCTTGCGCCATCTCGAGGATGGGCGTTACACACAGATGTGGAAGAACCGCGATCCATCTGTTGCCGTTGTCCGCGTAGACGCAGGGCTCATCGTTGTGGTTCTCGCCGGCCTCCCAAGGCCCCGGCGTCGCCGCCTTCGCCTTAGCGCGCAAGTCGTCGTGGCTCATCCGGCGTCCTTCGTAGGTAACGTCACCGGCGCCAGCACGATGCCCTTCTCGTGGGCCCACTCAGCGATCACCGCGCAAGCGAACGCGGCCGACGGATTCGTGACCGGGGTGTCGCCCTTGTGGATGTTGAGGAACCACTGCTCCGCCGGACGCGACGAGTTGTGCTCGAGATTCGGGATCTCCACATTGGAGCCCTTGCCTCGGACCTTCTCCAGCGTCCCGACCAGACACGCGCATTCGCCCGTGTATGTCGACCCGTCGACCTTCCCGTCCCAGAGCGCCTGAAGCAGGCCGTAGACCTCGTTCGGCGCCGTATCGAGCACCTTGCGGATGTCGTCACGGTACGGGGCCAGGATGTTTTGCGGGACGTTTTTCGCGTCGCACAGGTCCGCGCCGCCCAGGTTCGCGTCGTACAGGTCCGCGAAGCGCAGGTTCGCGTCGCGCAGGTTCGCGTCGCGCAGGTCCGCGCCGTACAGGTCCGCGCCGCGCAGGTTCGCGTCGTACAGGTCCGCGCCGCGCAGGTTCGCGTCGCGCAGGTCCGCGCCGCGCAGGTCCGCGAAGCGCAGGTTCGCGCCGTACAGGTCCGCGCCGTACAGGTTCGCGTCGCGCAGGTCCGCGTCGCGCAGGTCCGCGCCGCGCAGGTCCGCGAAGCGCAGGTCCGCGCCGCGCAGGTTCGCGTCGCACAGGTCCGCGCCGCCCAGGTTCGCGTCGCGCAGGTCCGCGAAGCGCAGGTCCGCGCCGCGCAGGTTCGCGTCGTACAGGTCCGCGCCGTACAGGTCCGCGCCGCGCAGGTTCGCGTCGTACAGGTCCGCGTCGCGCAGGTTCGCGTCGCGCAGGTTCGCGTCGCGCAGGTCCGCGCCGTCTTTGACGGCGGCCTCTACCGCTTGCCTAAGCGTCTCGGTGTCGACCGAGAAGAGGACCTTGCTACTGTCCCAGCGGGACCGAATTTCGATGATTGCCATTACGTTGATCCTTCTCGGTTAGTGTGTGCCTCTTGCGGGCGCAGCTGTGCTGCTCGCCTCGATGCGCGCCGGCGCGGCAGGTTGCTTTTGCTTCTGCACCCGCAACCTGTCCCGAGCTTCTGCACTGTGCTGATGCGGTCGGCCACGACAAACCATTCACGATCGCAAGATCGACATCGGCAGATCCATCCGAAGGTGCCACCACGCCGCTCGTGCCGGATGACGCGGCACCCGGCGTAGACGTCACCGGTTCGGTCGCGTCGAGGAACACCGGGGGCACCTTGGCGAGAGCGGCCGTCATCGACGCGCCCAGTGCCGTTGCATTGAGTGCATTTGCGCTGCTTCTGCATATGAATAGGTGCCGGCGTTTCGATCTCCTCGGACGGGGAGAAAGGAGACCGGGGCCGCCGGCTGCCCCTGCGCACGAGAGGTGGCTCGTGCGAAGTTCTTCCGTTCGATGCCTCAGAACGGTGCACCGCCCGTGGTGCCGTTCGGCACCTTCGGCGCGCTTTCGCTGGCGAGCGCCTTGAAGCGCGCAGCGAACGCCTTCTTACCCTTGTCATCGAGCGGCTTGTCGAGCGTGACGGTGCCACCGGCGACGATGTTCACCTTCATCTTGAGCTCGCCCTGGTACTCCTCGTACTTGATCTCCACATCGACGTCGTTCGCATCGATGCCAACGAGATTCGACAGATCCGAACCTTGCCATCCAAGCGATCGAAGACGCTGGATCGAGTACTTCGCGGCCTTGTCTGAGAAGTAGAGGAACGTCGACACGCGATGACCGCCATCGAGGTCCAGATCGATCGCGATCTGATCTGTCCCGTTGTTCGTCGTGCCATACTGCTCCGACCCGGCGACGGCGCGCCCACGATAGACCCCAGCTGCGATGCTCATTTGACCTTCTCCTTCAACGCGTCACGGATCGCCGTGAGCTTCTCGATGTTGTTCATGGCTTGCTTGAACGCGGGTTCGGCGCGCTTGCGCGTCTCCGCGTCGACCTTCTTCAGGAGCGTTTCGCATTCAGCGATGAGCGCTCGACCCAGCTCGACGGCTCCCCAGTACGCCTCCCACGACATAGGGAGCTCTGCAGGCAGACCGGAGCGATTGCCTGCATCCCAAGACTTGCTCCACACGGTATGGATGATGCGTTCGTCCGTCGACACCGCGAGCGTCTTCGCGCCTTCTTGCTTCGCGAGAATCTCGTGCCGGAAGAATAGGACGTCGTCACACCACTCCTTGAGCAGACCCGCGGACTGCTGGTGCATCTTCACTTCGTAGCGGTCCCATGAGGCGCCGATTGGATCGTTGAAGACCTTCTTCTGCGCGTGGGCCATCAGAATGATGTTCCGACCCTTCGCGTAGTGCTTCGCCTCGAGCTCGCGCGTGAATGTGCGCCAGAGTGACACCGCAGCCGTGTGGCCTTTGCCGTACCCGCCGCCGTGTTTCTCGATCTTGTCGCGGGTCTCTGACGTCGGCGGCTTGTTCGGTCCTTCGACAACGCGAGCCCACACAAGGTCTTCGAGCCAGTTGACCGGATCGATAACGAGCGTCTTCCACGCTGGGTTACTCTCGACGAGCGACAGAATCTCGAGCACCTCTTCCCAGGTCTCCGGGTTCGGCAGGCGCTCGATGTCGAGATGGGCCGTGCCGCTGTCGGGCCCAAGGAACACTGCCCCTGGCGCGCCGGCTGCGAACGAAGACTTGCCGACCTTCTCGGCGCCGTATCCGAAGACGCGAAGCGGAACGGTTTGACGGCCTCGCTTCACGTCTGCGAGCGTGAATTTCCTTACCGGCACCACTGGTGCCGGCATTGGTTTGATGTTTGCCACCTCAGATCTCCTTTGAAAGTTCTTCGTGCGCCGTCTCCGCCGTGCGGAAGCGCGATTCGTCGCCAATCGACGCGATGCCCGAACACACGTCGAAGTAGTCGCACCATCGCCCGAAGCGCTCGCAGCTCCCCGGATTACGCGGGAAGTGATTCGCGTTCTCACTCATGCGGATCATCGCGGCGGCTTGCCACGTGTCGGCCGCATGTTCGCGCTCGTCGTGCTCGAGGCGCACGACTGGACCGCGCGCAAAGTATCGAGCGGGATCTTCCTCGATGGCCGCACGGACGCGAAGGCGGAACTCTTCCGGCGTCTCATCGTTTTCGCGCTGCGTCTTATAGAGGAAGCCTTCTTTCGTGTACTTCCGCGACTCGATCGGCGTGGCCTTCAGAGGCCGTAGCGCCACCTTTCGAACGACATCGTAAAGCGTCTCGGCGACGTCGTAGCCGCACGCACGCATCGCGCTCTGGTACGTCGACACCTGCGTGTCGAGCGCGCTTACCCTGCGCCAGTAGTCAGCGCCTTGTGTGATGTCGGACGAAGTCGACTTGTGCTCGACCTGGTAGGTCTTTCCGTCACGACGCGCAATCGCGTCGATGGCTCCGCGCACGCGATACGTCTTGCTCTCGCGACCCGTCTCCGGGTTCACGAGCGGAACGTCAAATTCGTGCTCTACAGCGAGTGTCGTGTAACCCTCTTCGCCCCATCGGGCCGTGTAGCCGAGTATGAGCTCCTCGGCTCGCACGAGGTCGAACGGATCCGCGTCTTCAGGCCTCTCGTCCGCTCGTGTCCGCATCGCCTGGATGGCGCACGAAAGCTTGTCTCCGGCGTCGCCATCGCAACGCCACCATTCATTGAGCCCGGCATGAAGGAACGAACCGAATCGAAGCGCCTCGCTCTTCCGACGGGGACGACGAAGCGCAACGTACCGGTAGCGGAATTCGCGCGGGCAACGCCGATAGCACGAGATCGCGCTGTTGGAGAGCGTCGGAAGGTGCACCCGAGCAGCCGGCATCGAAACGGCGGCACTCACGTCGACACCTCGCGCGCGATGGTGCTCCCGCACCTGCAGTCGCGAAGGTCGAACACGTCATCGCCAAGTCGCCACGTGCCGGGCGACCGAAGCTTGTTCCACGTCCGTGCCGTGTACTTGGCTCCACATGCGCACGTCTTCTTGAAGCCTTCGGGAGCCTTCGGCGCGACGGAGAGCGGTTTGTTTCGTGCGATGATTGTGGTTGGAAAGAGCGACGCCATCACGCCACCGACTTCCGGCCCGTCGGCGTCTTCATCTCCCGCAGCTCGGTATTGAGCTGTTCCAGCTCCTTCACCTTGAGCTTCAGATCCGCGATGCCGTCGAGCGCGTCATCGAGTTGACGCGACAGTTTCGTGTAGTCGGCGGCGAGCCTGGCGTTCTCCGCGCTAAGACGCGCACCGACCGCGTGCGCCTTATCGAGCGCAACCTGGAATTCGGCGAGGAGGTTCATCGCGACCAGTCTCCGCGCCGGAGATTTGCGCGCCCTTCGACGCAGCCAATCGGAAGCTCACCCGACTCGCGCGGCGTGGACCGCAGCTCATCGAGCGCCGCCTTGAACAGCTCCCGCGCCTTCGCGATCGCTTGCTCGTCAATCTTTGCTCGCCCCCGCGTGTGCTCGAGATACCTGAACCCCTGCGCGAGCAGGTCCTGCGCCCTGTCCGTGTTCGCCATCGTCGCCACCTCGAGAGCCCATAATACTGACGGCCGTCATGATGTCAACTGTCAGCATCGTGAGCACAAGAAAGCCGGCACAACTTCTTCAGTCGGGCCGGCAACTTGAGGGCGTTAGATTTTTCTTGGAGCTTCGTCCTAGAGCTTCGTTCCGGTCTCTCGGTATGTGACTTCGCATCGAGCCGAAACGCTCGGAGGCGAGAGGCCGTTCACGCTCGATCCGGTGTAGCCCTTCGCTGTGAATGTGTACTCAAGGTTCGACGTGAGCACTAGCGCGCCGTCGGTCCCTCGGACCTCGCACGCCGATCGAAAGACGCAGGTGGACCGATCTAGCGTGCCTGGACAGCCGCTCGCGATACCCGGAATGGTGGCCACGTATGCGCTGTCTCCGGTCCTTGTCATGCCGAACGAGGTCGAGCCCTTTGGGTCAACCGATACGTCGCACGTTCCGGAGACCCGCGTCGCGGTCGCGCTGTAGTTCCCCTCGGGCGCGCATGTCGCGACACCATCGTCGCTTGAGCACGCGCTAATCGTGGTTGCCAGCAAGGCGCAGCCGAGCAGCACGCTTTTCATCCGTCTCCTTCGCATTCTTCTCCTCTTCTTTTGCCTGCAATAGGCGCGTTTTCTTGCCCTTCAACCGTCGCACTCTCCGATGGTTTTCATAGACGGCTTCCGGACGAGCGACGCCGGTCAAGCGAATCGCCTCACCGTTGATGGCGAGCACCCAATCGAGCTCACTCATCTCCGCCTCGCGGTCCTTGTTTCGCTCCC
>Ga0310813_10000215_pt1 | contig 42348 bp, 38 predicted proteins | sample YN3metagenome_FD_203086 | JGI IMG/M metagenome (GOLD analysis project Ga0310813, IMG submission 203086) | Soil microbial communities from experimental microcosm in Duke University, North Carolina, United States - YN3 | ecosystem: Engineered > Artificial ecosystem > Soil microcosm > Unclassified...
TGGCGAGCAGCGCGTTGTAATGCTCCTCGGCTGTCTTGTAGGGATAGGGGCTGACGATCTTATCGATGGGCCGATCGAGGTTGCAGTCGCCCCAGGCGCCGAAGCGCTGATCGCGCACCATGTCCGTCAGCGCACGCGGCGTGTTGCACCGCGCATACCGCTTGTCGAGCCAGTACTTCTCGTCGAGATAGAAGTTTTTGCTCGTGAAGAGATCGACGGGCAGCGGCTGGACGCCGGGCGGCGGCGTCGTGTTCTTGTTGGTCGGACCGCCCTGCGGGCCGAGCTGAGCACCCACCGTCGCCAGCGAAATCGTCACCGCGAGCGTAATCAGAGCGATCGTGCGCGCCATAAGTCTCCCGGAAAACTGATATTGCAGCGCGCACGATTTTACCCGATCAGTGAGGCTTCATCACCACCTTGATGCAGCCGTCCTTCTTGTCGCGGAACGTCCGGTACATGTGCGGCGCCTCTTCGAGCGACACACGATGGGTGACGACGAACGACGGGTCGATCGCTCCGCTTTCGATGTAGCGCAGCAGCCGAGGCAGGTATTTGTGGACGTGCGTCTGCCCGGTCTTGATCGTCAGACCTTTGTTCATCGCGGCGCCGAACGGCATCTTGTCGAGGAAGCCGCCGTAGACGCCGGGCACCGAGACGGTTCCGCCCTTGCGGCACGAATGGATCGCCTGGCGCAAAGCGCTGATGCGATCGGTCGCCATCATCGCCATCGTCTTGACCTTGTCGTAGAGGTAGTCGATGTGTGGACCGTGCGCTTCCATGCCGACCGCGTCGATGCACGCGTCGGGACCGAGGCCACCGGTCATGTTGCGCAGCTTGTAGAAGACATCCGGGTCCATCGAGTCGAGCGTCTCGGCGCCGCCTTGATTGGCCATCATGAGGCGCTCGGGCACCGTGTCGATAGCGATGACGCGGCCCGCGCCAAGCAGGAATGCGCTGCGGATCGCGAACTGACCGACGGGACCGCAGCCCCACACAGCCACCGTGTCGCCCGGCTGGATGTTGCAGTTCTCAGCGGCCATGAAGCCGGTCGGATAGATGTCGGTGAGAAAAAGGACCTGATCGTCGCTGAGATGCTCGGGCACCTTGAACGGACCGACATCCGCAAACGGCACGCGCGCGTATTCGGCCTGACCGCCGGCATAGCCACCAAGCATGTGCGAGTAGCCGAACAGCCCCGAAGCCGTATAGCCATAGAACTTCTCGGCCATCCATGCGTTCGGGTTCGAGTTGTCGCAGCACGAATACAAGTCGTGCGTGCAGAAGAAGCAGCGGCCGCAGGCGATCGGAAACGGAACGATGACGCGATCCCCTTTTTTCAGATTGGTGACGCCGTGACCGACGTCCTCGACGACGCCCATGAACTCGTGCCCAAGGATGTCCCCGGCCTGCATCGTCGGGATGAACCCATCGTACAGGTGGAGATCCGATCCGCAGATCGCCGTGGACGTGATGCGCACGATGGCGTCGCGCTGATTCAAGAGAGTCGGGTCGGGGACGGTTTCGACGCGAACGTCGCCCCGACCTTCCCAGCAGACAGCTTTCATGTGAAACCCTCGAACAATCTGGCGGGTCTGAAAAGACCCGCCTTCTCGCTATCGGCGCCCGGACGGTTGGCCCTTGGTTGTCGGGATCTCCCCCGCTTCCATCAGTTGCTTGAAGCGGCGGAGATCTTCGCGAATCGTCTGATTCGGTTCTTCACCGAACATCCAGGCAACGGCCGCACCGAGCCTTCCGCCGGGCGGGTTGTACTGCAGATGGACGGTGACGCGCGTGCCGTGCGGATCCTCGTCGAAGTTCACCGAGCCGGCGGTCGAAATCGTCGATCCGTCGAGCGATTGCCATCCGATCACCTTGTTCGGTACTTCGTTGATGATGCGTGCGTCCCACTCGACGCGCATGCCGGCGGGGCCGGTCGCGGTCCAGTGCGAGACACCCTCTTCGCGCGTCGAGACGGACTCGAGATGATTCATGAACGTCGGTAGGTTCTCGAAGTCGCGCCAGAAGCGGTAGAGCTCGGCGAGTGGCCGATTGATGGTCACCGACTCTTCCACGTGAATGCCGCGCAAGCCGCCGAGCTGGGCGCGCGTATCGGAGCCGCGATCGGCGAGGACGCCGGTACCGTACTCGCGCGCGCTCTCGCCATTGGCATGGTTGATTCCGAGCACGTGATACACATCGCAGTGTCCTGTCGCGCCGCGATACAGCAGCGCAGCGCCTGCAATCGCAGCCGCGCCGCCGGGCAGCTCGCGGCGCTTGAGCGCGTACGCCGCCAATGCGCCCCCGGCTGCCATCGACAACCAGCGCTCCACTCGCCCGACGTTCACGCGTTCTGAATATTTCGTCGCTGCAACAGCCACGTTTCGCCCTCCCTTTACGCTGACCTGAAGGTCCGCATCTACATCTCGCAGCGGCCGAGAGCATTCCGCATGCCTGTCTTCGCATACCCTAAATGACGTCATGCAGCTGAGTCGCCGTCTCGGCTTCTGGAGTTCCGTAGGTTTCGTCATCGGCATGACGATCGGCTCCGGCATCTTCCGGACGCCGGCCCAGATCGCCGCGCGCGTGCCGGATCCGACGCTGATGCTTGCCGTTTGGGTCCTTGGCGGGGTCGTGACGTTATGCGGCGCGCTCTCCATGGCGGAGCTTGCCTCGTCGCTGCCGCAGGCGGGTGGGTTTTACGTGTTTATTCGCGAGGCATGGGGACGACCGGCCGCGTTCGTGTTCACCTGGTCGGAGCTGGTGCTCATTCGCGCCGCCGGACTCAGCGGCATCGCAACAGTGTTCGGCGAGTATTTCCTGCGGTCGCTTGGCTATGATCCCCTCGTTCACGCTGCGGCCGCCGATTACTGCGCGATTGCCGGGATCGTCGTCGCCACGCTCGCAAACGTACGCGGCGTCCAGACCGGCGCGCTGATGACTGGTGTGACAAGCGCGGCGAAATTCGCGGCGCTCGCGTTGATTGCCATCGCCGCGATCATCTTCGGCAGCGCCGCGGGGGCATCCTTCGCGCACTTCGCACCTTCGTCCCTCGCACCGTCGGACGCACCTTCGCACGCCGCACCATCGCACCTCGCACTATTCAGTCCCGGCCTGTTCGGCCTCGCTTTCATCTCCGTGCTGTGGGCGTACGACGGTTTCGGCGATCTGTCATTTCTTGCTGGTGAGGTGCGCGACCCCGAGCGGACCCTGCCGCGGGCGATCATCGGCGGAACACTCGCCATCATCGCGATCTACCTGACGACCAACGCCGCGTTCATGTACGTCCTGCCGATTGAAACGGTCGCAAAGTCGCCGCTGATTGCGGCGGACACGATGTCGGCACTCGTGGGGCCGATCGGCGCCAGCTTCGTCTCGATCGCCGTGGCAATCTCGACGTTCGGCGCCGTCAATTCAGATCTGCTCGGCGCTCCGCGCCTGTTCTATGCGGCCGCCGAAGATGGCTTGTTCTTCAAGACGCTTGGCCGTGTGCATCCGCGGTACCGAACGCCATATATCTCGATCCTGTTCAGCGCGGCGCTCGGCATCGTCTTCGTGCTGACCGGAACCTTCGAGCAGATTGCCGACACGTTCGTGCTCGCCATCTGGCCGTTTTACGGCCTTGCTGTCGCTGGCCTGTACCGCCTTCGTCGCCGCACCGATCTTGCGCGCCCGTATCGCGTCCCTGGGTATCCGATCGTTCCGGCGATCTTTATTGCCGCCTGCGTCTATCTCGTCGCCAGCGCACTGATCGGTGATCCGCTGTGGACGGGCGTCACGTTGGGCATCGTGCTGGCCGGCTTGCCCGTCTACTACCTGACATTCGCGCGTCGCGGAACAACCGCGCGTCCTCGGAGTCCAATCACGTAACAGGGCCACGCCGGCGCGGCTTCCAATGCTTGTCAGGAGGCCGAATGCGAACCTACACGATCGCCCTCTCGATCGTTGTGCACGTGCTCGCCGCGTGTGCGGCGGTGATGGTGCCGGTGCTTGCCACGGATGAATTGCCTGCTCCGCGCACAGCTACGGAGTTCATTCAGGTTGTTCCCCCACCCCAACCGCCGCCGCCTGCGCCCGTGAAGTCGACGCAGGTCGTTCAGCCCGCACAGACAGACGCCGCACCGCTCGATGTGCCGAACGGCATCCAGCCCGAACCGGCGATCGCGCCGGACGTGGATGCGGCGCCGATCGTTCACGGCATCATCAGTTTCGGCAACTGTGACAGCTGCGCGATTGCCGATGTTCCGCCTCCACCGCCGCCGATGTCCTCACAGGAGCCAATTCATGTCGGCGGCAACATCAAACCGCCGCAAAAGCTCACCGACGTGGCGCCGGTATATCCGCCCATTGCCCGCGCGGCGCGCGTCGAGGGCGTTGTCATTCTGGAAGCCGTCATTGGAGAGGATGGTTCGGTTCGCGAAGTCAAAGTGCTGCGATCGGTTCCGCTGCTGGATTCAGCGGCGAGCGATGCGGTGCGCCAATGGCGCTTCACGCCGACGCTCTTGAACGGTGAGGCCGTGCCCGTGGTGATGACCGTCACGGTCGCTTTCAGGCTGCGTTAGGCCGAGACGCGCGCAGCTGAATTACTATCTGCCACATGATCAAAGTGATCGACGTTGAGTCAAAGCCGCGGCAGCACCTGTCTGAAGGGCACAGCAGGAACGTGCTCGACCCGACAGAGGACGGAACCCGAGTCTACGTTGCGATAAAGGAGATCGACCCAGGCAAGACCGTGCGCATCCGCGAGAGCGATAAAACCCAGGTCGCGTACATTCTCGAAGGAGACAACGCCCGCATCAGCCACGCGAACGCGGCTGGCGCGGCGCGAGAACATGTCGGACAGCGGCGGTCCGGCATCTACGTGGAGCCGTCGGAGGAGGCGACCGTCACCGCCGGTTCAACTCCGCTGATGCTGCTGCTCGTCGTTGTGCCGAAGCACAGGGGCAAGGCCGGAGCGGCCCCAGCAGCGTCCGGCTATTTTTTCGAAGAGGGCCAACTCAGATCGCTCGTGGACGAAAAGGGAATTCGTGAGCGGACGTTCTGGGTCAACAAGGAAACGGGACTCTCAGGTTCATGGGATCTGCAGCTCGGTCGCATGCTCTATGCGCCGCACGGACATTCGCCGCGACATGTGCACCGCGCCGCGCAAGGCAGTTCGGTTACGCCGGAGCATTTCTATTTCATCGAAAACGGTGTGGGCGAGGTGAAGCACGACGGCGGCACCCTGCCGGTCGGTCCGGGGAGCCTGGTGTTGATCCCCGCGGGTGAATGGCATCAACTCGTTGCGTCCGACACCGGTTTCGATTACATCGAGTTCCAGGCGCCGTTCGACTTCGTCACCACGATGGATCACGATCCGCTGGGAAAGAACTGGTACATCAAGGGCACAGACGACGGGACAGGTAAGCCGAAGCTGTGGGTGCAGAGCTGAAATGCGGAACCGTCGGTGCGACAGTGCGAAGGTGCGATGGTGCGACGGGGCGTCCGAAAGTGCGATGGTGCGACGGTGCTTCAGATTGCGCTGAGAAAGTCTTCAACGAGCGTGAGAAAGGTCGGCTGGTCTTCTAAGAATGGAAAATGTCCGACGTTCGCCATCACTTCCAGGCGGGCATTCGGCAGTGAACGGATTGTGGACTCAACCGCAAGCGCGGGGAAAATGGTATCGGAGCCATAGATCACGAGAGTGGGTATGGTGAGTGTCCGGAGCGCCTCTCGGATGTCCCATTCACCAAGATCTTCACGAATGGCCCGCGTCGTCACGGTCAATTTCTCGAAGGAATCAGGGCCGAAACCAAAGTGCAGCCGGGAGACGCGCTCGGGACGCGCGAAGTACGGCCGTACGTAGGTACGAAAGTAGGTCTCGAGAGAGTCTGGATTGGTTTGCCAGCCAGGTTGTGATTCGATTGATTGCAAGATCCCATTACGTTCTTCATCGTCGCGTTCGGCCAATACCTCGCGATAGCGGCGCCACTCGACCGCTGTCGGCGGATCTGAGTCGATAAGAGCAAGACGACGTACCTTGTTCGGATTGGCAAGCGCATAAAAGAGGCATTGAAGGCCGCCAAACGAGTGACCAATGAGGTCGATGCTGTCGGCGCTCGTCTCAGCCCGGGTCGCATCAAGATCGTCAACCAACGTCTGCATCGTCAGCTCGTGGGGTCGCTCATCGCCACTCGAGCGGCCAGAGCCGCGTTGATCGATGAAGACCAATCGCCTGGAATGGGCCAGTGAAACGATCGAGTCGCGCAGATAGGTGGATCCGAACCCGGGGCCACCAGGGACAACAATCGTCGTCGCTCCTTCACCAATGACGTCATAGACGAGCCGAGCACCGAGTCTTTCGAATGCGTGGGTCGCTACACTACGCACCCGGCACCGTCGCACATCGCACCTTCGGACGCACTTTTCGCACCTCTCGCACCTCTCGCACCTCTCGCACCAACTTGCTCAGCTCAGAACGCCCGGCTCTGGCAGCCATCAACAACGACCGATGTTCCGCTAATCCAGCTCGCGCGCGATGAGCAGAGAAAGGCGACGACGTCTGCCACTTCTTCAGGAGTACCGAAGCGGCCGAACGGGAGCTCACGCTTGACGAACTCGGCGATGGCTGTCGGATTCTCCTGCTGGCGCTTCCACCAGGATCCGCCTTCGAACAGGATGGATCCTGGCGACACGCTGTTGACGCGGATATCGGATGAGGCCAGCTGTTGTGCGAGCGATTTCGCGAGGCTGATCTCCGCCGCTTTCACGGCGTTGTACGTCATCCGCCCGCCGGCCTCTCGACCGAAGACGGACGCGATGATCACAATGGCCCCGCCGCCGCGCTGCTTCATGTGCGGCACGGCGAGACGTGACGCGCGGATCGCGGGATACAGCGTCTGATCGAATGCCTCCTGCCACTCGGCGTCACTCGTGTCGACGAGCGTCGCTCCACGCGCCAGTCCCACGTTGTTAACCAGGATGTCGATGCCGCCGAACGCGGTCACCGTGCCGTCGATCACCGCCTTCACGCCATGCGGCGTGCTGACGTCCGCGCTGATGGCGATGACCCGCTCGTCCCCGACGGCCCGGGCAGCGACGTCACGCCGCGCCTGCTCCAGCGTGGATTGCGTTCGACCGCAGAGACAGACGAGGCATCCCTCGGCCGCGAGCGCCCGCGCGCTCGCCAGGCCGAGACCGCGGCTGGAACCCGTCACGATTGCAACTTTGTTTTTAAGGCCGAGATCCATCTGCGCCGAATCATAGCTGAGCAGCTCAGGCCGGTATCTTGCGTGCATTTGTTACGCGCGGAGGACGATCGACATGAGATGGGAGGGACGACGGGAAAGCGGCAACATTGAAGATCGTCGGGGAATGGGCGGCATGGGGGTCGGCCTCCCCGTTGGCGGCGGCGTAGGTGGTCTCGTGCTGCTTCTGTTGATTTCCTGGCTCACAGGAACCAATCCGCTGGACCTGATCAGCACCTCGAGCGTGCCGCAGGATCAAACCGTCGGCACCACAGGTGTGCGCGACGATGACCCGCAGGCGAAATTCATTTCTGTTGTGCTCGGCGACACCGAGGACACGTGGCGTGAGGTCTTCCGGCAACGCGGCCAGGCCTATGTCCCGCCGGTACTCGTCCTGTTCGATGGCGCCACGCAGTCCGGATGCGGCGTCGGTCGATCCGAAGTTGGACCGTTCTACTGCCCGGCCGATCGCAAGGTCTATCTCGATTTGTCGTTCTTCCGCGAACTCGACCAGCGGTTCGGTGCACCCGGCGACTTCGCGCAGGCCTATGTGGTGGCGCACGAAGTCGGCCATCACGTGCAGAACCTGATGGGCATCTCGGAGGCAGTGAGCGCGCAGCGTGAACGGGCCGATGACCGGCAGTCCAACGCGCTCTCAGTCCGTCTGGAACTGCAAGCGGACTGCTACGCCGGCATTTGGGGTCACTACGCGCAATCGCGCGGGCTGCTCGAGCCGGGCGACGCCGACGAAGGTTTGAACGCAGCAGCGGCCATTGGCGACGACCGGCTGCAGCGGATGTCGCGCGGCGAAGTGATCCCGGAGACGTTCACGCACGGATCGTCAGCCGAACGCGTACGTTGGCTGCGGCGCGGCCTCGACGGCGGGACCATCGAAAGCTGCGATACGTTTCAAACCGGCACGCATTGAAGATGGGCCGTCGGCAGGCGGCCCCCTTCCGACGACCGTGTCATACTGAAACGTTGTATCGATGCGGATCGGCATTCCTACCGAGATTCGACCGGGCGAAACGCGCGTCGCGGCCACCCCTGAAACCGTCAAGAAACTCGCAGGCAACAACGTTCACTCGGTCATCGTGCAATCCGGCGCTGGAACCGGCGCTCACATTCCAGACGAGGCGTTCGCCGCGGCGGGTGCTTCGATCGTCCTTGCGGCCGCCGACGTGTACGGCCAGGCCGATCTGGTCCTGAAAGTACGCGGCCCGGACCCGTGCGAGATTTCGATGATGCGGCCGGAGACCATCGTCATTGGCCTGCTCGCGCCGCACGATCGCTCCGGTCTGGAGGTCATCGCGCAACGCGGTCTGACCGCGTTCGCCCTCGAGCGACTGCCGCGCATCACTCGCGCGCAGACGATGGACGTGCTTTCGTCGCAGGCCAACATCGCCGGCTATAAGGCGGTCATTCTCGCGGCCAATGAGTACAGCCGTTTCATGCCGATGCTGATGACGGCCGCCGGCACGGTGAAAGCAGCGCGTCTGCTCGTGCTCGGCGCCGGCGTCGCCGGCCTGCAGGCGATCGCCACCGCCAAACGTCTCGGTGCGGTCATCGAGGCGTTCGACGTCCGGCCTGCGACAAAGGAACAAGTCGAATCGCTTGGCGCGAAGTTCATCGAAGTGCCGGTCACCGACGATGAGCGCCGGCAGGCGGAAACGGCCGGTGGCTACGCGCGGGAAATGGGTGAGGACTACCAGCGTCGTCAGGCAGCGCTCATCGACGAGCGCGCTCGCGCCGCGGATATCGTCATCACCACGGCCTTGATTCCCGGCAAGCCGGCACCGGTGCTGCTGCGCGAGGAGACGATTCGCGCGATGAAACCTGGCTCTGTCATTGTCGATCTGGCGATCGAGCAGGGCGGCAACTGCCCGTTGACCGAGAAGAATCGCGTCGTCGTGAAGCACGGCGTCACGCTTGTCGGCTACTCGAACCTGCCGGCGATGCTGGCTGCCGATGCCAGCGCCCTCTACGCCCGCAACGTGCTGGCCTTCGTCAACCTGCTGGTCGACGCGAAGACCGGCATGCTCACCATCAATCGCACCGATGAGATCATCGCCGGCGCGCTCGTCTGCGACGAAGGAAGAGTGCTATGACCGGCGCCATCGACCACACCGTCGTCAACCTCACGGTGTTCGTGCTCGCGGTGTTCGTCGGCTATCACGTCGTGTGGAACGTCACGCCGGCGCTGCATACACCGTTGATGAGTGTCACGAACGCGATCAGCTCCGTGATTCTCGTCGGCGCCATTCTCGCTGCCGGGTCCGGAACGGGAGATACCGCCGCATTGCTCGGCACAATGGCCGTGGCGCTTGCCGCGGTCAACACGTTTGGCGGATTCCTCGTCAGCCAGCGCATGCTGGAGATGTTCAAGAAAAAGGAAAAGAAGGATTGACGGCGAACGAGGTCGCCCTCTCCTATCTCGCTGCCAGCGTCCTTTTCATCCTATCGCTTCGAGGACTCTCCCATCCGCTCAGCGCGCGGCGCGGCAATCTGTTCGGGATGATCGGGATGGCGATCGCCATCCTCACGACGTTCGCGATCACACGTCGCATCGATCTTGCGATCGGCGCCATCCTCGTCGGCGCCGTCATCGGCGTCATCGTTTCCCGACGCGTACAGATGACGCAGATGCCGGAGCTGGTCGCGGCGATGCATTCGCTTGTCGGCCTGGCGGCGGTGCTGATTGCGTTTGCCGTGGTCAACGATCCGGGCGCGTTCAACATCGACTTTCCGATTCCGTCCTTCAATCGGCTGGAGCTGTTCATCGGCACGTTCATCGGTGCCATCACTTTTTCCGGATCGATCATCGCGTTCGGCAAACTCGCGGGTCTCGGCAAATACAGCCGCCTGTTCTCCAGCGCGCCCGTCGTCTTCTTGGGCCAGCACTATCTCAACCTGCTCCTTGCGCTGTTCATGATCGGCAACGGCCTGCTGTTTTTCACGGCCACACCGGAAGGCCAGTGGCCACCGTTCATCACGATGACGGGAACGGCGTTCGTCCTCGGCATCCTGACCATTATTCCCATCGGCGGCGCCGATATGCCGGTCGTCATTTCGATGTTGAACAGCTATTCCGGGTGGGCCGCCGCAGGCATCGGGTTCTCGCTGAACAACTCGATGCTGATCATCGCCGGCTCGCTGGTGGGCTCGTCTGGCGCGATTCTCTCCTACATCATGTGCCGCGCCATGAACCGGCCGTTCTTCAGCGTGATTCTTGGCGGCTTCGGCGGCGCCGATGGAACTGTGGCCGGCGGCACCGAACAGAAAGCGGTGAAGTCCGGATCCGCCGAGGACGTCGCATTTCTGTTGAGCAATGCCGACAGCGTGATCATCGTGCCCGGATACGGGCTGGCCGTTGGCCGCGCGCAGCACGCAACCAAAGAGATGGCCGACAAGTTGATCAAGAAGGGCATCAAGGTACGCTACGCGATTCATCCGGTCGCCGGCCGGATGCCGGGCCACATGAATGTCCTGCTCGCCGAGGCGGAGGTTCCCTACGACCAGGTCTTCGAAATGGAGGACATCAACGCGGAGTTCGGGGACACCGACATTGCGTTCGTCCTCGGCGCGAACGACGTCGTCAATCCGCTTGCGGAGCAGCCGGGCAGCCCGATCTACGGCATGCCGATTCTCGAAGCCCACAGGGCACGGACGGTGATCGTCAATAAACGATCGATGGCCGCAGGATACGCGGGTGTCGATAATCCGCTGTTCTACATGGACAAGACGATGATGGTGTTCGGCGACGCGAAGAAGGTGATCGAGGAAATCGTCAAGGCCTTGGAGTGAATCATCGGTGCGACGGTGCGACGGTGGGGTGGTGCGAGAGTGCGTCCGATGGTGCGAGGTGCGAGGTGCACGTCGCGAGGCGCACGTCGCGAGGCGCACGTCGCGAGGCGCACATCGCGAGGCGCAACAATCGCGAGGCGCACGTCGCGAGGTGCAGGTCGCGAGGCGCACGTCACGAGGTGCAGGGGCGCGAGGTGCAGGTCGCGAGGCGCACGTCACGAGGTGCAGGTCGCGAGGTGCAGGTCGCGAGGTGCAGGTCGCGAGGCGCACATTCGAAGTGCACGGTTCGCACCCTCGCACTTTCGGACGCACCACCGCACCGTCGCACCCTCGGCACCATCGCACATCGTGGCGGAGGATTGATCGACCATGGTCGCGACGCACAGGCATGAAATTTCGACGAAGGGTCAGGGCGACGCACACGATGTCACGAAGATCGTAGCGAGCACGATTGCCGAGGCCGACATCAAGTCGGGAATCGTAACGGTGTTCGTCGTCGGATCAACAGCAAGTCTCACAACCATCGAATTCGAATCGGGCGCGCTGCACGATTTGAACGCCGTATTCGAATCGCTTGCGCCGCGAAATCGCGAGTATCGACATCATCTGCGTTGGGGCGACGACAATGGCTCGAGTCACGTACGCGCAGCGCTCGTCGGCCCGTCGGTGACAATTCCGTTCAAAGACGGTGAACTGCTGCTCGGCCAATGGCAGCAGATTGCGCTGCTTGAATTCGACACACGCCCGCGACATCGCGAGATTGTCATCCAGATTATTGGCGAGTAGTGCGGCGCCACATCCAGCCGTCTGAGGGACGACGAATTTCACGCAGGAGTGTGATCGTGTGGGATGACGGATCACGCGGCGGCGACGCGACCACGATGACGCGGTCGCCGGCTTTCAGCGTGTCGGGTCCGACCTTGCCGTGGCGAAGCTGAATCAGGTTTTGCCACTCCGCCGTGTACATCTCACCCGTATCCGTGCGAAGCGTCAGGATGACGTGCGGGTTGGCGAACCGGATCGACTCGATCGTCGCTTCGACAGTGATGGTCTGATTCTCGTAATACGCACCGTAGGAATGATGCGCGTACGCTGAACCAACGCCGAGCGCGGCGACGAACGCGAAGATTGCGACTCTCATGGCGCCAATTCCTCCAGCCGCCGGTTCCGCGTTTCGAGCATGCCAAGCCCGGCGATAGCCCCAATCACTCCGGCGGCAGCAAACATCATGAACACCGCGCCGGTGCCCCTGGCCGCAACGAGATAACCGACGAGCACGGGCCCTGCCGCCGATGCCAACCGCAGCCAGCACGTCGCCGCGCCGGTGCCGATCGCGCGCATGCGGGTCGGATAGATCTCCGGGGTGTAGAGATACAACACAGCGTTAACCGAGCCGACAATGCCGTAGGAGATCGTCACCAATGTAATGACAGATACGACGGAATGGGCGGCGAAGGTTCCCAGCAGGGCCAGCAGAGCGGCGCCGACGACGAATCCGACAACCGTCCACCGACGGCGGCCGATGCGGTCGATCGCGAACGCGCACACGATCAGGATGACGACCTGCGCGATGTTGTTCAGTGTTCCCGCGCGTAGCGCCTGCCCCAGACTGAGGTGGTAGACGCTGCTGTACAGCGTCGGCATCCAGTTGTTCAGTCCGTTGGTGATGAAATACGCGGCGGCCCAGAGCGACCAGACGACCGCCGTGCGGCCGCGATAGAGCGGGCCAAGGAGCTCCGCCAGACGCGTCGGCGGTTCGTTGGTTCGTGGTTCGGTGGTTCGCGGTTGGGCGGTTCGATTTTCGGATCGCGGATCCCTGATTGCTGATCCCGGCGAGCTCGCCTCGATCTCGCGAATTACCGCATCCGCCTCCGCGAATCGACCCTTGCCGATCAACCAGCGTGGAGATTCGGGCAATTGAAGCAGGAGGACTGCGATGATCAGGCCTGGAACGCCGCCAATCAGAAACATCACCTGCCAGCCGAGGGTCGGCACGAGCAGCGCGCCGAGTTGACCGGTCATCATCAGTCCGACGGGAAAAATCAATTCGTAGAGAAGGAAGAAGCGGCCGCGGCCATGCGCCTTCGATAGCTCGTTGATGTACACAGCGGCGACCGGCATCTCGCCGCCGACGCCGATTCCCTGAATGAGCCGCAGCGTGATGAGCGTTGCAAAGTTGCCGGCCAACGCGCATGCGATGCTCATCACCGACATGAGTGCCGTCGCCGCCGAGACGCTGCGAATGCGTCCGAAGCGCTCAGCGAAACCGCCGAAGAGGAGCGCGCCGACGAACTGTCCCAGGTAGCCCGTCGCGATGAGCCAGCCGATCTCGGCTGGCGTGATCTGCCACAGCCGCACAAGCACCGGCAGCACGAACGCAAGCGACAGGGCGTCGAAGGCATCGAAGAACGTTGCGCTGCCGACGATGATGCGCGCACGGAGGTGCCACGCCGAGAACGGAACGGCCTCGAGCCGGGCGACGAGCGAGGCGCCGTCAGCGACGCGCGAGAAGGCCACGCAGCTCCGAGGCGATGCGATCGGGAAACTCGATAGGTGTCAGGTGTCGGGCACCCGGAATGATCGTCAGCGACGACTGCGGAATCGCGTCATGGAGGTGCTTCGCCATCCCCACCGGCGTCGCGTAATCCTCCTCGCCGACGACAATGGCGACCGGCATCCTGAATGAGCCGAGCGCCGCACGCGTGTCGGCCGCGCCGAGCAGCCCACACGACGCGGCGTAGCAGTCGAGATCGTTGGCGACGAACGTGTCGAACGTCCGCTGCAGCACGTCGGGATTCTTCGCACGGAAATCATCCGAGAACCAGCGGGTCAGCTGGAAGTCGATCATGCTCCGCAGACCCTTCGTCCGCGCGGTCTCCGCACGCTCCGCGAACTTCTGCGCCCCGTCGGCGCCGTACCAGGCAGTCGTGTCGATCAGGCCAAGCGCCGTCACGCGCTGCGCATAACCGGCCGCAAACGCCTGCGCGACGTTGCCGCCCATCGAAGCGCCCGCCACTGCCGCTTCCTCCCAACCGATGTGGTCGAACAGCTCCGCGAGATCGCGGGCGAAAAGCTGCGCGGTATACGGGCCTTTCGTTCGGGGGGACTGGCCGTGCCCTCGGAGGTCGTAGGTGAGGATCTCCGCTTCGCCCTCGAGTCGATCGACGACGCCGTCCCAGACGCGGCGATCGAGGGCGAGTGAGTGGATCAAAGCAAGACGCGGAGCACCTGCTTTCGACGCCGGCCTATGCGTATACGAGAGCATCGTTCCAGGCATCGTACCCATAGAGCCATGACGTATCGTCGTTGCCGCCCTTCATCCACGTGTTGGCACTTGAAATCGCCTGGATGCGAGACGTTCTCGGCTTGCGGTTCTCCTCGTAGCGGGTAAAGGCCGTGCGCACGTCGCCTTCGGCGTCGGCCAGGCAGCGCGCGAGCACCGCAGCATCCTCCATCGCCGTCGCGGCGCCCTGCGCCATGTAGGGAGTCATCGGATGACACGCATCGCCGAGCAGCACGACGCGCCCCTCGCTCCACTTCGGCAGCGGTTCGCGCTCCAGGATCGCCCACTTGTGACAGTCGGGACATGCCTCGAGCACCGCACGCACATCGGGATGAAACCCCTCGTACGCGTGACGCAGCTCGCGAACGTCGCCTTTCGCCGACCACGATTCCTTTGTCAGCCACTCGGCTGGTTCGGGCACGCTGGTCACGAAGTAGATCTCACTCTTATCGCGACGCGTGTAATAGATGACGATGTGGCGATCGATGCCCCACCACTTCGTGCGCGAGTTGCCGATATCACGGCCACCCATCAGCGCCGACGGGAACACGGCGCGGTAGGCGATGCGACCCTTGTGAATCGGCGTGTCGGGGCCGATGATGATGTCGCGCACCAGCGAGTGCACGCCGTCGGCGCCGATCACCGCATCCGCTTCCGCGCGGCGGCCGTCCTCGAACGTGAGCGTCACGCGGCCGCTGCGTTCGTCCAGGCCAACCAGCTTGCTGCCGGCATGAATGATGTCCTGCGGCAGCACCGAGGCGAGCGCCTCGTGCAAATCGCCGCGGTGCATGCAGAGATACGGCGCGCCGAAGAGCGATTCCGGCATCGGCAGCTCGCGCATCACCTCACCGCTGTCCCACTGCCGGTTCAAATGCGAGTACGGCTGGAACGACGTGGCGCGCACCCGATCTTCGACGCCGATCTTCCGCAGCACCTTCATGGAGTTGGGCATCATCTGAATGCCCGCGCCGATGCGCGCAAAGCGCGACGCCTGTTCGTAGACGTGGACGTCGAAGCCAAACAACCGCAGCGCGGATGCCGCGGTGAGGCCGCCCATTCCCGCGCCCACGATCGCCACTGAGAGGGGAGTATGGGTCACCCTGCCTCGAATCATACCAACTCGCTCTCGACTGGAATCGATTGCCTTCTTCCGATACGATTCGCTCACTTCACCTTGAAAACCGCGGGCAGCTGACGCGAGGGAGAGCTATGAGCATTCAGAAGAAGATGCGAGCCGGAGCGGTGATCGCCTCGATCGCTCTTGGTGTGTTCGTCGTCTATGTATCGTTAGGCGCGCAGGCGCCGTCGTCGGGTCCGCGCTACGTCTACGACCCGGGCTGGCCGAAGCCGCTGCCGAACAATTGGAAGATGGGCGGCGTGACCGGTCTTGCCGTCGATCCGAAGGACGACACCGTGTGGGCCTACGACCGTCCGAACGACCTGACGAACATCGAACTGGAGAAGGAGATCGGCATCGCGGACTGCTGCACGCTGCCGCCGTCGATGATCCACTTCGACAAGGAAGGGAACGTCATCGGCTCGTTCCAGGCGCCGCAGGGGCACGGCATGGACGTCGACAGCAAGGGCTTCGCGTACCTCGGACAGAACACCGTCCGCAAGTACGACGTGAAAACCGGCAAGCTGGTGGGCGCCATCGAGCACACGCCTGAACTGGAAAACGGTCAGAAGTTCCAGGAGGAGACGTCAATCCCGCCGCACACTCCAGGCCGGGGCGGCACGGGTCCGGTCGCCGGGTTCCTTCCTCCGCCAGCGGCGGGTGAAGGACGCGGCGGCGGCCGCGGCGGCCGCGGCAATGTCGATCCCGCAGCGCAGGCGGCCGCGCGCGCGGCGTTCCGAGCGAAGTACCCGCCGACCACGCCGATGATCGTCGGCGGCATCGAGGAGATCCGGCTCAATGAGGCGGACAACGAAATCTACGTCGCCGACAACTACCTCGGCGGCCGCGTCATGGTGTTCGACCTCACTTCCTTCAAATTCAAGCGCGGATGGGGCGCCTACGGCCACAAGCTGACCGACATCAGCACGAAGGAAGAGGACCACGAATACAAGCCGACCGGGCCGATGGCCAAGGAGTTCGTCGGCCACCTGACGTTCAACTTCTCGAACGATGGCCTGGTCTACGCCGCCGATCGCAACGGCAACCGCATCCATGTCACCGACAAGCAGGGGAATTTCAAGAAGGAGTTCAAGCTTGCCGAGTACACGGGCGTCGGTGGATCAACGGGCGGCGTCGGCTTCTCGCCGGACAAGGCGCAGAAGTACCTCTACATCTCCGACCTGACGAACAACCACATCTGGTTCCTCGAGCGCGAAACGGGCAAGGTGGTCGGTCAGCTCGGAAGCATGGGTGAAAACGGCGGACAGTTCTTCGGCCTGCACATGATCGCCGTCGATTCAAAGGGGAACATCTACACCGGCGAGGTGTTTGCCGGTGAGCGCGTGCAGCGGTTCGTGCCGGCGGACAGCCCGCGCGGCAAGCTGATGGAACAGCTGCTGCGCGCGCCGCTCAACTGAAAACGCTGGAACCTGGGAAATGCGGGGCGGGTGTGAACACCCGCCCTGCACTCCTCTCTATTTCTTCGCCGGCGCGCCCGGGACTCCTTCGGCGCCGCCTTCGGCATTCCCAAGGAATAAGGTACGGCCATCGGGCAGCGTCAGGTCGCGGCCGTTTGCGCGCAGCGACCCATCCTTGGACTGATAGCCGTCAACCTTCACGGTGGTACCCGGCTGCAGCGATGCCTTCGTGAAGCCGCGCCGCAGCAGCGTGTTCGGCGTGCCCGCCTCGACCATCCACTCTTCGGTCGTGCCGTCCGGCTTCTTCACATCCATGTAGATCCACGCATGCGGATTCACCCACATCATCTTGGTCACCGTGCCCGTGAAGACGACGTGCCTGTTGGCGTCGAACTCCGACGAGAACGCATGATGCGCCAGCACGGTGCTGTTACCAAGAACGAGCCCGAGGGTCACGATAGCCGCGCAGAGAATCGTTGTACGCATCGCATCTACCTCTGTGTCTGTGGCTTCGTCAGGTTCAACGCCGGGTTCTTTTCACGCGCACGCGCGCCGGTCAGCAGGTGCACGATGTCGAAGTTGTCCTCGTGGCACATGTACTCGTACATCTGCTCCTTCGGATCGATCTTCGTCCACGGGATCACCGCGGTCCACGGCTTCGTCCAGGTGGTTGGATCGTTGATCGTGAACTCGTAATTGATCGTGTCGTCGGCGACGCGCGTAAAGCGCTCGGTAATTTTGTAGGTCTCCGGGTTCGCGCCCTGATAGACCGTGCCGTCATCCGACCGGAAGTTCGTTGTATCGATGACCAGCGTGTTGCCCTCGAAGTGCCCGCGCGTGTCGCCCAGCCACTGCTTCAGCGTCGGGCCGATATGCGGCCGACCGTCGAGCGGAATGATGCGCGCGCTGTGAATCATCTCCGGCGCAATCACCACGAAGCCCGGGCTCTGGTAGATCTGGAAGTCGTTGTTGTAGATCGTCGGCAGGTACGGCGGGGAGTCGGTGCGGATGATGCAGCGGATCGGCAGCGACAGCTCGGTGGCGACGTTCGGCATCCCGGCATTGAAGCGCGCGGCCGCGGCCTGGCGCTCGGCGCGGATCTTCTGGCGCTCGGCGCTGATCGGCACCGCTGGAGGCAGACGACCGTCCGGCGGATCGACGACGAGCGACGTGCGGTGATCGTTGGTGATTTTCAACCGCCGCGCATCCATCCAATGCTCGTTGTAGGCGCGGTTGACGTCCACCTCCGGCCCGCCGTCACGCCGGTCGCGGCTCAGATCGTTCGCAAGCTGCTCCTCAAAGAGATTTACTTCGTCGCCGCTGACCGTTTCGCCCTTCCCGGCAGGACGCTGCAGCGGCGTGCTCGTCGCGTCGTTCCAGACACCCTGCAGATCGGGATCGCCCCACGGCGTCTTCTTCGCGTACGCCTTCTCCGCCGTGCTCGTCGCCTTGGCGACGGCCGCCTTCGGCGCGGCGGCCTTCGATGCGGCGGTCTTCGCAGTCTGTGCGACGAGCGCGGATGACATCACGATCGCCGCTACCGCGGCGAGGACGATTGATGAAAGCCATCGCCAGGTCATGACGCACCTTTCTTGAACTTTCCGTACAACAGTTCTTCCGTGAACGGAACGCACTTGTATTCGAGCAGTTGAACGTTCTTCTCCATGCGGCGGTAGAGCGGAAAGCTGATCTTCCACGGCCGCGTGTACACCTTCGGATCGTCGATCGTCGCCTCGTACATCATGTGATACGGGCTGAGGGGCGTGTAGCGCTCCACGACGTGCAGCTGATCGCTGTGATAGTTGCCCGCGCGATCGAACCACGTTTCCTCGCGCTGTCCTGTGACATCGACGACGAGCGTCTCGCCTTCCCAATGGCCGATAGACCATCCCATCCAGGTGTCGGTCGGCGCCTCCTGCTTCCAATCCATCCGGATTGTGCGCGTCGTCGTCGCGTATTCGTACGCGATCAGGATGTAGGGGCTGGTCCCCTGCACGATCTGGAACGGGTACGGCATGTAGGTCGCGCGCGGCACGCCGGGCATGTAGCACTTCATCTCGGGATCGCCGAGGTTGTGCCAGTTCTTATCGTTGCTGACGTCGGCCTTGATGCGGTTGGCCGCATTTTGCTTCTTTTTCGCCAGCGCCTCGGGCTTGTACGGGAGCACGCCGCCTTCGACGATGCTCTGTCCCGGAGGCCAGCCGCTGTACGCGCCGATCAGTTCCGTGTACGGCCCCGCCTGCGCCTCGTGATCCTCGAGGTCGATGTTGGAGGTGACGAACGACTGCCAAACACCGTTCAGATCCGGATGACCGTTCAGACGTGGAGCCCGATACGCAGGAAACGTGCTCGGCGGCAATGCCGCCGTACGCGGCGCCGGCGCCGGCTGCGGCGCGCCCTGTTGTCCGACGGCGGGTGAAAACCAAACGGCGGCGATCACGACGGCGAACCCCAGCGGTGTGATCACCTGCCAAGACCGGGTACGCATGTGGACCTGCCTTGTTGAGTGGCGGATTGTAGCATCATTGCGCATGCTCAAAAGAGTTCTCGCACCGCTGGCTGCATTTGCGGTGATCGCCGCGGCGGCGGCACCGCACAAGACCGCGTGGGGGGACCCTGATCTCCAGGGTATCTGGGCACAGAAATACCAAATCCCGCTGCAGCGTCCGGCACGCGACGCCGGCAAGACGACGCTGACGGCGGAAGAAGTGAAACAGCGCGAGTCGGCGCGCGCTCAGCAGGCGGCGAATGCGCCGAAACGCGGCGATCGCATCGCGGCGCGCGGCACGCTCGAAGACCTGACCGGCGCGTACGACATCACCTTCGAAGCTGATCCGATCGACACCTCACGCCCCATCGGCCCGCGAACTTCGCTCATCATCGATCCACCCGATGGCCGAATTCCGTCGCTGATGCCCGCAGTCCAGAAGCGGATGCGCGAGATGCGCGAGTTCATGCTCGCCCTGATGCAATCCGTCGAGGCCTGCAAGCATTCCCAGGACATTGCGTGTTTCGGTGTAACGCCGGGGCCGGTGTCGCCGCGTCGCAACGAGCCGCCGCCGTACTACCTGGCCGCAGAGATCATGGGCGACCGCGTGATCAACCGTGCCGATGGCCCGGAGGATTTCGGTCTCAGCGAGCGATGCCTCGCCGGCATGCTGCCGACATTTGGCGTGCAGCAGCTTATTCAGTCGCCGGACGCCGTCTCCATCCTCTACGAAGGCTTTCAGCGCGTCATTCCGATCACCAACGCGCCGCACATTCCTGCGAGCATCCGCCAATGGCACGGCGATTCGCGCGGGCACTGGGAGGGCGATACGCTCGTCGTCGACGTCACGAACTTCACGCCAAAAACCGACTATCAGGGCTCGCGCGAGAATCTGCACCTGACCGAGCGCTTCACGCGCATCGACGCCAACACCCTCGAGTACGTCGTCACGATGGACGACAAGACGACGTGGGAAAGGCCATGGACGGTGAAGGTCGAGATGGCGATGCAGGACGTGAAAGCGAACGCCATTTACGACGAGCCGCGGTGCCATGACGGCAACATTGCGCTGAAAGACATGCTGATCGGAGCGCGCGTGGACGACAAGGCGTTCGCGGAAAAGCGCGGCCCCGATCCAGCAACGATGTGTTACCTGCTGTGCGGCACGGGGAACCCCGAGTACGCGCGGCAGCGACAGGAAGGCCGCAGCGGCGGCGCAGGTCCGGCGCGATGAGCGCGGGAGTGTCGCGTTCGGTGCTCGCAGCAATCGTCGTGGTCGCGGTGGCGATCGTGATTGCCATCGTCGGCATACCACGCAGCAACGGCGAGGCGGCGTCATCGGGCCGGATGCCGGATGGCAAACCGAATTTCAATGGCGTGTGGCAGACGCTGAATGAGGCGAATTGGGATCTGCAGGCGCACGCGGCGCGCGCCGGAGCGGTCACGCAGCCCGGCGTCTACCCCTACGAGTACGCGCGCGTCCCCGCGGCACCGGTGCTTGCGCTTGGCGCGGCGGGCGGTGTTCCGGCCTCACTCGGAGTCGTGGAAGGCGACGGTGAGATTCCCTACACGGGGGAAGCTGCGGCGTTGAAGAAGGAAAACGCGGAGCACTGGATCGACCGCGACCCGGAGCTGAAGTGCTATATCCCGGGCACGCCGCGAGCGATGTATCTGCCCTACCCGTTCCATATCGTCCAGAGCACGGACAAGATTCAAATCGACTTCGCGTTCGCGAACGCGGCGCGTACGATTCATCTCGATCAGATCGCTGAGCCGCCGGCCGACACCGCCACGGGCTTCTCACGCGGGCGCTGGGACGGCAACACGCTGGTGGTCGATACGCGGCAGCTGCAGGGCACGTGGCTCGATCGCGCCGGCAACTTCTACAGCGACAACGCGCATATCGTCGAACGCTTCACGCCGATCACGAGCGATGCTATCCGCTACGAAGCGACGATCGACGACCCCCATGTGTTCACGCGTGCCTGGACAATTTCGATGCCGCTCTATCGGCGACTCGAGTCCAATGCGCAGGTTCTCGAGTATCCGTGCGTCGAGTTTGTGGAAGAATTCATCTACGGCGATGCCCGCAAAAAGCAGCTGGTGAAGCACTGGGAGGGCGACACGATGGTCATCGACATTACGCGGAAGATGCGTGCGCGCCCGGTCGGCCAGCGGTAACGTTTGACGGAGGATGACAGCGATGCGATGCACGCTTGCAGTGATTCTGGGTGGCATCGGGCTGGGGGTTACGCTCAGCGCGCCGCTGTCGGCGCATCACTCGTTCACCGCCGAATTCGATGCCAAGCAGCCGGTCCTCTTCAAAGGCACCGTGACGAAGATGGAGTGGATCAATCCCCACGTCTGGATCCACATGAACGTGGCGCAGCCGAACGGAAAGACCGAGGAATGGATGGTTGAAGGCGGCGCGCCGACAGTGCTCTTCCGGCGCGGCTTCAGCAAGACGTCGCTGCAGGCGGGCGCGCAGATTGTCGTCGACGGTTACCGCGCGAAGGACGGCACGAACAAGATGAACGCGCGCGAGATTACCTTCGCCGATGGCAAGAAGCTGTTCGCCGGCTCGGACGGCACCGGCGCCCCAAGATAAACTTCACCGCAGCTGCACGGACGGCCCGCGAATCGCGAGGTATTCCTTCGATGCCGCCGCCACCGCCGCCGTGTCGGTCTCCGGGGTCAGCGAGTCGTTGAATTCGGCGTAGAGCCGGACGACGCTGTTGACCGTCCGGATCGCCGCTGGATCGGTCCACGTGCTGTACTTCCCGAACTTGTCTTCGATCTCCGCGGCCGCTTTCCCCGCGCTCATCTTCATGTCGTAGCGGCGTTTCGCCTCGGCCTTGAGAATCGTCAGGTACTCGCGCGTCTCGGTTAGGTCTTTCTTGGTGCCGATGGGGCCGTGGCCGGGGACGATCACATCGACATCCATCTTGTTGATGCGATCGATCGATTCGATCCACTTGCTGATGTGACCGCTCTGCGCGGCAGGCGCAACGTAAAAGAACGCCACGTCGCCGGCCCAGAGAATCTTGTATTGCGGCAGATAGATGAGCGCGTCGCCCCAGGTGTGCGCCGGACTGCCGTTGTACATGATGTGCAGTTCGGTGTCTCCATAGCGATATGTGATGCGTGACCTGTCATCGAAGGTGGTGCTCGGCGGCGCCAGCTTCAACTCCTCCATCCCGACCTTCCACGACTCGGGACGGCCGGCGAGATTCGATATGCCGTTGCTGATCACCGCCGTGCGGCAGTACTCATGGCCGACGATCTCGGCGGGCAGAAAGAAGCAGTTGCCGGTGGTGTGATCCGCGTGATGATGCGTGTTGATCAGCCGATCGCACGTGCGGCTTCCCGCCAGATTCTTCGCTGCGGCAAGGAATGCTTTCGTATGCGGCGGCGCCGCGAAGGCATCAATCGCCAGCCAGTGATCCGGGCCAAGGATGCATGCCCCGTTGCTGATCGCCGAGCTCGGCACGCCTGGACCACCGGCCTGCGTGTACGCATACACGCCGGGCGCGAGCTGTCTGAATTCGGTTTTCCAGCTCGGATACGGCGGATTGCCGACGCGCGTCTGGCCGAGCGCCGCCGCCGCGCCAAGTCCCGCGCTCGCGACGGCGAGCATCGCGTCGCGTCGAGTGAGCAGCCTGTGCATAGCGCCGCAATACTAACAGAGCATGCGAATGATGTCGGAGCGCGTGATGATGAACGTCTTCTCTGTCTTGAAGTCGCGCACCAGCACCGCCGGATTCTCCGGCGTGATCATCGTCGACAACAGCTGCACGGGCGTCGAAATGTCGACGAAGGGGAACGCCGGCTGCATAATCTCCTCGACAGGTTTGTGCTTCACCTCCGGGTCGCGCATGAACTCGTTATAGAGGTGCGACTCGTTGAGCGATCCAATCACGCGGCCGCCGCGTGTGATGGAGATCTGCGAGAAATCGTTGTCGCTCATGATGCGAATGGCCTCCTCGACCGGCTTGGCGGCCTCGACCGAGTAGAGCTCGCCGGACACGCCGAGCGCGACCAGATCGCGCGCGGTCATGCCGGTCACCTCGAGGAATCCCTTCGCGCGCATCCACTCGTCGTTGAACATTTTCGCCAGGTAGCGAGAGCCGTGGTCGTGGAAGATGACGACAACCACGTCGCCTGTGCTGAAGTTGTCCTTCAGCTGCAGCAGCCCCGCCATCGCGGAACCAGCGGAGTTGCCTGCGAAGATGCCTTCCTCGCGGGTGATACGGCGCGTCATGATCGCCGCGTCCTTGTCAGTCACCTTCTCGAAGTGATCGATGACGTTGAAGTCTACGTTGCGCGGCAGGAAGTCCTCGCCGATCCCTTCGGTGATGTACGGGTAGATTTCGTTCTTGTCGAAGATGCCCGTCTCTTTGTACTTCTTGAACACCGAGCCATAGGTGTCGATGCCCCACACCTTGATGCGTGGATTCTTTTCCTTCAGGTAGCGGCCGACGCCGCTGATCGTCCCGCCGGTGCCGACGCCGCACACCAGATGCGTGATCCGTCCGTCTGTCTGATCCCAGATCTCCGGTCCGGTTTGCTCGTAATGCGCGGCGGTGTTCGACAGGTTGTCGTACTGATTCGCCTTCCAGGAGTTCGGCACCTCGCGCTCGAGGCGCGACGACACCGAGTAGTACGAACGCGGATCCTCGGGGTCGACATCCGTGGGACAGACGATCACCTCCGCGCCGAACGCCTTCAGCGCGTCCACCTTCTCCTTCGACTGCTTGTCCGTGGTCGTGAAGATGCACCTGTAGCCCTTGACCACGGCGGCAATGGCAAGGCCCATCCCGGTGTTGCCCGACGTTCCCTCGATGATTGTGCCGCCCGACTTCAACTTCCCGGCCCGTTCGGCGTCCTCGATCATGCGGACTGCCATGCGGTCCTTGATTGAGTTCCCTGGATTGAAGGTTTCCAGCTTGATGAGAACGTCGGCGTCGATGACACCACGCGTGATGTTGTGAACGCGGACCATTGGCGTGTTGCCGATGGCGTCCAGGATGGTGTCGCAGATTTTGTTGTTCGGCGGATTCGCCACCTAGCGATTCTACTTAGGTGCTGTTTCGGTCGGGCGCAGCTTTCGCCAGTGCCGCTATGGCGACGATTAACTCGACCGGATCGACCGGCTTCGCCAGATGCATCTGGAAACCCGCCTGCAGCGCTTTCACGCGATCCTCGGCGCGCGCGTAGGCCGTCAGCGCCGCCGCCGGCACGTCGCGGAGCCGCGCATTCTCTGACTGTCGGACCCGCCGAATCAGCTCGAAGCCATCGCTGTCGGTCATGCCGATGTCGAGGAGGAGTACGTCGGGCCGCGCTGCGGGCAGCATGTCCAGGGCCCGAGCGACGGAATCGGCCGTCGTCACGTGCGCGCCGGCCGGCTCCAGCGTCTCGGTTATCAGACTCCGCGCATCGGTGTCGTCATCGACGGCGAAGATGTGCAGGCCATCGAGCCGCGGCAGGCCGTCTGGGACGGCAGCTTTCGCGGTATGCGCCCGCCGTTCGGGCACCGCTTCGGCATGCACGATCATCAGCGGAAGGCGAACGCGAAACGTTGCACCCCGGTCCGTACCGCCGCTCGACGCGTGAATCGTTCCACCGTGCACCTCCACCAGGTGCCGCACGATGGCGAGCCCAAGCCCGATGCCGCCGTGGGAGCGAGTTGTGCCGCTGTCTGCCTGGCGGAACCGCTCGAAGATGTACGGCAGAAAGTCCTCTGCGATGCCGATGCCGGTATCGCTGACGACGATTTCGACGTGCGAATTGATCCGCTCGACGCGCACCTGCACGATGCCCTGCTTCGGAGTGAACTTCACCGCATTCGAGACGAGATTCCAGACCACCTGCTGCAGGCGGTCGGGATCGCCGGAGATGGGACCGGCGTGCGGATCGAACATCGTTTGGATGCGGATGTGTTTTGCGTCGGCGGCCGGTTTGACGGTGTCAACCGCATTCTTGACGACTTCGGTCAGATCGACCGGCTGTATGTTGAGACGAATCTTCCCGGAAACGATGCGAGAGACGTCGAGGAGGTCTTCGACGATCTGCGTCAGCGCTGCGGCGTTGCGTTCGACCGTTGCCAACGCCTGCGACCGCCGATCGGGCGCAACCATGCCCGCCTGCAGCAGCCGCGTGTAGCCGAGAATCGCGTTCAGCGGCGTGCGCAGTTCGTGCGACAGCGTCGCCAGGAATTCGTCTTTGAGCCGATTCGCGTCCTGAGCCGCGCCATAGGCGCGGGCGTTGTCGACGGCCAGCGCCGCGCGGAACGCGACGTCTTGACCGAAGCGAAAGTCGTCGTCGGTGTAGAGGCGAGCCGATTTATCGGTCGCAAGCGTCAGTGTTCCGAAGGTGCGACCGTGCGCCGTGAGCGGCAGCACCATATAGGAGCGCAGGCCGAGCGACTTGATCAGGCGGATGCGGTTCTCATCGCCGTGGGCCGAGGCGGCAATCATCTCGTCCGTGATCTCCTTCACCAGCGCCGGCGTTCCGGTGCGGACGACGGAAGCGGGACTGAACGGAGAGGTCGCATCCTCGTAGCGTTCACGAATCGTCCGCGCCAGCTCGATCTTCGCCGGATCGACATGTGCGACGGCTACGCGATCGAGTCGGTGATCGTCGTTCAGCACGTCGACGGCGCACCAGTCGGCGATAACGGGAACGGCGAGGTTGGCGACGGCGGTGAGCGTCGTCTGGTAGTCCAGCGAGCTCGCCAGGATAGCGCTGGCTTGGGTCAGAAAGGCGGTATGTTCCGACGCGCGCTTTCGGTCTGTGATGTCGCGCGCGATTTTCGAGACGCCGATCACCGAACCGTCGTCGTCGTAGACGGGCGAAATCGTCAGCGATACAGGAATGCACGCGCGATCCTTGCGGCAGCGCACGGTCTCGAATCCGACGATGCGCTCGCCGCGCCTGATGCGCTCCAGGAAGCCGGACTCCTCGGTCTGACGATCGCCCGGAAGTGTGATGGAGATTGACTGGCCAATCGCCTCGTCGGCCGTGTAGCCATACATCTGTTCCGCAGCGCGATTCCACGCTTGAATCGTGCCCGACGGATCGAGACCGATAATGGCATCGTCGGTCGACTCGACGATCGCCGCGAGCCGTCGCGCCGTCTGCGCGGCGCGGTGTTCATCGGAGACATCGCAGCTGATTTTTGAAATCCCGACGATGTCGCCCTGCTTGTTGCGCAGGGGAGACGCCGCCAGAGAAACATCGACGCGCGTGCCGTCCTTGCGAAGCCGGACCGTGTCGTAGCGACCGACCGGTTCACCAGCGAACACCTGTTTTCGAATCGCTTCTTCTTCTGCCCGTCGGTCGGGCGGAATGATCAGTTGGTTGGGCTGCCCGATCGCTTCGCGCGCTGAATAGCCATAGATCCGTTCGGCGGCTGGATTCCAGGAAGTGATGACGCCGTCGTGATCGATGCTGATGATGGCTTCGTCGGACGACTCAACGATGGCGGAAAGCCACGCCGCTTCATCAAACTCGCGCGTCGGCACCGGCTACGCTGTATTGCATAGCTGGTGCCCGCGAGCTATACGGATGAGGTCGTCAGGTTAGGCCGAGCGCCCACCTGATGGCCTCGAAGTACATCTGCGCGACGTCGCGGTTGTCCCACGTCGCAGCTGCATGGCCAAGCGACGAATAGAACACGCGCCCTTTGCCGTAGGTCTTTGTCCACGCCAAGGGGAACTGGGTGTTTCTCAATTGCGGGGTCGACGGCATCTTCGACACATCAAGCCGCAGCAGGACGTGCGCGTCGGGAGAAAACGACTTCGCCTGATAGAACTCGTCGGTGAGCGGAAAGCTTGCCGGAAAATGCTTCGTTGCCGGAAAGGACGGATCCTCGTTGATGATCGTGCCGCTCGCCGTGTTCCACGGATGATCGTCGTAGCGCCCGCCAAGCAGTTCGCCGAATTCCGGCCAGCCTTCGAACGCGGTGAGCGCCACGTGCGCGGCGACGAACCCTTTGCCCTGATCGTGCACGAACGCCGCGAGCTCGGACCGCTGTTGCGCGTCCAGCGGAACGTCGCGGTGACCCATGAAGAAGATCGCGTCAACGTTGCCGAGGCTCGGCCCGCCGCTTGCCGGCTGGCCGGTGGTCATCTGCGGCTTGTTGGCGATGACGTTCGAATCGGTGCGAATGTAGGTGTCGTAGGCACCGGATTCATACCCGAGACGCTCGATGATCGCCAGCGCATGCGACGTCGAGTCGTGCTGCGCGATGCCGTTGCGCGTGTCCGCCCACGCCAGGACCACCTTGCGCGTGCGCGGGCGCTGCGGTCCGCCTTGTCTTCCTTGGCCGCTTGCCGTGACGCCAAGCGCGAGCGCCAGCGCGACGACGACGCCAAGACCCTTCATTTGCGTGCGCTCCGTGTCTCCGCAGTTCGTTGTGGCAACGCAAATGCGACGATCTTCGTCCCCGTCGGGGAACCGAGGAAGCTGCCGCCGCCCGCGGCGACGACGACGTATTGCCGTCCGTCCTTGCCCATGAACGTCATCGGGATCGCGTGGGCGCTCGCCTCGAGCGTCGTCTCCCACAACTGCTTGCCCGACTCATCGAACGCGCGGAAGCGTTTGTCTGTCGTCGCGCCGATGAAGATGACGCCGCCTGCGGTCACGATGCTGCCGCCGATGTTCAACGCGCCGGTCTTGTCAAAGCCTCTGGCCTTGAGCTGGTCGACGAAGCCGACCGGCACCTTCCACGCGATCTCGCCCCTGTTGACGTCAACGGCGACGAGCTCGCCGAACGGCGGATTCGAGCATGGAATCTGCGTCATCGGATTCCAGAAGCGGCCCACTGCTCCACCCCACGGCGTGTTGCGCACCCACGTAGACGGACCTCCCTGACGGCCGACGCCCATCTTCATCTGTCCGACCTGACCCAGATCCATGATGTTGGTGAAGAGGAGACCGCGCTGTGGATCGTAGGAGAAGCCGTTCCAGTTTGCGCCGCCCAGCGTGCTCGGGAACGTCACCATGTAGTTGTCGACGTCTGCGGGTGTAAATGGACCTTTGGTGTACAGGTGGTTGTTGTCCCACAGGTCCTTGCAATACGCGGCGTGCTCCGGCGTCAGGCTGTACATGTCCCTGGCCGGATCGAAATCGATCTTCGCGAGTGGCGCTGGCTTCAGGGGGAATGGCTGCGTGGGTGACGAGGCCTCACCAGGCACGTTGCTCTTCGGGACCGGCCGCTCCTCCATCCCGTAGAGCGGCTCGCCTGTCTCACGGTTGAAGATGAACAACAGGCCCGCTTTGCTCATCGCGGCAACCGCGGGAATGCGACGGCCGTTGCGCGTGACCTCGATGAGCGTCGGCGCGGCCGGCACGTCGAAGTCCCACAGGTCGTGATGAATGAGCTGTCGCGCCCACTTCAGCTTTCCGGTGGTCGCGTCAAGCGCAATCACCGAATTCCCGTACAGGTTGTTGCCCCGTCGATCGCCGCCGTAATAGTCGGACGTCGGCGAGCCCGTCGGAACGAACACGAGGCCACGATCGACGTCGACCGTGAAGAACGACCACATGTTCGTGCCCGAGCGGCTCTTCCAGCTGTCCCCTTCCCACGTTTCGATGCCCGGCTCTCCTGGACGTGGAACGGTGTGAAAGGCCCACAGCAGCTTGCCCGTGACGGCATCCCAGCCGCGAATATCGCCGTACAGTCCGAGGCTCGGCGCCTGCTCGCCGTTATTGCCGCCCGTGATGATGATGTTCTTGTAAACGGCCGGCGGCGAGAGCAGCGCGATACGGCCGTCCACGTCACCTCTGATCTCCGTCTTCAGATCGACCGACCCGTTGTCGCCAAACGACGGAATGGCCGCGCCGGTCTTCGCGTCGATGGCGACGAGCCGATCGCCGGCACCGAAGAACAGTCGCGCCGGCGTCGAACCGCTGCCCGGCCAATATGCGAGGCCGCGTCTGGTGACCGCCGACGGGAACTGCGACTTCCAGAGGACCTTCGCGGTTTCGGGTTCGAGGGCGTAGACGCTCGAACCAGCGCCGAAATACATGACGCCGTTGACGACGACCGGCGTCAACTGCAGTGCTGGGCTTCCGGTGTCAAACGTCCAGGCCGTTGTCAGCTGCGAGACGTTGGTGGGCGTGATCTGCTTCAGCGTCGAGTAGCGGGTGCCCGCTGCATCGCCGTCGCGCGACGGCCAGTCCGCGCCACTCGCATGCGCCGCGAGCGGCACGCACGCTGCCAGCACGATTGCTGAAACGACGTTGCGCATGTCAGAAGTCAAACTTCAGCGCGAACTGCATGAGGCGCGGGTCCTGCGCGGTGATGATCTTGCCAAAATTCGCGCTGTTCAATGCCGTCACCGGTGCATTGAAATTCGTGTGGTTCAGCACGTTGAAGATCTCCCAGCGCAGTTGAATGCCTCGCGTGTCCGCGAAACGGATATTACGCGTCAGCGCGAGATCGTTGTTGAGCCGCGACGGATTGACGATCGTAAACGGCTTCAGCGTGCTGTAGGCGCCGGTGACAGGCGAAGCGAATGCCGCGCGGTTCAGATAGGCATTCGGCCCGCCGCTGCCGTACGGATCGTCGAGCACCTGTACCGCCCGTTGGCCGCCTACGCCGGTCAGCGCATTGTCGATTCCAGTCGTCACCGTCGACCGATCGCCTGTCTGCCAGCGGACGATTGGCGCTACCTGCCAGTCACCGAGAATAGCCCGCGCCACGCGGTTTGAGAACTCCGGCGTCCGCGCCACGATTGAGACATTGACCACGTGTCGGCGATCGGAGGCGCAGTAGGCGTAATCAAGGTCCGGGTTATTCGGGTCCACAATCGTCGGTCCCGTAATTTCAGTCGTTGCTGGATCGGACATACACTTCGAAATCGTCCAGTTCGACAACACGCTCAAGCCGCTCTTCAGCCGGCGCTGTGCCGACAGCAACAGGCCGCTGTAATTGCCGCGGCCCGTATCGTCGACCTGCCCAATGGTGCCGTAGTACTGACCCTGCGCCGGATTGGCGAGGTAGAGGACGCGTCGCTGATTCGTGTTGCCCGTCGTTGCGCCAGGCCCGAACACGGCCGGGTTCAACTCGGTCGCGCGCCACAGGTGTGCGGAGTGCGTTCCCAGATAGCTTGCCGCCAGCAGCCAGTCATTCAGCTGCTTCTGCACGCTGACGTTCCATTGCTGCAGCTGCGTCGGCCGCAAGTGCAGCGGCGTATTGACGTAGACACCGAATGCGGGAAACGCCGCGCTCTTCCAATCAGTATTCAACGCGGGGAACGGATTGCCCCCTGGATACCCTAGATACGGATCGGTGAATCCGCCCACCGGGTTGGTGATCGTGATCTGTGCTCCCCACGGCGGATTGTTCGCAAAGCGCGTATTGAAGAACAGATGCGGCGTGTCATAGAACACGCCCCAGGAGCCTCGCACGCTCAACGAATCGTCACCCTTCGGCGTCCAAATCGTGCCCAGGCGCGGCGCGAAATTGGCGACTTTGCCGAACGTGGTCGCGTTGCCTGGGTAACCGCTGTCGCCGGGAAACAGCAGTCCCGCGGGCGCCTGCGGATAGACGGTGCTGCGAGTTCCGGCATCGAACGCTGCGCGTTCGAAATGGCTCACCCATCCATACGTATTCTTGATGGGCAGAAACGGCTCCCACCGGACGCCGACGTTCAGCGACAGGTTCGGCCGCACTTTCCAGTTGTCCTGAGCGTACGCGCCAACGTAGTCGTTATGGTCGTAGTCGTAGACCGGATTGCCCTGCACGAAGCTGCTGACCGCGCCGACCATGAAGTCCGCCAACGGCAACCCCGTCGTCTGGCCATTGAACGTGAACTGGCCGTTCGTCGGGCGGTTGTTCAACGTCTCGATGCGCGTTCTGATCCAGTTCGCTCCTACCGAGAACTGATGCGGTCCGCGGATCAAATCCATGTCGTCGGCGAGCTGCAGGCTCTTCGAATTGAAGTAGCCGGGATTAGTGCCGCCGGCGCCGATGGAAAAGCCACTGCCCTGGACAGACACGCCGACATAACCAGCAAGCGGGCTGAACACCCGGCTGCCGAGGTCGGTGGCCGTGAAGAACGACGGCAACGGCCGATCGTTGAGCGTGCGGTTGTAGGTGACGTGCACCGAGTTGAGGGTCGTCGGCGACATGATGTAGTTGTGGCCGTAGACGATCGAATGCACCTGATTCTCTTGACCCGTCCGGCTCAATGTCAGCACGTTCTGGCCGTCGTAGGTGGCGGGGTTCTCGTAGAACGCATACAGATACCGGATGAACATCGTCTGCTTCGCGTTCAAGTTGAAATCGGTCTTGCCGAGTGCCTCATGCTCGGTGCTGTTGTTCTGAATGCCATAGCGAATCTGGCCGCACGGGTCCGTCGGCGCCGGCACGTATTTGAGGAACGCGACCGACACTGGATTCAAACGCGAGGGGTCGATGGTGTTGTTCGCAAACGGCGCGGGCAGCGTCACCTGGCGGCCGTTGTTGCACGCGGTCGAGGCAAACGCGGTGAAGTCGCCGTTGCGCATCGCCTGCGTGGGGGCGAAGCTGAGGGTCTCGACAGGCTTGGTGTGCTCGATCTTCCCTTGATAGCTTCCGAAGAAGAACAACTTGTCCTTCACAATCGGGCCGCCGGCCGATCCGGCGAACTGATTGCGGCGCAGACTGTCGCGCGTCGGCGCGAAGAAGTTCCGTGCGTTGAAGTGGTAGTCGCGAAGGAACTCGGCTGCGTTGCCGTGAAACTGGTTCGTGCCGGACTTCGTGATCAGGTTCACTGCGGACGACGCGTGATGCCCGTAACGCGCCGGAAGTGCGCTCGTCTCCACTTTAAATTCCTGCAGCGCATCGGGCGCAGGCGTCGGCAGGTTCAGATTGTTGAACGGATCGTTATGCGTGCCGCCGTCCATGATGTAGGTGATGGCGTTGGCCTGCCCGCCAGCAATTGACAACGTCACCGTCGGGAAATTCTTATTCGTATTCAGGTCGCCGGCCGGCGCCGTGGTCGCGAGGCCCGAGAGGTAGATCAACTCGGTTGCCAACCTGCCGTTGAGTGGAATTTCAGCGAGCCGCTGCTGGTCGATGACCTGGCCGACTCCTGTGGAATGCGTCTCCACCATTGCGGCGTTCGCCGTGACCTCCACTTGTTCGCTGATCGCACCAAGCGCAAGCGTCACGTTGATCTGCGGGTTCGTGTTCACCTGCAGGACGATGCCGTCCTGCACGTAGGTCGTGAAGCCCTGCAGCGAGACCTTCAACTGATAGGGGCCGACAGGAAGATTCGGCAGCACGTAGCTGCCGTCGGAGCCGGTGACTGTCGATCGCACCAGCTGCGTGTCGGTCTTGGTAATCGTCACATCGGCGCCGGGCAGGGCGCCGCCGCTGGTGTCGCGAACGATCCCCGACACCTGGGAGCCTGCAACCGCCTGCGCGGCCGCGTTCGCAACATTCAACGCACACAGAACCACCGCAATGCAGATGGAGCTGATTGCTCTTGCCTTTCGCACCTTCTCCTCCAACGCTGATGAGGACAACCGGGACACCTGTCGCGAGACACGCACCGTACCATCCGGCTGCGCAAGCAACAAGAACGTAACGGTGTCCGTACGGTTACAACCATGCCGCGGCGGTCGAAAGGCGGCGATAATTCGTGCTTCATGGACCAGTGGCGAACGGCGATCGTGCGCTCAGAGGAGTCCGCGCTGTGGATTCACGGACATGAGGTAACCGACCTCATGCGTCGCGCAAGCTTCGCCGACGCGGTTTTTCTCCTGCATCGGGGGCGACTGCCGGACGATCGCGAGCGGAAGCTCATCGACGCGATCCTGATCGGTGTATGCGACCCCGGGCCGGCGGCACCTTCCTGCGCAGCGGCGCGGCTGGTCGCATCGGGCAACCGGCAATCGATGTCCGCTGCCGTCGCCGCTGGCGTTCTCGCCGTCGGCGATGAACATGGCGGCGCGGGCGAACTCTGCATGGCGATGATCGCCGACGGCATCGCGGACGCGGAGCGCAGATCAATCTCGTTCGAAGCCGCCGCCGCCGACGTCGTCGACAGGTTCAGCGAGCGTGGCGAGCGCGTCCCGGGTCTCGGACACCGTGTTCATCGCACCATCGACCACCGCGTAGACGTGCTTTTCTCGCTGGCGAAACAGGGCAACGAGGAGGGCGCCGGCGTGCGGTTCATGCGTACCGTCGGAGACGCCGCGAGCCGGCGTATCAAACCGCTGCCAATCAACATCGACGGCGGCCTTGCTGCCGTGCTTTACGACATGGGCTTCCCGCCGGAAGCCGGCAAATTGATCTTCATCATTGGACGTGTCGCAGGGCTGACGGCGGAAGTCGCGGAGGAATACGCCCGCGAAAAGCCGATGCGAGTGCGGATTCCCGTTCAGTACGACGGCAAGAGGTAGGGCGGGTCCCGTCGGACCGCCAAGGAATATGGCAACACGAACGATCACTCCCGAAGAACAGGCGCTGGCGCGGCAGATGCTGCAGCGTGCGCGCGCCGCCATGCGGACGGCCGAGCACTACGACCAGGCGCGGGTCGACCGCCTGTGCCAGGCGATCGGCTGGGCCGCCGGCAATCAAACCTCCGCCGCACGGCTGGCCAACATGAGCGTCGACGAAAGTGGTATGGGAAGCCGCGAGCCAGGACGCCGCTCGAAGGTGCTCGGCATCCTCCGCGATGCGCTCCGTCAGAAGAGCATGGGCGTCATCGAGGAGATCCCCGAAACAGGCATCGTCAAGTACGCAAAACCGGCAGGGGTCATCGCATCCCTGATTCCGGTTACGAGCCCGTACATCACGCCGATCGGCATTGCGATCTACGCCATCAAGTGCAAGGACGCGGTGATCTTCTCGCCGCACCCGGCGAGCACGAAGACCACGAACGAAACGGTGCGGCTGATGCGGGCCGCGTTGCGCGCGCTCGATGCGCCCGACGATCTCCTGCAGTGCGTCGACAAGCCGAGCATACCGCTGGCGAACGAGCTGATGTCGATCTGCGATCTGACCATCGCAACCGGCGGACCCGCCATGGTGCGCGCTGCCTATGGCTCCGGCAAGCCGGCGTATGGAGTGGGGGCGGGCAACGCGACCATGGTGATCGACGAGACCGCTGACGTCGAGCAAGCCGCGCGCAACACGGCGATCAGCAAGACGAACGATTACGGGTCAGGCTGCTCCGCCGATGGCAACGTCCTCATCGACTCGCGCATCCATGATGCGTTCGTCGCACGCCTTGTCGCAGAAGGCGGCTACGTCGTCAACGGAGAGGAGAAGGCGAAACTGCAGGCGGCTTATTGGGACGCCGAAGGGCATCGGACCGCCGACACGATTGCCCGTCCTGCTGCCGCGGTCGCGAAGAAAGCCGGCATTTGGCTTCCCGCCGACCGTACGTTCTTCATCGTTCCGGAGCAGCACATCGGACGCGAGCATCTGTTTTCGACCGAGAAGCTTGGCGTTGTACTCGCGGTCTTCAAGTACAGCGGCTGGGAGATGGCACTCGACATGGTGCGTCGCATCTTCGAGACAGGCGGCAAGGGGCACTCCTGCGGAATCTACTCGTTCGACGACGAGCACATTCACCAGCTGGCGTTGACTGCGCCGGTCAGCCGAATGATGGTGCGGCAGGTGCAGTCGCGATCGAATGCCGGAACGTTCACCAACGGCATGCCGATGACCTCGAGCATGGGCTGCGGGACGTGGGGCGGCAACATCACCAACGAGAACATCTCGCTCAAGCACTACATGAACGTCACGTGGGTGAGCCGTCCGATTGCCGAAGACCGTCCGTCGGAAGCGGAATTGTTCGGTGAGTTCTACCAGAGCCCGATTTTTGACGAGACGGACCGCGGAGCGGTCACTCAAGCCAGCACTGATTCGTCCGGTCGCGAGCGACCGGACCTGGCGAAGGCGGAGGCAACACAATGACCACAGTCGCACAGCCGGATCTCGCGCGCGCCATGGGCGCCGCGACGCCGACACGCATCGCTTCGTATCTGCTGGCGGAGTATCTCGAACGCCTTGGCGTAGAGGTGATCTTCGGCCTGTGCGGTCACACCAACATCGCGTTTCTCGACGCGCTCGGCAAGAGCCGAATCCGTTTCGTCACCACACGCCATGAACAGGTGGCGGCCCATGCCGCAGACGGCTATGCGCGCGCCTCGGGCAAGCCGGGCGTGCTGCTGACGCATCTCGGTCCCGGGCTGACGAATGCAACCACCGGCGTTGCCAACGCAGCACTCGATTCGATTCCGATGGTCGTGATCTCTGGTGACGTGCCGTCCCACTTCTATGGACGTCATCCGCACCAGGAGTTCAACCTGCATCAGGACGCGGACCAGTTTCAGATCTATCGCCCGTTCTGCAAGCGCGTGTATCGCGTTGACCGCGTCGACGATCTGCCGCGCATGATGGAGCGCGCATTCCATCTCGCGCAATCGGGGCGTCCGGGTCCGGTGCTCGTTTCGGTTCCGATGGATGTCTTCTCCGCCGATCTGCCGATCCATGCATTCTCGCAGGCGCCTGCGAAGATGACGCGCCCATCGATCGATCCTGACTCGGTTGCGACGATCATCGGCATCCTCGCGCAGGCCGAGCGTCCCGTGATCTACGCCGGCGGCGGGGTGATCTCCGCGCGCGCGACGGCTGAACTCGCGGCGCTCGCCGAAGCCATGGAGATTCCCGTCGCGCATTCGCTGATGGGCAAGGGCTGCCTTCGGGAAGACCACCCACTGCTGCTCGGCATGACGGGCTTCTGGGGTACGCCGATCGCCAACGACAGGTGCCGTACTGCAGACGTGATGCTCGCTGTGGGCACGCGCCTCGCGGAAGCGAGCTCGAGCTCGTGGGATCCGCGGTTCACGTTTGCCGCGCCGCCGACCCGCGTCATCCACATCGACGCCGACATCGCGGAAATCGGCCGCAACCTGCCGACTGAGATCGGTGTCGTCGCCGATGCGAAGCTCGCCCTTGCGGCGCTCGCCCACGGCGCCCGGGGACGCCAGCATCGCAGCCGCGGCCCGATTCGCCAGGACATTGCGCAGGCGCGCCGCGCGTTTTCGGCGAAATGGGCCAGGCAGTGGCAGTCCGATCAGTTCCCAATGCGGCCTGAACGCATCCTCAGCGAACTGCGAGATGCCGTGCCCGAAGACGGCTACATCGTCACCGATGTCGGTTGGAACAAAAACGGTGTCGCACAACAGTTCCCGATCACCGTGCCGGGCACGTTCATCACGCCAAGCGGCCTTGCCACCATGGGTTTCGGGCCGTCGGCAGTGCTCGGCGTGAAGATGGCGCAGCCGCACCGTGCGGCAGTCGCTCTCATTGGTGACGGCGGCTTCGGCTCGAACCCATCGGTCGTGGCCACGGCGATGGAAGCCGGCCTCAACGTGGTGTGGCTGGTCATGGACAATGCCGCATTCGGCACGATCGCGGGACTGGAGCAGCAGCACTATGGGTCGACCTTCGGCTGCGTGTTCGAATGCGATGGACATCCCTATCGCGTGGACTTCGCCGCGATGGCGCGTGCGTGCGGTGCGCGCGGCGTGATGATCGAGTCGCCTGATCAGCTCGGTGCCGCACTGAAGGAGGCGCTCGCAGCGAAGCTCCCGACCGTCATCCAGGCACCGATGGAGAACGCGCCCACCCCGACTCCGGGGCACTGGAACATCAACGACATTTACCGAAAGGGCGAGTGACCGCGGCGCGCACGCATGTCCGGTGGTTCCCGATCCTGGCGTTGATCGCCTTCGGGACCATGCTGAACTATCTCGACCGGACGGTACTCGGCATCGCGGCGCCGAGCCTAACCAAAGATCTTGGCCTCAGCGCCGCCGAAATGGGCATCGCATTTTCCGCCTTCTCCTGGAGCTATGCACTGCTGCAGATTCCAGGCGGCATTGCACTCGATCGATTCGGCACGCGCACCACCTATTTCGTCGCGCTCTTCTTCTGGTCGGCATTCACCGCGACCATGGGGGCCGTCCGATCGCTCGTCGGCCTGGTACTGACGCGCATCGGTGTCGGCACGTTCGAGGCACCGTGCTTTCCTGCCAACAGCCGCATTCTCGCGTCGTGGTTTCCGCAGCATGAGCGCGCGCGAGCCAATTCCATCTACTCGGTCGGTCAATACGCCGGCGTCGGCTTTTTGAGCGTACCGCTCTTCTGGATCACCCAGACCTTCGGCTGGCGCGGCCTCTTCCTGATCGTCGGCGCCGTCGGCATCGTGTTCGCCTTCCTCTGGTCCGTGGTGTACCGCGATCCATCGCAAAGCAGCACCGTCAACGACGCTGAAATGCGCTACATCGAAGCCGGCGGCGGCGGTGAATACCTCGGACAGCCGCTGCGGTTCGAGTGGCGTCAGGTTCGCGCGCTACTGCGCCATCGTCAGGTCATTGGCGCGTCCATCGGGCAGTTCGGTGGCAACTCGACGCAGGTGTTCTTCCTCACCTGGTTTCCGACCTACCTCGTCTCCGCGCGGGGCATGACGTTTCTGCAGGCGGGCGCTCTGGCCGCGCTCCCCTACATCGCCGCGTCAATCGGCGTGTTGTTCGGTGGTTTCGTCTCGGACTTCCTGCTGAAGCGCAGCGGATCCGCAAATTTCGCGCGCAAGCTGCCGATCGTCAGCGGGATGCTGCTGGCGTCTACGATCGTCGCCGCGAATTACGTGCCGGCCTCCGCAAACGGCATCGTCATCGCCATTCTGTGCGTGTCGTTTTTCGGTCAGGGGATGACGAATCTCGGGTGGACGGTCATCGCCGATATCGCGCCGAAGCCGCTCATCGGACTGACAGGCGGGATCTTCAATCTGAGCGCCAATCTCGCCGGCATCGTCACACCGATCGTCGTCGGCGTGTTCTTTCAGATGACTGGATCGTTTGTCGCGCCGCTCGTTTACATTGCCGTTGTCGCGCTCGTCGGTGCGTTCTCGTACAGCGTCATCCTCGGCGATATCCATCGCCTCGATGCGGCGGCACCTACTTCACAACTCTCGCCAACGTAAAGCCGTCGTACCCTTTCACGCCCACCGTCTGCAGCAGCGTTGCGTCGAGGCGCGGATGGCGCGCTACCAGTTCGTTGTAGCGCCGTACCCCGTGCACGCGTTCGTCGCTGCTGTCGGGATCGACGATGGCGCCCTTGCGGACGACGTTGTCTGCGATGATCAGCGTTCCCGGATGCGACAACTCGACGGCGAGCGGCAGGTAGAGCGGGTACGATGGTTTGTCCGCATCGATAAATATCAGATCGAACGCGTCGACTGCGGCTGCGACCATCCGCTCGAGCGTCTCAATGGCGCGACCCTCGTGGATATCGACGATATCCGCCAGCTGCGCGCGTCCGATGTTCTCCCGCGCAACGCGTGCGTGCTTCGCATCGACCTCCAATGTCACAAGCCGGCCGCCTGCCGGCAGCGCCCGTGCGAGCCAGATCGCGCTGTAACCGGCGAGCGTCCCGATCTCGAGGATGCGGCACGCGCCAATGGCCTGTGCCAGCAGCATCAGGAACTTGCCTTGCGGCGGTGAGACGCTGATTGGCGGCAGGCCGGCCGCATCGGCGGCGCGAAGTGCGGCGGCGAGCGTCTCGTCGGGTCTGACGAGCAGATCGGAGGCGTAGCGATCGACATCGTCCCAGCGGACATCGGTCATAGCCGCATCCTCCTATAATTCGATGGATGGCCGTCAAGACTGCCGCCGCACCGCCGACCAAAGTCTCTGAGAAGGCCATTCGACAGCAGCTCGACCGGGTGCTGGCGAGCACCACCTTTCAGCAGGTCGAGCGCTTGAAGCGGTTCATCGGCTTCATCGTCACCGAAGCAGCCGCCGGCCGCGGCGACGAGCTCAAGGAGTACGTCGTCGGGGTACAGGTATTCGGCAAGGAGCCGTCATTTGACCCGCGCACCGACCCGATTGTCCGCGTGCAGGCACGACGGCTGCGCGCGCGGCTGACGCGCTACTACCACGACGAAGGACAACACGACGAGCTGATTATCGAGCTGCCGAAGGGCGGCTACGCTCCGGTGTTCAAGCGGCGCGACGGTCGGGGCGTGCCGCGCGCGTCGCTCGCGGCCACGTTTGCGACGCGCAACACGATCTCCGTTACGCCGTTCGCAGATCACAGCGAGAACGGTGACCTCGAGTCCTTCGGCGCCGGCCTGACACAGGAACTGATCGTCAGGCTCACGCGTCTGCGCGGTCTTCGCGTGATCGCGGTCGATGGCGAACGTGAGCATGCGCATGCAGGCGCAGCCATGGTGCTGCGCGGCAGCGTGCGCCGGTCGCATGACATGGTCAGGGTGACGGCGCATCTCGTCGATACCGCGAGCGGCAGCTATGTGTGGTCCGAGTCGATGAACGCGCCGCTGGCGGATAACCTCAAGGCGCAGGACAGCATCGCCGACACGATCATCGACGGCCTGCAGCCGGATCGCCTGAACCGCGGCGGCGTCGCGTGGGGTCAGAAGCCAATCGAGAATCTCGCCGCGCACAACCTGTATCTGCAGGGCCGCTATCACCTGAATCAAAGAACTGAGGAAGAACTCGTCAAAGCCGTCGATTTCTTCCAGAAAGCGATCGTCGAAGATCCGCAGTACGCACCGGCGCACAGCGGCTTGTCGGATGCGTATGGACTGCTGGCGCATTATGGGGTGCTCGGGCCTGCCGATGTCTGGGCGAAAGCGGCGTCGAGCGCGGCCACGGCGGTGCTACTCGACGGTCATTCGGCCGAGGCGCGAACCTCGTTGGCGCACGTCAAGTCCACGCAGGACTGGGACTGGCGCGCCGCCGAGCACGAGTTCCAGCGGGCGATTGCGCTGGACCCGAAGTACGCTACCGCCCATCACTGGTACGGCATTTCGTGCCTCGTGCCGATGGGCCGGCTCGACGAGGCATGCGAACAGATGGCGATCGCGCAATCGCTCGATCCGGTCTCGTCGATCATCGCGCGCGACGTCGGCGTCATTCACTATTACCGTCGTGACTTCGGCGCGGCGCTCGAGCAGTGCGATCACACCATCGAGCTGAACCCGCATTTTGCGCCCGCGTATCTGACGCTCAGCCTGGTGCAGGAACAGCAGGGAGATCTGGAGGAGGCGCTGGCGGCGCTCGAGCGCGCGGTCTCGCTCTCCCCTCTCAGCCCGCGTATGCACGGCGCGCTCGGCCGGATGCAGGCGCTGGCGAACAAGCGCGACGCAGCGAATAAGACGTTGCGGAAGCTGGAAAGCCTCGCCGAGCAGCGCTATGTCTCGCCGTTCGAGTTCGCCTCGATCTTCGTCGGACTCGGTCAGCTCGACGTCGCATTCAAATGGCTGAACAAGGCGCGCGCGGAGCGCGTGTTCGAGCTGATTGCCATCCGTGTCGATCCGCGGTTCGACGCGCTGCGCACCGACCCGCGTTTCGATGCCACCGTCACGCAAATTGGGTTCGACTGAGAACGGTTGTCACTTCTTCCGAATGGAGCTCAGACTCTCGAGCTAGCGGAACATGAAGTAGACCGCGCCCATCAGGCAAAGCGCCGCCCACAAGAAATTCAGCGTAATCGGCTGGCGCATGTAGCCGACCGCGAACGGCACGAACACGCCGAGCGTGATCACCTCCTGCATGATCTTCAGCTGCGCGAGCGAGAGCGTCCTGAAGCCGAAACGATTGGCAGGCACCTGCAGCAGGTACTCGAACAGCGCGATCATCCAGCTGACGATAGCAGCGACATACCACGGCCGGTCCGCGAGGTTGCGCAGGTGCGCGTACCACGCGAACGTCATGAACACATTGGAACAGATCAATAGAAGAATCGTCGGCAGCGGGGCGGGCATGCCGCCGATTCTACCTGTGACCCGCGGTGCCTATGGCCCCGTTCGACTTCTTCAACCACGATGCCGTGCCCGCGTTGTCGCGGATCGCGACATGGTCGCGCACCTCGAGAACGCCCGGCGTGGTTTTGGCCAGCGTCAGCGCCTGGTCCTTCGCGACAGACGTCTCGACGGTACCGCTCAGCGACACGACGCGCTGCTCAGTTTTTACGTCGATGTGGTAGCCGTGAACAATCTGATCAGCGGCGAGTCGATCCTGCACGGCCTTCGTCAAGCGGTCATCGGCTTTGGTGCATGCCGCTGATGCGACGAGCGCCACGGCGGCGAGTAGCGTGGTCGTGAATCGTCCATGGTTGGGCATGCCGCAATACAAGGCATCATGCGCGCCAACGGCGAGCTCAACGTGCGTACTTCCAGTTCCGGGGTTTTCCCGCGGAGATCCACGCCATCGCCGTCGCCAGCCGTCGCCGGCGCGTCTCGGCCGTTTTCGCCGAATCGACCCAATCGACATACTCACGCCTGTGGCTCGGCGGAAAGGCAGCGAATGCGGCGCGCGCCTTGCTGTTCTTTCTCAACTCCGCTGCGAAGTAGGCCGGCACCCTGACAGGACGCGACGGTTTGCGTACAGCGGTCGTTCTCGCGGGCTTGTCGCGTGACGCTGCCTCTTCAACCGCCGTCACCATCGTCGCCTGCGCAGGAAGATCCTGGACCGATGTAATCCGCCGCATCTTGTTCGCATCGACACTCGACGGCTTGCGTCCTGCCCAGAACACCCACGCGCAATGCTGCTTGAATGCCGCCGTTATGCAGACGATGCCGCGGTCGTCGACGTAGGCCGGCACGCCCCACTTGATCGTTTCCGTCACGCCGCGATGACCTCGATGCACCGCCGAGCGGATCTTCGTCAGAATCGGCCTGGCAAACTCGTTGGCTTTGCTGATGTAGGCATCGACGCGCGGATCTTTTGTGGGCACACGGCGATTTTAGTATTCATCGGAGCCCTGGACCCAGATGAACCCTTGCAAATCGATCATGTCGCGCGGTCGCAGGTCGCGCTGGTCATGACGGATCTTCCCGGCGAATGCGAGCAGGCTCTGGTACGTTCCCCAGTTCGGCCGCGACGCGTACTCGAAATCGAAACCGTAGGCCTTCGCCGCCGCGCGAGTGACGTTCGGCTTCAGAAAGATGTGCCGATCCGGCTGCGCAATGAAACCGATGACG